>Ga0315545_1000060_pt1 | contig 103525 bp, 77 predicted proteins | sample SalMarSW160210MG_FD_203096 | JGI IMG/M metagenome (GOLD analysis project Ga0315545, IMG submission 203096) | Salt marsh sediment microbial communities from the Plum Island Ecosystem LTER, Massachusetts, United States - Salt Marsh Sediment SW1602-10 ... | reverse complement strand
GTCGGGGTATTCCCCCCCCCCCCCCCCCCCCCCGCATTTTGCGGGGGATCTTGAGATTATTCCCGAAACATCATAAAATCTAAATGGCGAAACCAGTCATTGAAGGAATTCAAACAGAATAGATTTTTTGCAAAGGGGGAAATCCTCTTTTTTAGAGAGTTCTTTTTGAAGGAGAAGGTTTGTCTTGAGGAAAGAGGCTATTCTTTTATTGTCCGATGTGGTATTCTTTGATCTTATACAGAAGCGAACGGTAGCTTTCATGTTCCGTCAGGTCTTGCCCACCTCTGGCGGGCTTGTCCGCCTCGGGCGGGTCTTGCCCTGTGGGCGAGCCCTGAACCGTATGGTTCAGGGTGGGGGGACCGCGACTGCTTGCCAGACTGGGTCTGTCACCCTCACAAGAGTGCGTCTTTGCGTCCCCCTGATAAGGGGGACTATAGGGGGTTCTATGTTCAGGCGGGCCTCCTTGCCACACCGGGTCTATCATCCGAGATTTCGTAGGATTTTCCTTGACTTCTACAGGTCTGCGAGCTATAATATTAGTTGTTACGAGAAGTTACATTTGCGCAACAGCTTGAAATTCCATTGGTTATGTTTGAAGAGATACCTTTTTCGCAGGTGTCTTATACGGCGCTCAAAGCCATGTTTGGAGTGTTATACGGATCAGTATAAACATAGTTAGATGTGGCTTAAGAATAAGGAAGGCTGTTAAAAATCACATTGATCTGGGGATATGTTCAATAAGACACAGACGCAGGATAATATTGGAAAGTAAGGTCACTCTGTATGGATATCCCTACGCTCGAAATCGATGCGTTTGTCAGATCTGTAGGCGTCAATCGTAGATCGCCCCATGCTCTCTTTCTGGGTGCCGGTGCCTCAATGTCATCAGGAGTTCCCTCTGCGGAGGCGTGTATCTGGCAATGGAAAAGATCGATATTTTGCACGAAAAACCCTGGCCTCGAAGAGCAGGTGTCAGAACTCTCACTTCCGGCAGTTCAGGACCGCATAGATCGGTGGCTGCAAGTCAACGCATTCTTTCCGGTCGATGGTCAAGACGAGTATTCCTACTTTATCGAGAAGTGCCTCCCTATCGCTGACGACCGGCGTCGGTTTTTCGAGCCTTGGATCCGAAAGGCTCGGCCACATGTTGGATACCGACTTCTTTGCTTGCTGGCCGAAGCCGAGCTATTTCGAAGTATCTGGACAACTAATTTTGATGGCTTGGTCGCAAGAGCGGCCGCAGACTTTAACTTGACCCCAATCGAGGTGGGATTCGATTGTAAAGAAAGGGCATTCCGCCAACCAGAACGAAACGAACTGGTCTGTATATCGCTCCATGGTGACTATCGCTATGACCAACTGAAGAACACAAAAAACGAGTTACAGACACAAGAGGACGAACTCAGAGCCGCCCTAATTTCTACACTCAAGACTCACTCGCTTGTCGTCAGTGGTTATAGCGGAAGAGACGCGTCTGTCATGGATGCTTTAAGAGTGGCAATCCTACAAGAAGACGTAAAGGGAAAGGTTTACTGGTGCGGCTTCTCGGATGAACCAGCCGGAGAGGTGGCTGATCTGCTGCTGGCTGCCTTAGAGAAGAAAAGGGAGGCCTATTACATTCCGGGGGCAGCATTTGATGATGTCATGACGCGTTTAGCCCATCATTGCTTGAAAGATAGTCACCTTGACAAGGCAAAGCTTATTGTTGGGAACTATGCTGACAGCGAAAACTTAAAGCGAAATGCATTTTCGGTGCCACAAGCCGCTCCTACTGCAATTATAAAAAGCAATGCTTGGCCTATAAGTTGTCCATCGGAGATGTTTGAGTTCCAACTTCGTGAATGGCCGGGAGAGCATGTGTGGAAATGGCTCGCAGAGAAAACCGCAGGCCATCAGATTGTTGCCGTGCCATTCAAAAAGGTTTTGGCGTTTGGGACACTAGACAAAATACATGATGTTTTCAATGACCTTATTGAGGGTGAAATCAAGCGAGTGCCAATTGGTGAACAGGATATTCGCTACGAAGAGGGTGCCGTAGTTAGCCTGCTACGCCAAGCACTGGTCCGATCGATTGCCGATAAAAGAGGCCTTGGCACAGACGGCAGTCGAGTCCTTTGGAAAAAGGAAAAAAACAATGCAGAACGAGAAGGCGGACAATCTTTCGACGTTCATCAGGCTGTTCGGCTTTCACTGCGTAAAATTGGTGGGCAAATGTATGTCGCTATTGACCCGAGCCTTTATTTTCCGGCTGAAACGCAAGATAACAAGCAGGCGATTCGAAACATCCGTTTGCGGATTCTGGGCTATCAGCACAACGACAAGTTCAACGCGGCTCTAAACGATTGGCGTGCAGTGATTCTCCAGCCGGGACAGCCAACAAATTTCGATTTTCCTGCGGGGAGTGCTGCCTTTCAATTTATCATGGAGAGTGCGCCCGCTTTTGCATCGATTCGGCACCCGCGTCGAAATGCTTTGAAAATAGAAGATAGCATCGGGCCACTTATTCATCATCGTGGCATTGAAATCCCAGAGCAGCCTCTGCGGTTTGCACACGACGCTCAGTCAGTAGTCAAAGACACACTTCCGCTCCGGGGACTCGCTAATAACGGGCCTTTCGACCTAAACCTCTCTACCCAGGCACACGAAGGTCGGATCACAATAGCTGTCATCTGCCCACGAGCGGAGGCCCCACTTCTTGAACGGTTTTTAGTAGACGGCTCAAGGTGCCACAATCCGCAACGCGGAACTAGGGAAGAGTACCTTGTTCCATACGCGGGATTCGAAAATGTCTATCGCACACCAATTGCATTTCCTAGTCGTGGTGCGCCGCTGTGGTACACGCTTCCCGAAATTGACTCTCGGCTTGATGAACGTGACGGGGCTTTAGATTTGTCACGTAAAATTCGTGACGGTGTTTCATCATTGGCCGCAACGGGTCGGCCGATTATACTGATCTTTACACCAGATCGTTGGCAACGCTGGCGGGGGTTCAAAAATGATGAAGAAATGTTCGACGTTCACGATTTGGTGAAAGCCTATTGCGTGCAACGTGGCATAGCCACGCAGTTTCTAGACCAAGACACACTCGGGTATCGGGACAAGTGCCGGGTCTGGTGGTGGCTGTCTATCGCCCTTTATGCAAAAGCTATGCGAACGCCCTGGGTGCTGGATGGGCTTCAGGCGGACACAGCCTTTGTTGGTCTTGGCTACGCGATCAACCAGCAGGCTAACACGGGTAAACATATTGTGCTGGGTTGCAGTCATCTCTATAACGCGCAGGGGCAAGGACTGCAGTTTCGCCTTAGCCGCATCGAGAACCCAATTATCTCCGGTGGTAATCCATTTTTGTCGTTTGAAGACGCACGTAGACTAGGTGAGACCATTCGTACACTATTTTGGGAATCGCATTTGAAACTGCCTGGACGTGTCGTTATTCATAAGCAGACGCCCTTTCGTAAAGAGGAGCAACAAGGATTGAAGGCAGGCCTCCAGGGAGTGAATGAGCTGGAATTGATAGAGATCAACTTTGAATCGGCTCTTCGCTATATCAGTTCAAAACCCACGGAGAGCGGGTTTGAACCGGATGGCTTTCCTGTTCGTCGCGGCACAGTCGTAAAACTCACAGACTATGAAGCCTTGCTATGGGTGCACGGCTCCACTGAGGCAGCGAAAGCAAGTTGGACCTATTTCCAGGGAAAACGCCGTATCCCGGGGCCAGTTGTTGTTAGGAGATATGCTGGCACATCCGACCTCGCCACATTAGCAGCCGAAATCCTCGGACTGTCTAAGATGGATTGGAACTCTGGTGACCTTTATGCGAGGCTTCCTGCGACTGTTCGGTCATCAAAACGCATCGCTCGTATTGGTTCGCTTTTGGATCGATTTAGCAACTCCTCCTACGACTACCGTCTTTTTATGTAAGATAAGTTAGTAGGTCAGGTGCCCTGTGCACCTGACACCAAGATAAGTGATGAAGATAATAGAAATCAAATAGAAAAACTTGCTGAGTAACTCACCTACCCCTCTTGTCAAGGAAGCAAAAACAAAAATTAAAGTCCCCCTGATAAGGGGGATTTAGGGGGTTCTAAAACCCCCATTTTTTGTGTTCTGTCAGGAGTTACTCCTGACAGTGGCGTCAGGTCTAGAACCTAACATTATGTTGGGGCGGGGGTTGAACCCCCGCCCCAACTTGTCTGACCCGTAGCCTCTCTTACCACAAAGAGCAAATTCACCACAACCTTAATGGTGAAAAGGATAGCTCCCCTGTTTATGGAGAGCATATCCTGTTTTGCGCTCGTCTTGAAATCCCTTTTTCCTGGCGAGCAACGCAGACAATTGAATGCTCTCTCGGATATCCAGAAAGGAGATTAGATATGAACCATCCAATTGATCCACACCCTGAGTCTAATCGAAGGGCTGACCCTGAGACTAATCCAAGCGACGACTCCAGGTATTTGAAGTTCATTGAGCTATTGATCGACAAGAGTATTAAAAGATTACAAAGCAAATCCTATAAGCCGAAAATCCAGGATGCCTTAAGAGCTATCCGGCTTAAGGACAAAGCATTCCAAACCTCGGAAGCCGAAAAATTCTTCTGGCAGGAAATAGAAGCCATAAGAAATGAGGAATTACCAAAACTCTATCCCGAAACCGAACCCCTCGACCTCGAATCTCAAATCACCAATACCATCGCAGGATTGAAATACCTGGTAACAAATGGCATTCTTCCGGTTAAGACCATCACCGATACTTTCAACCAGAACAGATCCAAAGAAAGTCAGCTTACTTACTCCCGTCTTGGCCGTATCCTGTCCGCCATGGGCTTCCGAAAAGCAAAAACGCCAAGTGGTTGCTCCGCCATCATTTGGGACGAAAAGCTCCTTCTTCAGGATACAAGTATAAATATCCACAATTCGTTGCAGGAGAACGAACTGGAGGAAAAGTGAGAAAAAAATTAAAATTACCACCAGAAGCACCAGATGCACCAGAAGCACCGGTCAAACATCATCATTCAAGGAAGGCTGAAAAAAATAAAAATGAGCTACAGAAAGCCCAGAACCGCCAGTATCGCAGGTCGAAGGGGGAAGGCTCTAACAGGGCAAGAAAATCAGGCCCTACTGCCCGATCTGGTATTCTTTTATTTTATAGAGAAGTGAGCGGTAGCTTATCTCCAGAAGCTGGGCGGCTTTTCTTCTGTTCCAGTTGGTCTTGTTGAGAGCTTGGGTGATTAAGGCTTTCTCCTCTGTCGCCACCGCAGTGCCCACTCTTTTTTTCAGGGAGAAACCTCTTTCATCGGAGAATGAACCGGTGGACACGGAGGTGGAGGTTAATTCACCGGAGAGACGTTTGATGGTATCCAGAACAATGTTTTCGTCTTCTCTGACCACGATCTGCTTGATTATATTTTCCAGTTGTCGCACGTTTCCGGGCCAGTCGAAACCCTGTAAAAGCTCTATGGTGGCAGATGAAAGGGGACGATACTTTTTGTTGTATAGAGTGTAATACTTTTGCAGGAAATGTTCGATCAACAGAGGAATGTCCTCACATTTTTCCCGCAATGGAGGCAAATTCAAAGTGACCTCATTCAGACGATAGAACAGATCCTCTCTTATGGTTCCATCTTTTAAAGCCTTTTCCAAATCTCGGTTGGTGGCACAAACGATCCTTGTATCCACTTTGATGGTCTTTATTCCCCCCACCCGCATGAACTCGTATTGCTCTAAAACCTGAAGCAGTTTGGATTGCAATTCCAGGGGCATGTCGCCGATCTCATCTAAAAAGACGGTCCCCTTATTTGCCATCTCAAGCCTTCCCGGTTTGGTCTTATGCGCCCCGGTGAAAGCTCCTTTCTCGTAGCCAAAAAGCTCAGCCTCCAGAAGCTCCCTGGGAATGGCGGCACAATTTACTTTGACGAAAGGTCCTTCTTTGCGGCCCGAAAGAGAATGAAGCATCCTTGCCACTATCTCCTTGCCGGTGCCCGACTCGCCCCGGATCAAAACGGTCAGTTCACTATCCGCCACCTGCTCGATCACCGCCTTTATCTGAAGCATGCCGGAACTATCTCCGATCAGCCTCTCATATTGAGATTTTGTCCTCAGCTCCGATCTTAAATGATCCAGTTCCTGTTTGAGGCGATTCTTCTCTAAAACACTTTGAATGTGGATCTCTACCTCTTTGAAGTCGAAGGGCTTGTTGATGAACTCAGAAGCCCCCTTTTTAATGGACTCCACCACATTTTTGGTCTCTCCATGGCATGAGAGCATGATCACCTCGGCAGGACGATCCATGGACTTGATCTTGTCTAAAACCTCCAGTCCTTTCATCCCGGGCATCTCTATATCCAAAAGGACCAGATTGGGACGGGCTTTGGAAACCATCTGTAATCCTTCCAGTCCGTCTTTGGCGGAGAGGATATGGTAGGTGCCTCCCAGTCCCTCGCTCAAAATCCAGGAAACCTTTGGATCATCATCGATGACCAATATCTTTACTTTTTCTTTATCCATAGTTTTTTACAGGATAGTAGATTTTTCTAATTTTATCTATTTTTACGTGCACTGCTTTTTCTATTATCGGCAGAAATCAAAACTTATAAAGGAGTGCATCGACTGCAATCCCTTTGCTTATAGTCGTAGATTTTCCGCAGGTATGAACCATACGGTTCATATCGCAGGACCCATAGGACATATTTAATTTTCTAATCCTAAATGCCAAAAAGTTTAGACCGTTGGCAGGTTCACAAAAAAGCTTGTGCCTTTTCCCGGTTGACTTTCCACCGAGACGAAACCTCCATGAGCCTTCACTATCCGCTCCACCACCGCCAACCCCAAACCGGTTCCCTCTTTTTTAGTGGTAAAATAGCGATCAAAGATCCGGGTTAGATTCTCAGAAGGGATTCCACATCCGCTATCTGCTATGCCAATCCGGATAAACTCTCCTCCTTTTTTAGGATCTTTGTAAGTGTTATTGCTTACCCTTAATTCTCCGCCTTGGGGCATTGCCTCAATTGAATTGAGAATTATGTTTAAAAAGACCTCCATCATCTGATTCTTGTCAACCAAAACCGTGTGTCCTTCCTTATACTCCTTTTTTAATGTTATATTTCTGGTAGCCAGATCTCGTTCCACCAGCTTCAATGCTTGATCGAGGAACGAAACAATGTCCCTTCTCTCCATCTCATATTTGTATGGATTGGAGAAGCTGACGATTTCTTTTACCAACCCATCCAAACGGAAGATTTCCTCTTCGACTAAGTTAAAGTATTTTTCTTTATCTTTAGCACTTGACCATTTTTCCTTTAGAAGTTGTAAGGTTCCTCTAATGTTAGTTAAAGGCTTTCTTAAATCGTGGGTGATCTCCGAAACTAAATTCCCCATGGTCACCAGACGAGTGGCATTGAGTAAGGATTTCTGTTTTTCATACACGGATGCCGATTGGGAGACGATTATAGAGATCAAGCGAATCTGTTCGGCGGATAAACTTTTTTGCTGGCGGTTTCCCACTGAAAGCACCCCGTGGACGCTCCTCTCGGCAATTATGGGAAAGGAAGTTATTGAATCCACATGCGGTGATAAATCCGGGTCATCTTTTAAGCTTTCCTTGATCTTTGTGTTCACCTTCTCCGGATCGTAGATATCATCTTTTGCCAAGGGAATCATAAGATTTCGCTTATTATTTCCACGCCCTTGAGGCAGGTTCAAGATCAGTTCGTTTGCCTTTTCATTCCAGTCAAACCATAAAGCAAATTCAACCGGCATGATTGTTTTCGTTTTCTGAAAGATGAAACTGCAGACCTCCTGGAAGTTCTCCATAAAAGAGAGTTGACTGGCAATATCATACAGGACCGCAAGTTCCTCGATTTTTCTCAAGTTCTGGTTGAAGTGTTCCGCATCGTCTATGGCAATAGCGACTTGGGAGGCAAAGGTGGTCAAAAGCTTTAGATCGTTTTTGGTAAAGGGGCCTCCGCTGATTTTATCGCTTAAGTTAATTACTCCCAAAACGTTATCTTTAACCTTTAAAGGAACACACAAGAGTGACCTGGTGGCATAATGCTTCTTGCTTAGAGAACTGAATCGGGAATCCTTTTCAATATTCTCCACCATCAAGGGAGTTCCCTTCAAAGCCACATAACCGGCGATGCTTGAACCTAATTCTAATCTGGTATACTTCACAATATCTGAACTCAAACCGATGGCGGCCTCAATGGTCAATACATTCTCCGGCTTCTGAATAAGCATAATTGATCCGGATTTTGCCTCGATAACCCCAGTGGCTAAGGAGACGATCTTTTCCAGAAGAACCTTCAAATCCACGGTGGTGCTCAAGGACGTTCCCGCCTTATACAGAGCATTCAGCTCCGCCACCTTTTTCTTCAACTCCAGATTTTTCTCTTTCAGCTCGGTCAAAAGTTTGATCCTATCTTTTTCCGCCCTTCGTTTCTCCAATGCCCTCTGTATGGTGAGCTTAAGTTCAGGAAATTCTATTGGCTTCATCAGATAATCATAGGCTCCCTGATTGATGGCGCTGATGGCTGATTCTAAGGAGGCATATGCGGTCATCAGGATAACTAAGGCATCCTCATCTTTTTTCCGTGCCGCTTTCAGAATATCCAACCCATCCACCCGCGGCATTTTTATATCTGTGATCACCAGATCGAAGTTATCTCTCTTTATCTTTGTGAGGGCTTCCTCGCCTTTTTCCACCGTGGTAACCTCATACCCCACTTTGGAAAGCAGTGTCTGAAGGCTTTCGCACATTCCCTTTTCATCATCTACCACCAGTATTTTAGTACTATCATTCAGCATAGATTCCCTTTCTTATTGGAAAAACAATATTCTATTTATTCAGACGCTTTTGGTAAAGTGAGTAAAAAAGTTGTTCCCTTCTTCTTTCTTTTTGCCTGAATGGCGCCTCCGTGTCTTTGCATTATCCCGTAGCATATCCATAAACCCAGTCCGGTCCCTTTTCCCTCCTGCTTGGTGGTGAAGAATGGCTCAAAGATCCGGGAGAGGCTCTCCTCCGGTATCCCATAACCCGTATCTGAGAATTCAATTTCCACACTCTGGTCTGTATTTCGCGCGTTTATTATGATCTCTCCTCCTTCAGGCATGAAGTCTCTGGAGTTGACCAGAAGGTTAAGAAACACCTGCTTGAGTTGATCTTCAGACCCTATCACCGGGGACAGATTCTCAGACAGCTCTTTTTTGATTTTGATCTTTCTGTTCAAAAATTCTTTGTCTATCAAAGAAATGGTTTGTTTCAGGATGGAGGACAGATCCAAAAGAGTCATTTTATTTTTCTCCGGACGAGAGAAATCCAGAAGGCTTCTGACGATACGGGCGATGCGGTCAACCTCCTCCTTGATCATTTTAAGATTGCGCTGATTGGGATCGCCGTCATCAGTGCCCTCGGAGAGAATCAGAAGATAGTTTTTGATAATCCCCAAAGGGTTGTTAATCTCATGAGCCACAGAAGCTGACAATTGTCCCAATGCCGCCAGTTTTTCAGACTGGATAAGCTGTTTTTGGGTTCTTCTCAGCTCTGCGTTTATGCTCTTTTGATTTTCATAAAGTATGGCATTTTCTACTGCCACAGTGAGTTGATCCGCCAAAACCGAAATGAACTCTAAATCGCTGTCCACAAACCGTAGATTTGTCTTCTTGGGACCCAAAATCAAAATGCCAACAAGCTCATCTCTGCTTATCAAGGGAACACATAGCCTACAGTCTAATGCTTTTAGAATTTCCATCTCAGGAACATCATCTTTAATATGGGGTTGAATTTCTTTGAAAAACAAAGGCTCCCTCTCGGAGAGAATCATTCTGGATAACACTCCATTTAGGTTGATCTCCCACTCATTCATCTTAGTAGACGATGTGGGTTGTATTCCTTTGAGCTTGAGGAAAGAGAGCATCTCTTGCTTTGGATCCCTGCGGAGCAATATCGCTATGCTTTTGATGCCTAATTGATCTACCAAAGTGGAAAGTGTCTGGCTCAGCAGAACTTCCAGATCAAGTACTGAATTGAGCTTGCGGGAAAGTTCGAAGATGGTGTAGAGATCAAAGATTTTCTGTTTCAGTCTCCGGTTAGCCTGGGTGAGACGGTTGATCTTATCTTCTGTTGCTTTTTTAAAAAGATCAACCGATTCCAGGATTCTTCTTTCCACCTGGACATCCGATAGGTTTGGATGATTGGGTAAACTCTGCGGCTCAGACATAGGCTCAATTAAGTTGATGAAGGTTAAAACCCTTCTTCGTTTGTTAGTATAGTGGAGATGGCTTTAATTTAGTGTCTTCTCCAAGATAGTTGCTAATAGTGAATTTGATTTACCACAAATCTCAAGCCCCTGCGGAGAGCTAAACTTGGGTTTTTTCTTCCTCGACCCTCTCTCCCCTCTCCATAAAATGGAGTGGGGAACAAAGGGAGGTGAGGTCTTCAAAATGTCAACCTTGATGCCATCCCAAAATCGCAGAACTCAAAATCTTTCGTCTGTTATCCCTAAAGCAAAAGACAACTTTAGAAAGATTCCAGTAACAAGCAAGCAACAAAGTAACTTGCATCATTTCCATTATTTTATGATCGGCAGAAAGGGAAGTAAATTAATCAAAATCTGCAAACTTTTGCAAATTTCGCTTTTTCAGTCAAAGCTATTACGTCAGGGACAAAGTCAGTCGTAGGGACAACCCTTGTGGCTGTCCTCACTAAGGTTAGGACAGGGACTAGCCCTGTCCCTATCCTATGGATCCTGCGGACATAAGATTTTTCCTTTACGTCGGGGACAAAGTGGGAAGTTGCAGATTCAGTGGAAAAGTAGGGGGCGATGCTCTGCCATCGTCCGAGAGCCAAGGCGGACACGGAGGGCTTGTTGAAAAAGCCAAACTTTGAGGCGGGATATGCGCATGCATTCATACGAAAATTCCCGCCTCTATGAGCGACAATAACATATTACCCATAGGGCAGGGCATTTAGCCCTGCCAATAGGGTTTTTCAACAGTCCCCGGAGGTTTACCCTTACACAGGTGACAGGGATTGTATTCCGGACAAAACACCGAAATAAAATCCCAGTTTTCTTGAAAGCAGGAAAGCTTGGTTTAGTAGCCGCCCAATCCATTGGGCGTTTTATCTGCTCGATGAATCGAGCAACTACGCAAAAAGACCTTCTATTTTTGTGTCGGGATATTGTTATCCGGCACACCGGACTACGTTTACTTTTTCCTTATCTGATTAAACATCCCTCGTTCGGTTGGGAAAACCAGCACCCAACTTAAGAGGTTGTCGAGAAATGTCATTCTGAGGCGTTAGCCGAAGAATCTCAAATTTGTAACATGTTGAATTTATTAGATTCTTCCCCCGCCAAAGGCGGGGTCAGAATGACATAAAGGGCATTTTTGTGGTTTTTCGACACGCTCTTAAGTTAGGTGCTGGCGTTCTGTCTTTGGCTATGGAACTCAAAGAAAGTAAGTTCAGAATGTAGCGGAAATCTTTAGGTTTCCATTAATGGCAACCGGGGCCTTATGTTTTTAGGCTATTTATCTTTAACGTGGTAAAATTTAAAGACACAAGGCTTAACATAACACTTCATTCATCCGCAGATGATTTACTTTTTTCCCACTCGTAGAATATGCACCTCCCCAGCTCTGGTGCATATTCATAACATTTCTTATAGCTTCCGAAAGGGATTCTTCCATCCAGGGCGAAACAGTCCAAATCCATATCCTTACATGGAATCTCCTTGAAGTTTACCAGTGCTCTTTCCTCTTTGGGGACATCAGAAACAAGCTTATTTATCCATTTAGTTCTCATAGCATAAGAACCAGAAAATGAAATTAAATTTCAGTTGGGTTGGCAATACTCAATCAGTCTTGATCAGCTATTGCATCCTTCAAGCCATATTCATGTAGTTTATTACGTAAGGTGCGAGTTGAAACTCCTAAAATCTCTGCGGCTTTGGTTCGATTTCCCCCCTGTGCCTCCAGCGTTCTTAAAATCAACTTTCGTTCCGCCTCACAAATGGTGGAGCCCACCTCAATCTCCTCTGATGGCAATTTTACCTTGCCAAAGGTCAGCTCCCTGGGAAAATCACGCGGAGTGAGAATCCTACCCTTGGTTGTAACCACTGCTCTCTCTATAAAGTTCTCCAGTTCCCTCACATTCCCGGGCCAGGAATACTCCAAAAACATATCATACACCTTCTGTGAGATTCCCTCTATCTGGCGATTGTTTTCCAAATTGTATTTCTTTAAGAAATGCTGGGCTAAGGCGGGAATATCCTCCTTCCTCTCCCTCAAGGGAGATATATGAATGGGAACCACGTTGAGCCTGTAGAAGAGATCCTTTCTGAATTTCCCTTCCTCCATCAGTCTATTTAGGTCACGGTTTGAGGTGGCGATGATTCGGACATCCACCTGAATGGGGATTCCCGAGCCCACCCTTTCAAATTCCCTCTCCTGCAAAACTCTCAAGAGCTTTCCCTGCAGATGGAGGGATATCTCGCTTATCTCATCCAAAAGCAAAGTGCCCCTATCCGCCAGTTCAAATCTTCCTCGGGATTGCCTTATAGCTCCGGTAAAAGAACCTTTTTCATGTCCGAAAAGCTCACTTTCCACTAAACCTTCGGGAAGTGCGGCGCAGTTGATCCGGATGAAGGGTGCCTCCCGGCGAGAGCTATTGTAATGAATGGCTTTTGCGATCAGCTCCTTTCCGGTTCCCGACTCTCCGGTGATCAACGCCGTTGCCTTTGCATCTGCCACTGTCTCCACCAGCTCAAAGATCTTCTGCATCTGGGGGCTTTTACCCACAATGTTCTCAAAACGGTATTTTCCTAAAACCTCCGACCGAAGAAGTTTGTTCTCTAATAAAAGTTGTTTATGGTCAAGCGCTCTTTTTAGAACCAACTCAATCTCATCTATGGAAAAGGGCTTCATCACATAGTCAAAGGCTCCCAATTTCATAGCCTCCACCGCATTCTGCACGGTGCCATAAGCAGTCATTATCACCAGCTTGGCATCCGGGAGGAAATCTCTGGTGGTCTTGAGAAGTTCCATCCCGTCCATGTTGGGCATACGCACATCAGAGAGAATTATGTCATAATCCTCTCTTTTGATCTTCTCCAAAGCCTCTTCTCCGGTGGAAGCTAAATTCACCCAATAGCCGGAGCGATTCAGAGTTTCGTTTAAGAAATCCCTCAAAAGCGAATCGTCATCCACCACCAGAATCTTCTTTTCCAACAATTGCTAACTCCTCATTTCTTTACTATCAGCTAAACCCACAGCTTCAACTTTACTTTTGTTTGCAAAAGAAAATGATAGCAAAGGTGCTTATCATTTTTCTTATAAGGTCTTCTCCAAAAGAGTTGCAAGCGTCCCTATGAATGCCTCGCATCGGGTTCTGTAGGGGCGATTCATGAATCGCCCCTACGTCAGGCTTTTTCTACCTCTCCCCTTTGTTAAAAAGGATAGAGAGATGGAGGCATCCAAATGTCAAGCTCATTAGATCTTTGATAGTCTTTTTGTTATAAAGAACTTTAGCAACTACATTGGAAGAGATCCTCTTATAAAACCATCGGCACTCTCACCAGCACAGTCGTTCCTTTCCCTGCTTCGCTTTCCACCTGAATATCCCCTCTGTGTGCTTCCACGATTCTTTTAACCGTGGAGAGACCCAGACCGGTGCCACGTTCTTTGGTGGTAAAAAATGGAGTGAAAAGTTGCTCCAATGTTTTCTTGCTCATTCCTATCCCGGTATCTGAAATCTTCAAGATAACCTTTTTATCCATTACTTTGGGGGCAAGATCTGGGCTCTGGGTTTCCTGATTCACCTCGACTACTATTTTACCACCATCCGGCATAGCTTCTCCGGCGTTATACAATAGGTTTAAAAGGATTTGTCGAAACTGCTCGGTATCCAGATGACAAAAAAGCTCGCCTTGGGGATAATTCTTGACTAAACGGATGTTTGCCTTCTTTTGTGAGGCATCCATCTCAAAGAAATTGATCGCCTCATCAAGAAATTTAACCATCTCTACCTTGCGAGGATTCAGCTTGACCGGCTTTGTGTAATCAAGCAGGCTTTTGACCATCCTGTCCAGCGTATCCACACCTTCCATGATTTTTTTGACCAACCTTTTGCGGGAATCTCCCTCCTCTAAGTCTCTCTCCAGAAGTTCTGCAAAACCTCGTATGCCACCCAAAGGATTTTTTAGCTCATGCACCACCACGGCTACCATCTCTCCTAAAGCGGCCAATCTTTTCACGCGCAGCATCTCCTCCTCGGTCTGCTCCAGCTTGCGATTTAAATCCTCAAATTTGGCCTCTAGGTCCCGGTAAGCCGAACGAAATTTGAAACCAGTCTTGTCATCCATAGCAAACGGAGCGGTAGCACTCTCAGACTTATTCTTCGAAGCATTCAGACGCTTTCTTTCTTTCATCTGATCCCCTCTGTGGTGAACCAGACGGTTCATCACTCTGTCAGAAGGAAACCCTATAAATCTCGACGACCATTTAATTTAAGTCGGGAGGCAAGTTATGGCAAGACTTTTTTCGTTTGCCAGATATTATTTAGGGGAGATCGATTTTTTAATCCGGAGAGTTGGAAGGATTGCCTTCTCATCACCAGGATGAAATCCTGATAGGTTGGAGCGGGGTACCCTTACCCCGCTCCTAAGCATTTTCGTCCGAGACAAGCCCTGAACCGTATGGTTCAGAGCAAGCCCTATACCGTATGGTATAGGGCAAGCTCGGACGCTACGTTTCTTTTTGGAGGAAGTTTTGTATCTTATTTTCAACTTCTTGAAGAAGCCTCACTTTCTCCGCAATTTGCTTGAGAAGACTTTTCACCGTAGCTAAGGCCTTTGAATTGGAGTTAGAGTAGCTTTTTATCTCGGTTGAGGCTATCTCTTTAGTCAACCGAGCAATGCCTTCTCCCACTGTCTTTTTCTTCTCCAAAAGGGAGAAAAGATCGTTTTCCTTTCCTTCCTTTTTTAGCTCCGCCAATATCATTTTTGACAGATTCAAAACCTTGTCATATTCACTCGAGAGCTTTTTATATTCTTCTAATAAACTCACGGCTTTCTCCGATCTTGTGCCCGTCCAAACTATCAGCTTAAGGGGTCATTATCAAAACAAGAAATTCCATATTTATCATCTGAGCGTGTCGGAAAACCACAAAAAGGTCCTTTATGTCATTCTGAACGAAGTGAAGAATCTAATAAATTCAACGTGTTTCAAATGCGTATGCACTCATACGAGTTTGAGATTCTTCCCCCGCCAAAGGCGGGGTCAGAATGACAGTTCTCGACAGGGACATCTGTAGGATAAGTGGAAAAACAGATCCAATTTCCTTTGAAAAGCAATCGCAAATACGTTTTGTCTAAAAGAGTAGATATTTTTAATCTGAATGCGGTCTGAAAACAGCGGCGGGACGCAACACGGAAAAAATCTTAGGTTTTGTTTTGAAAGCTGGAGTATTTCTCTAACTCAGCCTCCAATTGCACAATTCGATCCTTAAGTTGGCTTATCTGGATTTTAAGTTTGTGTTCCCGCAACGCCTTTTCAATGGAGGACTTCAGATCATTCAATTTGAAAGGTTTTACAACGTAATCGTAAGCCCCTTGGCGCAATGCTTCGATGGAGCTTTCGATGGTTGGATATCCGGTCATGATGATAGCCAGGGTGTCAGGAGCTATTTTCTTTATTTGCTTCAGGGTCTCGATCCCATCGATTCCCGGCATTTTCAGATCCACCAGCATTAGGTCCGCCGGCTGGGTCTGCATCAACTCCACTGCCTTCTCCCCGGAATCAGCCAGTGATACCTCGTAGCCTTCAGTGCTCAAAAACTCTAAAAGCAGTTCCCTGACAAATAGCTCATCGTCAATCACCAAAATTCTTTCAGAGGACATCAAATTCACCTAAATCCTGCTTTGGTTTAGTTATGTTCCCGCTTGGATGTCAAACCATATCCGGAGCAATTCTCCTATGAGCGGATTTGTCAATCCATTAGCTCTCCAAATGCCACATCTGGATGAGATAAAAAATCCATCCACCAGCCGACCTTGACTCAAAACCTCTATTATAATTATCGCCAACACTCCACCCGTTCTTGAATCCTTATATTCACAGATCAAAAAACTAACGAGGCCGAAGTTAGCTCCCCCCCCTTTTTATCTTCGGCTAACAACAAGATAAGACTTGTTTCTCCGTCTGATAAAATCAAATTTTCATCGGGCGAAAGATAACCGCTTTCCTTTTATCGTCTAACGTTTTTTAGCCACTTTCTTTTTAACTTTCTTATTTTTACTCACCTTTCTTTTTTGCATCTTCACCATCTTGCCTATCTCTCTTCTCAAGATTTCCTCAATACCTCTCTGTGTTTCATCCTGTTCTAAAAGAGCATGCTTGAACACGTCTTCGATTCTTTCCACGAAGATAAAATCGGTCTCTTTTTTGATCTTTTCCGGCAGATCCAAAAGATTCTTTTCATTCCCTTTGGGCAGGATCACATGGCGGATTCCCACCCGATGTGCGGCAGATGCCTTCTCCCTTACCCCAGCCACCGGAATCACCCTTCCCCTCAAAGAGACCTCACCAGACATGGCTATATCATTTCTTATGGGTTTATCGCTCATCACCGAAGCTATGACCAGGGAGACGGTGATGCCGGCTGACGGTCCGTCCTTGGGAATGGATCCAGAGGGAAAGTGAATGTGAATATCATAGTTAGTAAAATCATCATAGTTTATTCCCAATATCTCCGATTTGGAACGAACATAGCTATGGGCGGCTTGGATGGATTCCTTCATCACCTCGCCCAACTGTCCGGTGAAGATCACCTGACCATTCCCTTTCATTTTCAAAGCCTCAATCAGCATCAGATCTCCGCCCGCTTCGGTCCAGGCAAGTCCGATGGCGACGCCGATCTCCGGGTGTTTGGGCACTATGTCCGGAATGTAAATCGGGGTGCCTAAATACTCCTCCAGATTGTCGGTGGTTACTGTGCAGGGAGTAAAACTCTTCGAGGCTTTAGCCCGGGCGCATTTGCGAGAGATATTCTCCATCTCTCTTTGCAGGCTCCTTATTCCCGCCTCTACCGTGTATTGCCGTATAACTTTTTTCAAAGCTTCATCCGTGAACTTAATGTCTTGTTCTGACAAACCATGCTTCTTAAGTAACATGGGCAGGATAAATTTCTTGGCGATCTCCTGCTTTTCCTCCTCTATGAATCCAGAGAATTCTATCATCTCCATCAGATCAAAAAGACAACCCGGGATCTCATCGGGAACCAGGGCGGTAGTTACAAATATCACATCCGAAAGATCGAAAGGCACTCCCAGATAGTTATCCAAAAAATCAAAATTCTTATCCGGGTCCAAAGCTTCGGCTAAAGCGGCGGCGGGGTCGCCTTTAAGGTTCTCTTTTGCCATCTTATCCACCGGCTCTATCATTATCAAAGGATTGGTGCAGCCTGCTCCTTTTATGACATTGAGGATCTTTCCAGGAAATGCCTCGGTATATGTTGAGCGGGTTCCCTTGATTGCGGATTCATCCCTCACCCCGGCAACGCTCACTCTCATAAATTTTCTCCCCAGGGCTTTAGCAATTGCCTGAGCTAAGGACGTTTTCCCTGTCCCCGCTGGACCCACAAAGCACAGAACTATCCCCTTTAAGTCCTTCCTTAGTTTTCGAACGCTGAATAACTGCAGGATGTTTTCCTTTACCTTCTTTTGTCCGAAATGTTCGGAAGTTAAGATTCTCTCCAATCTCTCTATGTCCACTTCCCCACAACTCTCCCTTGTCCAGGGTAAAGACAGAAGCCAATCTATATGTGTTCTAACCATGCCGTACTCAGCCGAAGCCGTGGAGATCAATCTCAATCTCTCCGCCTCCAGCAAAGCTTGTTTTTCCACATAAGGAGGAAGAGAAGATGCTTTAATCTTTTCCTTCAGTTCTCCAACTTCCTTTTCCTGAAGCCCTGCCTCTCCCAATTCTTCTCTTATGGTTTTTAGCTCTTCCCACAGGATATGCTCTTTTATCTTTCTTTCCAAATCCCGTCTCACATCGAAGGCTAAGTTTTTTCCCAGTTCAGCTCTTTTGATTTCTGTGTCCAATAGCTCAGTTAATTTAGCCAGCCGTGCCTTTGTGCCCAACTCCTCTAAAATCTTTTGCTTGGACAAAAGATCAAAATGAAACGCTGAGGCTACCATGTCTGCGAACTTGCCGGGAACGTCTTTGCTCATGCTAAAGATATGATAAAGCTCTGCGGGATAAGTAGAATCAAGCTCCACCAACTGTTTTACTAGCCCCATGATTCTATTTACCAGTTGCTTCTCCCCTTCCGAATCTTCAATCTTCTCCTCCACATATTCGACCCTTGCAACAAAGTAAGGTTGCCTCTGGGTCATTCCCTTCAGACGTATTCTTTTCATTCCTTCCACGGTCACCTGCTCTCCCCCTTCACCCAATTTTTCAATTTTTATTATCTTTGCTGCCACCCCTATGGTGGACAACTGCTCCGGAGTGAGCTGATTTATGTCGGTAGTTTGGGCAAAAGTTAACGCAATAACTTCGCCAGCCCTACCTCGATCTTCAAGCAATTTCAGATTTTTCTCATACCCTACCTGAATGGTAGAAATGCCCAGAGGAAAGAGAACCGTGCTCAACAGGGGAAGCACCGGTAAAATTTCCGGCATGCCTTCTTTTGAGACTCTATTTTCCACGTTCATAATTCACCGGCGAGATTTTGTATTTTGGAATTAAGACTTTTGTGAAAATATCGATCCTTACTTCTTATAATCGATAATAGAATAATCCATCTTTCCGCTCAGTGTCAAGTATTATTTTGGGGGGCACTGAAAAACACAAAAATTTTGGCGAGCACTAGTACCGATCGCCTTCCACCACTTTTCAAAAGTCCCCTTGCAATTTGTTTCCAACAAACTAATTTCTCAGGGGTAAGTCTTGTATTCATTTTGGAAACCTAAAGGTTTCCACTACAGTTTGTCTGTTGCAACAAATCTATTAAAAAAGCCGGATGGCATATTTTCTTATCGGTCTTCAAAGAGCAAACTTCAGACCGTCCATGAGAAGGAATTTAAGAGGACCTACTCAATATGATAAATTCCAAAAAATGAAAGCCAATCAACTGGCATTACTGGGGAGAATGTTTGTTAGATCTGTGCGTGGGAAAATCAAACAGAAATATGTCTTTAAGGAAAAAATGGACGTTTTTTTGATCCTTTTCTGAACACATTATCCTCGCGGACCATCGTCCTCTTTCGGTCGGACTATGGCGGATCCCTGGTCAATCGGATTGCCTGAGGTATCAAATACTTTGATAAGATATGTTCCTGCAGAAAGATTGTAGATGAAGCATTTGACGTCCGAATAACACTTACTCCTGCAGGTATCACCTTCGTCCTTCTCAAAAAGATCGAAACCGTATTTAGTCTTCTCCACGTCTATCTTTATCTGGGCACAGATATCATAATAGGCATTAAGATGATCAACCCGGATGGTGTCGTTAAAAGAATAGACGTTGATCTTACCCTTTCCTGCAGTATGTGTTATCTTCCCGAAGCCATCCTCATCCTTGCAACCACTGTGAAAGGAGTCAAAACAGAAAGTTGGGCGACTGTTTGTGGGATAATCCTTTTCTCTACAGGCAACAAGTCCCAAAAATAAAAACAGAATCAGACCGACTTTATACTTCATCACAACATTTCCTGTCGGGCTTAAAGCGCATTTAGATTGAACCAACACCAACAACTCTTACTTTAATATACTGTCAATTTTCATTCTGTCAACAAAACATTTTTACTTTTCTTGGTATAAAAGAAAAATCTATCCATGTGCCGCTACATTCTATCCGGTGCTTTTATCCCCAGAAGGGAAAGTCCGCTTTTCACAGTAACCTGTATTGCCTTGACCAGAAGCATGCGAGCTTGGGTGGATTTTTCATCTTCGGTTATGATTCTCTGCTTCTGATAAAAGCGATTGAAGATGGAGCAGAGATCAATCAAGAACGAACAGATAAAAGCAGGCTCGTAGCTTTCCCCGGCAAATCTTACCCTTCGAGGAAAATCCTCCAGCAATTTGACAAGGCTGCTCTCCTCGTCGGTTGAAAAAACTTTATAGTCTATCTCTTTGTGCACCGGCTTACCGTATTTCCGCAAAAGGCTACACAGACGGGCGTGGGTATATTGCACATACGGGGCGGTCTCTCCATCGAAGGAAAGCACCAGGTCCCAATCAAAATCTATGTCCTTGTTTCGACGGGTGGATAGATCGGCAAAGATTACTGCACCTATTCCCACATCAGTAGCTACCTCTTCTTTATTTTCCAGGTCTGGATTTTTCTCCTCTATGATTCCTTGAGCCAGTTGAATCGACTTGTTCAAGACGTCTTCCAAAAGGATTATGTTACCCTTTCGGGTGGACATCATCTCCTGTTTGAACTTGATCCAGCCAAAGTCCACATGCACGCAATCCTTTGACCACTTATATCCTATGAGTTCCAGTACTCTGAAGACCTGCTGGAAATGAAGCCTCTGAGCACTGCCCACCACGTAAAGCGATTTGTAAAAATGATAGGTGTTGTATCTATATATGGCGGCGGCGATGTCCCGGGTAGCATATAAAGTTGCCTCGTCCTTTTTCTTCAAAAGGCAGGGAGGAAGATCGAACTTCTCCAGGTTGACGATCAAAGCATCCTGGCTAATTTCTGCCAAACCTTTAGACTTAATTTGCTCAATGGTCTGATCCATAAACTGATTGTAAAGGCTTTCCCCGGCGTAGGAGTCAAATTCTATACCGAGCATCTGGTACACCCGGTCAAACTCCTGCAGGCTATAGTCTCTGAATTTTTTCCACAACTTGGTTGCCTCGTTATCGCCGTCTTCTAACCTCTTGAACCACACGCGGGCTTCTTCCTCCAGCTTGGCATCCTTTTCCGTCTCCTGGTGAAATCTAACATAAAGATCGTAAAGCGTGGATATGGGGTCTTGCAAAAATTCTTTCTCATCCCCCCACATTCTGTAGGCTAAGATCACCTTTCCGAATTGCGTGCCCCAATCCCCCAGATGGTTGATACGAACGACACTAAATCCTAACTTTCTGAAAATGTGATAGAGAGCGTTTCCGATTACGGTTGTTCTAAGATGTCCTATACCAAAAGGCTTGGCGATGTTAGGAGAGGAAAAGTCAATCACAACACTCTTGCCTTTGCCCATCTCATCCGAGCCATAATCAGCTTCCTGGTCGAATATCTGAGTGAGCACAAACTCAGCTAATTTGCTTTTATCCACTTTAAAATTAACATAGGGACCCATGGAGTAAATCTCCTGGATCAATTCAGTAGCATTCAGTCGGAGGGCAAGCTCACCCGCAATCTGGTGTGGTGCTTTCTTCAACTTTTTGCTCAGAGCAAAGCAGGGAAAGGCATAGTCCCCTAACTTCTCCTCCGGCGGAATCTCCACTAGGTCTCTGATCTCGTCTGGCGGGAGATCAATTCCTTTTGATATGATCTTGACGATCTCTTCAACGAATTTGTTCATGCCAGTTTGAAGTTACAAACAAAAGTTGAAATTTGCAACTTAAAATTTGTGGACCTCGTTGGTAACGGACACCCTCTCCGTTTCCCTCGCCATCACGGACGAGGGCGTCCGTGACGAACGAAAGAAACTCTATTGGCAGGGCTAAATGCCCTGCCCTATGGGTGATAAATCCTTGTCAACCCATAGAGGCGGGAATTTTCGTATGAATGCATACGCATATCCCGCCCCTTAGGAAAGAGAGTTGGGAATGATAATCCGCCCAGACAGGCACCCGTCTGGGCGAAGGATTCATAGGGACAGTCCCCAACAAGCAGCAATGAGTAAATAATCCTACCGTTATAAACTATTGCTATCAAAGAAATTACAACTTTTCAAAAGTTTTTCTTGACTTTTTTCCATGGGGAGCTAAATTAAAAATGTCTACTTAGACATTGAGTTAAACCTTCAACAAACCTTCATAGGAAAGGAGAGGATCATGAATCCCAAAAAAGTCTTTGTCGGCATGATGGCTTTGGTGGCTGCTACGTTTGTCATTTCTTTAGCCTCAGCTTTTGGTCAAGTTGACACTGCCTGGGTGAGAAGCTACAATGGACCTGCAAACGGCGATGATAATGCTTGGGCCACAGTTGTGGATAGTTGCGGCAATGTCTATGTAACAGGATGTAGCTGGAATGGGACGAACTATGACTATGCTACCACGAAGTATTATGTCGATGGAGATACTGCCTGGGTAAGAAGATATGATGGCCCGGGGAACAATGAGTATGGGGGTCAAGCTATAGCCGTATATGGCTGTGACAGGGTCTACGTAGCTGGAATATGGTGCGAACCTGGTGGATATTGCCAAGAAGATTACACTATAGCTTATGATGCTACTAACGGAGACCAGTTATGGATTGGCGAGTATGGTGGATTTGACGTTGCCGTAGATAGTTCTGGCAATGTCTATGTAACAGGAAAGTATAACTCACCGTAAAGTATTACCCCAATGGGGCTATCGCCTGGGTAAAAACCTATGACGGATCCGGAGACGGCCTAGATGGAGTTCGGGCCATAGCCGTGGATGATTCTGGCAATGTCTACGTGACAGGATACAGTGGCGGCATTGGGACGGGCGATGATTAATGCCACCATAAAGTATATTCAACTCACCTACATGCCGGGAGATGTGAACAATGATTGGTTGGTGGATTTGGGGGATGTGCTTTATCTTATAAGTTACCTACACAAAGGAGGGCCAGAACCTCAGCCGGAGCTGTGTGTCGGCGAGGTGAACGGACAGGACCCGGTGGATTTAAGAGATCTACTTTATCTGATAAGCTATCTTTACAAAGGAGGTGCTCCACCCTTAGATGGTTGTGAATGATGAATTTGACGACCCAAAAATAATGCCGGTTGGCGACAATATTTGGGACGAGTTTACACTCTACCGTATATTTCATTTTTGTTGGTGGGGGAGTTTGATTTCCCGCACCATACCCCAAAAAGATTGTCTGCTACTTATTGCTCACTGGGATGGTATCCATCCCCAGTCAATGTTGCTCGTGGATGATGACATCCACGAGGAGCCGTGGGAATTTTTAAATTCGGAACTTTGCTAGTAAGTGGAAATTATAGAGCAACTATTAAAGATCTCTGAAAAATAGTGGCGGCTGTAGTTGCTCGATTTATCGAGCTAAAAAAACGCCCAATAAATTGGGCAACTACATTTTTAATAAAGAGGCTCAAAATGGATGTAATTAACAAAATAAAAGAAAAGGCAAAAGCTAAAAGGAAAAAAGTGGTTCTGCCTGAGGGAGCAGAAGAGAGAATGATACAGGCAACCAAAAAGATTTTGGCTGAAGGTTTAGCCGGGGTCACTTTGTTGGGCGATGAGAGCCAAATCAAAAAACTGGCTCACTCCAATGATATGGATTTAAGCAAAGTAAAAGTGATCGCACCTGCCAACTCCGCCCAGTTCAATGAATATGCTCAAGAATACCAAAAGCTTCGAAAGAAGAAGGGGGTCACTCTGGATCAAGCCAAGAAGATCATGATAAATCCTTTATTTTATGGAGCCATGATGGTAAGAAAAGGTGAGGTGGATGGATCTGTGGCTGGCTCGATCAATACCACCGGCGATGTGATGAGAGCGGCCATTCAGATCATTGGCACAGCGCCCGGCATCAGTTCGGTATCCAGTTCATTTATTATGGTTCTGCCGGAATTTTTGGGCATAAAAGATAAGATATTCGTCTTTGCCGACTGTGCGGTAATTCCTGATCCGGATTCCTCCCAGCTTGCCTCTATCGCCGTCTCCTCCGCCAAGACACTGCAGGATCTGATAGGAGAGGAACCGAGGGTGGCTATGCTCTCCTTCTCCACCAAGGGAAGTGCCAAACATGAAATGGTGGATAAGGTGACGGAGGCAGCCCGAATCGCCAAAGAACTGAAGCCGGATCTTAAAATCGACGGTGAGCTTCAGGCGGACTCTGCCATTATCCCGAAGGTTGCACAGAAGAAATGCCCTGATAGCATCATCCGGGGAGAAGCAAATGTTTTGATCTTTCCGGATTTGAATTCGGGCAACATCGCCTACAAATTGGTTCAAAGGATGGCAAAGACAGAAGCCATCGGTCCCATAATTCAGGGGCTGGCAAAGCCAGCCAACGATCTTTCCCGGGGATGCAGTGTGGACGATATTGTCAACGTGGTGGCTATTGCCATGACCATGGCTTAGAGAGAATCCCACTCCCTTTTGTCACCCTCTCCATTTTATGTTGAAAATCCCGCCAGAGGCGGGGGAGATAGGGGGAAAGGTAAGAAACAAATGAAGACAATTCGTTCCTTCTTCATAGCTGGTATAATTCAAGGGTCAAATACCAAAAAGATTCTGCATGATCAGGATTATCGGGATAAGATAAAAACAATTCTTCGGAAATACTTTCCTGAAGCTAAAATCTTCGACCCGGTTGAAAAACACCCTGACTCTGTTAACTATGATTACAGGACCGGTGAATCGGTCTTTTTGGGCTATATAAAGTTGGCCACCCGGTGCGATTGTGTGATTGCTTATCTTCCTGGTGCCTCCATGGGAACTGCCATAGAGATGTGGGAATGTTATAAGAAGGAGGTGCCGATCTGGACCATAAGCCCGATGAAAGAGAATTGGTCGGTGAAGTTTCTGTCCACAAAAATATTCGAATCTTTGGATGTATTCGAAAAGTATTTGAAAACCACCTTCTCTGACAGATAAAAGAGCTGCACTATAAATTGTAACGATACTGAATCACATGTAGGGGCGGACCTCTGTGTCCGCCCGAACTTTACAACGACAGATCATAAAAAAACGTCGAAAATATAAACATGATCATAAATTCCACTCTTATTTTTTGCTTCATTCCTGAGCTAAAAGATGCACTCTTAGGACTAAGGATAGCGAAGGTCTTAATCTCCTCCGATCAGAAAGAGCTCCTGTTCTCACTCAGAGGCAAAAATAAAGAGACCAACCTTTATTTTTCCGCTCATCCTGAAAACTGCCGGATCGAGCTATGGGAAAAAGATGAAAAAGAAGGGCGCCAGCAGGATTATCAGAAGACAAATCTTTTCGGGTTTGCCACAGGGGGATATGTTCAGAAAATAGAGCAGTTGGATTTCGATCGGGTGATCAAAGTCTCCTGCGAAAAAAGGACTCAATTTGGAGCGGGCGAATCGTTCACACTCATCTTTGAGTTGACCGGAAGGTATAGCAATGTGGTTCTGGTAAAGCAGGATGAAATGATGGTGGATTGCCTGAGAAAGATCGATGCCACTCGAAACAGGTTCAGGCAAATTCTGCCGGGTGAAAAATATCTCCCCCTTCCCCCTCCTAAGAAGAGAAATCCTTTCTCCATCAAAAAAGAGAAATTCAGCGAACTGGTCCGAACTTTTGATAGCACTACATTTGAGTGGTTGATCTCTGGCTTTATGGGAATGGATGAATTTTTAGCACAGAAGATCATCATCGAGTCGGGACTCGATCTGGAAAAGAAAACTTCGCACCTCACTCAAGATGAAATTGAACACTTGTGGAGAATATTTTCTCAGACTTTTGAACAGATATCAGATTATAATCTAACTTTTCAGATTGTAATTGGCACAGACGGCGATCTGAAAGCCATCAGTTGTGCGGATATTCCTTTTGTTCCGGATGATCAGAAAATCTATTGCGATAGCTTAAACTCTGCCATTAAACGTTTTTTCTCTGTTAAGCTCGAAAGGGAAAAAAGAAAGAAGGGGGTGAATAAACTCTCTCAGGTTGTTCAACGGGCTTTGAAAAAGCTGAAGGAGAAAGAAAAAAAGATCGAAGATGATCTCAGACAAGCAGAAAGGTTTGAACAATACAAGAGATTTGGCGAGCTTTTGATGATGAACAAGCAAGATATCAAAAAGGGACAGACTTCGGTTGAACTTACCGACATATTTGATCCTGCACATCCTATAATGGAAATCCCTTTAGATCCCAAACTTACAGCGGTCAGGAGTGCGCAGAGCTATTTCAAAAAATACAAGAAAGCAAAAGACGCATTGAGCATAATAAAAAAGAGAAAGTCAGAGACCGAAGGTCAGATAGCTTGTCTGGAGGAAATCTCCAGGCAATTGAAAAAACATGATGAGAGGATTGACTTAGAAGAAATCAGACAGAGCTTGACCCGACTCGGATTTTTAAAAGAGCCAAAATCTCAGACCAAGAAGAAAAAAGAAAAGGGGTTTTCACCCAGAAGTTTTTTGACCGAAAGTGGCTGGGAGATTTTCGTGGGACGAAACAACAAAGAAAATGATTACTTAACCTTCAAATTTGCCCGTCCTAATGATCTTTGGTTTCATGCTCAGGACGTTCCAGGCTCCCATGTGTTGTTGAGAGGAAAAAACAAAAAGACAGAGCCTTCATCATTGGAAATAAAACAAGCCGCAAAGGTGGCGGCATATTTCAGCAAAGTTAGGGGAGAGAAGAAGGCAGAGGTGATTTACACTCAAGCCAAGTATGTGCGCAAGCCTAAAAGAGGAAAGCCGGGTTTGGCTCTGGTAGAAAGAGAAAAAACCATCCTGGTGAAACCCGAGTTGCCAGATAAAAAACCAGAGCCTAACTTAAGTTAGGTTCTGGTTTTATTGTATAGGTTATCAACTGGAGAAATGAAATATTTGAGATTCTCTTTCCCGAGGACTATCTCAAAAGCACCATCTTTTTTGTAACCCTGTTATTCTCTGTGACAAGCTGATAGAAGTAAACTCCACTGGCAACTTCTTCACCGTTATCATTCTTCCCATCCCAGATCACCGAATAGTCACCCGGTTGCTTTTCCTCATCTAAGAGCGTCTTCACCAGTTGCCCCCTTATGTTATATATCTTCAAAGTGGTAGGGATGGGACCGTGAACCGTGAACCGTGAACCATGAACGGTGAAGCGGATGGTGGTGGTAGGGTTAAAGGGGTTAGGGTAGTTCTGATACAAGCTAAACTGCAAGGGTACTGAAGCGGGCTCTTCTTCAACAGAAGTTGGCTTGAAGTTTACCTGCACGTCATCTATATACCAGCCATCCGCTGTGCCGGCGTCATCGGAGATTAAATGGAATCTGAATTTTACGTTGGTATGTCCTGTGTAGGAATCGAGTGGCAAGTTCACCTGGGTCCATTCATCTTGAGTGCCGCCAAATCCGGGAGAGAGTCTCTCCCAACTTTTTCCTCCATCTGTGTTTATCTCCACAAAACCGCTATCACCTGACCAGAACTGATACCTGTGCCAGAAGGACAACTGAGGACTTTCCACATCGTTCAGATCAAACGTCTTTTTGATACTAGCCCAACTATCGGTATTATTTTGATAGTCTGCTGGCGGGCTGTCGGTCAGTCTGAATGTTCCCTGGCAAGAATCATTCGAGGTTAGACTCCAGTGGTCGTTAGCTCCTCCGGTCTCCCACAGAAACAGCCCATCCTCGAAATCAAAGGTGATAAAAGCAGTGGCAACATAAAACTTGAATTTAAACCGGGGAGCACCCAGAGGAGAATTGACAACGTTGTTCAAACTGTCCTGTGCAGAGAAATAGTAGTGTAGTATGGTTCCCGCACTTTGTGCAGGAATCTCCGCCTGATATTGATTGGAACCGAGGGGTTGTAAGTCCTGCCTGACAAAAGGAGAGAGTGTATCTGAACGCCAGAAAAGAAACAGCGAATCCTCAATCAGCCCATTTCCCGGTGTTATGGTCGTGGACATAATATATGGGCTAAATGTGTCGGAAGTAAACAGAGGCGGATTGTGCTGGATGTTCAACGCACCGGAAGGAGTGTAGTTTAAAGCGGCGAAAAGATCGACCAGACCCCAGCCATAGGTATTGTCGGGTGATGATGCATTGTCGGCAGTCATCATCAAAGCTTCTCTTGTCTGCATAACCGTCCAGTCCGGGTGGGCGGATAAAAGCACTGCGGCACACCCTGCTACCAAAGGCGTAGAAAGGGAGGTTCCACCGACCTGCGCATACTCACTTATCCCGGAAGCTGAAGCACAATAGGTGGCGACTCCCCTGGCAACCACTTCCGGCTTGATGCGACCGTCATAGGTGGGACCTACAGAGCTGAAGCTGGCAATTTGCCCCTCCGAATCCACCGCCCCTACGGCAATGACGCTGTCTCCGTCCGCCGGGGCTATAATATAGTGCCAGGGATAAAGCCTTTCATTTCCTGCTGCATTCACTACGACTACTCCTCTGGAAGCCGCCAGATCAGCCGCCTGAGTGCATAAAGCGGTGTTGCCATCCATGTCCTCGTAAGTGTACCAATCCGTGTACCCCAAGGAACTAGAAACCACCTCTGCTCCAATGGAATCTGCCCACTCCAGGCCCGCCACCCAGTTGTCTTCTTCGATCTGCACCTCTTGGGAAACGTCTTCTGTTTTTGCCAGAACGAAGCTCGCTTTAAAGGCAGGACCATAAAGTTCACCATCACATTCTCCACCTAAAGTCGACCAGGTGGAGGTGCCGTGATTATGTTGACCTGCTGGGTCTCCCGCTTCGTTTTGAGTGTTGCCATCGTTATTAATGAAATCCCACTCCGCCAGAACTCTGGACTCTGAATATGCAGTGGCAAATGCCTGATGATCTTTCCGATAACCAGTATCCAACATGCCCACGATCACATTTTGCCCTTTGAAGCCCATGTCGTGAACAACGGGAACGTATATCTGGTCAAGCTGAGGGAGCGAAGGTCCATAATTTCTGCCATAATCAGCAAAATCTTTTTGTTGGTGAAGCTTTCCGTGAATCGGTTCGACCTTTGGTGGTCTTCTTTTAAAGCTGGCGACTTTTTTGATCTTTCTTACAAAAGGTAGTTGAGCGATCTTTTCGATCTTACTCGCCTGAATCTGGATGCTTACAGCATTGAGCCATCGGGATCTTTGCCTGAGCTTTCCCCCCAATTTTAGGACATCGTCTACATAATTTTGATTGACCGGAAGGTCCAGGAGGTCAATTTCTATCCTATTCTTCAGCCTTCTTTTTAACGCAGAACTGGTAAGTGAACTCTTGAAGTTGGCTTTCGCCTGTTGATATTGCTCCTGCGAGAGGACACCTTTGTCCGTGAAGAAGATCCACACTTTCACGGAATCTTCCGAAGAGCGATCAGAGAGAAACCGCATCAAAGCAGGTGAGATCACAGGAAACTGTTTCAGTGACGCAAGGAACCGCGAAGTTTCCTTTTGATATTCTGGATAATCAATCGACTGCGCTTTTAAAAAATGAGGAGAACAAAAGAGGAGAAAAACGAAAGTTATTGAAATCGGTAATTTTTTAATAGAAGTAAACATGATGGTTTAAGTTGTCGACAGATCTTCGCCTTAAGAGGTTCATAGCCGACGCCTTCAAGTTAACGATAAATGTAATCATTGTCATACCAAAGTCAAGCACAAATCAAGGAAATTTCTCTGTTTCTCCAGCTCTCCGCAGGCTGAAGCTCATTTGTCCTTCAAGGTGAAGAAGAGGCGCCCCGCCAGAGGCGGGGCGGCTACCTACTACTCCTTCTCAGTATAAAGAATGCAACATCCGAGCTTTTGTCGGACTAAGGTGAGATTTGATTAAAGGATCAAACCTCCTGTTTCATCAAAATCACATTTACACCACTTCTGCTTTTTCGGCATACACTCTTCTGAATGCTTCCACCACCCGCGGATCGAATTGTGTGCCGGCGAAGCGTTCCAACTCCTCCATGGCTTCCCAGTGGGTTTTGCCTTTGCGATAAGGTCGATCGGTCACCATGGCATCAAACGAAATCCGCTACCGCTAACATCCTTGCCCCCAGGGGAACCTGTTTGCCCCCTCCTTTTTCAGAGGGATTGACTTCCACAAAATAAGTGTGATGAGCTTCCACTATGGGCATTGCTTCTTTAAGCACACCACCCACCATGGAGAGTATCTCCAATCCTTTTTGGGGATGCGCATCTACTTCCTTTTTTTCTTCGTCTGTAAGAGCGGCGGCTTTCTTAATCAGATCAGAGCTTATCTCAATCTTGCCGATATCATGCAAAAGAGCGGCAACTTTTATATTTTCCACCTGATGCCGGGGCAAGCCCATCGAAATGGCAATGCTGGTAGCGTAATCTGCTACTCGCAAGGAATGACTTCTGGTATATCTGTCGTAAGATTCAAGATATTTAGTTAAAATTTCCAGCACTCCCACATAGGCGTTCCTCAACCCCTGAATCTTCTCTTCTTTTTGTTCATAAAGGGTGCCCACCACATAGCCAGCTAAAATTAAAAAACCACCCCAAAGCATCAAATCGGTGATCAAAAACAGATTGCTATTTTTGATATGGAAAAGATAGGGATTGTTGATCACAGAAAAGGTTATCAGAGCCACGCAGAATAGCGCGGTGAGAATGGACATCTTCCTGCCCAATACATATCCGGAAACTAAAACCGGAAGATAATAAAAGTTCAGGAAAGCTAACTGTTGAAATATGAAGAAATTGGCACATACGACTATCAGTGAAATGGTGAAAACCAAGATTACTTCAAAATGCTTAAGCACGAAAAACTTGACCTTTTCCATAGCCCCTCTTCTTGGAATAAAGTCGGGTATTTAGATATGTTGGCTTGGTCACGAAAGAAAGCTATTTCAGCCCTTTAGCATTTTAAACTTCAATTTATTTTATCGGACTATGTTCGTTGTAGGTTGAGTCCTGCAGGCAAAATTGTGGTGAGCTTTGTTTTTTGCAGGAAGGAAGATTGGGGGTTCTTCTCATTGATTATTAATCCCTGAGAAAATTCAATGATCTGAGTGCCTGAATCTTCTCTGATCGGGAGAGTTTGGCTTTCTGGATGGCTTTTTTCAAAACATGGATGGACTGATCGTAGGTGTCCCGTTGCACCGGGTAGGGATAGCCATCCTTCCCCCCATGGGCGAAAGAATAACGAGCCGGGTCCTCCCATGAAGGTTTGGTTCCATATATCAATTCGGAGATCAAAGAAAGAGCCAAAATGGTTTTTGGTCCCACTCCTTTGATTCCCAAAAGCTTTTCAAAATCCTCCGGGTCTTTTTCTCTGATCTGGTGGAAGATTTTTTCCAATCTTTTTTTGTTGAAATGTTCCGGATAGATCGGGTGATCTCTGGGGAGATTCAAAACCTCGGTCCAATTTTCCTGGGACAGCCTTCCTACATCTTTGATCAATTCAGAGAAGTTATCTTTTATCAGCCCAACGCAAATCTGGCGGGTCGGTCTACTTTGTTTGGCAGTTAAATCCAATGTTTTGGTTTTCCTTTGGGAGATGATTCCCGAGTGCGGTTCCTCTACGAAATCTCTCAGAGAGGAGGAAAACCAATGATAGCGGCGGGCAGACTTCAGGGAGGGATTCATTCCCTGCTGAACCACTACCCACAAACCGGATGTGGTGAAGATGAAATTATGATGATAAAGTTGAAATCCATCCTGAACTGCGGAACTGTCCACCTTGGCGCTCATCCTGGAAGCATAGATCAAGCTGGAGACGGTCTCCGAATTCAGGCATAGCTTGTCTCCCCAGGTCTGGATATGCTGGGGAGTTTTTCTTGATGTAGCTCCTTTTCCTCCGGCTACCACAATTCCCAAATCTTTCTCCAACCCCTTCAAGCCTTCCTTCAAAGCACCGCCAACAGTGGTGGTTACTCCGGATGAATGCCAGTCAAAGCCCAGCACACACCCGAAAGCCTGAAACCAGAAGGGATCGGAAAGCCTTAAAAGAAACTCCTCCGGACCATAGTCCCATACGATTATCTGGGTGATCGTACCCGCTAACTTCTTCATTCTATCAAAAAGCCAACGAGGCGCAGATCCATAATGCAATGGCAAATTGGCTATTCCGGTGCGCATATTATCAATTTACCTAAATTCCCACTGGTGTCAATAGTCAGTTGGCGTAGCCCCGCCTTTGGCAGGGCTGGCAAGCCGTCCTTCGACATCCCGCCTTTGGCGGGAGACGAAGTGTAAAGGCTTGTCTACGCGCTCTCTTTTGAGATAAGCGTGTAGGGGTAGAGCTTCAGCTCCACCCGTGTTTTGAATTTCAACAAACTCACAAATCGACTAACTTTGGATGAGAAGTTATACCCCAAAATTTCTCTTTTGTTTTTGATGAAATTTTATCTATATTCTTACCGTAGAAGAATAGAAGTCGGCGACCATAGCTCAACTGGATAGAGCGCCTGACTACGGATGAGACGGTTGGGGGTTTGAATCCCTCTGGGCGTAGTTTTTTCTAATTTATCTTGTATACCAATGAAAGTCCATCCAGAAGTTGTAGGGACAGCCCTTGTGGCTGTCCACTTTAAGGACAGGGACAAGCCCTGTCCCTACGTAAAATTTCTTTTGCAAATGCGGTTTTTTTCAGAGCTTCCCTCAAGAACTGAGAACAACATGAAACCATCCAAACCCGATCTATCCAAATACAGCAGCGAATTCCCTTTTACCGACAAGGTCATCTTTTTCAATCATGCCAGCTTTGGCCCGCTTCCCCGAAGAAGCTGGAAAGCTACCCAGGAATATTATAAGTACCTGAGATTGGAAAAGACAGAAGATATTGATGAGGAATCTTTCAGGAAACTGGATGAAATCAGAGCCTTAATCGGGAAGATGATCAAAGCTAAACCGGAAGAGATCGCCTTTGTGCCCAACACCTCCTACGGGCTGAATGTGGCCGCCTGGGGCTTAGATTTGAAGCCCGGGGATAGAATTCTTATCTCCGACGTGGAATTCCCTGCCAATACTTACCCCTGGACTAATCTAGAACAAAAAGGGGTGAGCGTAAAATTTGTTCCCAGCCAAAACAGATGTTTCGATATAGATAACTTCGTCAAAGCTATTGACACAAAGACCAAGGTTTTAGCCTTAAGCTTTGTTCAGTTCTTCAACGGATTCAAAAACGACTTGAAGACCATCGGAAAGATCTGTGAAGAGAAAAACATCTTCTTTGTGGTGGATGGGATTCAGGGGATCGGCTGTCTGGATTTGGATATCAAAGAATGCAAGATCGATCTTTTGGCCTGTGGAGGTCAGAAATGGCTTCTCTCTTCACTGGGAACCGGTTTCTTTTACCTTTCCTCTCAGGCTAAAAGAAAGATAAAGCCTTCCTTTTTTGGCTGGATGGGCGTGGACTGGAAACTGAATTTTTCTGATCTCTTTAAATTTGATCTTCCGCCGTTCCCTTCAGTTAGAAAATTTGAGATAGGAACGTATCCATATTCTTTGATCTGGACGATGCACTCCTCTTTGAAACTGCTTTCTGAGGTAGGCATAAAGAACATCGAAAGGCACAATTTTGCTTTGCTTGATCTCCTGATAGAGCACCTGAAAAAGAAGAATTATCAGATAACAAGCTCCCTTGAGGCTAACCACCGCTCCTCCATTCTCTCCTTTTCCGGGGAAGACACAAAAGACTTATACCGACAGTTGCGCAAGAACAACATAATAGTCAGCTACCGGGAGGGAAGCATAAGGGTAGCACCACATTTTTATAATACAGCAGATGAGATGAAAAGATTGACAGAACTTTTGGGATAGATGATCATCTTCTTTCTTTTAGAATGGAATCATTCCCGCAACAACTGCATTATTCTCTCCGTAAGTTTATTTAAGCTGATTTTTTAAGGAGGAACCTATGCCAATATATATGCTTTATAACAGATTCAAAAAGTTAACTTTTGTTTTAGTTATATCTGCTGGTTTGCTGTTTGCTGGAATCATTCATGCAGAGGACTTCACTTTGGAGGAAGGGAAAAGGCTTATCGACCAGGAGGAATTCGAACAGGCAAAAGACGTTCTGTTAAAAATAGTGGAAAAAGAGCCTGAAAATGCGGAGGCAAATTTTCTTTTGTGTAAGGTCTTTTTGATCTTAGACGATCATGACAAATCTATCAAATACGGAAAGAAGGCGGTTAAGCTGGACGACTCCGTTTCGGATTATCATCTCTGGTTGGGGCGAGCTCACGGAACGCAGGCACAAAAAGGCAGCAAGTTGAAGGCCATATTTCGGGCGAAAAGAGCAAAGAAAGAATGGGAGAAGGCGGTTTCTCTGGATTCCACCAATGTGGCTGCCCGTCTTCAGTTGGCGCAATACTTGCTGATGGCTCCCGGAATTGCTGGTGGAGATAAAAAGAAAGCTAAAAAGCAGGCAGAAATCATCCAGGACTTAGATTCGCTTTATGGTGCCATAGCCTGGTCGTTTTACTGGCAGAACGAAAATGATACGGTTAAAGTGGAAAATTATCTCAAAGAAGCCGTTCGGTTGGATACCACTTCGGATCATACTGCCACATACCTATGGGGTATCTTTCTGCAGGGGCAAAAAAGATATCATGAGGCGGCAGAGATTTTTGGAAAGCTGTTCAAGAAATATCCAGAGGAAATGGTGGCTCTGTATCAGGTGGGACGAAGCTATGTTCTTGCCGAAGATAGCCTGGACAAAGCGGAGAGGTGCTTTAAACAATATCTTCAGACCGAACCCAAGTGGAATGCTCCGAGTTGGGCGGCAGCGCACTGGAGATTGGGCATGGTTTATGACCTACAAGGGAAGAGAGACTTAGCTATCGCTGAGTTGGAGGAAGCAGTGCGCCTGGACCCTAAAAGCAAGGAATTCAAAAAGACGTTAAAAAAAGTGAAGGAGAAAAAATGAGGTGCTGGTTGCTATCCTGAGACCATAGGGCGGGCAAGGGTGCCCGCCCTATTCATTTCATCTGATGCACCGGCATTAGGAAATGCCGGTGCTTTTAATTTCAGTAATTGCCCCCGGCTAAATGTCAGGAAATCCGCTTCATCCGTTGACCGTTTATCTATCGCAGCAACACCATCTTTTTAGTTTGCGAAAAATCGGGAGTCTTTATCCGATAGAAATAGATACCGCTGGAAACCTCTTTACCCGAATCATCCCTTCCATCCCAATCCACCAGCTTATGCCCCGCCTTCAGATGTTCATCTACAAGAGTTCTGACTCTCTGACCCAGGATGTTGAAAATCTCAATCTTCACCCGTCCGGATTTGGCAAGCAGAAACTCTATGCTGGTTGTGGGATTGAAGGGATTGGGGTAGTTTTGGAACAGGACAAAATCGGAAGGTGGCGCTTCCCCCTCCTCGTTGAGCTCTCTTACTTCTGAGACATAGGGGGTCTTCAGAATTATTAGAGAATGATAGTCTGCTAAGTAAACGTATTCCCCCAGCACAAAAACGTCTTGGACATCACCGGGTGTGTCGTAGCTGGCCGCCAAGCTGGGGTTGGCCGGATCACTCACCCGGATTACCTGTAAACCCTCCTCCCGATCCGCCACATAGGCCATGCTATCCTTAACAAAAACATTGCGGGCGTAGTTTGTGAAAAGGTTGCCAACCAAATCAGGATTATACGGATCAGTCACCCGGATTATCCTCAAACCGCCATAGGCATCAGCGACAAAGGCTAAGCTGTCCTGCACAAACACGCCTCGAGCCTGGAATGGAGTGTCATAGCATCCTATTGATTCCGGGTGGGCCGGATCACTCACCCGAATTATCATAAGACCACAGTCATCATCAGCTACGTAGGCTAAGCTATCCTGGACAAAAACACCGTAAGCACTCCCGGGCGTGTCGTAAGTGCCAAGCGACTCCGGATTGGCCGGATCCTTCACCTTGATAATCTGAAGACCGCTCGACTTATCAGCCACAAAGGCCAGGCTGTCCTTTACAAACACCTCATAGGCTATATCCGGCGTATTCCAAGTGCTTAGCGTTTCCGGATTGGTCGGATCGGTCACCCGGACTATCATCATACCGGCATAACTGTCAGCTACATAGGCTAAGCTGTCGTGGGCGAAGACACCGAAAGCATAACTTCGGGTATCGCAGCTCCCGAGTACAGAAGGGTTGGCGGGATCGCTGATCCCGACGGTCTTTAAGCCTTCGGCATAGCAGGCCACACAAGCTACGGTATCCTGGACAGAAATACCAGTGGGGCAACCTGGTGTTGCGTAACTGCCGAATAAACTGGGATGGGCCGGATCGGTGACCTTGAGTATCTGCAATCCACTCCAGTCGTCGGCCACATAGGCTAAGCTGTCCTGAACGGCAATTCCAAAAGCTGAACCCTGTGTATTGAAGCTGCCGGACAAAGCCGGGCTGGCTGGATTGCTGACGTCGATTATCTGCAGCCCGCTGGCTCCGGCGCTCACGTAGGCCAAGTTGTTCTGAACGGAGACAGCGTATGCGGCTTGCGGCGTTTCGTAGCTTCCTATCGACTCCGGATTGGCCGGATTGCTTAACCGGATTATCTCCAAACCGCTGCTATAGTCAGCCACATAAGCCAGGGTGTCCAATACCACAACGTCGTAAGCGGAACCGGGGGTGTCATAGGTGCCGACCGACTCCGGATTGGCCGGATCGCTCACGTCGAGTATCTGCAGACCACCGACCCCGTCGGCCACATAGGCGGTGTCGTCGCGAACTAAGATGCCGTAAGCGTAGCCCGGCGTACTGTATTCCCGAATCAGGGTTGGGTTGGAAGGATTACTCACGCTGATTATCTGCAGATCACCCGTGTGATCAGCAACAAAGGCTGTGCCATCGTAGACAAAGACGTCCCAGGCATCATCCGGAGTATCATAACCACCAACCGAATTTGGATTTGCCGGATCGCTAACATCGATTATCACCAGCCCGGAATCTCCATTGGCCAGATATACATAATCATCGTTGACAAAGACTCCCTTTGCTCCTCCCCGACAATAGAGCCTGCCCACAAAGGACGGGTTGGCTGGATCGGAGACGTCCAAAATCACCAGACCATTGACAAAAGCACAGTAGGCGGTATCGGCAACCACCTGAACGTCGTTCACTCCGCTCCAGAGGGTGCTGGAAACATAGGTGATGTCATTGGCAACGGCTGGTTGAAACAAAAGAACCATTCCACACATAACAGCTACTAAGACCAAAAAACATTTAAGCTTTTTCATCGAACCTTCCAGAGAAAAAGATTATGCTGATTTGTCAACAAAGCATAGAAGGCAAATTGATCTTTCCTGCGTTCAATTTAAAATAAACTTAATCCTCCAGCAACTAAAAGTCAAGGAAATTGTGGGGTTCTGAAAAAGCTAAATACGGTTCACCTAAAAGTGAACACTCCAGTTGCTCATCGTCATCTCGTAGCGCAGGCATTCCTGCCTGCCGGATTTAAGAGCCCATGAGGTGACCGTGTTGTGATCTTTGCCAATCTCACCCTAACCCTGCGAAGCTCGTATGAGTGCATACGCACATTCATATGAATCTCCTTAGAAAGGAGAGGGGAAACAAACTCTCCTCTTTTTTTATTCTTGCAAGTAAAGTAGCTTTTCATCGATTTGCCAGTCAGAGTCAAAAAAGCCAGCACAAAGAACGCCACCCCAACCTTTATATTTCACTTTATCATCAAAGAGGATGAAATCAGGCAATCCAGCCCCGGAGTATAGCGCGGTGAAAAAGGTGGAAAGCTTCAGTCCAGCCAGACCCACTCCCTGGTGAACAAACACGAATCTCTCCGGATTGGCTGGATTCGGGTAGATGTACTCAATTGCTATCCCACCACCAGAAATCTCTTTTCCCTCCAAAAAGACTTTTTGATTTTTTATCTTTATGGGGAGATCCTTACTTAGCTTGGCAGTAACGAAATTCTCTTCTGGTCCACCGAAAAGGATTAAGTTGTAATCCTCCATTATCTCTGATGTTATCTCAGTATCCGGGAGTATTTCTGCAAAGCCATTTGCTCTTCTCCACCATCGTGCGGCTTCCAGCCGGGCTTGATGGAGTGTTATCTCGGTTGCAAGCGAGTCCCCTTTTGTTCCGTAAACCAGCACAAAGGGAGAGAAATAAGCCTGTTTTATGGGACCATAAAATTGGGGTGATTTTGTCAACGGACGATGTTTAATCCTGCCTATTCGAAATTTAGTTCCTCTTTTATAGAAATTTAACTTTTCGCTTTTTCTGAAGCTATAACCAATCTCCAACCCATCCACCACCAAAGCAATCCTGCCATGAGGCAAAAGATCTTGCGACAAAGATAGGGCAAACTGGCGGATGTTTTTGGTTTTTATTTCAATCTGCCTTTCTTTTACTTCTGCTTCAATTCCGGATTCAAAGAATGGTTTTTCCTGCTGGATTATCTCCACCCAATAACTCTTATGGCTCTGTCCTATATCAGTGCTTTTGAAAATGACATGTTTGGGGAAGAGGTTCCTTTTTCTCTCTTTCAGAAAATCCATAAGTTCAGGGTCATCCACACATACGATATTATCCAGAGTATCAAGATTAAACCAGTGCCCTTTGTTTGGAATTTCCTTGTAATGATACTCATAGCCTAACTTATCTAAAAGAGAGGCAAAAAGTCTGGAGTGCACCGGCGGGACATTATCGTCGTTGCCTCCGTGGGAGATGAAGATTGGCAGATTAAGGGCATTCTCCACAAAATTGGGAGCAAAATCCTCTCTTAAGCTCATATCCCTTATGGCGACCTGTCCTGGCTCAGCGAACATGTAGCTTTTTTGCAGAAACCAGGGGATATAAAGCTGAAAGCAGGTCCACCCGGCTAAAGGGGCGGCGGCGGCAAAAAGGTCAGGGTGTGTTAGAGCAATATGCCAGGTTCCATGCCCTCCCATGGAATGGCCGGTGAGATAAACTCTGTTGGTATCGATGGGGAAAGTCCTTTTTGCCAGATCCAAAACCTCAAGCGCATCCAGCCTTCCCCAATCCTGCCAATCAAATCCAAATCTTCGTCGGTTGGTGGGAGCAACCACGAAAGCCCAATCCTTTTGACCATAACAATCCACCAAGCCCGAAGCTCTTACGCTTGCCCCATGAAGGGTCAGGATTAAGGAATATTTTCTTTGGGGATCATAATCTTTTGGAGGGAGAACGGCATAATATTGACAGGAGTGGTCAATCTTGGAGATGAACGTCACTTTATACGATCCCCTTTTCTCTCTTACTCTTAAGGATAGGCGATCTTCTGAAGAAAGGTTCTGATAAGAAACTTTAACTGGAATAGAGATCGTGTCCATTCCGTTCAATGGCTCAACTACCTCTATTGTAATGGGTATCTTTTTAACGCTGAGAGGAAAAAGAGAAGGGATGGTGACTTCATTTTTATTAAAGAATCGCCCGCCTCCGATGGAAAGCTTAATATTTTTCAATCTTTTTGAGGTGGTATTAAGCACTGTGATGCCAGCCCATAGTTTTTGTTTTTCACCTTCAATTATATCAGGCAAGGTTGCATCTTTGGGAATAAGTATCACCGGAGCAGGCGCAGGAATAAGCTTGAACATGAAGCGATGATCCCCATATCCGCTTAATGGCACCAGAACCCGATTGGTGCCATCTCTTAGAATCACCGGAGTTCTGACCAAATTGTGAGCATAAGGGCCGCCTCGAAAGCGCTTACCGTTTAGATAGAAGGAGCCCACCTTCTCAGCAATTACCAGAGCTCTTTTTCTGCCTGTGTTTTCAAACTCTGTGTAGGCATATCCGGCATCCAGAATGCCGGGAGCCCCATAATAACTCATCAGGGTATCCCACCAAATGTTCTCATACTCCAACTTCACCCAGCCTAGTGAGTCAGGGGCTATCTTTTTCCAACTCACCTCGCCACCCTGGGGCAGGATGCTGGGATGCAGTTGTCCTTCTTCCGGACGAAAGTTCTCCAAATCTTCGATCACCCCTACGATCCCCTCCCGTGCACCTACAGAAAATGGACCGGCATAAAGCCAATCTGTGGGGCATAATGTATCCTCAATGGTGGGAAGAAATTCATCCTGTGCAAAAAGAGACGAAGGCAGGAAAACAAAGATGAAAATAAATATCCTTAGCCCCAATAAAATCTTCATTCGGGATAAATTCAGCATGACATCCTCCTTGATACTTGATGTGAAAATAGATATAACGGAAACCTTTCTTGTCCTGAGCTTGCCGAAGGAAGGTTTCCAAACGAGCTGTCGACTACAAATAGCAAATGTTAGGGTAGGATGTCAATCAAATTCTGAAATGGCTAAGAATTTTATACTGGTGGATAGGATCACAAAATGCGCCAGAGTTTGCAGGGTGTCGGCATCGATTCGGCAAGAATGTTCTTCAGGGGGAAACCAGAACCTAACTTAAGTTAGGTTCTGGTTTAGAATTTAATGATAAATAAAAGCGGAGGTTCTTCCAATTTTCATCTCCTCCCCGCAGGCTACCCACTTCTGAAATTGTGGGGAACGTTCTGATCAAGCGAATCCGCTTGACAAATCCGCCTTTCTTTATTAGATATAGTGCCGTATTACTGGGGCTCAGAGGCGATTTTTATAAAGAATAAGTTTTTGTTGGTTTGAAGGAGATGAGATGAAATACGCAATCGGGATTCGACGTGAAGATAAAAACAAATGGGAAAGGCGAGTGCCCCTGGTCCCTGAGCATGTGAAAGAATTGATAGAAAATCACGCAATAGATGTAACTTTACAACCTTCCTCGATTCGCATCTTCCCTGATGACGAATTCATCCAAGCTGGTGCAAAAATCCAGGAGGATCTCTCCGGGTGCCCCATAATCTTTGCGGTGAAGGAGATTCCTTTGGATTTCTTCCAGCCCAAAAAGACCTACGTCTTTTTCTCTCATACCATCAAAGGACAAAAACATAATATGCCCATGCTAAAAAGGATGCTGGAGCTGGAGTGCAATCTGATCGATTATGAAAAGGTGACAGACGAAAAAGGAAGACGCTTGATCTTCTTCGGACGTCATGCTGGATTGGCGGGGATGATAGATACCTTATGGGCGCTGGGGAAAAGGCTCACCTGGGAGGGTATTCCCAACCCTTTCACAGAAATCAAAAATGCCTATAAATACAACAGTCTGGAAGAAGCCAAGAAAAACATATCCCAGGCGGGAGAAGAGATCAAAAGAGACGGTTTGCCGGAACCGTTGACCCCATTAATCTTTGGGGTTACCGGTTATGGTCATGTTTCCACCGGAGCTCAGGAGATACTCAATCTTTTGCCTTTTGAGCAGATAAGTCCTGAAGAGATTTTCTCTTTGGTGAAGCAGTCTAATTCTTCCAGAAATCAGGTCTATAAGGTAGTGTTTAAAGAAGAGCATTTGGTAGAGCCAAAAACTGCAGGGAGCCGTTTTGATCTACAGGATTATTACGATCATCCGGAGAAATATCGATCCCAGTTTGAAAATTACATACCTCATCTTACCGTTTTGGTGAATTGCATTTACTGGGATGAACGTTACCCCAGATTGGTGACAAAGAAATTCTTAAAAAAGTTTTTTGATGAGGAAAAAAATCCCCGGCTAAGGGTTATAGGCGACATAAGTTGTGATATAAAGGGTTCAATTGAGTGCAACATCAAAGTTACAGAACCGGATAATCCGGTTTACGTATATGATCCCATAGAAGAAAAGATTATTGATGGATGTGAGGGAAAGGGTGTGGTGATTTTGGCGGTGGATAATCTCCCCTGCGAGATATCCAGAAAGGCATCCATTGATTTCAGCCGGGTTTTGAAGCCTTTCATTCCCCAAATTGTGAAAGCCGATTTTTCAGTCAATTTCGATGGATGTGCGCTTCCTCCTCCCATCAAAAATGCGGTGATCGTCTATCACGGGGAACTTACCCCGGATCATCATTATATGCAAAGTTTCTTGTAAGGGGTCTCTGAGAAAGAGCCAGAGTTCGGCAGGCCAAGAGTCCCCCTTACGCGGGTTGGGTATTAAATGACTTGGTCCCGCGTAGGCGGGGCTTCCAGCCCCGCAAAAATGATTTTTCAGAGCTCTCTGTGAAAAAGCTTGAAGCAAGTTCTCGCACTATTTTCTGGAGCTGTTCACAACTATAATCAACAAGGTTTATCCAACAATGAAGAGTAACGGTTTTCCCAAACTATTCCCTAAAGATTGCGTTATACAGCTTATAATTTGAAATTAGTGAATTTTTTCACAAAGGAGAAGTAAGATGAAGAAGGTTTTAGTATTAGGCGCCGGGCTGGTGGCAAAGCCTCTGGTGAAATATCTTTTGGATCAACCGGATTTTCATGTGAAGGTTGCCAGCCGAACGGTAAGCAAGGCGGAGAAGCTGGTTGGCGATCATCCCAGAGGAGAAGCCCAGCCTCTAAACGTGGACGATACCACCACCCTGAGAAATCTGATATCCGATGCTGATGTGGTGATCAGCATGGTCCCCTACATCCATCACGTCACCGTAGCTGGTCTCTGTATAGAATATAAGAAACACATGGTGACCACCTCCTATGTGAGCGAAGCTATGAAGAAGCTGGACCAAAAGGCTAAAGAAGCTGGCGTGCTTATTTTAAATGAGATCGGACTGGATCCGGGAATTGACCATATGTCCGCCATGAGGATCATTCACCAGGTGCAGAACAAGGGAGGAAGAATTGTTAGTTTCTACTCCTATTGCGGAGGACTGCCTGCTCCTGAGGCAAACACCAACCCCTGGGGTTATAAATTTTCCTGGAGCCCACGCGGGGTGGTTCTCGCTGGCAAAAACTCCGCTCGATACCTCAAGGACAAAAAGGAGGTGCAGGTTCCTTCAGGGGATTTTTTCGCCCATTTCTGGCCCATGAACATAGAGGGATTGCCCCCGCTTGAGGCTTATCCCAATCGAGATTCAGTGCCCTACGTCGAACTCTACGGAATATCAGATGCCGACTCCATGTACCGTGGAACTTTGCGTTATCCGGGCTGGTGCCAGACCATGAAGAAGATCGTGGATCTGGGATTTTTGGATGAGACGGAACAAAACGTGAAAGGACTCTCCTATGCCGACTTTTTTAGAAAGTTGATTAAAAAAGAGAAGGGGGATGATCTGAAAAAAGATGTTGCCACTCATCTTAAGATCGATGAAGATTCAGAGCCAATTAAGAGATTTGAATGGCTGGGTCTTTTGGGCGACGAGATTATCCCATCTGAAAAAAGCTCTCCCTTAGACGTTTTTGCCAATCGTCTTTTGGAGAAGCTTCAATATGCTGAGGGGGAAAGAGATATGATCGTCCTGCATCATGATTTTAGAGCTGAGTATCCGGGAGGAAAGAAAGAGAAGATCACCTCCACCCTGATAGATTATGGCATTCCGCACAAAGACACAGCCATGTCAAGAACCGTGGGCTTGCCCGCCGCCATAGGCGCAGCCATGATCCTGCAGGGGAAGATCAAGGACACCGGTGTGCATATTCCGGTGAGTCCCACCATATACGAGCCAGCTTTGGATGAGCTGGAAAAGCTTGGCATCGTGTGCAAAGAGAAAAGCCAGCCTTTATAATTTTAGGTAGGCATTGTTTCTTGGATCGACAAATAAAAGGTATATAGAGCCAGAACCTAAATTAAGTCTTGACTTTTTCAGTCCCGCTAAAGCGGGACACTCCAGAAAAACTATTGGATTGACCGAGTTGCGGTGGTGATCAAAAAGCCACCGAGCGGGCTCGAACCGCTGACCTGAGGTTTACGAAACCCCTGCTCTACCAACTGAGCTACGGTGGCAAAAAAAGGGGAATAATTGATAAAAGGCAAGTTAGCAGATAACAATCCGAATTTGGATCCTGTGGATGGTCATGGAGCCGATTAGCTACCTTATTTTTTGTATTTCTCCAGGTCCTGCTGCTCCTTTTCCTTCTGTCTGAGTATGGTAAGTAAAAGTTCTCCTAAACGTGGGTCCAGCTTTTTTATAATCTCATATTGATCCATCGCTTTGTGGGGATATCCTTGCTCAGAATAGGTGAAACCCAGGTAAAGCTGGGCGGTGGTATCCAGAGAATCCGTTTGAATAGCCTTCTGGTATTCTTCTGCCGCTAAAAGAAAGCAAGCTTGGCTTAATTTGGAGAAAGTTTCGGCATCGAGAGTGTCAGCTTCTAATTTGTTTACATATTCCTCAATAAGCCCAACCAACTCATCTCTGTTTTTGAAGGGAAGTTGCCTTAGAGTGTCGGGAAACCAATAGGTTACCCGGTCCAATTTTATGGCTTTTCCCCAAGTCCTCAATCCTCTCTCATAATGGACATTGGCCAAAGCAGTGTGGATCATAGGATAAGAGGGATCAATCCGGAGCACTTCCTCATATTCCTTGATGGCTGAGGTATATGCCCTTAGAGCGTGATAAAGAGTTCCCAGGTGAAAGTGAGCATCAGCATAGTTGGGATCGAGCTCAATGGCCCGCCTAAGTTCTCGAAGTGCTTCATCTGATTTACGTTCTTCCAAATACTGAACCCCCAGTTCGACATGTTCCTTTGCTTGATCCGTATGTTCTTTTGCTTGATCCGTTTTCTTTTTGCATCCACTAGAAAATAACAAAAAGAGACTGACCACTAAGACTGTTACCGCCCACCCCCAAATACGTGGTTTGTTGTGCATGTTTTTTCTCCTTTTTCAATAAAATATATATTTATGTTGTCGTCGCATTTAAGTATCTATATCACGAAGGTGAACTTATGGTTCACCCCTTAGATTACACAAGGCTTTTTGTCCACAGGAAATGATAATGAAGATCTCAGATTCATCAGACGATATTTATGCCGCCCCGCAGAATCGAACTGCGGACACACGGATTTTCAGTCCGTTGCTCTACCAACTGAGCTAGGGCGGCAATTCCTTTACACTCTTTGTCTTACGTTAAACTGCTTATCCTGCCGATTTGCTAATGTGTCCAAATTGTGACTATCGAAAAACCGCAAGGACTCTAAAGTTTGCTCTTTTATGAGACGGAGAAGAGCATATCTTAAAGTCATCTTTATTGTCTTAATGCTGTTTTTACTTCTACATACGAAATTATATATAATCTCGCCAATATCAGAAGTCAAGATTTTTTTCCATCTAAATCGGTTCAACTGATAACTCCTCCTTTCCTTTCAATAAGTTAATGATCTCTTTTTTTGCTCGTCCAGCGGTTTGAGTGATCTAACATTATCGCATAAGATTCCAGAACTCTGGAGTATTCGGGTTTAATCCCTCCAAGAGTTCTACTTGTCCTGTGCTCAAAATAGCTCCGCTGGTAGATAGCACTCTCTAAAAGGTTTTTTCTCCTCCATTTTCTCCTCCGGGGCTTCCTTACTGAAGGGGGTCTTTCAGTTGGTGATGTCTTAAATTGTCTGGAAAAATATTAGTGGCAAAATAAAGTGGAATGAGGTATCCTTTGGATAATTAACATAAACTCATCCCCAAGATTGGGGACAAAACCAAAGGAGGTCCATCATGCCAAACAGAAGGATACCACTATCTGAAAGAATAAGCAAGGAAATTATGGAGATCATCCAAAATTCGTATGAATGCATACGCATCTGACTGAGCATAACAACCAAAAGCTTTTAGGCCAACTCATGTCCGCAGGTCATTTGACTCAACTGAGATCCAAATTCGGACAACTAAGCATGCGCAAGCTTGTTCAGGAGCTTCTGGAGAAGGAGGTTGGCGAATATCTTGGTAGGGCCTATTATGAGCATGGAGAGACAAAAAGGGGTTATTCGTATGAATGCATACGCATCGTAATGGCTATAAGCCGGCACATGCGTATGCACTCATACGAGTCTGAAGACGGCTGAAGATAGACTTCTTGTCCAGAAACCCCAGGTTGCCGATGCGAAGCATTCATACGAACTCCCCTGAGACCTTTAGCTCTCAGCTGTGGTCACATATCAAAGGCAGAACCGAGCGACTAGAAAGAATAGCTGTAGAGATGTATGCTCGGGGTTGTTCCACCAGGGATATACCTGCCCGCCAAAGGCGGGGAGAAGATCTTCTCCAAGAACTTAAGACAACGCTGTCTGGTTCATAGAACTGTCGACTGTCGACCGCAAACAAGGTTCCCTCTGAGGTAGCCTCAGAAGTGAAGTTTCACCTAAATAGTGTTTACTTTGCGGTGGACGACCCCGCCAAAGGCGGGGAAGGGAAGCCCAGGCCTTCAGGGATAGATTTGCCAATGCGAAGCATTCATACGAATCTTTATCCTTCAGCGGTTAAATCCTTTGAGGATGACCTTGGGGCTTGCTTAAATCATCTGAAGTGTCCACCCAGATGCGAAGCATTCATACGAACACCGTAAGTTCATCACCTCCACTAATCTGGTGGAGCGTTCCTTTGAGGAGGAGAGACAAAGAAGCCCCGCCAAAGGCGGGGCTTCTTTGATGAGAAGAGTGGGTTAAAGTCCGAATCTGTATCCATAGGACTTGTCTTTGCCACCTTGATACGAGCCTCTCAAAGGTGGAGGAGATGCGTATGCATTCATACGAAGTTGCCATTACCTTTGATGAAGAGATTAAGCTAATGCAGTTACGAGATAAATTAAATCAGTCCGAATTTGGATCTCAGTTGAGTCAAATGACCTGCGGACAAGATAGAGGAGAACAGACAACATCTATAAACCCGAGGATGCCTCAGTCAGGTGATAAAATTTTCCAGAAAAAATAAGACTTGACCGACGGGACGGATCTCCTTCAAGCAATGGATCCTTCAGTATAATCACAAGAGACATCACAGATTTATCAATAAGACGACACCTATGCCAGGATCAAAGTCGAAACTAAATCGTCCTGAAATTATATTTCAAAAAAAATTCCACTCGGGTGTCCGATATGTATACGGTCATTACATTAACGGGTACTCTTTATCCCACATACAGAAAGCCCTTCGACATACTTGCCAAAGGGCTTATCCGTTCAAATTGGCGTCCCCAACCGGATTTGAACCGGTGCTGCCGCCGTGAAAGGGCGGTGTCCTATGCCGGGATAGACGATGGGAACCAGCTTTAGCTTACGCCCAGAGGGATTCGAACCCCCAACCGTCTGATCCGTAGTCAGATGCTCTATCCAGTTGAGCTATGGGCGCAGGTCTTTATTTCTTTACGCTAAAATATAAATAAAATTTCACCAAAATGAAAGGAAAATTTTTTGAGCAAATGTCTACTATAGGTAAAACATACGTGAGGTGCTGGAGCTTCTTCGAGACTGAAAGCAGATCTAAACCTTGCTCTTGGACGGATATTATCATCCATCGCCCCGTCCGGCTGGATGACGGAAACCCCCGGACGGGAGCGTCTGCTCGTCTGTGATAACATCCAGCCAAAGCACAAAGAAGTTATGTTTTGTTAGTTGCTGGAGCACTAGATTCCAATTCAGCACTGAGGGCGAATCTAAACCTGGATGAGCTTATAGTCGCTTTTCCCCAGACCCAACCTCTCCACCGCCTCTATCTGAGTTTTGGAATCCTTTCCGTGAAGCTTGCTCAAAACGTCAGAGCCCTTTTTTATCTTCAGACCTTCTGCTTTGGATTGGGGTAAGGGCTGAGCTTGGGCGATCAAATCAAGGGAAGCCTTATCAATCGCCACAATGTCATCTGACAGCAAAATTCCCTGATCCTGCACCACTGGAGTGTCAGATATAGCCATACAATCGCATTCCGGCTGAATGTCAAAAAGAAAGTTTATATAGAAAACTTTTTTGGGCTTGAAGGTGGAGAGGACTGCCTTAGTGGCTTCAGCCAGGGAGATGGAGAAGTTCTTCATGGATGTGGGGACGGTCAATGCCCCCTCCGGGCACACCCGCACACATCTTCCACACCTCCAGCAACTTTTTTCATCTACCAGAAAAGTTTTTCCTTTAATCGAGATGGCATCCAAGGGGCAGGTACGCACGCAGATGCCACAAAAGGTGCACAGATATTCATTCCAACTCATCAAATCGTCTAACTGAAAGTGCATCTTTCCTCTTCCTCCCTCCCTCCAGTCACAACCCCGGGGCATCGCGGTCACACACCCCATGGCTAAGTTCTTGATAGCTCCACCTAAACCTGAGTCTATATGCCCTTTCACATGGGAGAGAACCATCATGGACGAAGCATCATAGATAGCCGTGGGGACGGAAACTTCCTTTAATATCTTTCCTGCTTTCACTTTTATCGAGTCATATCCAAAGATGCCGTCGGCAATTATCACCGGTGCTCCCAAGCTCATGGGATTGTAACCTATGCGGTTGGCAACCTCCAGATACTCATAAGCTTTTATCCGAACTGAGTCGGTCACAAAGGGTTTGGTTTTGATCTTCTTCAGTTGATCCACCACCACCCTGACGAAATTCGGTCTGATGGTATGATGTGCTCCTGGATTGCCTAAATGCATCTTGATGGGAACCAGCTCATCTCTGGAGAAGTATTTATTCAGATCAATCTTTTCCAGGATACGCTCCAATCTGCCCTCCACACTGTCCCGGTAATCGAATCTGTCCACCCGCGCACTTATAAAATAGACTTTACTGGGCATACTCCTACCCCTTTGCAAAAGGAAAAGAATAAGTTCTGCTTACTTTTGGAATGTCCTTTAATTTTCGAAAAAAGACCAAGTGGGTGGGACAACTGCAGTCGCTTGCCCCAAATTTCGGAACTATCACTTTAGCCTCTGATCTTTTCAACATCTTCCGAGAAAGGAAACATTCATCCAATCTATCCTCCGGGAAGAGGAAAACTTTTTTGACCGAAGCATGGTCCAAAAGATAATCTATATGCCAGAAGTGTTTCTTTTCCTCTCGAAGATGTCTTTCCACCCTTGCTTTCAGTCCGCGTTTGGCACTGCCGGTATAGATATAATAACCTTTCGGGAATCCGAATGTCCCCTTTTTGCCAATTCTAATATGAGTAGACTTGGATAAATAGATCAAGAGTTGATAGACTCCCTTTTGCCTTCTGAGGGAACTTGGTTGAGTAAGTTTTGATTTTTTATGGTTCATCAAAACATCGTTTTTTCCAAAAACACGTTCGTCCTGTTTTTTCTAAAGTTGTCTGATTCACCAGGTAAATTCTAAGTTTTGTAATTTGAGCCGTCAAAAGGATTTTGTCAAGCATTTTTGAAAAGGTTAATTCCAAATTTATTCAAGATGATCAGACTTGCCTTTGCTCTCAACAGAACGGCTGAGCCTGTCGAGAAATGTCATTCTGACCCCCGCCAAAGGCGGGAGGAAGAATCTCAAACTCGTATGAGTGCATACGCATTTGTAATATGTTAAATTTATTAGATTCTTCACTTCCCAGACGGGAGCGTCCGCTCGTTCAGAATGACATAAAGGACCTTTTTGTGGTTTTTCGATACGCTCGGTTGCTTGGTCTTTGGCTCTAAAAGCTTTTTTAATTGTTCAAAAGAGGGCTTCATCATAGTTCTTGTGTAGAAACCTATAAGAAGCATTTTTGTTTGGAGCAAAAAAAGAGCCAGATGCTTTGTTCTGGCTTTTGGAGGATGGAACAAAGACGAGTGAAGCGATTGTAGTGATTTACCGAAGCTCAGTCTTTAATCGGAGCCTTTGGTCTGACCTCGTCCGGATCAGTTAACTTCCCCAACTCTTCTGCTACACCTGAACTTTCTGTGGCTTTTTGGTTGCCCAAATGACGCTTCAGGAAACATAAAATCAAAAAGACTAAAAGACCAAAAACCGCACCCGCAAGAAAAGATCCGAAGGTAAACTTCCCCAGCCACACAAGCCAAACGATCAAAGTGATAACCAAACAGACTGTTATAACCTTGATCACCCGGGTGAAGACGAGACGGATGAACAAGTTTAATCCTAAATGTTCTTCAATCAGTTTTTCTAATATCTGGGCTTTCACTTTTTGCCCTGAGTTTCTGTGGAGAAATATTCGCAAAGGTCAAAGATCAGATAAAAGGCATAGCAAAACATAACCACGATGTATGAGTGAATGGAAAGTATTTTCACCAGGCCAGCCTGTGGGCTTGCAAAGACTCTGACTCCAAAGATGATCAGGCTTAAACCCGCCCAGGAAATAAGCATCACCAGAGTGTTAACCACAAAAATCAAAAGCATCTTTTTTATTGTGTCCATGTCACCCATTTTTATAATTGATCTTTGATAAAGAATTAGTATCCCTTTTCTCGCTTATCGGCTTCTAATGATGTGCCCACAAGTCAACTTAACAGAATTCTCCGAAAATGGGCGAAAAAAGAACACCTGGAGGAGACAAAACCTGAGAGTTTGCCTTGGAGGATTATGGTTAATTTCTTGACCAGCACCTAACTTGTGGTCAACAACTTTTTAACTTGACAAGTTTTGTCTCCAGAGATTCGTAGGTGGGGCTCCCCAACCCCGCCAACACCGGGCGGGCAAAGGTGCCCGCCCTACGAACTCATCTTGAAGGATTTTGCCTTTAGGTAGGAGGACGTGGATTATAAATGCAAAGATCACCCGGGAGGGTTATCATTAATTTATTAACCAGAACCTAACTTAAGTAAACCAGAACCTAATTTAAGTTAGGTTCTAGTTTACTGCTTAGTTTCCAAGCCCTATCAAGTCATGTAGGTCAACCCCGCCATAGGCAGGGTTGACAAATAAGGATGCGTATGCATTCATACGAATTTGTCAAGCAGGCTACGCCATGCTTGACCTACAAAACTTAAATCTGGGTTATTGAATCTTTGAAGAATCAAATGTAGTTGTGAAGAATTTCAGTGGACCGCCCGGTGGAGTTATTATCAGATTCCTGACCAGAACCTAACTTAAGTTAGGTTCTGGTTTCCTCTTTAATATCGAATTGCATTTGGTCTTTATATGTTTTCAGAGGCACCTCTCAGTAACCAGAAATCGATCAGGAAACCTCATCCCAACTTTTCTAAGGCTTGCCTTAGATCGTCTATTAAATCCTGTTCATCCTCGATGCCACAGGAGAGGCGCACCATCCCCGGCGTCACATCTGCTCTTTCCAGCTCCTTTTGGTCAAAACCAAAATGAGAGGTCATAACTGGCAGGCTGGCTAAGGATTCCACTCCACCCAGGCTGGTGGCATCAATGAAGAGTCTGAAGCTATCTATTACTTTAGTGGCTGAAGCAAGCCCTCCTCCTACCTCAAAGCAGACCATGCCTCCGAAGCCTCTCATCTGACTTTTCGCCAAATCATACTGGGTAGAAGTCGAAAGACCCGGATAGAAAACCCGGTTAACTTTGTCATGTCCGGATAGAAACTCCGCCACCTTTATGGCATTGTGATTTTGTTGTGTGACCCTTACGGCTAAGGTCTTAAGTCCACGGAGAAGAAGAAACGCTCCAAAAGGATCGACACAACCGCCCAGCACTTTCATGGTTTCTCTGGCTTTGTCTATGGTGTTTTTCGGTCCCACAATAACTCCTGCCACCAGGTCACTGTGTCCTCCTAAATACTTGGTTGCACTATGAACCACCAGGTCTGCTCCCAGGTGAAGAGGATTCTGATTGTAGGGGGTGGCGAAGGTATTGTCCACCACCACTGGTATCTTTCTCTCCTTAGCAATTTCTGCAATCCTTTTAATATCCACTATCTTGAGATTGGGATTGGTGGGCGTCTCGCAGAAGAAGAGTTTGGTATTCTCATTTAGCAGACCTTCTACTTCATCTATCTTTTCTGGATCGATGAAATGGACCTTGATTCCTAATTTAGGGAAGACCTGCTGGAACAGATTATAAGTTCCTCCGTAAACCGGCTCGGTGCTGATTATCTCCTCCCCGGAGGAGACCAAAGTTAATGCCACCGTGGATACAGCCGCCATGCCTGAGGAGACCAACAGAGCGGCATCCCCTCCCTCCAGAACTGCCATCTTATCCTCAACCGTTTTCAAAGTGGGGTTTCCGTATCTGGTATAAAGATACTTGGAGGGATCTCCTTTCTGAAACTCTATCACCTCCGCCGTATTTTTGAAAGCAAAGGTGGAAGTTTGATATATAGGTGTGGTCGCTGCTCCGAAAGGGAAACCCTCTTCCTCTCCGGCATGAATGGCCAGCGTGGAAAATCTGTATTTTGTTTTCATATCTTACCTCTCTTTAAGTTATCTGTCCTTTCTTAATCCTCAAGTAATGATTGCAAACCCTCTTCCAATTGCTCCAGATCAAAGGAGCCATCAAATCTCTTGTGAATTTTTCCTTCCTGATCAAAAAGAATGGTGGTGGGCACGCCTTTAAAGTTCTTCAAGTCGGTGAGAACCTGCTGGTTGCCGACAAGAATGGGATAGGTAATCTCATTACTCTCTACAAATGGAGCCACCAGATTCAAGCTATCCTTATCTAAGGCGATGCCGATCACCTGCACCCCTTTGCCTCTGTATCTATCGTAAAGATCATTCAGTTTGGGTACCTCCCCTGAACAGGGCGGGCACCAGGTAGCCCAGAAGTTTAGCACCAGTATTTGTCCCCTGAAATTCTTCATGCTATGAATCTTCCCATCCAAATCAGGAAGATTAAAATCAAAGTTAGGATTCGGCTTGCCATCGTGAGAATCCTTCCCGCAGTTAACCAGGATCAGAAAGAGAAATAATGAGATGAGAAGGTATGGTTTTTTTATTCTTTGACTCAAATGCAATTCGCCAGTTTGAAGTTACACCTGCAAGCCCTACTCAAAACTTTCCATAATGAACAACTTTTTGATTAAACAGGCAAGGGAAAAATTAGAAATTTTTGAGGGGATAGTTAACTACAAAACGCGGACAGTAAAAAGGAAAGATCAAAAGAACTGCAAAGGAGAATAAAATCGCTGGTTTTTTCAGAAGCGGAGGGATGCTCAATTTATTCAAGATGGCTAAGATATGACGGACAATTAAAGCTTAAAAGATAAGTTTCTTTAAACCAAGTTTATGGACTTTCGCCATCAGGATAGGCGTCGGCTAAGAGCTGGATGGGGTGTTTTACTTTTTGTCTCATTTTTTTTTGAAGGAAGGTCTCTTCGAACCGCATCATACAGCCAGGGCAGCCACTGACCAGAAAGTCGGGGTCGATGGGCTTTATATTTTTCAGTTTATGTTCCATAATCCCCACGGAGATGGGGTAATATTTCAGATTAAACGATCCTCCCCCTCCACAGCATCTGTCCGATTCAGCCATCTCAATAAACTTAACTCCGGGAAGTTGCTTTAAGATCTTTCGAGGCTCATCCTTTATTCCCTGCCCCCGGTTCAAATGGCAGGGATCATGATAGGTGATGACAATTTCTTTTTCCGGTGGCTTGAAATCTTTTTTCATATCTATGACGTTGACTAAAAATTCCGAGATGTCATAAGTGGGAATATCAAAGTTGACTCCTAAAAGCTCCTTGTATTCCTTCTTTAAAGTCAACCCACCGGAGGCACAATTGACCACAATGCAGTCCACCTTTGCATCTTTGAAGACTTTCAGATTTCTTTTAGCATATTTGATTCCTGTCTTAAAATCACCCGAATTATAGATAGATGTGCCACAGCATATCTGTCCCTTGGGGATTACCACTTCGATATCATTATGAGTCAGCACTTTTATCAAAGCTTCACCCACTTCCGGATAAACCATATTGGTGCCGCATCCGTAAAAATAGCCCACTCTCATCTTTGGATTTTTTACGCTTATCACCTCGGGAACTCTTTTTCTCAAGGGCTTTTTTGCAATCCTGGGATAGATTCTCTCCTTCCAGCCATCCGGGAAGGGCAAAAACAAGGTTAAGGGGTTTTTAGCCGGCAGGATCTTATTGGCTATTCTTCCAGCGAAGGTAGCCCATCTTGCCACCGGCGGCAAAAGCCTACCCCTCTTTAGCATATGGCGGAAGATCAACCTTTCCAGAAGGGTAAACTTTCCCGCCTCCACCAGGTCCGCTCTGGCGCATAGTATTAGATCATCTGACCTCACCCCGCTGGGACACGCCTCCACACAGGCTTTGCAGTTCAAACAGACATTTATCTTCTTGCGAAAGACCTCACTTAGCTCCAGTTTACCCTTGTTAACCATATCAATCAAAGCTACTCTACCCCGGGGTGCGGCCGGCTCATATTTTGTCTCTGCGTATACCGGACACACAGAAAGACAGGTCCCGCATTTCAAGCATTTAAGAAGCTCATCTTCCTTGGAAGCTATATGTTTATGATCGTTCTGCATATATACTTTTCCTTTCATCACTTTTGATACGACTTTCTTGAATATAATTGTAGAGTCTGGATTGTCAAGTTTTTAACATTTGAGCGATGTTTATAGCTTCTGGGCAGGATAAATTCCCGCCCCTATGGAGAACAACAGTTTAGCAACTCCTACTGATCCTGTGGACATAGGGTAGGGTTCACCCTGAAGGGCACGTTGAAAAAGTCCATTCGCGAGGGAGGTAGTTCGTAGGGACAGGGCTTGTTGAGCTTGCGAAATCCCGCCAAGGCGGGGTCCCTGTCCGAACTTCAAAGCGGACAGCCACAAGGGCTGTCCCTACGCTAATGCCTTCTTCCGAACAAAACACAACGATACTTTTTCAACACACCCTGAAGAGATTTACCCAGAAGGACATTTAGCCCTGCCAATAGAGTTTTTCAATATCATTTTTTTACACTACTTCGCTCCTGCAAAAATATGACAAAGTCGAAGCGTTCATGGTTGTGACATTCACTGTTTTTGTCGATAAATAATATTGACCTTGTAATGAGTTCGTAGGCTGGGCACCTTACCCAGCATCAAACTCCTATCTAGGGAGCATTCAGCTCGTCTCCGGTTACTCTGGATCAATCTTATAGCTCTGGAGCTCCGTATATGGGACTGTGCCTCACACAAGGGCATTCACTTTTTAACTTGATTTTAGAATAATTTTTGTTAAGTTATTTCCTTATGAAAGCGGACGTGGTGAAACTGGTATACACGACAGCCTTAGGAGCTGTTGGTCGAAAGACCGTGGGAGTTCGAGTCTCCCCGTCCGCAGTTTACAGTTACCAGTTACCAGTTGGCAGTTACCAGTTGGCAGTTAACAGTTAGCAGTTAACAGTTGGCAGTTAGCAGTTGACAGAAAACTGACATCTGCAAACTGCAAACTGGAGACTGAAGACTGCCAACTGAAAGGAGATAACACTTGACCCAATCAGATAAAGAAGAAAAGAAATTAAACGTGGACGTGCAGCAAGGGAAGGGATGGAAAAGAATCCTGGAGATTGAAGTGCCCAAAGAAACGGTAGATAAAGAATTTGAAGCCGCATATCAGAAATACAAAAACTTAGCCAAGATTCCTGGTTTCCGCAAGGGCAAAACACCAATGCATCTGGTGAAGCTTCGCTTCAAAGAGGAAATAGAAAAAGAGGTCTTGGAATCGCTGGTGCCAAAAGCTTATGAAGATGCAGTAAAGAAAACCGACCTCTCTCCCATCTGTCTGCCGGAAGTAAAGGAGATTCAGTTTAAGGAAGAGACTCCTCTCAAATTTAAAGCTGAAATCGAAATCAAACCGGAGGTGGAGGTAAAAGACTATATCGGGCTGGAGGTAGTCAAAAAAGTTAAGCAAATAACAGATAAGGACGTCGAGCAATCTTTAAACTATCTGAGAGAAGATTTCGCCGAGCTTCACCCGGTACAAAGGGAGACTAAATTATACGATCACCTGGTCGTGGATCTGACCAAATATCAGGAGGGTAAGGAGGACAGGCTGAAAAACCATGAGCTTTTCTTAGACCCTCATAACATGATCAAGGAATTTCAGGAAGCTTTACTAAACGCAAAAGCTGGAGATAAGAAGGAATTCGAGGTAAACTATCTTCCCTCCTTTCATAACAAGAAGCTGGCGGGAAAAAAGGTGAGATACGAGATCACCATCAAGGAGGTAAAGGAGAAGGTTCTGCCTGAGATAGATGACAATTTCGCCAAAACCGTGGGGGGATACCAGACCATAACTCAACTAAAGAGTGGGATAAGAGAGGGTTTGGTCAAAAGAGCTCAAAGGGATGCAGAGGCTGAGGTGAAAAATGAATTGATCAATCAGTTAATAAAGAAAAACGCTTTTGAGGTCCCGGAGACCCTTTTGAACTTCTACATGGATTCGTTAATACAAGACTTTAAAAGGAAATACCAGAAAGTGGATGAAAAAAAGATTCGAGAGGAGTATCGGGACATCGCCACCGGTCATATAAGATGGGACCTGCTTTTTCACCAGATCGTCGAAAAAGAAAACGTTCAGGTGACCCAAGAGGAGATGGAAGCCTGGGTTGAAGCTTTTGCCCGGGATCATAAGATGAAAGCCGAGGAGGCGAAAAAGCTTCTGGAAAATCCTTCCCAGATCAAAAGGATAAAAGAAGATCTTTTGGAGAAGAAAGTCTTAGATTTTCTTCTCAAAAATGCGAAAATAGAAGAGGAAGCCTTGCTTTCTAAGAAGACTGAAGAAGAAAATTTAAATGACCAAACCAAATGACAGCTAACGGTGTAAAAACCTGTTACTTAGAACCAATAGAGAAAGGATCCGATATGCCTTTAGTTCCCTATGTTATAGAACAGACCGGAAGGGGGGAGAGAGCTTACGACATCTTCTCCCGCCTTCTGAAGGATCGTATAATCTTCATCGGCTCACCCATCGATGACGTGGTGGCTAATCTGGTGATAGCCCAACTTCTCTTTCTGGAGGCGGATGATCCGGAGAAAGATATAAACCTTTACATAAACTCACCCGGCGGGATCGTCCCTTCAGGACTGGCTATTTACGACACCATCCAGTTCGTCAAGGCGGATGTGGCCACCACCTGTGTGGGGCAGGCGGCCAGCATGGCGGCTCTGCTTCTGTGTGCCGGAGCAAAAGGAAAAAGAGCGGCTCTACCTCACGCCCGGGTGATGATTCACCAGCCATGGGGAGGAGTGCAGGGACAGGTCTCCGATATTGAAATTCATACTAAAGAGCTTTTGATAGTAAAAAAGAAGGTGAATGAGCTTTTGTCCAAGCATACCGAACAGCCCTTAGAGAGAATCGAAAAGGACACTGACCGAAACTTCTTTATGTCGGCAGAGGAAGCTAAAGCTTATGGTCTGATAGATGAAGTGTTCGAAAAAAAGCCAAAATGAGGCTCAAAACCGGTTTTTTAAATTATTGGTCTCTGTTTTCTTATCACTTTCCTTTCCAGAGACCACCAAAGATTCTCTTGAAAATGAAAAATCTAACCTGACTGACCATTGACTCCCAGTAGAAAAAGCAATGGTAACCGGTCGGAGTGAACCTGTTTGATCGCCCGAATAGAAGTTATTAGCAGGGATGCATGATCTGGAGAGTTAAATGCTCTTTCTGGGAAAGATAAACTATCGTCTTTGATGGGGGCGGGAATTCATCTCGCCTCAAGCTATGACTTTTGAAAAACTCCTTCAGACTCGTGATCAATAAAATCCTTAATCATCCAACCTAACATTCGTATCAGAAAATTGGGTTCTGTCTGGTGCGTGAGATGTTGAGATATGTCTTTCAGAATAAAAAACGCCACCTACGTCAAAAGTGTGGTCGATTTGAAGAGTCTTCCCGGAGATCAATTGCCGGAGATAGCCTTTGCCGGTCGCTCTAACGTGGGAAAATCTTCCGCCATGAATCGATTGGTCAACGTCAAGAACTTGGCTAAAACCAGCTCCACCCCGGGCAAGACAAAACTGATCAATTTTTTCCTGATAAATGGAAATCTTTATTTTGTGGATCTGCCCGGTTATGGCTATGCCAAAGCTTCCAAATCGATGCGAAAAAGCTGGGGAAAGCTGGTGGAGGATTATTTAAAGGAGAGGGAAAATCTAGTTGGGACGGTGCTTTTGATAGATTCAAGGCGCGGACCCTTAGATCCGGATTTACAGCTTACCGAATGGCTTGATTTCTATGGGAAAAGAAAACTGATCGTTCTGACCAAAACAGATAAGCTCTCCCGATCGTCGCTTTTGGAAGGCGTAAAGAAGACATGTCATGTTCTTGACTTGGATTCAAATTCATTAGTCATATTTTCGGCTAAAACCGGAGAAGGGAAAGATAAGATACTTAATTGGATTGACAAGATGACAGAGACCCGTCTGGGATAGAAAAATAACATAATGTTATTATTGATGATCGCAAAATAGAATGACAATTAGAGCTATACTAATACAGTCAGTCGACCTTGCGAAATCCAATAATTTCCTCTCCCTCGATGGGAGAGGATAAAGGAGAGGGTGAAATAGAGTTTGCACCCCTCACCCCGGCCCTCTCCCACAAGGGGAGAGGGAGAAAATTTGTCAATTTGATTTACGAAATTCAATAATTTTCCCTAAGGAACAGTATATCCATATTGTGGGTATACTTCTCCGCCATGGGCGCCCGCCTGCCATCCGTCGGGCAGGGATCTGTCTGTGACAGACAATTTAGTGGTATAAACGCAATGCAGACATGAACGGGTTGAGCGAAGCTTCGATAAAGCGGTAATGTTATGATCCCATTTCCAAATGTAATAGCTGGTATATTAATTGGTATTGCAAATGATATGTGGCTTGCACGATTAACTGTTCCGTTTATATGGGGTATTGTGTTCTGTATTTATACCTCAATTTTTAGACGGGATAAACGAGATGTATTCATTGCAAATGCAGAAATGCGTGACAGAAAAGCTAAATGGGGAATGTCTCATACACAAGCATTCTATTTTGTGGAATATATGACAGCGGCTTTTACCTCGCTTGTTTTTTCAATTATATCAGGCTTTATCAAGGGATTATTTTGAAAGAAGGAAGGGTCATGTGTCAGGATTCTCGCTGCTCCCGGGCGGATGTTATCATCCGCCCATTAGACCGCTGGATGATAACATCCAGCGGGAGCGGGGAAGGAAATAGATAGGAGGTGTCATGAATAAATTAATTGAGAGAATGGTGAGCGACCCGAGCATTTGTGTACTTTTTATTGTTGAAAAATGACGGAGGTGAAAGACAATGACCTTAGAAATTGCCCAACAAATTATCAAACAGCTTGATCAGCTGCCATTGGAACTTCAGCGAAAGGTGCTCGAATTCACACAAGCATTGCTCCTTTCGTTACCCAAAGGCGTTCCTGGCAAACAACTGCTTCGTTTCGCTGGCATCATAGGACACGATGATATACAGGCAATGAGCCAGGCTATCGAAGAAGGGTGTGAAAAGGTGGACACAAATGAATGGTAAATTTCCTGTGCCCGTCGGGTCCCCTGACCCGACGGGCTACCCCCTGCCAAATCAAGGCAGGGTGACCGAGAACTCCAATTGTGTCATTCTGAACGGAGCCCTTCGGCACTTGTCACCCTGAGCGAAGCCTTGTCTAAGGCGGGCGAAGCGAAGGGTCTGGAGTACCTCAGGGTAAACTCCGCGGAGTGAAGAATCTTGGTTTTATGCGGGTTGGGAAGCGAGATTTTTCCCCATATGGGTCAGAATGACAATTCTCAGTCATCCTGAAGGGATCGGGCAGGCACAGCAAAACAGTAGACAATGTACAGTAAATAGCAAAATGGAGGGGACATGCCTAATCGAGTGGTTGTGGGAATGCAGTGGGGGGATGAGGGAAAAGGAAAAATCGTCGACATCTTGACTCAAGAGGCAGACATCGTGGCTCGATATTCCGGGGGAGCAAATGCCGGTCACACCGTGGTCATAGATGATGAGAAATTCATATTACATCTGGTCCCCACTGGTATTTTGCATAAAAACAAAACCTGTGTGATCGGAAACGGAGTGGTGATCGACTTAGAGCATCTTTTCTCTGAGCTGGAAGAATTAAAGAAAAGAAAAATGAAGTTTCAAAAACGACTTCTAATAAGCCAGAATGCCCATCTGGTCATGCCATATCACAAGGTGATAGAAAGACTGGAGGAGGAGGCAAGAGGAAAACACAAGATCGGTACCACAGGAAAGGGAATCGGTCCTGCTTACAGAGACAAAATGGCCCGTCAGGGGATCAGAACCATAGATCTACTCGACTCCAAGTTGTTTAGGCAAAGGGTGGAATGGAATCTGAAAAACAAACAAGGGCTTCTTTCCCTTTTGCCAGAACATGAGTTGATTTCTTTGAGGAATAAGAGTCTGAATATTTTAAAACTGAAAAGAAAAGTAAAACCCCTTTTGACCGACGTGAGCCTGTTTTTGAATCAGTCCATAAAAAAGGGGAAAAGTGCTCTTTTTGAAGGAGCGCAAGGGACTCTGCTGGATATCGATTTTGGAACTTATCCCTATTGCACCTCCTGTAATACCACGGTGGGCGGAGCCTGCGCCGGTTTGGGAATAAGTCCTGCCTTAATCCATGAGGTGATAGGGGTTGTTAAGGCATACACCACCCGGGTGGGCAACGGTCCTTTTCCCACCGAGGAGAAAACCAAGCTGGGAGAAATTCTAAAAGAAAGCGGCAACGAGTTTGGCGCTACCACCGGCAGACCCCGAAGATGTGGATGGCTGGATCTGGTTCTGCTCAAATATTCATTGAGGATCAACGGGGTTTCCAAGATCGCTTTAACCAAGCTGGATGTATTAGATGCTTTCGATAAGATCAGAGTTTGTGTGGGATATAGATACAGAGGCAAAACTTTGACCGAATTTGTCCCGGATTTGCGTATTTTAGAGAATTGTCGGCCGGTCTATAAAGAGTTTCCTGGTTGGCTGAAAAACACCAGAGGTATAACTAACTTTAAGAATTTGCCGGATAAGGTAAAACGTTACCTGGATTTCATTACCACAAAACTTCACACCCCGATTTTTATGATCTCCACCGGCAATAAAAGAGATCAGACCATCCGGTTATAGATACTCTCCAGCTATTTTTGACACAGAGATCTCTGAAAAAGTACCAGAAGACGGCGGGCTAAGAGCCCGCCCTACGCGGTTGAGTGTTAAACAACAATAACTTACTCCCGCGTAGGCAGAGCTCCCAGCCCTGCAAAAGGAGTTTTTCAGAGCTCCCACACAGATATGTAAGGGTGGAGCTTTAGCTCCACCCTTATGTTTGCATCGTTATGATGCTTCGGGAATAGTCTCAATATCCCGCCAAAGGCGAGGGAATTCCCGAGGCTGACTGGTATCGGCATTTCCTTCAGGATGAATCCTAATGCCGATGCATCAAGAGAAAATAGGCGAAGAGTTTTCAAATACTCTCCTCACCTGAATTTTTCTTTAGCCCATTTTTGGGTGGTGACCCTTTAATCTTTGATATATATGTAATAAACCCGGCTATTTCTTATGTGAAGCTCGTATGAGTGCATACGCACATTCATACGAATCCTCCACCTTAACTGTCACTCCATCAAGAGGGGAAAAATTTATGAAGTCCCCCGCCTTTGGCGGGGTTAGGTTGAAAATCCCGCCAGAGGCGGGGGTGAGGGGTATGTAAACTTATCGAAGATGCATACGCATTTCCTGCTTTTGCATTAGATAAAAATGTCGGATACACCCGGATGGGAAACATATCCGACATTTAAAGAGTTCAGCAAATCAGGCGAGCTCGAATCCTTCACACGTGAAGGAGCACAGTTACATCTCCACCACCTCTTCACCGGTGAAGTTGTCCACCTGAGCCAAAAGCTCGGTTAGCTTATCTTTGATGTTCTGCTTGATGTTGTTAGTCAACTGCTCTGCCTCTTCTGCGCTCTGGCACTTTATGGAAACGTCTATCTCATTCAGCTTGTGGGTCCCCAAGCCATCTGAGCTGAAATCGACGGTGGGCATGCCGAACTTTTCTATCTTTTCTGTCTCCTCGGGGTTGAAGTCCTGGTTCTCAAAAGAGACAAAATACTCGCCACCCTTTAACAGTTTTTTTACTTTTAACCGCATCGCTAACCTCCATTTAGCTTAACACCAGGTTAAGGGTTTCCTGAATACTTTTTACTCCAATTATCTCAATGTCAAACTTTTGATTTAGACCTTTCAGATTGCCATGCGGAATAACACATCTTTTGAAGCCAAGTTTTTCCGCCTCTTTGATCCTCCTTTCTATCTGACCTACCGCCCGAACCTCGCCCCCCAATCCCACTTCACCAATTATCACTGACTCTTTGTTTGCAGGGATCTCTTTCAAGCTGGAAGCTAATGCTACAACCACTCCCAGATCCAATGCTGGCTCATCAATTCTTACCCCTCCAGCTACGTTGACAAACACGTCAAAAGCGGCCACCGAAAGCCCCTCCCTTTTTTCCAAAATAGCTAAAAGCAGAGCCAGCCTTTTGTAATCCACGCCGGACGAAACCCTCTGGGGGGTACCGTAACTGGAGGGCGAAACTAAACCCTGAAGCTCAAGCAGAAGTGGTCTGGTCCCTTCCATACAGCACACCACCACCGAGCCGGAAACGTCCCCAGCTCTTTCTGGTAAGAATAGCACGGAGGGATTTTCCACCTCCAAAAGACCCCTCTGGTTCATCTGAAATACACCGATCTCATTGGCAGACCCGAAGCGATTCTTCACCGCTCTTAAGATTCGGAAAAGACAACTTTTCTCTCCTTCAAAATAGAGAACCGTGTCCACCATATGCTCCAGCACTTTGGGTCCGGCAATGGAACCATCCTTGGTTACGTGCCCCACCAAAAAGACCGGACTCCCGCTCTGTTTGGCAAAGCCGATCAATGCACCAGCGCACTCCCTTATCTGGCTGATGCTTCCCGGAGTGCTTTCCATGTTCTGCGTATATGTGGTTTGAATGGAGTCGATCACTGTCATGTAAGGTATATCCTGTCTCAAGACATCTAAAATGAGATCAAGGTTCGTCTCTGTGAGTATCTCGATTCTATTCGGATTTATCTTCAACCTTTCAGCCCGAAGCTTGATCTGCTTTAAAGACTCCTCCCCTGTAATATATAAAACTTTGTCATATTGCGAAGCAATTTTTTCAGAAATTTGCAGAAGCAGGGTGGATTTACCTATGCCCGGATCGCCGCCTACCAGAATCACCGATCCTTTGACGATTCCTCCTCCCACCACCCGATCAAACTCCTTTATACCGGTGGTGATCCTATCCTCATCTGCCACATCTACTTCTCTCAAAGGGGTAGAGGTAGCTTTCTGTGTTGAATGTGTGCCCCTGCGTTTTGTAACCCTCTCTTCCACCATGCTGTTCCATGCCCCGCAGTCCGGGCATTTCCCTATCCATCTTAAGGACTTGTGACCACAGGATTGGCAGATATAGACTGTTTTGATCTTGCCCTGGTTTAGCATAGTTATTTCCTGTCCGCCGTCGGCCGTCCGCCGACTGCCGCTTACTTCTATTTCTTCCGTCCGCCGTCCGCTGTCGGCGGTCCGCGGTTTACCTCAACTTCTTCCGTAAGGCCTGAAGTTTTGCAAACAGCTTTTCGCTACTTTGATAAACTTGGTCGAAGGCCTCTTGGCCAACATATCCTCTTCTTTTTGCCAAATGCAAACAAGCAGTGACTTCAATACACGATCTTATTGCCATACCTACAAAACGCCCAAATTCCGGATCGCTTTGGCTGGTGGACCCCTCTGCAATATTCAGAGAGACTGAGGTCGCGGATCTTATCATTTGCGTTCGCAGATTGTGTTTTTCTTTATCAGGCAGGAGATTGGATATTTCATAAATTTTGTCTACGTATTCTAAAGACAACTTCCACACTTCCAAATTTTCAAACTTAAAACCCATTTGGTTTTTCCTTTGGGTTTTGCGGCGGACTGCGGACCGTGGACAGCGGACGTCTTTCGGTGGACTGTGGACATCTTCACAAGGCGGGAATTGGTCCCTGCGAACTCCCTTCAGTAAACTGTCTCACCACCGGATTGTCCGTATTTTTGACCTCCTCCGGTGTTCCCACAAAGACTATCTTTCCTTCATACAGCATGGCGATTCTGTCGGCAATCTTGTAGGCGGAGACGATGTCGTGAGTGACAGCTATGGAGGTTATGGAGATGGTATTTCTCAAATTTATGATGAGTTCATTTATCACGTCTGCCATAATCGGATCCAGACCGGTGGTGGGTTCATCGTATAAGACATACTCTGGATCCATGGCAATGGCTCTTGCCAATCCCACTCTTTTTTTCATTCCTCCGGAAAGCTGGGCAGGCTTTTTTTCTTCCACCCCGGAAAGCCCCACCATCTTCAACTTTTCCTTCACTTTACCTGTTATTTCCTCCTCTGATAACTTGGTATGCTCTCTCAAACCCAAACCCACGTTCTCGTCCACGGTCATAGAGTCAAACAACGCCGATGCCTGAAAGAGCATGCCAAACTTCTGCCTGACTTTGTTTAGCTGGCTATCATTTAATGAAGTAACATCATCTCCATTGACAAGTATTTTCCCCTGATCCGGCTTCAAAAGCCCTATGATTAACTTCAAAAGCACGCTTTTGCCACATCCGCTCCTCCCGATGATGACCGCAGTCTCACCCTTATTTATGGTCAGATCAACCCCCCTGAGCACCTGATTATCCCCAAAGCTTTTGAAAACGTCTTTTATCTCAATCATACTATCTTCTTCAATTTCTAAACTATTTCACTTTCTATCGCCTCTTCAACTTTTCTTTTTGCCTTTTCCAATAGTTCTTTTGCTTTCTTTCTCGCTTCATGTGATCGTTGGACAAGTAAGGCGATTTCTTTCTGGATTTTATCAGGTATTATGGGAATTACAATTCTCTTGAGAGACTTATTGGGAACGGTAGTCAAAATCGTGCCTGCACATTCTTTTTTGAATTGTGCTTGGAGAACTATACTTTTTGATAAAACCAATAATACCTCGGGAAGAATTTTTGTAGACCTGAATTGGAAAAAACCAGTAGAGGCTAAGGCTCCTTCATATGCTTGACCAACCAAGGCGACTTTCTCTAAAGAACCTTCAACACTTGAAAGTATTACATCGTTTTTTCTTAAAATCCTTCTTGCTCTGCTTGGGGCCCCTTCACCCTTTATCTCACTTGCACTATTTATAACTCCGATAGAGACGTCAATATCAGCCAATTCGACATAAGAAAAGGTTTTATCGGGGTGTCTTATGGGATCAAAATCATGTTTTATACTCTCAGCATAATTTGACAACCGCGAATGACCATTTTGATAATTCAATATACATTTAACCACTTCTACATAAGCAGGTTGGAAATACTCAGCATCTACACGATGAACTCCAAATGCTTTAGAAAGATTAGCGGTATAAGAAAGTTTGCCTTTTGGCTTGAAGTTTTGTAATCCTAATTCTTCTAAAAGTAGGTTTTCGGCTTGGGAAAATAAATCACGCGAATCTTCAAACAATATAGTGGCCTGTTTAGTTGTTTTACCTATTTGGTCAGCATTCTTTATTTCGGGGATTAATAATTCTTCGATTTTTTCGATAAACAGATTCAATTGAACATTACCTGTTGACTCTCTGATTGTCTGGAACCTTCCGTATTTTGAATTGAGAAAAGTCGATACATAAAATGGATTAAACTTCTTATTCTTTAACCGCACAATTCCAACATGCCTATCTGCATTAGTTGGTAACATGCACGCTGAAACAACAGCAGTGTTGCCAATAGTACCTACAGATGAAATAATTATGTCTCCGGCTCTTAATGAAGTTCTAAGATTTCTTTGGTGTTGCTGAGAAGAGATGCGAGTATTTGCAGATAAGTCAAAATCATTATCTTGAACTGATTGAGCAGAGATTATTCTTATTATGTTATTAGGATCATAATCAATTGATGAATGAATTCCATCCGTTATTAAGGCAAAGCTCTTTAATGGTTTACTACTGATTTTGAGAAGTTTCTTTTCTAATTTTAGATATAATGGCTGATAATATTCAGCATCCAACCTTTTGGTTCCTTTAAGATCAGATATATTAGTTACACTTACCACAGCCATATCTTAACCCCGCCAAAAATTGAAACCTTGCTCTTTGGCAAATTTAACAAATGCTTCTGCTATCTCATCCAAATCATGATCTATTTCTGGGTGTTCATCTTTACCGACTAAAGGCTCTCCATTTGGACCTCTTTTATACCTATATTCTCCGCTATTGTCTTTAACTGGCTTCTCGTTTACAGCAAAGAATATAGGATAATCCATTTCTTCTATTACTTTGCCATCAAGCCAGAAGTTTTTAAACTGCTCGCTTGTTTTTTCTTCATTCAAAACTAAATAAATTTGCCCACCTAATGTTCTCTCTGAAACTTCTCGGTTAAGTTTTTTTAGTTTAGTGTTTAAGGTTTTGACTTCTTTCTTCAACTCTCTTTTTGTATCATTTTCTGCGATGTTACTTAACTCTGTCTGTTTTTCTTCCAAAACATCTTGCAGTTTTTGAATCTCGTTAGTGATGGTCTTGAGTGGTTTTGTCCCTTCTGGTTCTGTTTCTTCAGGCTGTTCAGTTTCTTCTGTTTGCTCTTCTTCTAATTCCTCGATAACGCCAAAGTAAGTTTCGATGAACGATTTCAATTCCTCATGGAGGTCCTCTTCATCTGCCGGCTTAGCCCAGTTTACCCCCTTATATTTCTCTTTTAACTCTGCAATAAAACCTTCCCATTCTCCCCCATACTTTGATTTAGTTTGCTGAATTTTTTGTTTTTCTTCGTCTGTATATTTTTGTAATAATAAAACGCTTGTTTTAGTTCCGGTATGGGGCTTAAATGTATTCCCATGCAAACCCACTACTGCCAGAATTCTTGCTTCGTCAATAATGTACCTGCGAATATATTCTGCATTTGTATTATTTAACAAACCCTGTGGCAAAACTATAGCCATTCTGCCACCTGGTCTTATAATCTGAAGAGAACATTCTAAGAAAAGTATATGCCTTCCTATTTTCTTTACAAGTTTTCCATTCTTGTCAGCTAATTTATACAACCTTAGAATATCTCTTTCCTTCACAGTTCCTGCAAAAGGTGGATTTGTGAGTAGAACATCAAAATCAAAAAACAAGAATTTATTTTGATTTTCTCTGTCTTTTTTTGAGTCGTCTGTAAATCTCAAAAGCCTCGACCTCAGACCTGACTTCGTTTCATCACTCCATGTTTGTGGTGCTAACGAATTGTCCTTATACACATGTGATTTTCCATCACCCACTATCAGATTAATAGCTTTTGCTATCTTTACTGCTTTCTTGGCAAAATCTATTCCTACGATATTATTCTGCGCAAAGTTTTTAGCCGCAGGAGGGAGTTCTTTACCGGTAATAGCACCACCAGCTACCCACATTACAGAATGCAAAAGGAATCCACCTGAACCACAAGCAGGGTCTATAACAAATTCATCCGCCTTAGGATTTAACATCTGCACAATCATATCTTCAACTGGTCTTGGTGTAAAAAATTGTCCCTCTTTTTTCTTAGATACTTGCGGAATCAGATATTCAAACGCTTCATCAATTATCCGAAGATTTGAATTGAATAGTTTTATCTTTTCGAGAAAGGAGACGCAAACCTTTAAGTGCTCATCTCTGAGTTCTATTTTGTCGGTTGGTTCAAATACTCCGCTCCATTGTCTTTTTGCTCCTTCAAATAGATTGGTTATCTCTCTTTTTATCTTGTCTGCGTTTCTGTCACCAACAAAAAATCCTAACTGGTATTTGCTGTCGTTTATTCCTTTTGTTTCATCGTATAGTTTTGCATATATTAACTTAAAGATTTCTTCAAATGGATCCACTCCAGCATTGCCTAAAACAAGTTCCTCAAGATCCAGAAGTATTTTCTTAAGTGTTGTTTTACCTTGCCGCAACTCGTCATATTCCTCTAACCAACCTATTGTCCATCTTTCTGTTAGAATATCTCTAAGTGTTTCTGTGACTCTTGGAATCCTTGGGATTTCTACAAAGATGTTTGGTTCTTCCCGATGTAACCGTATAAGTTCATTCCCATTAGACCAAACACCTATAGGGGCTCCCTCTGCGTTACAATAACTCTTAAGTTGTTCTAAGCCGTCTGTTCTTTTTGGCCTTTTTACTTCGAATATGATATAAGGATGTGTCAAATCCTCATGCAAAACGAGTATATCAGCTAAGCCGGAATCACGAGAACCAAAATAGATCACTCTTTCAATGTCAATTCGATTCAGTGGGTAATGGTATTCATGGAGAAGTCTTTGAATCCAAAGTTGTCTAACAATCTCTTCTGGTTTTGCAGGCTTGTATCTGCTTTTTACCTGACAACTGATAGCGAGTCGTCCATCTCGCTCTTCTATCAATTTTTCTATTTCCTCTATCTCTCGAGAATTGAAGAGGGATAGCCCGTGTTTAACGTCGGGTGTGGAAAAAACAGCTTGGATTTTTGTATTTGACATTTTTCCTCTAACGGTATAGACTTTGCTTAAATTCATTCATGCCATATAAAGTACAATTATTATCCGAAAAGTATGCTTGCCACTATATAATCAGCTATCAATATCAACACCGACGACAGGACCACCGCTTTTGTGGCGGATCTGCCAACTCCTTCTGCTCCGCCTTTGGTTTTAAATCCCTGATATGTTCATGATCCCAAATCTCCCCAAATATTCGTGGGGCAAGTCCATAGAGATCAAGATATCTGTTTGAAGAAACGTATTCTTTCCTAAGTTTCTCATATTCTTTAAAACTTATGACTTTTTTATCGAGCAGAAACATCAAACAGTATTCATACTCATTGAAAGGGAAAGTAGATATTAGGCTTTTCAAACGAGCTGTCAATAATTCCTTTTCCTTGTTTTTCAAGGATTCGATGAATACCTCTAAACGACTCTTAAGCATTTTTATATCCATCTATTTCCTCCAGGCGATTTTTCTATTTCGGGAAACGGATTCTTCCATTGCCATCCGGTTTTGCCCGTCTTTCTAAAATGCTCTAGTCTCCTTATTGTAATTTCTGCAAACACCGGGTCAATATCAAAGGTATACACTTTTCTTCTTGTTTTTTCTCCTGCAACCAACGTTGTTCCAGAATGTGCGAAGAAGTCCACGACCAAATCTTTCTCAGTTGTTGCAGATAAAATTATCCTCTCTAATGCTTTCAGCGGTTTTTGTGCATAACATCCAGGCACATTTTCTTGCATCCGGTAGAACACTTGTTGAATATCAACCCATACATTACCCGCTCTGATATACTGTGATTTGCTACGTTCCAGATTTTCAGTGATTTTCCCGTTTACTTCTTTATAATAACCTCGCAATATTTTGGGTATGTCTGTGTACTCTGCTTCAACGTTGAACTTAGGATTTCCCTTAGCATAATAAAGAAGCTCTTGTCTCACCCACATCCAGTTTTTTTGAGTTCCATAACCTCTTTGGTTTCTCATAGTAATAAAATTCTTGGGGGTCAGTTCCTTGAATTGTCTCATTAAAATAATAATATCTGGAAGGGGTTGAAAATTATCTTTATAATCTGCTCCGATCCATATATAAAGGTGCGCGTCATTATCCAATATTGTAATGGCATTCTGTATCCATCTTTTTGAAAATTCCAGATATTCTTCTACTCTTATTTTAAATAAACTATTACTTTTAGCGTTTCCCACTATCACATTATAAGGTGGGTCGTTGACGATTAGTCTAGCTTTTTCATCATCAATTACTTTATTCACATCTTCAAGTTTTGTTGCATCTAGCATTCCGACTTTGTGTCCTTTTATTGGGTCTTTCCATATTTCCCCATACTTCAACCTACAGAGTGGTAATATCTTTTCCCTCAACTCGCCATGAAGATCCATTCGTTTAAGTTGCTCGGAAGTCTTACCTGGTTTCTCTGTTTCTTTCTCTATCTGTAGTTTTTCTGTAAACAGGTTTAAAGTATTCGCTCTACTCTTCATAATCTACCCCACAATGAATAGTCTTAGATAAAATGAAACATTACGTCTCCGTTTAACAAAAAATTGATCACAGCGTAATAGCCGAACACTTAGTGAGATATAAGAACTTTCTCAAAAAGAATTTTATCGGATTTTATTCTTAAAGCACCTTCAATTTTACTATCCAAACAATATCGTCGCCACCACATAATCAGCTATCAATATCAACACCGACGACACCACCACCGCCTTGGTTGCCGATCTGCCCACTCCTTCTGCTCCGCCTTTAGTTTTAAATCCCTGATAACATCCGATGATAGAGATAATGCTCCCGAAGACGAAAGCCTTGAAAAGTCCAGACATCAGATCCATCGTATTGAAAAATGATTTCAGACTATTTAAGAACACGTGAGGAGGAACGTTCAGAGTGGTGGCGGAAATTCCCAGCCCTCCGGCTAAAGCGATAGCGTCAGCAAAGATGGTCAGAACCGGAAGCATAATCAGTCCGGCTACGAATCTGGGCACCACCAGATATTTCACCGGATCTATGGCTAAGGTTTTGAGTGCATCGATCTGTTCGGTGACCTTCATGGTTCCCAGTTCTGCGGCGATTCCTGCTCCTACCCTTCCTGCCACCACCAGCGCGGTAAGAACCGGAGCCAGCTCTATCATCACCGACTTGCCCACAGCCGTGCCCAGATACCTCATGGGAACGTAATCAGAGACCTGATATACTGCCTGAACTGCGGTGACCGCTCCGGTGAAGATAGAGACTAAAGCCACCAGGGGAAGCGAATTTACCCCCATCACCAGCATCTGTTCGAAGATGAGATGAAGTCTGGTCAGGGCTTTGGGCAAACCCAGGAAAATATCCTTTACCAGTAGAACCAGACCTCCCACATCTTCAAAAAAGATGAGAGTTTTCCTGCCCACGAAGGTGAAAATATTTTCAGTTTGAGAAAACGGCGTTTTTCTCACTCCTTTCCCAATTTAGAATGGCACCTCCCGGCGGATGATTTCTGGATTCTCGAATCTGGCGGAGTTCTTCAAGAAGATTAGACGTAGCTCCCCTGTCGGTCCGTTGCGATGTTTGCTTATGATTATCTCCGCCAGCCCCTGGGTGGGCTCTCCGTCTCTGAATTTCTCTATCTTGTAAAGTTCCGGACGATAAATGAACATCACCACGTCTGCATCCTGTTCGATTGCTCCGGACTCCCTAAGATCCGCCAGCAGAGGTCTTTTCTCTCCACCCCGGTCCTCCACCTTTCGGGAAAGCTGGGATACGGCGATCACCGGAACGTCCAGCTCCTTGGCTAATCCTTTCAGAGAGCGGGATATCATGGAAATCTCCTGTTGTCTGGATTCTGCGCTTCGGGGTCCCTGCATCAACTGAAGGTAGTCTACTATGATCAAGCCCACATCATGCTGAGCTTTGAGTCTGCGGGATTTGGCACGCAACTGAAGAATCCCGATACTGGGGGTATCATCGATAAATATCTTAGCTTCAGAAAGAGGACCGACTGCCATGGCTAAATTGCTGTATTCATGATCGCCTAACTTTCCGGTTCGCATCTTATGAGTGGAAAACCGGGCTCGACTACAGAGCATTCTTTGAGCTAATTGGCTTTTTGCCATCTCCAGGCTGAAGATACCCACCGGCACTTTCGCCTCGATGGCTACGTGCTCGGCCATGGTGAGACAAAGGGAGGTCTTGCCCATGGAGGGACGGGAAGCCACCACAATTAAATCAGATTTCTGAAGTCCACCGGTCAAGTAATCCAGTTCAAAAAAGCCGGTGGGTATGCCGGTAATCATCCCACCCTTTTTCTGATATTCCTCTATCGACTCGAAGGTGTGAGGGAGAAGCTCTCCCAAGGGAATAAATCCCTCCTTTATCCTCTTCTCTGAGATGCTGAAAATTTCCTGCTCTGCCTGATCCAGAAGATCATCCACTTCCTCGCTAACATCGTAACACTGGGAAACTATCTGGGTGCTGGTGTTGATCAATTTCCTTAAGGTGGATTTTTCTAAGACGATATTACAGTGGTATTCGACGTTGGCAGTGGTGGCGATCTTCTCGGTCAACTCCAAAAGATACATCCTTCCACCCACCTCATCCAACTGCTTGCGACTGGTCAGTTCCTCGGAAACGGTTATGATATCCACAGGCTGATTCTTATCATACAAATCCACCAGCACCTCAAAGATCTTCTGATGGTCATCCCGATAAAAGCAGTCTTTATCTATTATCTCGATCGCCTTTCCTATGGCTTCCTTTTGTAGAAGCATGGAACCTAAAACCGCCTGCTCCACTTCTATCGCCTGCGGCGGAATCCTTGCCGATTGTGATGAATTTTTACGATCTGCCATGGTTGGTTCTCCGGTCTGGTCAACGGATGAAACGGATTTGATCAACGGATTAAACGGATGTTTTTTGCTCCTTTGGTGTCATTATTTAATTGAAGTCACTATTTAATCTCATTAATGTTTTTCTGCGCCCAAATGGGCGGCTACCATTTTATTAAACTAATCCAAACGCATCTATTTCTGATACGGAGCTTCCCCTCTCATTATCCCTCTCCCCCAGAGGGAGAGGGTAAGGGTAAGGGGGAATCAAATAGAATGTAACATACCTTAGTGGGTTTATCTTAATTTATCAAACTCCTTTCTCAAAAGCTTCAAATCCTCCCAAGCTGGTCTTTTATACTGCTGGTATCTTAGAAGCGCGGCCGGGTGATAGGTGACCAAGAATTCGATCCCGTTAAAATCGTGAATTTTCCCTCTTAGCTGACCCAAAGCACTTTTGGTTTGTAAAAGCACCTGGGCGGAGATTCTGCCTAAAGCACAGATGATCTTAGGCTGAATTATCTTAATCTGCTGAAGAAGATATGGTTTGCAGGCTTCGATTTCATCTATCTGGGGATCACGATTCTCCGGAGGACGGCATTTCAAAATATTGGCGATAAAAACTTCCTCTCGACTGAATTTGATGGCGGCAAGCATTTTGTCTAAAAGCTTACCTGCCGCTCCCACAAACGGCTCCCCCTGCAGATCCTCTTCTCTTCCCGGCGCCTCTCCGATAAGCATAAGATTGGCTTCAGGATTTCCCGCTCCAAACACGAAGTTGGTGCGGGTGCGATAAAGATGGCACTTTTTACAGTTCTTTATCTGGTGATAGAAATCGCTTAAGTTTGTCACGGCAGGGCGATCTTCCTTTTTTGCAGTTGATTTTTTTGTTTTCACTTGAGCGTAAACCTCGTCAAAGCCTAATTCTACTTGCTGTCGGAGAAAGTTTTTTGCCAGTGCAAAAGCTTCAAGCATTTTTTCATATTCATCATTTGCCATGGCGATAGGTCTTTTTAAAAATGAGTGGATGGTCAGGCAAGGTCAGGCAAGAATGCCCGACCTACTGAAAATAAACCTATTATCTCACGTAGGCGGGACTTCCAACCCCGCAAACTCATGTTTTATTTTCCTTTGATCCTCTTGAGCAAAACGCTTACTTTATCCAATACCTTTTCTGCCACCTCCTTTTTGGAAAGCAGGGGAAGCTTTTCCGTCTTTCCCCTTTTGTCAATCAGAATAACCTGGTTTGTATCAACTTCAAAGCCAGCGCCCGGAACGTTGGGGTTGTTGACCACGATCAAATCCAAGTTCTTCTCCACCAATTTTCTCTTTGAATTTCCTATCTCGTCTTCTGTCTCTAAAGAAAAGCCCACCAGTATTTTTTTCCTTTTTCGCTTACCCATCTCCTTTAGGATGTCCACGCTGGGTTTTAGCTTTAGCAAAATCTCCTCATCTTTGTTTTTGATTTTATCCGGAGAAACTATGCTGGGAACAAAATCGGAAACTGCCGCCGCCATTATCAACACGTCTGCTTTGCCGAAACGAGATCTTACAGCAGAATACATCTCTTTAGCTTTCTCTACCTGGATAAAGCTTACTTCAGCAGGCACGGGCAGATTAGTCGGACCGCTTATTAGAGATACTTTTGCTCCCCTTTTTTGCGCCGCCTCCGCTATGGCATATCCCATCTTTCCGCTTGAGCGGTTGGAGAGGTATCTTATCGGATCCAAAGGTTCCCGGGTTCTGCCAGCAGTTACCAGGATAGACCTTCCCTCTAAATCCTTTTTGCCGGTCAAGAACTTAACCACCTCGCCCACAATAGTTTCCGGCTCGGGCAGTCTTCCCTTACCCACCCCGCGGACTAAGTCCCCTGTCTCAGGCTCAATAAATTTATAACCCAGCTTTTTCAAATATTCCATGTTTTCACCGAAGATGGGATTTTCGAACATGTTGACATTCATAGCGGGTGCAATCATAACCGTAGACTTAGTGGAGATAATCACGGTGGTGAGGATGTCGTCTGCAATCCCCCCTCTTATTTTGCCGACTATGTTAGCAGTGGCTGGGGCTATTAAAATCAAATCCGCCCACTGAGCCAGATTGACGTGCCTGATCCCCACCATTCTCTTTTCCGGAAACGTCTCTGTGACCACCTCGTTTTCCGAGAGGGTCTCCAGGGTCAAAGGAGTAATAAACTTCTGGGCATTTTTGGTCATTATCACGATAACCTGTGCACCCAGTTTTTTCAACCTGCGGACTATCTCGCAGGCTTTGTATGCGGCAATCCCCCCGCTTATTCCCACAATTATCCTTTTTTTGTCTAACATGATCTTTTTGAAAGAAGAGTTCAAGCCAGAGATATCTGACTCAATGTTTCTTTAGGTGTATTTATCTTCAAACCCGAAAAAGGGGTTTGTTACTCTTGGTATATAATAAATTGTTATCGGAAAATCAAGACTTTTAGAAATGCCCTTTATTCGTTAAGGACAAGGCGTCCGTGACGGAGACAGGATTCCCCGAGCCATAAAGGCTCGGCTACGCGGTCTTCTCTTAACCCTTCTCCCTTTGCGCGCCTAATCCCTGCCTTTCGGCTATTTCAACAACAGCATCTTCCTGGTCTCGGAAGTCTGAATGTCGTTTTTCTCAACAGTTAGCCTATAGAAGTAGATGCCGCTGGCAAGGGATTCATCCTTCTTCCCTTTTCCGTCCCAGACTACTTGGTGATCGCCTGAACGCTGGTAATCGTCGACGACTGTAGCCACCCTTTGCCCCAGCAGGTTGTAGATCTTAAGGGTGACTTGGCTTGGCCTCTTCAAGTGGTACCGGATACTAGTCTGCGGGTTGAAGGGATTGGGGTAGTTTTGCGCCAGACGAAAATCCTTCGGCAGGCTGGCCGATTCGCCGTCTTCATCTCCCACTGCGCTGCAACCGCCGGTTGTGGTGTGTAAAATGGCACCAAATTCACCGACCGCCCAACCCGTGTTAGTATTGGCAAAAAAGATACTGTTAAGCGCAATTGAAATGCCGGAATTCTGTTCGCTCCAACTGCTTCCCCCATCGGTGGTGTGGAGGATCGTGCCGTCATACCCTACTGCCCATCCAGTATCGGCCCCCGCGAAATAGACGCCATAAAGGTGAATGAAAGTTCCAGAAGTTTGAGGAGTCCAGTTGCTTCCACCATTGGCGGTGTGTAAGATTGTGCCAGTATTCCCCACTGCCCAGCCAGTGTTCGCATCCATAAAACAGACAGCGTAAAGGTCCCTCGGAGTTGGGGGAGCTTGAGCATTCCAGTGGTCTCCGCCATCGGTGGTGTGTAAGATTGTGCTATCACATCCTGCCACCCAACCTGTATCGGCATCTGTGAAATAGACACTCGGAAGGTAATTCGAAGTTCCAGAAGCTTGAGCAATCCAGTTGCTTCCACCATTGGTGGTGTGTAAGATCGTTCCCTTGGTTCCCACTGCCCAACCAGTGCTGTCATTTGCAAAATAGACACTGGCAAGATGATTTGAGGTTCCAGGAGTTTGAGGATTCCAGTTTTCGCCTCCATCGGTGGTGTGTAAGATTGTGCTATCCCGTCCTACTGCCCAGCCCATATTCTCATCTGTAAAATAGATGCCTAAAAGGTTCTTTGGGGTGTGAGATGTCTGATCAGCCCAGGTGTCTCCGCCATCACTGGTGTGTAAGATGGTGCCATCATCTCCTGCTGCCCAGCCAGTATTGACATCTATAAAATGGAGTCCATAAAGCTTTTCTATATTTCCGAAAGCCTGATGGTTCCAGTAGCTTCCGCCATCGGTGGTATAAAAGATTGAGCCCGCACCTCCCACTGCCCAGCCAATCCTGGCATTGATAAAATGGACGCTACTAATCCAAGTTGAAGTCCAGGGCGTTTGAGCATTCCAGTCGTTGCCACCATCGGTGGTGTGTAAGATCGTACCATTTTCCCCTGCTATCCAGCCGGTATCCGTATCTGTGAAGTAAACATCCAAAAGGGAAGTAAGGGAAGCATAGGGAAGCGTCCCAGGACTCTGACGATTCCAGGAGTTTCCTCCATCGGTGGTGTGTAAGATTGTGGTATCCTGTCCTACTGCCCAGCCAGTATCGGCATCTGTAAAATAGACACTATAAAGATCATTTGAAGTTACAGAAGTTAAAGAATCCCAGTCGACTCCGCCATCGGTGGTGTGTATGACTTTCCCATAATATCCTACTGCCCAGCCAGTATTGGGATCTATAAATTGAACCCCAAGAAGGTGATTTGCAGTTGGAGAAGTTTGAGGATTCCAGTTGCTTCCACCATCGGTGGTGTGTAAGATTGTGCCACTGATTCCTACCGCCCAGCCAGTATCGGCATCTGTGAAATAGACCCCCCAAAGCCGTTGGCAGGTTCCAATACTCTGGACATTCCAGTTGTCTCCTCCATCGGTGGTATGTATGATTACGCCTTCCTCCCCCACTGCCCAGCCATTGTTGGCATCTGTGAAACAGGCATCGTAAAGGTGTTCGGAAGTTCCGGAAGTTTGAAAATCCCAGGTGCTTCCCCCATCGGTAGTGTGCAAAATCGTACCAGCATATCCTACTGCCCAGCTTGTATTAGCATCCGTAACACAGACGCTTTCAAGGTGATTACCCTGCGGCAGAGGATTCTGCCAGAACCAGCCTTGCTGGGCGTAGCCTGTGGCTGCCACAAGCATTAATCCTAAAATGATAAAGAGCTTACGCAACACGACTACCTCCTTTTTAGATTTTGGTGAGCACGTTTATTCTGTCTAAAATTATATAACAAATTTCTCTTGAAAAATCAAGATTTTTCATTGAGCGTCCTTAAAAGTCAAATTGGGTTTACCCTGAAGGGGAAAGGTCTTTCTGGAGTGTCAAGCTTCAGCTTGACCTGTCCTATGGATCCTGCGGAAAACTTCTTGTCCTCAGGACCCCCGCCAAAGGCGGGGGAAAAGACGAAAAGTTTAATTTGGTTCACCTAACGGTTCGACTTTGCTCACCGTCCTGAGCTTGTCGAAGGAAGGTGAACACTCCAAATTCTCCTTTCCAAGCAGTTTTTCAGAGAGATTTATCCGTGCCTGAAATGTCTTATTCCCGTAAAGACCATAGCAATCTTGTGCTCATTGGCCGCCTTTATCACGTCCGGATCACCTTTTGACCCACCGGGCTGGATGATCGCCACAACCCCCGCCTGGGCAGCAGCATCCACCCCGTCCCGCATGGGGAAGAAGGCATCCGAAGCCAAAACCGAACCCCTGGCTCGATCGCCCGCTTTTCTGGCAGCGATTATGGAAGAATCCACCCGGCTCATCTGTCCCGCTCCAATCCCCACGGTCTTCTCACCCTGTGCCAGAAGTATGGCGTTGGACTTGACATGCTTCACCATCCTCCAGGCGAAAAGAAGCGATTTTATCTGCTCAGGCGTAGGAGCGACCTCTGTCACCACCTTCAACTCTTCTTCTTTTATCTGATAGTCATCCGGTGTTTGCACCAGAGCGCCCCCTTTTATCACCTTGACCACAATCTCTTTGTCTTTCTGGAAGTTCAACAGATCCGGACAAGCCAAAAATCTTCGATTTTTCTTTTTTTTCAAAAGCTCGAACGCCTCCGGTTCATATCCGGGAGCAAGCACGCATTCCACAAAAAATGTATTATGAATCTTTTCTGCCGTGGCCATATCCACCAGCCGGTTAAGTCCGATTATACATCCAAAGGCAGAGACAGGGTCACAAGCCAGCGCTTCCTCATATGCTTTATCCAGCGTATCTGCACAGGCGGCTCCACACGGATTGGTATGTTTAAGTACCACCGCAAATGGTTTTTTGGCAAAATCCTCCAGCATGGCTAAGGCGGCATCCAGATCGTTGATGTTGTTATAGGAAAGCTCCTTTCCAGAGAGTATCTCACACCGTGCGATGCTGGCGCCCTTAAAGGCAGAATCTTTATAAAATGCCGCCTTCTGATGGGGGTTCTCCCCATATCTTAAGCTCTGCGCCTTCTCCCAACCCAGGGTTAGATATTCTGGATACTCATCCTCTTCTGCCGGGGAGAGTCCTTTGAAATAATTTGCTATCAGGCTATCATAGTAAGCGGTGTGTTGAAAAACCTCTTGGGCTAAGCTCAAACGGGTATCCAAAGAAAGTGAGCCATCATTTGCTTCAAGCTCTTGGATAATCTGACCATACCTTTGTGGATTTACCACCACTGCCACAGAATGGTGGTTTTTTGCCGCCGCTCTTAACATACTGGGACCACCGATGTCGATATTCTCAATAGCTTCTTCTTGCTTAACTTCCTTCTGGCTTATCACCCAACCGAAGGGATAAAGGTTCACCACCACCAGATCGATGTATTTGATATCCTGTTCGGTCAACTCCATTTTCTGCTCCTCGTCTCCCCTTTTAGCCAGGATGCCTCCAAAAACCTTGGGATGAAGGGTCTTGACTCTTCCTCCTAAAATCTCTGGAAAACCGGTGAAGGAGGAGATGGATATCGACTTTATCCCTGCTTTCTTAAGCTCCGCCCGGGTGCCACCGGTGGAGATGATCTCCACTCCCAGACTGGATAAAACTTTAGCCAGCTCTATCAGATTCGTTTTGTCGGAAACGCTTAAAAGCGCCCGGCGGATCTTTATCGGCCCAGATTTTTTTTCTGTCATGATCAATCTCCTTTGATAAGGCTCGATGCTCGGATATTCGTATGAATGCTTCGCACTGTTGTCGAGGCTCGTAACGCTTGTCCTGAGGGACTCGAAGGGAAGCTCGTCATTTCGAAGCTCGACGCTCGAAGATTCCTTTATCCATCTAAGTCCCCAGCTTCGCCCTTCGAAACTCCAGCATCGATACCAGTCCTATGGTCAGTTGACTCAAATGAGATCCAAATTCGGACTTCGTCAACGTTAATCGAGTTTCGATAACTCATTTTATGAAACCCTCTTGACACTTCATAGTATATCTTTAGACTATCTTGCCTTCCTATTCACCCTCTCCATTTAATGTAGCGGAAGCAAGGGATGGGGTTGCTATTTAGCCAATCTCTGATAAGCTTCCTGATATTTTTCCAGCGTTTTTGCCACTATCTTTTCAGGAAGTGGGGGTGCTGGAGGTTTCTTATCCCAGCGTATGGATTCCAGATAATCCCGCACAATTTGTTTGTCAAAAGCCTCCTGAGGTCGCCCCCTCTGGTAAATCCTCTTATCCCAGAACCTGGATGAGTCAGAGGAGAATATCTCATCGATCAAAATCATCTCACCACTCAATGTCCCAAACTCAAATTTGGTATCTGCGATGATCATTCCCCTTCTTTCCGCATAGTCTACAGCTTTTTTGTATACCTGCATGCTTTTACTTCTTAAGTCCAAAGCCTGTTTCTCGCCAACCATCTTTTTCACCTCTTCAAAAGTCAGGCTCTCATCATGTCCCTCCTCCGCCTTGGTGGTGGGAGTAAAGACAGGATAGGGCAGTCTCTGCGATTCGGTGAGATTAGAGGGAAGCTGGACGCCAAAGAGTTCTATGGTATCAGACTTTCCTTGGGAGAGCGCCTTGTTTTTATATTCCTTCCACAAAGAGCCGGCTATGTATCCCCTTACCACACATTCGATGTCAATTCGCTTGGCTTTCTTGACCAGCATCGATCGCCCCTCGAGAACGTCCCGATATTTTTTCAATTCATCAGGGTATTCATCCACGTTTGCGGTGATCAAATGATTCTCCGCCACATTTTTCACCAGATCAAACCAGAAAAGAGACATCTGGGTTAATACCTTTCCCTTGCCGGGAATTCCTGTGGGAAGCACCACATCGAAAGCTGAGATTCTGTCGGTGGCGACGATCAGAAGCCTGTCCCCCAGATCGTAAACGTCCCTCACCTTTCCTTTTGAGAATAAGGGGAATTCGGCAATGTTGGTTTCCAAAAGGGGCTCTTCCATTTCTACCTCAATTCGTTTTTTGTCGTGAAGGCAATTCCCTCAGTGATCAATCGCGAGATGGCGAAGGGGTTAGATGACCTTTGTAACCGTAACACTTAAAAAGATGAAAAGTGGTCAAAACCCTGCCGCCTCGATATATCTTCAGCGGTTCTGATTCTTTCACCGAATCAAAGAATTCTTTTAGTCTTTGCGGCTCTTTATACCTGTTCCTTTGATCGTAAACGAAAATCGCATCCCTGCCCAAAAAATCATCCGGATCCGACCAGAAGTCAAACTGTAATCCGTTTTCGCCTACGAAATTGTTGGAATAAGTCTCCGTCGAGGCATAGAATGCAATTTCACTCGGCACTTTGTATTGATAACCGATTACGACGGTCCCTTCCGGCATCGCCGCTTTCTCCGATTCCACCCTTCTTGCCAACTCTTTCCACCCGCTCACCGTGTCGAGCGACGACGACACCGGGATGGATTTCGCAACCGGCAAGATAAGCGCAATCAAGACAAAAATCAAGCTAACAATCAAGGCGGATGGGCCAAAGATTTTTATCCTTTTTCGACTTTCTGCCGGGAATGCGAAATACAGAGCCACCGCGGTAATGGAGGCGGAGAAATATCCGGCTGTGACCCAGTTTATCTTCACCCAGTAGTGGGTGGCAACCAGGGTGAAAAATCCGATTATGGGAAAGGACCAAAAAAAGCAGAGCAGAAACTTTTGGTTTTTCTGCCTTAAACCTATTATTCCGCTTTTGACGATGGCATAAATCAGACCCGCGTAAAGTAAAGGCGAGACCACACCGATCTGCGCACCCAAATAGCCGAAGAAATTCGCTGCCGAAAGAGAGCCCAACTCCCCGGCCCGGCGGGAGGATTGAAAGAGAAACGAAGCCCAGTGGTTTTGGGCGTTCCAGATGATCACCGGAGAAAAAACCATCATTGCCAGAATCGAAGCCAGGTAAGGCTCTTTTGAGACAAGCCATCTTCGATTTTCCTTAGAAAAGACCAAAAATAGGAAAACCGAAAGGAAAATAAAAATGGCGGTATACTTGGAGAGCAAGGCTAAGCCGGTGCTGATCCCCCAGAGATACCACCATTTACTTTTTTGGGTTAGGACAAGTTTTGCAAAGAAGAAAAACGCCAGTCCCCAAAAGAAAATCATGGGGGTATCCGGAGTGGCAATCATCGAACCGACGAAGAAAACCAAGATGCTGTTTAAAATCAGGGCGGAGTAAAAACCGACCTTGGCGTCAAAAAGCGTTCTGGCAGTAAGGTAGGTAAGGTAGGTCAATCCGGTGGCGATCAATATGCAGCCTATCCGTACGAAAAACTCGCTGTGTCCACCCAGATGGGTGAAGATGAAAATCAGGTAAGCCAGCATGGGGGGGTGATCTAAATAGCTTAAGGCCAAATGCCGGGAGTAATTCCAGTAATAGGCTTCCTGGGGAGCCAGATTGAGGGCGTTGATGTAGATCAAACGGAAAAGGGCCGTCCCCAGAATGAGGTAGGCTAAGTATTTGGTGTATTTGGAATCTTCTGTTCCGTGGGATTCGTGGATCATTTCTTAAGGTAGGACCGGTTTCCTCTGATCTCGATTCTATCCTCGGCGAATAACTGGATAGCCTCTGCATAGGTTTGGTGCTCGGCTTTGAGAACGCGTTCGGCCAGGCTCTCCGGCGTGTCGTCGTCTAAAACCGGAACGGTTTTTTGCATCACGATGGCGCCGTGATCGTATATTTCGTCCACCAGATGCACGGTCACGCCGGTTATCTTCACGCCCGCTTTTATCACCGCTTCGTGTACGTGAATGCCATACATCCCTTCCCCTCCGAAAGAGGGCAGAAGCGCAGGATGAATGTTTATTATCCTATTCTTATACGTTCGTATCACCGTGGGAGAAAGCATCTTCATGTAGCCTGCCAGAACCACCAGATCAGTTTCTTTATCTTTCAAAATAGAAAGAAATTTCTGATCAAACTCCTCCGGGGTGGCAAATTGCTTATGGCTTAAGTGAATGTCGGGAATATTATAGTTTCGAGCACGTTCCAGCGCACCCGATTTGCTGTTATTACTTATCACCGCCCTGATCTGAGCATCCACTTTTCCCGCCTCGATGCTGTCAATTATGGCTTGCAGATTAGTGCCCCCACCGGAAGCCAAAACCACCAGATTCAATTTTTTCATCTTTGATCCATCTCCCATTGACAAACGATCAGGTGTTCTGATGCTTTGGGAATAGTCTCAAGACCCCGCCAAAGGCGGGGGAATTCCCGAAACTAAGCAGCATCGGCATTTCCTAATGCTCATGTATCAAAGGAGATACTTTTCAGTTTAACTACTTTCCCTGTCTTTTTCTAAATAAGAAAATCCTTCTCTGATTTCCCGAGTAAACAAACCCTCCTCTTTCCACCTCCTCAATCATTTTTTCCTTTGAGCCCCTGGTTTTTTCAAAGGAAAGTATAGCCTCGGGTTTTAAGATACGATGTAACTCCAAAATTAGATTCTCCAACCCACCGGCAATATAACGAAGACCAAAAAGGAAGGCAAGATCAATACTTGCATCCGGTAGCCCAGTATCAGAAGCATTTGCAAGAACAGGAGTCACATTTTCTATTCCTTCTTTCTCAATCTTTTTTTGGACTCTTTTTATTGCGAGTGGATGCACGTCCACAGCGTAAATTATGCCTTCTTTTCCCACTATTTTTGCAACAGGAATGGTAAAGAATCCCGGACCACATCCAACCTCCAGCACTTTTTGACCCGGCTTTAGTCCGGCCGTTTTTAAAAGCTTATAAGGATTTCTAAAAATGGGAAGAAGAGGATTGTCGTGCATTAAAGTTATTATCCAGAAAGCAAAATTCGAGTTATGATGTCTTTCTTTAATTTTATTGCTCATTTTCTCTCCCTTATTTTATTACCTAATTTTACAGCTTCCAATACTTTCAAGTAATCGGTTTTGAACCGTTGGGTCGGGGGACCGACGGGCATACAAAGTTGCATTATATTCGTAACATATTGAATATAGCACAACCAATTACTTCTTGTCTTTCGCCTCTGAAAGCTTCACTTTCAAGATTTCATTGACCAATTGGGGATTAGCTTTACCTTGTGTCTTTTTCATCACCTGTCCCACAAAGAAGCCATAGAGTTTGTCTTTTCCCGCATAGTACATTTTAACGTTCTTAGGGTTCTCTGTCAATACTTCATCCACGATTCGGCTCAATTCCTTTTCGTCAGAAATCTGAGTCAGTCCTTTCTCACTGATGATCTGTGATGCTGATTTTCCGGTTTGGGCTATCTGGTGAAAAATTTCTTTTGCCATCTTGCCGCTTATGGTTCCTTCATCTATCTGTTTTAATAAATCTGTTAAATCTGTTGGGGCGATTTTAAAATTCTTTATCTCAATCTTCCCCTCATTTAACTCCCGCAAGACCTCGCCCATCACCCAGTTGCTAACCGTCTTGGGATCAGGATGGTTCTTCATGCATTCCTCATAATAATCTGCTAATTCTTTAGAAGATGTCAAGACTCCGGCATCATATTCTGGAATCTTGAATTCGGTGACAAATCTTTGTTTTCTTTGGTCTGGCAGCTCCGGCAGGCACTTTTTGATTTCATCTATCCATTCTTCAGATATTGCCAGAGTTATCAGGTCCGGCTCAGGGAAATATCTGTAATCGTGAGACTCTTCCTTTGTCCTCATGGCGAACGACATCTGCTTTTTTTCATCCCACAAAAGCGTCTGTTTTTCCACTGTCCCGCCCGCATCTAAAATTTCAATCTGTCTTATTATCTCATAGGTTAGGGCTTTCTCCACCCCCCGGAAGGAATTCATGTTTTTGACTTCAGTGTTGACCCCAAACTTCTCTGCCCCCTTCGGTCGAACCGACACATTAGCATCACACCTTAGCGCACCCTCCTCCATGTTACCACTGCAGATGCCCAGATATTCTACGATCTGTTTAAGCTTGACAAGATAAAGATACGCTTCCAGCGGTGACGAAATATCTGGCTCGCTCACTATCTCAATCAAAGGAACCCCACATCTATTCATATCTACAGATGTCTCTTCCTCTGATTCACCTTCCGGATGCAAAGATTTTCCGGCATCTTCCTCCAAGTGAATACGGGTTATTCCGATTTTTTTCCTTACCGAGTCAGTCTCAATCTCAATGAACCCTCCAGTTGACAGAGGTTTCTCATATTGTGAAATCTGATAGCCCTTGGGCAAATCGGGATAGAAATAGTTCTTTCGGGCGAAGATGCTTTTATGATGCACCGTTCCACCCACAGCCAGAATCATCTTGATAGCGTACTCCACCGCTTTTTTGTTAAGAACCGGCAAAACCCCCGGCATGCCCAGACAAACCGGGCAGGTCTGGGTGTTGGGTGGGCTTCCGTATTTGGTAGAACAGCCACAGAATATCTTGGATTCAGTCAAAAGCTGAGCATGAACCTCTAAACCTATTACGCTTTCGTATTCCATTTTGCCTCTATCCCCCTCACCCTAACCCTGCGAAGCTCGTATGAGTGCATACGCACATTCATACGAATCTCCCACAAGGGGAGAGGGAACTTTCCCTCCCTTGACGGGAGGGATTAAGGGAGGGTGATGAATTCTAACCAACTTAGTTGTAGGTCGAGCATGGCGAAGCCTGCTCGACATCCTTTTGTCAAGCACCCTTCAGCGCAAGGCTTCAGGACAAGCCCTTCAGGATGCTTGACCTACAGGTTATTTCATCCTCCCTTTCAATGAATCAACAAACGCCTTTTCATCCCTGGGCGTAACGCCGTAAAGCGACTTATCGGTTTTGATCAAAGTTATGTTCTTGCACATGCTGGTTACGCACATCCTCACATCACCGCGATCTGCGTAGTATACCTTGCCAATTGTGTATCCGGGCAATTTCCAGCCGGTGGATGTGGGATGGTATTTGAGATTCGTTTTTGTAATTCCCTTGATTTCGGAATAGGAAATCCTCCAGTCAAACGGTCCACAAACCAGGCGGAGTGCGTCTGATCTAATCTCATACCGCATAGTCGGATAGATCGCCAAGAAAAACAAAGCGACAAGTAAAAACCCAAAAACCAGAATCATGGCAAAAACAAAAAGAAAATACAGATTTTTTTCGCCGAACCAAATTATCCAAGCTAACAAAAGGAAGAGAATTATCAGACCCAAACTGGTTACCCAACCGGCAATTGAAAATCTTGGCTTAAATACCTCCATCGAAGATTTCGATTTTTGGTTTATCGTCTGTTTCTTGTAGGTCGAGCATGGCGAAGCCTGCTCGACAATCTTTCTGGCACGAATATGGTCGAAGACCTGTTCGACATGTCTGGTATTGTCCGAAAGTCCCGCCAGAGGCGGGACATTTCGGACCTACGTCTGTTCTCGCGTAGCGGAGCCTTCACGGCTCCGGGCAGAGGCATGAAGCCTCTGCTACGCTTCATCACGCATTGGCTTTCTCTAACTGTAACTTCTTCATCTCCAGATATGCCAATGTCCATAAAGAATCAATATAGGTTCCCCACAGGGCGGAGAGCACGCCAATGTAAATCAATCCGACCACCACACCCAGGAAAATTCCTAAGAATAGATTAAGGAAACCCAAAGCTATGAAAGGTAATGCTAAAAGCAGTCCCACAGCTACGAAACCAAATACATAAACCATGGTGCTGCCGATGCCAATTAATCCTACAATCAAAGATTGAACCAGATTGGTTTTCAACATCTCCCATCCACCGGCTAGCGAATCAAAGACTCCTTTACCTTCAATTATGCAGGTTCTGGTAGCATAGAGATCAATCAGAATTAGCGTGATGAGCAGAGCCAAGAATATCGGAAACAGAATAACTCCGGAAACGATACCCAGAGCCTTAAAAGCGAGCAGTAACAGTATAAAGGGCACTATGGTTACTAGGCCTGATGCGAGGATGAAAATCAATATCATGATGCTAATTCCCAAAATTCTCCAGAAATTCTTCACGCCTGCGTTCCATCCATCCCGCAAGGTGGGGTTCTCTCCGTGCTCAATTCTTGACACACAATGAATGAGACCGCTCTGTGAGATCAGATACATGATCAGAAAAACCAAGAAGATAAAAAGCCCCACCAGCACTAGAAATATAATTGCTCCAACAAGTGCTCCGCTTAAGAAATCACCTACCGGTAGCTTGACCTTCTCCGGCAGATTTCCGAACCAACCGCCTGTGCCCGTCCCGAACTCCATAAAGAATCCGAAGATCCAGAGGTATTTGAATTTCCACATTATGTCTAATGCTCTCTTTACCAATCCACCGTAATCCATAGAAACCTCCTTGCTCGCGTAGCGGTCATCTGACCGCCCAGAGGCGTAAAGCCTCTGCTACGCGTTTTTTTTTATTATCTGTAGGTCGTGCATGGCGAAGCCTGCTCGACATTCTTTCTATCCCCCTCACCCCCGCCTCTGGCGGGATTTTCAACCTAACCCTGCGAAGCTCGTATGAGTGCATACGCACATTCATACGAATCTCCCCCAATGGGAGAGGGAATTCTCCCTCCCTTGTCCGCCGGAGGCGCCCGCCTGCCGGACGGGCAGGAATCCGCCTATGGCGGAATGGAAAGGATTAAGTGAGGATGCTAAATTCTAATCCTCCCACGTCAGAGAACCCAGCTTTAAAGCCTAGCAGATGTGAAATTCATTTGACGTATCCTTTTATCAATGCCAGCATTTCATCAAGTCCCTGGATCATTCGTTGGTATTGTGCCACAAAGAACTGTGGTAACTCATCCCTTTCTTGTTGGAGGTTTAACAGCTCGTCATGATTATGGAATTTCTCGCTAAAGGAGATAAAATAAGTAGCTGAAGAGGATTCGCGATGAACTACTACTCGTCGTTTCTTATTGATTATGTCTCGATACTCCACTTCCTTGAACTTCAGCAGACTACAGAAGTTTTGATCGTGTTGTAATCGGGAAACGAGCTTATCCATCAATGACGCAAAGTAAACATTCTTCGGATTCTTCTCAATCTGAAAAAAGATATTCAAAAAATTTGCAATTCTGTTCCAGAAATTGTATAAACGCATGAAAACATCATCGACAAAGAAGAAAAAGCGAGTGTCCACTTCTTTTGGGAAGTATTGACCAAATGGTCCATAGTCTGTGCGACCTAAAATAAAAGGTGTCAAACCTGCTTCCCATAAGAGAATAGTATTTGCAATGGCAAATCGTGTTTCATGCACCAGCAATAAGAGATCCTCTTCCTGAAAATCCATCTGTCCATTCTTGTTATACTGAGGACGCAAATGCCCCACCTGATCAGCAAACTTTTTTATATAGTGGCCTTCTTCGATCACATTGATTAAGCTATATCGTTTAAATATTATATGTATTTGTTCTAAATAGCTCTTTAAAGCTTCCACTTGCCAAGTTGACATAGCCTCTCTTCTCCTTTGAGTAACTACTATTCAGTGCGTACCATGTCCCTCCGACGTGGCAGATTTAATCAGTCGGGTCAGGGGACCCGACGAGCACAGAGAAATCATAAACTCTGTTCTAAGGCATAAGCCACCTTCAAGATCAAACCTTCGGATAACGGCTTTCCCATGATCTGAAGTCCGATGGGCAAACCTTTTGAGTCTCTGCCGCAAGGAACGGAGATGGCTGGTATGCCGGCTAAATTAGCCGAGGTGGTGTATATATCCGAAAGATACATGGTCAACGGATCATCTATCTTTTCGCCGATCCTAAAAGCGGTGGTGGGTGATGTGGGGGTAATTATCACATCCACTTTCTCAAAAGCTCTGTTGAAATCCTCCGTGATTATGGTTCTGACTTTCTGAGCTTTGGCGTAATATGCTTCGTAATACCCGGCAGACAGAACATACGTGCCTAAAATAATTCTTCTTTTCACCTCCGCTCCAAATCCTTCGCTTCTGGTTCTCTTGTACATCTGCGATAATTCCAGCTCTCCTTCGGGTCGAAAACCATACTTAACTCCATCATATCGAGCCAGATTGGAAGACGCCTCGGCGGTTGCCAGAACATAGTAAGTAGCAATAGCTTTATCTGTATGGGGCAACGAGACCTCTTCTACCACCATTCCCAACTTTTCTAAAAGTTTTACCCTCTTCATCACGGTTTCCTTGACTTCCCCATCCAAGCCTTCTCCAAAGTACTCCTGAGCAATTCCAATCTTTATATTCTTAATGTCATCATCAAGAAACTTAGTGTAGTCTAATTCCCCGTCCTGCAGAGAGGTGGAATCTTTCGGATCGTGACCGCAAATCACATTTGAAAGCAGAGCACAATCTTTGACGTCTTTGGTTATTGGTCCAATCTGATCCAGCGAGGAGGCGAAGGCGACCAGACCATAGCGGGAGATCCGCCCATAGGTGGGCTTCATTCCTACCACCCCGCAAAGGCTGGCCGGTTGTCTGATGGATCCTCCGGTGTCCGATCCCAAAGCCAGTATGGCCATGTCAGAAGCCACGGCCGCAGCCGAGCCGCCGCTTGAGCCGCCGGGTATCCTTTTCAAGTCAAAAGGATTTTTCACCAGCCCAAAAAATGAAGTCTCATTGGATGATCCCATGGCAAACTCATCCATATTGGTTTTGCCTATTATCACTGCATCCGCTTTTTTCAACCTTTCGACTACTGTGGCATCATAAGGTGGAATGAAATTGGACAATATCTTTGAACCGCAGGTGGTGCGAACCCCCTGGGTGCAGATGTTATCCTTGATGGCAACAGGTAGACCGGCTAAAGCCCCCAGATTTTCGCCTTTGCTTCGGAGATCATCTATCCTTTTGGCGATAACTCTGGCTTGCTCTTCCAGCAAGGTTACATATGCATTTATATTTGAATTAGCCTTATGGATCTGATCGAATACCGAAGATATGATCTCTTCTGAGGAGACCTCCCCTTTCTCCATCATCTCCTTGAGTTGCCAACCTGCCAGTTCATTCAGTTTTGTGCTACTCATGAAAACCTGAAAGACACAGTTACTAAGAGGAGCAGGAAACAGTTTACATCTTATTATTCGTATGAATGTGCGTATGCACTCATACGAGCTTCGCATTGATTTTTTCTCCCCCACGTGTTTTGGGCTTGACTTGAAATTCGTATGAATGCATACGCATCCCCCTTTAGCAAAGGGGGATTTAGGGGGATTTTTCAAGTTTCAACCCCCCCCATCCCCCCTTTTTCTAAAGGGGGGATGTAAACAATTATATGCTCTCCTTAATAACTTAATAGCAAAAAGACCTCTCCCCCTTGTATTCCCCCTCTCCATTTCATGGAGAGGGGGAAAATAGGGGGTGAGGTAAAAACGACTATAACCAGGGTAAATATTTATTTAACTCGTAATCGCCTACATGAATACGGTACTGATCCCATTCCACCTTTTTATTGGCAATAAGGGAGTGGAAGATATGGTCACCCAAAGTTTCTTTTGCCAACTGGCTTTTTTCAAACTCTCTGATAGCCTCCTCCAGTGAGCCAGGCAGACAATCGATGTTCAGCTCTTTTCTTTCCTTCTCAGATAGTCTGAAGACATCCATCTCTACTGGAGGAGGAGGTTCTATTTTCTCCTCAATTCCCTTTAGACCGGCCGCCAGCATCATGGCAAAAGCCAGATAGGGGTTGCAGGCTGGATCAGCAGACCGCAGTTCAATTCGAGTGGCTTTCTCCTTCCCAGGCTTATATTCCGGGATGCGAACTAAGGCGGAGCGGTTTCGGGTTCCCCAGCAGATGTAAACCGGCGCTTCATAGCCGGAAACAAGGCGCTTATATGAGTTGACCCACTGGCTTAAAACCAGACACATCTCTTTGATATAACGAAAGATCCCACCGATATAATACCTCGCCTCTCGGGATAAGTGATATTTCTTCTCTGTAGGGTCGAAAAGGATATTTCTTTCATTTTCAAACAGAGATTGATGGACGTGCATGCCGGAGCCATTTTGGCCAAAAAGCGGCTTGGGCATGAAGGTGGCATAGTATCCTTCCCGCAAAGCCAACTCCTTTATTGTTAGGCGATAGAACATGACGAAATCCGCCATAACTAAAGCCTCCTGGTATCGAAGATCGATCTCGTGTTGAGATGGTGCCACCTCATGATGAGTGCACTCCACCGGAATGCCCATAGTTTCTAAAGCAGAGGCAGCCGCCTTCCGCATTCTGGTTCCTGCGCTTACCGTGCTATAATCGAAATAACCTCCCTCATCTAAAGGAGTGACGTCATCCTTTCGGGGAAAATAGAAGTATTCGAGCTCCGGTCCGCAAAAGAGACTCCATCCTTTCTCCGCCGCCTTGGCCAGAACTCGACGCAACACATAACGGGGGTCACCGACAAAGGGAGTTCTGTCCGGCTTTAGGACGTCACAGATGAAAAGTGCCACCTTCTCATCATTCACCGACCAGGGTAGGATGCGAAAGGTCTTCAGATCGGGCATGGCCACAAGATCGCTCTCCTGAATGCGCACAAACCCCTCTATGGAAGATCCGTCAAATCCCTGCCCCTCGTCTAACACGTGTTCTATCTCGCCGCGGGTGATGGACATTCCCTTCAACTGTCCTAAAATATCGGTAAACCATAGGCGAATATATTTCACCTTGTTCTCATCAATTAAAGCTAAAACCTCTTCTTTGGTTTTGGGCATAATGTTTTACCTCGACTGGGAAAAATTGTAGATGGTTAAACTTTTTTATCTGGAGAATTTGAATCCCCTTCTGCCTGTTTTAGAAATCACACATCATAATAAAGAGACATCTCATAAGGGTGAGGTCTGTTTCTCACCTCATTGTATTCTCTTTCAAGCTTGTAATCCATCCAGACATCAAGAATATCCTGGGTGAATACCCCACCCTCCAGCAGAAACTGATGGTCTTCCTTTAAAGCATCCAGAGCTTCCTTCAAGGTGGTGGGAACAGATTTAATTTTATCTTTTTCCTTCTGAGGTAAGGCAAAGACGTTTTTATCTATGGGACCAAATCCTGCTTTGGTGGGATCGATTTTCTTTTTGATCCCGTCGATTCCTGCCAGAAGTTGGGCGGCTAAAGCTAAATAGACATTGCAGGTGTTGTCCGGAGGTCGGAACTCCATTCTTTTCTCCACTGGCTTCTGGGCATACTTAGGAATGCGAATAGCGGCGCTCCGATTGGCTAAAGAGAAAAACAGCTTAACCGGAGCCTCAAATCCAGGGATCAGCCTCTTGAAGGAATTAGTGCTGGGATTGGTTAATCCCAGGAGAGCACCACCATGAGCCAAAAGCCCTCCGATGTAATATAAAGCCAGCTTGCTCAAACCCGCATAGCCTTTTCTATCATAAAAGATGGGCTTGCCCTTTTTGAAAAGATGCTGATGAAAATGCATGCCATTTCCCGCCTCATTATACAGGGGCTTGGGCATGAAGGTGACCGTATGATCATGTTTTCTTGCCACCATCTTGATCACATACTTGACCCACATGGTTATATCTCCCATATTAGTCAGGGTATCATCCAAAATCTCTATCTCGGATTGCCCCGGACCCCCTACCTCATGGTGATGATATCTCACCGGTATTCCCCCCTCCTCAACCGTTTTGACCATCTCCGCCCGCACGTCAAAAAGATCATCCAAAGGAGGGATAGCATGATACCCGCCATGGGTGGGTATCTTGTTACCCAAATTCTTTCCCTCCCTCGTTCCGGAATTCCAGTCTGCCTCGTTGGAATCTATGATGTAGGTAGCCATGTTGATGTCATTTTTATAGCTTATGCTGTCGAATATGTAAAACTCAAATTCAGTCGACCACAGGCTTTGGTCGGCGATGCCGGTTTTAGTCAGATACTGTTCGGCTTTCCGGGCGATAACTCTGGGCTCTCGCATGTAAAGTTTGAGGGTATCCGCCTCCCCCGAACTGCATATGAAACTTAACGTAGGCATATCCCAGAACGGGTCCAGCTTGGCAGTCTTGACGTCTGGAAGCAAAACCATGTCACCTGATTCCACCGATTTGAACCCGGGAGTAGCGGATCCGTCGTAGGGAACGCCCCTTTCGAACATATCCATATTCAATTGGCTTTTGGGCAGGGAAAGATGATGCCACCTTCCAAAAAGATCGATGAACTTCAGATCGATCATCTCAATATTTTTCTCTTTGGCAAACTTAATTACTTCCTTTGGATTTCTGAACAACTCTCTCCTCCATTTCAAAAATTCAGCGGACTGGTCAATTTTGAAATTCAAAATTAATACAAAGAACGAAAAAAGTCAATCGAAATAGCAAGACAATTTAGGGAGAGAAAGAGGTACAAAACTCAATCTGATAGATCCTCAAAGCAAGGTAGGTTCAGCGCATGAGTTTGGTGATTTCCAGCCTGTTTTTTGGACCTCTCGTTGATAACGGACGCCCTCGTCCGTTGCGAAGCATCCATACGGATCTCCCGCCCTTCGGGTCTGAGCCCTCAGGGTCGAAGACCAAAGGCGGGATCAGGATGAATCCGCAGGACTGCTTGACAAAAAAGTTCTGTTTCTTCTCTTCCCTCTCCCCTTGTGGGAGATTGAGCGAAGCAAAACCCATAGGGCTGAGCGAAGCGAAATCCATAGGAGGGATAAAGGGTGAGGGGACCTCCAAGATAAATCAAGATTCTCCACAATGCAGTATAATCGAATAAATAATTCAAATTTAAAGTTGACAAAGTTTCATAAATGTCTATAATGAATAATGCAAACAGAGAAGACAGATAACCACCTTTCGGGATGGTTTATCTACAAATCGGGGTGTTATAAGGATAGAGATAAACAATGTTCGCTGAGCATATAAGAAAAAAGATAAACCAGAAGATGCCCCATGTCTGAAAGAATATCCGCCATTTCCATTTATCTCTCCGAGATTAAAAAGAACGTTGCCGATGGCAATGCAACCGAACACACCCATCGCCCCGCCCTGAAAGCCCTGCTGGAAATGGTTGATAAAGGCATAACGGCCACCAACGAACCCAGGCGCATCCTTTGTGGTAGTCCCGACTTTCAAATCACACGCAAGGGTGTTCCCCTCGGTCATGTCGAGACCAAAGACATAGGCACGAATCTAGACGAGATGCAGCGAGGCAAAGGGCCGCATGGTGAGCAGTTCACTCGGTACCGCGACGGCTTGCCTAACTGGATTCTCACCGACTACTTGCAGTTCCGTTGGTTTGTCAACGGCGAAAAGCGTCTCACGGTCTGCGTTGCCGAACTGGATGCCAAAGGCAAACTCAAGCTGTTGCCCGATGGCGAAGAAAAGCTTGGGCAGTTACTCACTGCCTTTCTCAAGCAAGAAGCCCTGACCATCGGCACCGCTAAAGACCTCGCCCGGCGCATGGCGGGCATGACTCGCATCATTCGCGATTTGATCATCAATACATTCGACCACGAGAAGGAACAAGGTTTGCTACACAACTGGCTCGCCGCCTTCCGCGAAACGCTTATCCCAGACCTCAACGAGAAGCAGTTCGCCGATACGTTTGCCCAGACGCTCGCCTATGGCCTGTTCGCCGCCTGGATCCACACCCCGCTCAACAAGGTCTTCTCCCGCGAGATGGCCGCGTACAACCTTCCTAAGACTAATCCGTTCCTGCGCAAGCTCTTTGCCGAGATTGCTGGTGTGGACATGCCGGACTCTATCGCTTGGGCCGTTGACGACATCGTCCAACTTCTCAAGCACGCCGACATGTCTGGAATCCTCAAGGACTTCGGCAAAGGCCAGGGCAAGGAAGACCCGGTTGTCCACTTCTATGAAACCTTCCTCGCCGCCTACGACCCAAAGATGCGTGAAGTCCGCGGTGTCTATTACACGCCCGAACCCGTAGTAAGCTACATCGTCCGCTCCATTGACCACCTGCTTAAGACCCGCTTTAACCGCCCGAAAGGTCTGGCAGACGAGAATACGCTAATCCTCGACCCCGCCACCGGCACCGCCACGTTCCTTTACTTCGTCATTGATCTGATTCACCAGAAGTTCGCCAAGCAAGCTGGCGCGTGGGACGACTATGTTGCCAAGCACCTTCTTAACCGCATCTTCGGCTTCGAACTGCTCATGGCTCCGTATGCCGTTGCCCATCTCAAAATCGGTATGCAATTGCAGGAAACCGGCTACAAATTCGAATCCGGCCAACGCCTCGGCATCTACCTCACCAACACGCTCGAAGAAGCCGCCAAGAAGAGCGAACAACTTTTCGCAAGTTGGGTCGCCGAGGAAGCCAACGCCGCTGCCAAGATCAAGCGAGACCTGCCTATCATGGTAGTGCTCGGCAATCCGCCGTATTCCGGTGTCTCGGCGAATCGCGGAGAGTGGATCTCCGGTCTGCTGGCCGACTACCGGCAGGTGGACAGGCAACCTCTCGGCGAGAAGAAAGTGTGGTTGAAGAACGATTACATCAAGTTCCTGCGGTTTGGACAGTGGCGAATCGAAAAGACCGGGCATGGCATCCTCGCGTTTATCACCGATCACAGCTACCTCGACAGCCCGACGTTTCGCGGAATGCGCGCCAACCTCCTGAAGACTTTCGATGAGGTATTTATTATCAACCTCCACGGCAACGCCAAGCGCCGCGAGACCACGCCCGATGGAGGCGTCGATCAGAACGTCTTTGACATCACACAGGGCGTGGCCATCGCGCTATTCGTCAAACACCGCGAGAAAGGGGGCAACGGCGTCCACTACGCCGACATCTGGGGTGACCGGCCCGCCAAATACGAAGTACTGAGTGAGGACAACGTTAGTACTACCAAGTGGAAGAAACTCTCACCGGCAGCCCCCTTCTACGAACTCGTGCCCGTGAATCGTCGGGCTCAAAATGAGTACCAAGAAGGCTGGCGCGTCACTGACATGTTCCCCGTCGGCTCCAACGGGGTGCAGACCTCACGCGACGATTTGGTGGTGGATTTCGATGGGGATGCGCTCGTCAAGCGCATCGAGCATTTTCTCGATCCCGCCCTTTCAGATGCCGAGGTCCGCGCCAGGTTCTTCGGCGCGAGGTCCGTCGGAAACTATGCACCCGGAGATACGCGCGGCTGGAAGGTGGGCGAAGCGCGAGCGGCATTGCGAAAAGTTCGTCAATGGCGGCAGGCGGTCACGCGGTACCTGTACCGTCCATGCGACGTGCGTTTGTTACTCTATCACGATTCTATGGTGGACTGGCCGAGGTCAAACGTGATGCAACACCTCCATCAGCCGAACCGTGTGCTCTGTGTCGGGCGTGCGGGACTCGTAACAAGTGGGCTGTGGGATCTGATCTTTTGCACGCAACACATCTGCGATCACAATCTGTTCTATCGTGGCGGTAGCCTGAACTTTCCTCTGTACCTTTACTCGAACGGCGGGCTTCCCGAAAGCCTTTTCGCCCACGACAACGGTCGGGTTCCTAACTTCTCCACCCGATTTGTCGAGGTCGTCTTGGCAAAACTCGGTCTGGAGTTCATTGCCGATGGGCGCGGCAACCTGCGCAAGACCGTTGGCCCTGAGGACATCTTCCACTACCTCTATGCGGTGTTCCACTCGCCGACATATCGGACCCGTTACGCCGAGTTCCTCAAGATCGATTTCCCCCGCCTGCCGCTGACCAGCGACGTGAAACTGTTTCGCGCTCTTGCCTCCAAAGGCGCTGAGTTGGTCGCGCTCCACCTGATGGAGTCGCCCAAGCTCGAAGGATTTATCACCGATTGCCCGGTTAAAGGCGATAACATAGTGGAGAAAGTGCGATACACGGAGAAAAACAAGCGCGTTTGGATCAACGAGACTCAATACTTCGGAGGCGTGCCGAAGGCGGTTTGGGAATTCCACATCGGTGGTTACCAGGTCTGCGACAAATGGCTTAAAGACCGAAAGAGGCGAGCCCTCAGCTACGACGACGTCATGCATTATCAAAAAATCATTGTTGCATTGAAAGAGACTTTACGTCTTATGACGGAGATAGATGAATGTATCCCTCACTGGCCGTTGGCCTAGTTGGTGGGTCAGGTGCCCTGCGCACCTGACACCAAGATAATTTATGAAGATAATAGAAATCAAATAGAAAAACTTGCTGAATAACCCTCCTACTTCTCTTTTCAAGGAAGCAAAAACAAAAATTAAAGTCCCCCTGATAAGGGGGATACAGGGGGTTGTCCCCCTGATATCGAAGATCCATAGGATCGAAGATCCATAGGATCGAAGATCCATAGGATCGAAGATCCATAGGATCGAAGATCCATAGGGTCGAAGATCCATAGGATCGAAGATCCATAGGATCGAAGATCCATAGGAAGGGGGATTCAGGGGGTTCTAAACCGAAGATCTAACCTGCATTCACTCTTTCCCTCCTCTACAAATTCTCTACAACTTTTGTGGTGAAAAGGATAGCGCCGGTATTTATGAGAGGCAGTGTATTATACATGCACCCTTATCGCTTTTAAGGAATGCGTAACTTTGAATTTTGAATTGAAATTTTGCATTTTAAACTTTGAACTTTGAACTTTTGAACCTTGAATTCATCAAAATCAATCAAAATTAATATCTAAGGCGCTAAACTTGAATCACTTGGAGGAAAAAGTGAAAAAAATAAAAACAACCACCAGAACCACCAGATGCACCAGAACCACCAGAACCACCAGTCTGCTATATCCGGTGGTATGAACCGTATAGTTCATATCGCAAGAGATCTGAAAAAGTGAAAAACAGCTATCCGCAAATCCCGCATGTCCCGCATATCCCGCAAGTTCGACGGCAATTTCACTACGATTTTTATGGTGATCGAGATAGCCCACGTGTTGTTAAGGAGAGTTGTATGCGAGGAATGAAAGCTCATATTCAAAGAATCACGTTTCTTCGGTCGCCTTTCTCACCATTGTCAACTTGTGCACAGATACACCTATCCCTCTGGGTAAAAAGGGTATAAAGGTAAGGACATGATTATAGATAATGAAAAATTTCTAAAATAAACATCAGTAACGTCAGTAACGCCAGTAAGTCCGGTGCCGACATCGAAATATCAACAACCTGCCAAAAAATGCAACTTTTATTTCAACCACAAGAGTCTTAGGTCCGCCCCTTAGCGGAGGAGGCTGTATCGCATCCTTCTAAGGTGTGGCCCCTTTTTCCTCTTGTTCGGGGAGCAGCAAAACGAACCTTTTATTTTTTCCTCTTTTCACCATCAACATTATCTGTTTTCTATCCTTTATCAGATCCAGACTTTTTTTAAACTCATCCAGATTTTTGATCTCGAAATCCTCCACCTTTTTGATCACATCCCATTCCTCCAGCAAAGCTGTGCTGGCAACTCCACCCACCTCTACAAAGGAGACCAACACTCCCTCCTTATCCTCCAGCATGTATTGCTGATATATAACTTCGGTGATCTCCTTTACGGTGAAGCCCAACCGGGTCTCAAATTCGTCCGCCTTCACCTTGGGCTGTTCAGAGATTCTCACAGCAATACTGGTATCCATGCCATCTCTTTTGATCTTCACACGCGCAGCTTTCCCCACTTCGCTCTGTGAAACCAAAACCTGAAACTTGTTTAAATCCTCCTCTTTTTCCGCCGATATTTCCTCTCCGTTGTATTCAACTACTATGTCACCCGGCAGAAGACCGGCTTCTTCCGCCGGGGAGCCGGGAACGATGTCTGAGATTAGAACACCTTCCAGTTGTGGATTGCCAAAGAATTGGGCATAGTCCCTATTTAAGGGCTGAATGGCTATGCCGATCCAGCCTCGCTGAATGGTGCCACTGCTTAAAAGTTTATTCTTTACCTCATTGGCTATGTTTATGGGGATGGTAAAACCCTGTCCTCTGCCGAATCCAATGGAGTTTATGCCAATCACCTCTCCTTTCAGATTCACCAGAGGTCCACCGGATGAGCCCGGATCGATGGCGGCGTCGGTCTGAATGAAGTCGTTGATCAGTTGATTTTCGATGGGGAGGTTGGGAAGCACCCGGCCTTTGCCGCTGACGATGCCGAATGAGACCGTGCGATCAAATCCATAAGGGTTACCCACCGCAATCACCCATTCCCCCACCTCCACCTCATCGGAGTTGCCAAGTTTGGCTATGGAAAGCTCCTCCTCAGTTTTTATCTTAATTAAAGCTAAATCGGTCTGTTTGTCTGTCCCGATGATCTCCGCTGAATATTCGATCTTGCTGGGAAGGGTTACCGTTATGCTCTTGGCATCATCCACCACATGTTCGTTGGTCAGAATGAAGCCCTCCCTGTCCACGATCAAGCCGGAGGCTAAGGATTTATATTTTATCTGTCCGGTCTTTTTCACCACCTCGATATGCACCACCGAAGGCTTGATGGTATCGGATACGGAGATGATTATCCTTTGCAGATCATGGAAAAGCTTTAGTGTTTTTTGATCATCCTTCGCAGGGGCGACATCAGGATGCGTCATGTTTATGCAGAAAAACAAAAATCCAGAAAGGAGAAAAACAAAAAATATTGACTTCTTCATATCGCCTCCTAAAAACTTGAAGTTTTGTTGCCGAAGAATTTGAATGTGCACATTTTTCATACGAAGTTATTATATGTATCGGCAACTATTCAAGTCAAGTGAAAAGAAGGTGAATTTGACAATAAAAGACGAATTTTGCAAAACGGCAAGATAACGATCTCTTGATACGATAACAGGCCATTTACTCCCGAAATTTGCCAAAGACATTGCCAGAACCTAACTTATTAAGGGGAGCATATAATTGTTTACATCCCCCCTTTAGAAAAAGGGGGGGGGGGATTCGTATGAATGCATACGCATTTGAAGCTTGGGAAATCCCCCTAAATCCCCCTTTGCTAAAGGGGGATGCGTATGTATTCATACGAATTTCAAGTCAAGCCAAAAACAGGTGTAGGAGAAAAAATCAATGCGAAGCATTCATACGAATAGTAAGATGTAAACTGTTTCCTGTTCCTCTTAGTAAGTTAGGTTCTGGCATCTTACCGCCGTGTCTGGAAAAAGCATTCCGACATAACATTGGAAAAAATTCAGCGCTAACAAAATCTGAATATCTCAAGCTTGTCTCCGACAAGAAAAACCCGCCCCATAAAAGTTGCGACTCTATACTCAGGAGAATCTAATGAAAGCACATTTTTTTTAATCAGGAATGCAACAGATTAAGAGTTTAAGCGTATAATATGTTGCATTTTGTCGGCAAGTTTTTGCAGGGACAAGAAAACCTTAAGAAGGTAGATTGGGATTTAAAGAGGAATTCAGATTTACTGAAAAATAGCGTGGATTTCCTTGGCTGTTGGGGCACAGGATCTTATCAATAAAATTTTAAAGATTTTGGGAGTGGAAGATTTGAAAGATAGTGAATTATTTTTCAAACTGAAAAAGGTTTTTGTATTTTTTCTTTTCGCTCTTGTCTTTATAGGGGCGGGCATATTCCTTTCGTCTGGCTTAAAGTGGTCTTCTCTTTTTTCAGGAAACCTTCAAGCGACCACGTCTTTAGAGGAGCTAAGAAAGGATCCAGATCAGTTTTTCGGATCAAAGAGTGAGCTTCTTTTGGAGTCGGAGAGTCCCTTTGTGAAGGTGGCGGAAAAGGTCAGCCCGGCGGTGGTGAACATAAGAGCCGAAAAGACAACGAGTGGTGGTTCTTTTTATGAGTTCTTCTCCTTCGAGGATTTCTTTCGCTGGTTTTTTGGGGAGGTCCCGAAAAAAAAGCTACCTGCCCGGAAGACCCAAAGCTTGGGCTCCGGTTTCATTTTCAGAAAAGATGGCTATATTGTAACCAACAATCACGTGGTATCTGATGCAGACAACATCTTTGTTAAGCTACCTGACGGCAGTCAATATAAGGCTGAGGTGGTGGGACTGGACAAGGATACAGATATTGCCGTGTTGAAGATTGACGCAGAAGACCCGCTCTCCGCGGTGGAGTTTGGGGATTCGGATTCTTTGAGGGTGGGAGAATGGGTTATGGCTATCGGAAATCCCTTCCCCGAACTGGGCCTGGACAGGACGGTCACCGTGGGAGTGGTCAGCGCCAAAGGACGGGGAAACTTAAGATTCGGACCGGAGAATACCCCGCAGTATCAGAACTATATTCAAACCGATGCTTCCATCAATCCGGGTAACAGTGGAGGACCTCTGGTAAACATTCATGGAGAGGTGGTGGGAATAAACTCAGCCATCACCAATCCTACCGGGATGAAGTTCAATATCGGGATAGGATTCGCCATCCCCGTAAACTTAGCCAAGTCGGTGATTCCCGACCTGGTTGAGAAAGGGAAAGTCTCCAGAGGTTTTTTAGGAATAGTTTTCCAAGACATGGATAAAAATTCCGCAGATGCTTTAGATATTCCTTCAGCCGAAGGGGTACTGGTGCGGCAGGTTCAGCCAGGCACACCCGCAGATAAGGCGGGAATCAAAATGAGTGATGTGATAACCGGATTCAACGGACACAAGATAGTGGATGGAGAGAAGTTCAGAATGATGGTGGCGGAGGCAGGCCCGGGACAGAAGGTCACTATCGACATTGTAAGAGAAGGGAAGAAGCTAACCAAGAAACTGACATTGGCAGACAGAGAAAAGTTCCTTGTTGGAATAGAAACAAAGCCCTCTGAGGAGGAGAAGAGGGAACAATGGTTGGGTCTGCAGGTGAGCACCTCCACCAGAGATTTAGCCGCTCAATTTAATGTTGAATTCCAACCGGGCGTGATGGTATTGGAGGTAGACTTGGGAAGTCCGGCTGAGCAGGCAGGATTCCGCTCAGGTGACATCATAGTGAAGATAAACAACCAAAAAATCGAGGATTTAGATAACTACCAGAAGGCGTCTGTATCCTTGAAGGATAAAAAGAAGGCTGTCCTTTTCTTAATTTACAGGGATGGGGAACCGTTTTTCATAGCGGTCAAACCTTAGGTGGGGTTTTGTCAACAGGACCAGAAGATCGATTTTAACCTTCAACCTCTAAAAGCCGCCGAAAGGAGGAAAGGTATACAAATTGGCAAAACAAGTAAGAAGATACAGGGATGAGGACAGATCCCTGGATCTTTATTTAAGGGAGATTGGAGAGACTCCCTTGATCACCGCACAGCAGGAGGTGGAATTAGCCAAGCGGATCAAGCTGGGAGACCAACAAGCTCTGGAGAAGTTAACCAAGGCTAACCTGAGATTTGTGGTCTCGGTAGCCAAACAATACCAGAACCAGGGTCTATCCTTGTCTGATCTGATCAACGAGGGAAACATAGGGCTGATCAAAGCCGCCAAAAGATTCGATGAAACCCGGGGATTCAAATTCATCTCCTATGCGGTGTGGTGGATCAGGCAGGCGATACTTCAGGCTTTAGCGGAGCAGTCACGTATTGTGAGACTGCCTTTAAACCGGGTGGGAACTTTGCACAAGATAGGCAAAATCTCCAGCTCGCTGGAGCAGGAGTATGGAAGAGAGCCCTCCCCGGACGAGATCGCCAAAGAGCTGGAGTTATCTGCTGTGGAGGTCTCAGACACTTTAAAAATCTCCAATAGCCATCTGTCTTTAGATGCTCCATTTTCGATCTCCGAGGATAACAGCCTCATGGACGTCCTGGAGGATGAATTTCAACCCGCGCCGGATGAGGATCTGTTGACTGAATCTTTGAAGGTGGAGATCGAAAAGGCTTTAGATTCGCTTTCTCCTCGAGAGGCAAAGGTGATCAATCTCTATTTCGGTTTAAATACGGAGAAGGCGTTGACCTTGGAGGAGATCGGAACCAGATTCAACTTAACCCGAGAGAGGGTGAGACAGATAAAGGAGAAGGCCATCCGAAGATTAAGACATGCCTCCCGTAGTAAATCCTTGCGCGCTTATCTCCACTAGAAAATCGTAAAAAGTTTTGAAGAGAAAAAGCCCTCCGCCAAATGCGAAGGGCTTTTTCATTTTTTTATCCATCAGTATTAGGAAAATGTAGTTGCCCAATTTATTGGGCTTTTTGGCTCGATAAATCGAGCAACTACAAACGGGTTGGAGTAAACTTTTGGTGCGATGTGCCTTTTGTTGTTGGCGGACCCCCTTCTCCGTTACCAAATGTATGAAGCCAGGGAAGTGGCAGTTTCTTTGGTCTGCCGACCACCGTCCTTCGACTTCGCTCAGGACAAGTCATGTAGGTCAACCATGCCCGAAGGGCTGGTTGACAAACAAGGATTTGTCAAGCAGGCTACGCCATGCTTGACCTACAAAACTTTGGAGTGTCTGCCTTCAGGCAGACCCCAAACAGAACAGAAGTTTTATCTCGTTTTGGTCCAGCTAAAGCCGGACACTCCAGCACGAGCTTCTTTGACCAGCTTTGGTAGTTCTAATTCCCGAAATTTCGAATATTCTGCGACCTTTCAGAAGATTTTGCTTGCCTTTCTTTAATCATTGATTCATCTTCTAACCAGATTGGGATAAAAATGTTAGGTTTAGAGTTTTGACTTTCAACTCTAAACTTTTAACTTTTTTTCAAGAGAGGCGCTTTATGCACAAAAATATCTTAATAGCTTTTTTCCTCATCTTCTTGGTTGTGCCAAGTTTCGCCCAAACGGGAAAGGTCGAGTCCGATTCCATCCCGTTTGCCCCGGCAGTCAACTATGGTGCCGGAGATGGTCCTCTTTCTGTTTTTTGTGCGGATTTAGATAATGATACCGATTTGGACCTGGCGGTGGCAAATTATGGTAACGACAGTGTTTCCATCTTAATCAACAACGGGGATGGGACTTTTGAGACCAAGGTTGATTATGAGGCAGGAAATGGGCCTCGTTCTGTTATTTGTGCGTATTTAGATAATGATAGCGATTTGGACCTGGCGGTGGCGAATGGGATTAGCAACGATGTTTCCATCTTAAAGAACAATGGGGATGGGACTTTTGAGACCAAGGTGGATTATGGGGCAGGAAATGGTCCTTATTCTGTTTTTTGTGCGGATTTAGATGGGGATACCGACCTGGACCTGGCAGTGGCAAATGACTATAGCGCCAATGTCTCCATCTTTAAGAACAACGGGGATGGAACTTTCCCGACTAAAGTTGATTATGATGCAGGAGACGATCCTATTTTTGTTTATTGTGCGGATTTAGATGGGGATACCGATCTGGACCTGGCAGTAGCACATTATAATACCGCCCTTGTCTCCATCTTAAAGAATAATGGGGATGGAACTTTTCCGACTAAGGTTGATTATGGTGCAGGAGATGGGGCTTTTTCTGTTTTCTGTGCGGATCTAGATGGAGATACCGATCTGGACCTGGCAGTGGCAAATTGCTTGAGCAACAATGTTTCTATTCTGCTTAACCAGACGGTTACCGATGTTGAAGATGATGGACGCATTGATCAACTCCCTCAACGGCATTCATTATCCCAAAACTACCCCAATCCCTTTAACCAAACCACCAAGATTAAATTTACTCTGCGGAGGTCGGGTTTTGTCAGCTTAAACATTTATGACATCCTGGGAAGAAAGGTTAGAACTTTAGTTTCCGAACACGTCTCTTTGGGTTACAAATCTGTACTCTGGGACGGGAAGAATGAGTCTGGGAAAGAAGTGGCTTCAGGGATTTACTTTTACCAGTTGAAGGTTGGAGATTTTACTGAGACCAAAAAGTTAGTACTGTTGAAATAAAAGATTCACTCGTTGGTCGAGGGTGCCCCCACCCTCGACCTTCAACTATGTGGCAGGGTAAGGGTACCCTGCCACAACACTCTCATCGGCCTTGGGAGAGTGTAGTTGCCCAATTTATTGGGCTTTTTTAGCTCGATAAATCGAGCAACTACAAACGGGTTGGAGTAAACTTTTGGTGCGATGTGCCTTTTGTTGTTGGCGGACCCCCTTCTCCGTTACCAAATGTATGAAGCCAGGGAAGTGGCAGTTTCTTTGGT
>Ga0315545_1000059_pt1 | contig 103546 bp, 75 predicted proteins | sample SalMarSW160210MG_FD_203096 | JGI IMG/M metagenome (GOLD analysis project Ga0315545, IMG submission 203096) | Salt marsh sediment microbial communities from the Plum Island Ecosystem LTER, Massachusetts, United States - Salt Marsh Sediment SW1602-10 ... | reverse complement strand
GTTATGTTTAGATTAACATTCAACAGCCAATTATCCAATTTAGACTCATTCAGATTTATAAAGCATAATCTTTTTCAACCCATTAGGAATCTCCGCCTATTTGGCTACGATTAACGCAACACTATTGGGATGGGGGGAGAGGTCTTCGATAAAGAAATTGCGCAAACAGAAAACTGGTAGCCGCAACCTTCAGGTTGCGCTAAGGTCATTTCAGAGATTATAGAGAACTTTAGAAAGTCTTATGCATAAGAAAAAAATTGCTTTCGCTTTAGCCATACTTTTTTTATGTTGCACAAAACTCATATTCGGCGACGATAATTGGGTGGAGAAGCTCTCCTCCGGATGGATCAGATCATTTACTCCGGAAAATCAAATTCCTTCCTCCTCTGATTATCCCACCGCCGGTGCAATTTACCTTCTGGATGAGGATATTTTTTATGTGGCGGATAAGATAGAGGTGAGGGTGGTGATCATGAAGATTTTCAATCGTCGGGGATATGAATATACGAAAGTCGCTACCCCTTTTTATAGAAAAGATGAGTCAATAGAGGTGAGGGGAAGAACCAGAAAGAAGGACGGAACAACAGTTGAGTTGAAAGAGGAGGACATCCATGAAATATCGGTGTCAAAGGATCTCAAAAGAAAGAAGTTTACCCTGCCCGGGATCGAGGACGATTGTTTGATTCATTATGAGATCATCTATAGATCGGAGAAATACCCCCTTTCTGGCATCCGTTATTTTCAAAATGAAGAGCCCACCCTTCTTTCTCGATTCAATCTGATCGTCCCCAAGGATCTTCAGATGATTTATTATGATAGTCCACCGGGGATACTCGATACCGCAAAAGAGATCCCCGTTCATTCCGAGAGAATGGCTCTGTATACCTTTGCCAAAAGGAATCTGCGTGCCCATGAGACGGAAGCCTTTATGCCTCCATTATTTCACTACTCTCCCAGTTTAGCTTTTTCCATCACCACATCAAATGATAAAGAGGAACTGGTAGCATCCTGGGAGAACATCTCCCGATGGTATTTTGAAACCATAAACACACATTTTGCTCCCACCCATCAGATGAAAAAACTTGCCAAAAGGCTCACTAAAGAATGCACAGAAGAAAAAGAGAAGATTGAGAGGATATTCTATTTTGTGCAATCCCATTTCAAGGTAAGCTTCCCTTCCCGCTCCATTTTTGACGTGGCCCGAACGATCTTTAATCGACAGGTGGGTAGCAGTGCCGAGGTAAGCGGAATACTATACGGCTTGTTGAAATCTGTAGGAATTTCATCCACCCCGGTTCTGGTGCTAAACAGGGAAATGGTTATGGAGCTGCCAGACGTTCCCATGCTGGATTGGTTCAGCCATCTATTATTGAAGGTGGATGTGGACGGAGAGGAATTATGGCTGGATCCCTATTATGGGACAAACAGTGTGAACTGTATATCAGAAGGATACCAGGGGGTTGATGGATTATTGATTCAAGAATCGGGTGGAAAGCTTATCAAGACACCATCATTGGACTATTCAGAAAACTCGAGAGTACGTATGGTCAATGTAGAACTCTCACCAGGTGGACTCATTGAATGCGAAGCCCGGGAGATTTATTCTACATCCAGAAGTGGGAGAATAAAAAATCTTCTGCGCAACCTGACCATTCTGGAGCGAAAAGATGAGCTGGCAAAAAGGATTTGTCAGTTCTGCCCCGGTGCCATATTGGATACTTGCCAATTTGGCAATCTCTATAATTATGAGGATGATTTTCAAATCTACTACCGATTCCATTCTTTCCACTATGTGCAAAAAACAGACTCTGCGCTATATCTAAATCCCAACATCTTGAATCAGGATGAAACAGCGAAAGACTTCTCTGAGCCCACCCGAATCTTTCCTATCATGTTTGATCAGGTTAAGACAGACTTAGACAGCGTGACCATAAACATTCCAGCTTCTTATAAAGTGGCAAGCGTGCCTGATCCAATCTATCTGGAAAATGATTTCGGAGAATTTCGCTCCGAATACAGAATTCAAGATAATTTGATCCTCTACAAACGCACATTTATCATCAAAGAGTTAATAGTTCCCGCAGGTTCATATAAAAATGTTAAGAGTTTTTTCAATCAGATATTTGAGGAGGACCAAAAATTTATTATCATAAAGAAGAAATGAGTAATTCCTATTACTAGCATAACCAGAAACCAATTTCTAAGGAGGAGTCAGATGAACAGAGAATTCAACAGGCTGGTAAATGAGATTTTGGAGTTCCGCTGGAAAGCCAGCCCGGTGGAAGCTACTTTTTCAGGAATCCATAATTATGATGACAAGTTGGATAAGACCGATTCAGAGTCTCGGAGGCGACATCTCAAAAAGGCAAAAGAGTATTTGAAGAAATTGGACAGATTCTCTTCTGCTCGTAAGATCCAATCGAAAACAGCAAGACTTACAATAGATGAAAAGATGGACTGGAAAATGTTGAGGGATTCTCTCAAGGTTGAGATCGCAGAAGAAGAGAAATTACGCTGGCTCAAAAGGCATGCCCTGGTATATCCGCAGACCGCTCTGTGGAGTTGTTACATTTTAATGGTGCGTGATTCCGCTCCCTTAAAGCGGAGGATGAAATCCGTTTTGGGAAGATTGAAACAGGTGCCTCGTTTGATGAAAGAAGGCCAGGATAATTTGAGAAGAGGAAAAGACATACCCAGAATATGGACTCAAGTTGCCATTGAGACAACTGCGAATGGAAAGGAATTTTTCAAACAGATGATACCCCTCTTTGCCGAAAAGGTGCCTCACCTCAAAGGGCAACTTTTAGCCGCTAATCAGAAAGCGCTTTCGGCTTTTGATGATTATGAGGAATTTCTCACAAAGCGACTTCTTCCCAAGTCCAAAGGTCGTTTCGCCGTAGGAGAAAACTTTTTCAATTTTCTTCTATCCACCCACCACCAGCTTCCATACACCGCAGATGACCTTTTGCCAATGGGAAACCGGATCATCAAACAGACTCAGGCGGAGATGGGATTTTTGGCTAAAAAGATAGACCCCAAAAAGAGCTGGACTAAGATCGTGGATGATCTTAAGAAGAAGCATCCTACCAAAGAGAATCTGCTTAAGTTCTATACAAAAGAGATGGCAAGAGCCAGGGATTTTGTTAAGAAAAGGGATTTGGTCACCATTCCCAAAGGCGAAAGTCTATCCGTAATGGAGACTCCAATTTTCGAAAGAAACACCATTCCTTACGGCGCATACGTGCCACCAGCCCCGTTTGAGAAAAGACAAGAGGGATTTTTTTGGGTGACCCCGGTAAATGAAAAACTACGACTTGAGCAGCAAGAGGAACAATTACGAGGACACAACTCTTATGGAGCGGTTTTGACCGCTTTACATGAAGCTTATCCCGGGCATCATCTCCAATTGGTTCATTCCAATAAGATAAAATCCAAGACCAGGCGTCAATTTGGCACTTCACTCTTTGCTGAAGGGTGGGCGCTTTATTGTGAGGAACTTATGTATGAGAAGGGATTCTATACCAAGCCAGAGACTCGACTGCTTCAGTTAAAAGATCAGCTCTGGCGTGCCTGCCGGGTGGTGATCGATGTTAGCCTGCATACCAACCGGATAAGTTTTAACAAGGCGGTGGACATGCTGGTGAATGTGGCAAAATTGGAAAAGACCAACGCTATTGCAGAGGTCAAAAGATATACTTACACTCCCACCCAGCCCATGACCTACATCATGGGCAAGATGGAGATATTGAAATTAAGGGATGATTTCAAAAGGTACAAAGGCGAAGCCTTCAACTTAAAGAAATTTCATGACCAGCTTTTAAGCTACGGCACCATCCCCGTCCAAATGGTCAGAGAAAGAATGTTGGAGAGTTGAGATAATGAAAGAAAGCTAGACTGCAGCTTGCAGTCTAATCAGTAGTTATACAATTCGTTATTTATCAAGGATGGGACATGGAAAAATATAATCCTCGATTGAAAAAGCTGCTATTACAAGCAGTGGACAACCAGTTGCAGTCTGGCGAAATACCGGAGGTCAAAGAAACCTTCGAACGACTTATTTCAGAGGGCTTAACTAAGAAACAGGCTAAAGAAATGATAGCTGCTGTTGTTGCGACAGAAATATTTTACGTACAGAAAAATTTGCGAGAGTTTGATGAAGAAAAGTACGTTAAAGCGCTCAAACGACTCCCGGAGCTTCCGGACAATGATTCTGAATAGAGTTGTAGGTCAAGCATGGTCTTCAGACCTGCTTGACACTATGGAATACACAGGTGGATGTGTACCCCATGGAGTTGAAAACTGATGACTGAAACAAACGAGCATTTGAAATCTCTTAAGATCACCAAGCCCACGTTGATTCTCGACAAGAGGAGAGTGATGAAAAATATCGAAAAAATGGCTCGTAAAGCGAAAGCATCGGGCGTCAGGTTCCGGCCTCATTTCAAAACGCACCAATCAGCCGAAATCGGAAATTGGTTTAAGGATTTCGGGGTGGAAGCAATCACAGTTTCATCACTTGATATGGCATTGTATTTTGCCAGCCACGGGTGGTCGGATATTACGGTTGCGTTTCTTGTCAACATGCTGGAAATCGACAAGATCAACAAGCTGGCGTGCGACATTAAGCTGAATTTGATTGTCGATTCGGAGCAAATCATCTCGGCACTGGATAAGAGCCTCAACCATCAGGTTGGAATGTGGATAAAAGTCGATACCGGATACCACAGGACAGGGGTATTGTGGGATGATTTTGAGTGCATCCTCTCCCTTGCCCGGAAGATAAAAGACTCGACGAAGCTTGATTTCAAGGGATTGCTAACGCACGCTGGACATAGCTATTATGCATCTTCGGTCGACGATATTCGCAGAATCCATGATGAGACAGTGGCGAGACTGTTAGCAATTAAAAACTATTTAAAGAGTAATAACACTCAACCCTGTGAAATCTCAGTCGGTGATACACCAACCTGCAGTGTGGTGAATAATTTCAATGGAGTTGACGAAATCAGGCCAGGCAACTTTGTGTTCTATGATTTAATGCAGGAAAAGCTTGGTTCTTGCACCGAAGATGAGATAGCAGTTGCAGTTGCCTGCCCCGTTGTCGGGAAGTATAAAGATCGGAATCAGGTGGTCATATACGGTGGTGCAGTACATCTCTCGAATGCCTATATTCTTGATGCGCACGGCAGGAAGATATTTGGATATGCAACTTCTTTGCAAAATCGAACTTTCGGCCCTATCAATAGAAAAGCTCCAGTGATAAACCTTACACAAGAACACGGGATAATTCAGGTTGATGACAAGCTCTTTAATGAAATAGAAATTGCAGATTTACTTCTTGTGTTTCCAGTCCACTCTTGTTTGACCTGCAATCTCCACAAAGAATATAAGACTTTAGAAGGTAAAATCATTTCTCGATTGTAGAATGAGGTCTCATGTTGTGTCAGGTCCTCCAAACCTGACGCACTGTCAGGAGTAGCTCCTGACAGAACTATGGAATTGCTCATTGACAATTTTCTTATTCTACATTATGTTTGTACTGCAGTATCCTGAATTAGAGGTAATTCACAGAAGTCCAACCAAGGAGGAATAATATGGCGCAATTTACTGTTAATCCAGATAGGTTTGATCCCTATAAAGATTTTAAGTTTCGAGTCAAGTGGGATGGACGCTATGTTGCTGGAATCAGCAAAGTGAGTCCGTTGATCCGAAAAACCGAGGTGATTATACATCGCGAGGGAGGTGATCCCAGCACCAGCCGAAAGTCGCCTGGTCGAACCGAATATGCATCTATCGTTCTGGAGCGCGGAGTTACTCATGATTTAGAGTTTGAAAAATGGGCAAATAAAGTATGGAACTTCGGAGCTGGTTTAGGTGCTGAGGTTTCATTAAAGGACTTTCGGAAAGACATTATTCTTGAACTCTATAATGAAGCCGGACAACTGGTGATGGCTTATAAAATCTATCGCTGTTGGGTGTCGGAGTTTCAAGCATTGCCCGAACTTAATGCGAATGGAGCAACAGTAGCCATTCAAAAGATAACTTTAGAAAACGAAGGGTGGGAACGCGACTATGAAGTCAAAGAGCCAGAAGAACCTTCATTTACAGAACCAAGTTAGTTTCAAGCCATAACATGGAATAGCATTTCCATAATGGTTATAAAAACTAATGAGGTAACACGGCGGCTTTAGAGAGGTTGGTCTTATGACATTTTTCCCACGTTCACCAAAGATATTAAAGGGTGCCTTTGTCCACTTTGACCAACATGAGACACCAGGGCGCGTCATTACATTTCAATATAATCCAGAAAAGCTTTACCGCAGGCTCGAAGCGCGCACCAGAAGCTCCCCACCTCGAGAAACCATCGCGTTCACCTTGATACTGGATGCAACAGATGATTTAGAGAAACCCGGTGAACATCCCCATACGGTTGAGTCTGGTATTTACCCTCAATTATCAGCGCTCGAGTTGTTGCTATACCCGCAAAATTCAGAACACAGACACAAAAGCTTTTTGGGAATCAGTTTGTCAAGACGAACTAAAGATCAACCGCTTACCTTGTTTATATGGGGTAAGAATAGGGTTTTGCCGGTTCGCGTTACAGAACTACATATCACTGAAGAAATGTTTGATCCGGCTCTGAATCCTATACGAGCGTGCATCGAAATTACCATGCAGGTGCTTACAGACGAAGATTTACCGCGTGGGCATAAGGGTTATGATTATTGGAAATCCCATCTCACCACCAAAATCACTATGGCACAAATCGCATATGCGAATGCATCATTAAGTAATATAGAGCCAATCTAACCCGGTGTTGAAAAACGGTGTTACTCCGATGGCATTCCTTTCTTTCATTACTTTGAATCTTCTCATGATGCACCCTCGTTAGACAGCACCCTTATTTCCCGTTGGTGAAGAACACCAACGGGAAGCATAGCAGTCAAAGATCACGTGAAAGCCAGTGGCTTTGAAGCCTGCGAAATTTCAGTGGGTGATACACCAACCTGCAGTGTGGTGAATAATTTCAATGGAGTTGACGAAATCAGGCCAGGCAACTTCGTGTTCTATGATTTAATGCAGGAAAAGCTTGGTTCTTGCACCGAAGATGAGATAGCAGTTGCAGTTGCCTGCCCCGTTGTCGGGAAGTATAAAGATCGGAATCAAGTGGTCATATACGGTGGTGCAGTACATCTCTCGAATGCCTATATTCTTGATGCGCACGGCAGGAAGATATTTGGATACGTAACTTCTTTGCAAAATCGAACTTTCGGCCCTATCAATAGAAAAGCTCCAGTGATAAACCTTACACAAGAACACGGGATAATTCAGGTTGATGATAAGCTCTTTAATGAAACAGAAATAGCAGATCTGTCTTTAGTGTATCCAGTTCATTCATGTTTGACCTGTAATCTATATAAGGAATATAGAACCTCAGAAGGCGAAGTCATTTCTCGATTGTAGAAAGACGGTTTAATCCAGACATTGACCTGACAGCCTGCGTTCAAATATTTTTGGTGATTTTCTCGATCAGATTATGTAATGACTGGATGTTCCTGTGTTTAAAGGGGAACAAGAATAAAATTACCTTTTTGTGAATCTCTAAATTTCGGTTGTATCTGATCTGACTTCTTATTATCTTTACCACTGCCGGATCACATAACATAGGCGACCTTCTTGAGAGTTTTCTGCCAATCCGCCAACGACCTTTGGCGGACTGGCGGAAAGGTTACATATTTTTAAAAAATATGCGAAGCATTCTTCGAATATTCGTATGAATGCATACGCATCTTCTCTCTTGGGTGTTGTCTAATCTTTAATATGGTGAGCTTGTCGAACCATTCTTTCTCAAAAAGTGTCCGAATTTGGATCCTGTGAATACGACTTGTATTTGATCTCCACATAAATTTTTTATGGATCACTTGACTTAAAAAGTCATTTGGGCTATATTTCACAAACTTTTTAACGTTTGAATTAGGAATTGAAATGATGAAACCCATAAAGATTAATCCATTAGCTAGAATGGTTCTAAGTTGGTTTAACAGGCTACTTTTTAAACCTGAAGCTTTTTCCTTGAACCAGCAACTGAGGGAGTCCCAAAGCGTCCTTATATGTATGCCAGCCGATGTAGATCGCTTCGCCATGGCCAGAGATCTACTCTCCACCTTTGTGGATATTTTCCAGAACAAGCAAATCCATGTTCTTCTCCCCTTTCTGGGAGCGGAGGGGTATCTTTCCAACTCTACCAGATATGGGGTGATCTCTGCTCAAAAAGGAGATTTGAATATCTTTTCCCTTCCCGGAAAAAAAATCATTCAGAAGTTAAAGGAACACCGGTTTGATATTTCGCTGGACCTGGATTTAGAAGATGGTTTTTTTAATTGTTATCTTTGTCTTAAGTGCAAAGTCCCTGTGCGCGTGGGACCAAAGAGAAAGAATGCCTTCCCCCTTTATAATATTCAACTGGCGGTCACCAAGGATAGATTTGGCTCCAGAGAGACATATGAAGGGCTGGCAAAGACGCTTGAGAGTTTGTTCTCTGAAAGCAGAGCAGTAATACCAGATTCTATTTAGATTCAAATTCATGGAAGGAGCACATGCTCGTATGAGTGCATACGCATTTCTATCCAAGCTTCAGATCTTAGGTTTCAAATCTTTCCCTCAGAAGACGGAATTGTATTTTGATAAGGGAATAACCGCCATCGTAGGACCCAACGGCTGTGGGAAGACCAACCTACTGGACGGCATCAGATGGGTGTTGGGCGAACAGAGGACCACCCTTTTAAGATCATCCAAGATGGAGGAGGTGATCTTCAGTGGCACCAAGGACCTAAAGCCTCTGGGCATGGCGGAGGTAACTTTAGTGATTGGGAATAACCAGGGAATCTTACCCATTGATTATGATCAGGTCACGGTAACCCGCCGTCTTTTCCGCTCCGGAGAAAGCGAATATCTTTTGAACAAAACCCCCTGTCGATTAAAAGACATCACCGAGCTATTCTTGGATACCGGTGTGGGAATCCATGCCTACTCGGTGATACAACCGGAGATGGTGGAAGCCATCCTCTCTGACAAGGCAGAGGAAAGGCGCTTTCTGTTCGAAGAAGCCGCCGGAATCACCAAATATAAACACAGAAAAAAAGAGGCGGAAAGAAAACTGGAGTATACGGAAAATGATCTTTTGAGGCTGGGCGACATTCTTTCGGAGGTGGAAAAGCAAACTAACTCTCTCGGAAGGCAAAAAGGTAAAGCAGAAAGATTTAAAAAACTAAACGAAGAGATCAAAAACCTTGAGATCAAACTAAGCCAGAATGAATTTCAAATCCTGAATAATACGGAAAAGGGATTGGAGGAGAAGTTAAAAATTGCAACAGATCAGACTCATAAGACCAGCTCCGATCTGGACAAAGAGGAGGCGGAGGTAGAAAACCTTAAGCTGAAGCTTATGGAGATAGAAAAAGAGTCGGTTTCGCTCCAGAAAAAAATTAGCGAGTTTTCCGAGAGGGGCTTTCAGATTGAGCGAGAGATCTCGGTAAATCGAGAACGGAAAGCTAATCTGGAAAAGCTAATTGACAAGAACAAACAAGAGATAAAGAATTTGCAGGTTCGATTGTCCTCGGTAATAAGCCAAAAGCAAGAAAAAACAGAGAAGCTAAGCCAACTTGGTGTGGAAATTCAGTCAAAAAAGGAAGCGTGTGAGAAAGAAGATGAGGTGCTTTTAGCCAATGATGATAAACTTCAGCAAATGAAAGAAAAGCTGGAAAAACTTACATCAGACTGGCAAAATTTGAATGATGGCTTAAGCAGAGTAAGAAGTGAAAAGGAAAATATAAAAACTCAAGCAGAAGAGTTGAAACAACGACAGACTATCTTCACCGACGAAATGCAATCCATTCAACAGAAAATCAACGACATTTCCGAAAGATTGAAAAATCTAACCTCGGTGGATGAAGATAGAAAAAAGGTGCTGGAGGGCAAAATCGAAGAGGCAAAACTTTTGAAGGAGAAAATCGAGCAGAATCAATCTAACTTGGCTCAGCTCGGTTCGGAGGAAGCGAACATAAGATCGATGCTGGAGGGAGAGAAAGCCAGGCTGGAGATGCTACAACACATCTCAATACATTATGAAGGATATGGTGAAGGGGAAAAATCGGTGCTTTCTGCCAAGGAAAAGCTTTCCGGGATCATTGATACGGTAGCAAATTTGGTCACCACAAAACCTGAATATCTGAAAGCGATTGAGTCGGCATTGGGAGGGGCTCTTCAATTCATAGTTTGTCAAAATGAAAAGTCAGCTTTGGACGCCATCCAATATCTGAAGAGGGAGGAAAAAGGAAGGGCAACTTTCCTGCCTCTGGACAGGATCAATGTTATAAAGCTCGATGTGCCCAGAATCGATCTGAAGGATTATCCTGAGGCGATGGGATGGGCAACTGATCTGGTCGAATGTGAGCAAAACTTCAAAAAGATCGTAGACCTGCTTTTGGGAAACATGATCTTGGTAAAGACTTTGGATGAGGCTCTAAAACTCTCCACCCATATAGAGCCGGGCTTTCATCTTGTCACCCTGGAGGGAGAGATAATCAAAACGGAAGGTAGCCTCTCCGGAGGTTCACCCAGAAAGATCTCCCTTCTGGGAAGAGAACTTGAGGTTCAGAGATTAGAAGAGAAAGTATCTGAATTAGACCAAAAGCTTAATCAGTTGCAGATAGAAAGGGTAACAAAGGAAAACGAAGAACAGAAACTTCAAAAGTTACTTTCGCAAACTTCAATTAAAACAGAGGAGTTCACCAAAGAGATTCAACAGTCTGAGATCAAACTTAAGACCCTTGAGTTTGAAAAAGAAAACCTGGGGAAACGACGGTATGAGCTTGAAACACTCACTCAAGAGATTGCTGAAAGAATAGATGAACTGAATCAGAAAGTTGAAACACAGAACCAGAGCATAAGAGAGCACCAAGATCAGAAAGAAAAACTGTCTTCGCATATAGAAGAAGAAAAACAGAAGCTTGCGAAAACCGAGGCATTCCACACGGAGAGTTTCAAAAAGGCTAACCAGCTCAAAATTGAGTTGGTCTCTTTGCAGGGAAAAGAGGAGCAGATAAAAAATGAGGCGACCAGACTTTCTGAGTTGATCTCAGAGATAAAAAACACTCAGGTGGAAAAAGAAAAAGAGTCTGAAAATTCCACAGAAGAAATCGAAAAAATCGCCCAGATTATCATTGAAAAGGGAAAAGAGTTGAAAGAGAATTTTGAAAAGATAGAAGAAGGAAAGGCAAACCTAAATTCATTCGTGGAAGATCAAACCCGATGGCGGGAGAGTTTGAATCTCAAAGAGAAAAATCTTAAAGTCTCACGTGATGCCAGAGAGAAGGTTCAAGACCAGCTACATCAACTGGAGATGGAGAAGGTGGAGCTCTCCTCCCAAGCTAAAAATATCAAAGAGAAAACCTGGGAAGAATATCAGATAGATCTGGAGAAGCTTGATCCTTTGACTCTTTCAGAGACAGAAGGTATGGAAAGCCTGAAGGAGAAGGTGAATGAGTTAAAAGAGAGACTAAAATCCATTGGAGCGGTTAACCTATTGGCTTTAGAAGAATATCAGTCTGCCAAAAAGAGGCTGGACTTTTTGCAGAATCAGGTTAAGGATCTGACTGAAGCAAAGGAGACTTTGACCTCCACCATCCTCAAGATCAACCATACCGCCAGAACGCTTTTCACCCAGACCTTTGAGCAGATTAAGAATAACTTCCAGAAAGTTTTCGAGGAGTTATTTGAAGGAGGAGAGACTGATTTAAGATTGGCAGAATCAGAAGACCCTTTGGAGTCTCCCATTCAGATATCCGCCCGTCCCTTTGGCAAAAGGCTTTTAAACATCTCTCAGCTCTCCGGCGGAGAGAAAGCTTTGACTGCCATCGCTTTACTTTTTGGCATCTATCTGGTAAAACCCAGCCCCTTCTGTATCTTGGATGAGGTGGATGCCCCTTTGGATGACGTAAACATCACCAGGTTTCTTAAACTAATCAAACACTTCAGTTCAAACACCCAGTTCATCCTTATCACCCATAATAAGCTTACCATGGAGGCGTCGGATGTCCTCTATGGAGTCACCATGGAACAGCCGGGAGTATCGAAAATTGTATCGGTGAGGTTTGAGAAACACGAGGTGGTGACAAAATAGAATTCAAAAATAATAATATAAACACGTTGAAACCAATACAAACAGCTTTGTGGATGCATTCATACGAATTGAAGATGCAAACGTACATTTCTGATACGAAACTGTTCTCTCTTCCCTGGGGAGAGGATAAGGGTAAGGGGGACTCGAAAAAATGTCGTAAATTTTCTTGCGTTTGTATTAATCCATATCCTAAAAATTGAGGCATCAGTGAAACTCTCATTGGAAAAGCTGAAATCCGGTCTCTCCAAAACCAAAGGAAATCTTCTGGGAAAAATTTCCCAGGCGGTGGGACTGCATAAAAAGATCGATCAGGAGCTTTTAGATGAACTGGAGGAGATCTTAATCAAGGCGGACGTAGGACCATCCACTACCGCCAGGATAGTGGAAGGTTTAAAAAAAGAAGCTACAAAGAATAAAATAGAGGCTTCTGAAAAAGTTACTGATCTTCTTAAGGATCAGGTTGCCTCCATTCTGGCCGCCGGAGAAGCTTTAAGCAACGATCTTTGTTCTCCCCACGTGATCATGATGGTGGGAGTTAACGGCACTGGAAAGACTACTTCAATCGCCAAGTTAGCCAAAGATTTTAAGGATCAGAAAAAAAAAGTTTTGGTGGCGGCATGTGACACCTTCCGGGCGGCTGCAGGAGAACAGCTCGGACTCTGGGCAGAGAGAGTGGGAGTGGAGATGGTGGGGAGCATGCCCAATCAGGACCCTGCCTCGGTCGCCTTTGACGCCATAAAATCCGCCTCTGCCAGAGGATTTGACGTGGTGATAGCCGATACCGCAGGAAGACTTCATACCAAAATCAATCTGATGGAGGAGCTGAAGAAAATCAAAAGGGTGATGGGAAAAGCTCTTCCGGGAGCACCCCACGAGGTTCTTTTGGTGATAGATGCTACCACCGGACAAAATGGTTTATCCCAAGTGAGGATGTTTAAAGATGCAGTGGGAGTTACCGGAATCTTTTTGACCAAACTGGACGGAACTGCTAAAGGGGGGATAATGATCGCCATCGCAGACGAGTTTAAGGTCCCGGTAAAATATGTGGGTTTGGGTGAAAAGCCGGATGATTTCTTAAGATTCGATCCGGTCTGGTTTGCTGAGGCTCTGTTTACATGACCAACAGATGTAGACATTTGAGGCATGTATTGAAGTAGAGAAATATTACGTCCGCAGGATCCATAGGATAGAGACAGGGCTTGTCCCCGTCCTAACCCTGAAGAAGACAGCCACAAGGGCTGTCCCTACGACTCAAATTTTGTGGCAAATTAAACTCATATATTAGCAACTATTTTGGAGAAAACTCTTAAATAAAAGCGTGGTTATATGATAAAAGAATTAAGGGTTAAAACCTCAGGCCAGGTGGAGTTAATTGACATCACCCATCTGGTAGAGAAGGTAATTTCGGAGAGTAAGGTCAAGTCTGGTTTATGCACCGTATATGTTCCGCATACTACCGCCGCGGTGACCATAAACGAAAACGCCGACCCCTCAGTCAAAAGTGACATCATAGCAGAACTTAACAAAGTCATCCCTTTCGATGACAACTACTTGCATTTGGAAGGTAATGCCGCCGCTCACATAAAATCCAGTATCGTTGGCACCTCGGAAACACTTCTGATAGAAAGGGGAAGTTTGGTTTTGGGCACCTGGCAGGGAATCTTTTTCTGTGAGTTCGATGGGCCACGCAGTCGGAAGGTCTTAGTAAAATTGATAGAAGGATAAAGACCTTGGGGGGGGTGAAGGCAGACAGATTTCAGTTGTTAAGAAATTGCACAGATTGCCGATAAAAAAATCAGGGCAGGAAATTTTTAACCATCCTTCCGAGGATAGCAAGTTGAGTAAGAGAGTTCCTCGCTTTTACTGCTCAACTGACTATCCTCTTTTTTAGTTTCTTCTCAACCTCGAGAATTATTGAATTTTGCATAAAAAATGAAACATTCTTCCCTCTTCGTTTCCCTGTGCCTGCCGGGTCCCCGACCCGACAGACAGCTCCCGCCAGGTCAGGGGACCTGGCGGGCACAGAATTCGTTCCATTGAAAATACAAGAAGCAATAATATTTCAATCGTAATCGATTTAAACCTCTCCCCTATCTTCAACTTCATTTCTAATTTTGATTGACCTCATATTATGCACTTCTACCTCAGAAGAATTTCGACCTTCCATGATGGGGACCTAAAGGTTCCCGCTACATTAGATTTCTACTGGTCCACCTAAAGGTGAACACTCCAATTTGCCCTTTAAAGTAGTTCTTCAGAGACCTCACAGAAATATCTTGACTTAACAAATGAGGTGGGCTATAATAGAAAAGATTTTTCGGACGGTGCAAAAAATCAATATCCAATAAACTAAAAAGTGATTCCCGATAGCAATGAGTGAGAATGAGAAAATAAGAAAACTTGATGATTTTGGGGACGGCTTTACTCATGGGCTCAAGCCTCTGCGGGCTCTGGATCTCTCACAGGTAACTAGCTTCGAAGAATTGCTGGTTCAGATGGCGGATACCGCTTTTGGGGCAAGAAACTTGGGTGAGGCTTTAGAAGTGTATACCTCCATGTTAAAAGATCCCGAATGTTTCATCGTGGGCACCTTCTCGGGAGCCATGACCATGGCTAAGATGGGATTGGTTTTATGTGAGATGATCGATCGGGGTTTTTTGGATGCCGTGGTTTCCACCGGAGCCTTGGTTATGCACGGTCTGGTGGAAAATGTGGGCGCCGCTCACTTTAAATATGAGGGAAACTGGAATGATACCCAGCTTTTCAAACATGGATACAATCGGGTTTACGACACCATCGAGGCTGAGAGAAATCTTACTGACACCGGGCTGATTCTGGACAAAATTTGGGAGGAAATAGATCCTCAGGTTCCTTGTTCAAGTTTTCAACTTTTAGAGAAAGTGGGAGAGTATCTCTCCAAAAACGAGAAAGGGCAAGGAATTCTTAAGAGTGCTTGGGAGAAAGGGGTGCCGGTCTACATTCCCGCTTTCACCGACTCAGAGCTCGGCTTGGATTTCGCCATCTATAATCGGATAAGGCAAAAACAAGGGAAAGTTCCCCTTCGTTTTGATCCCTTCCTTGACTTAGAGGATTATGCCAGAAGAATCAAACAGGCAAAGCACACCGGAATTTTCACCATCGGGGGAGGGGTTCCCAGAAATTGGAGCCAACAGGTGGCCCCTTATCTGGAGGCTATCTATCGCAGGTTCGGTGAGGGAACTGAATTGAATCGTTTCAAATACGGAGTTAGAATCTGCCCGGAGCCTGTGCACTGGGGTGGACTTTCCGGATGCACCTATAGCGAAGGTGTCTCCTGGGGAAAATTTCTCCCCAAAAAAGAGGGGGGAATGTGGGCAGAGGTGCTCTGTGATGCCACCATTGCCTGGCCCATATTGATAAAAGCAACAGCCGAGCGCTTCGATCGAGAAGGTTTCAAGCGCCAAAAACCTCGTTCTTAAAACGCTTAACTGTCAATTGGGTTTGTTTATCTATTGACGAAGTTTTTCGTAAGTTCGCAGAATACAAGCGATATTAACACCTCACCTCCTTATTCCTCGAAAACCACAGTTTATGGAGAAAAGCGTTTCTAAAAATGCTTGACTTGATTTATATGAGGTATTATAATAAAAAACCTTTAGGAGCAAGCTCTGTTTGACAAAAAGCTGGGCGAATGAAGAAAAAATGAGCACTCTCACAGCGTGAACAAAAAAAAGGATGATAAGTATTCGACTTACCGTCAGATGGGGATTTTGACCACTATCCCTATACTAATGATGGTGGCAGCTATATTGGGAGTGTTGATCGGAAAATTCCTGGATAAGAAGCTGGGTACAGACCCATACCTGATGATCGTTTTCACATGCTTGGGATTAGCAGCGGCGGGAAAAGGAGTTTACAATCTAATCAAAAAGGCAAGTCAAACAAAATAATAAAGAGCTCTGAAAAAAAACAAATTGAAAAGGCCTTGCTGGAGTGTCAAGCTTTAGCTTGACCTGGTTCACCTAAAGGTGAACACTCCAATTTGCCCTTTTACAGTGGCTTTTTACAGACCTTTAAGAAAACCGGATTTTTGACTATGGGTGTAGAATTTATTCACAGAGTGATAAAAACCTCGCTGGTGTTAGCAGTTTTGGGTTTTCTTTTCGTCACCGTTTATTATCGTTTCCAATTTGGAGCGGGTATTCTGGCGGGAACTGTTTGGGGATGTTTAAATCTTCTGTTCTTGACCCACCTGATCACCGAAGTCTTCTCGCCCGGCAAAGAGATCAGGAAAGGCAAAATCATCGCAATAGCTCTGGTTAAATTCCCCTTGCTGTATGCGGCTGGCTATCTTCTGTTAAGAATAAATTATTTCCCCGCCATTAGTTTGCTTTCAGGATTCACTCTCTTATTTGTGGTGATGTTCTTGAAAGCTCTGGGAAGATGGGTTCTCTCATTGGATTCAAACGAGAAGAAGAAAACGGCTTCAACCAATCAGGTCAGGGATCAAAAGACGGGAGGGAGTTAAGGTTTAAGGTCTAAGGTTTAAGGTTAAATCTTAATCCGCTCGCTAAGGAGCGGAAAGCAATCTTTTAGAAAGGGAATGGTTACCTTTGAACTTAATGTTAACTGAAGAATTAGCCAAACACGCAGCGGAGAAAGCCCGGGAGGGCGCACCGGAACTTCCAAATTTTATCACCTTTCTTTATCATAAGTTTGGGGAGGTAGCTTTCGTCGGATTTCTGCATCACTGGGAGAATGTGATCTTCTCCTGGATGGTTGTGATCATGCTGTGTCTGGTGGCGTATCTGGTTTATCGGAAAAGATCCATCCTGCCGGGGAGATTACAAAATTTAGTTGAGATGGTGGTGGAGGCGCTGGACAATTTCGTATGCGGGATCTTGGGACCTCAGGGCAGAAGATTCACCCCCTTTTTGGGAACACTTTTTATATACATTCTTTGCATGAACTTTTTCGGGTTGATTCCCGGGATGAAATCGCCCACCTCTAATCTCAATACCACTGTCTCTTTGGCGCTTTGCGTGTTTTTCTATGTGCAGTATACTGGCATAAGAAACCTGGGACTTGTAGGCTATCTCAGACATATGGCGGGTGACCCCCAGGATGTGGTCACCTGGCTTTTGGTCCCCATCAACATACCCATTCACATAATAGAGGAGCTGGCAAAGCCGTTGAGCCTGTCTCTTCGACTTTTCGGCAACATCACCGGTGAGGACGTTTTGATCACCGTGTTTGTGGGATTAGGGGTGAGCGCTTTAGGCTTTATCCATCTGCCTGTGGGCATACCTTTTCAGTTACCTTTTTTATTTTTGGCTTTGTTAACCGGAGCCATTCAGGCTTTGGTTTTCACTTTGCTTTCAACCATATATTTTTCTCTAATGTTGCCACACGAGGAACATTGAACTCTTGAACTTTTGAACCTTTGAACCTTTTATGAAGGAGGTTAGATGACTTACCAAACTGCTTTAGCTATATTTCTTCCCTTGGGCTTAGCCATCGCCGCCATAGGGTCTGCCTTTGGGCTGGGTCGGGCAGTCTCTGCTGCCATGGAGGCTATGGGACGACAGCCGGAGGCGGCGGCAAAGATTCAGTTGGGAATGATAATCGGGTGTGCTCTGATCGAGGCGCTCACCATCTATGCTCTTGTCACCGTGTTTGTATTGCAGGGCAAGATCTCTTAAGAGGGAAGATCGAGAAACATATCACTTTCTTAGTCGGCGGTCTGTGGATGGCGGACCGCGGACAGAGGTTTCTCTATGGGTCTTGAATTCGGTCAGATTATCACCCACATTATTGGATTTGTGATAGCTGTCATAATCCTGAAAAAGTTTGCCTGGAAACCGCTTCTCTCCATGCTTGAGGAGAGAAGAAGTAAGATAAAAGGGGAATTTGACAGCATCGAGAAAGAGAGAAAAAAAACGGAGAAGCTTTACTCCGATTATCAGACCAAGCTTAAGGAGATCGACTCTCTTGCCCGGGCGAAAATCCAGGAGGCGGCCAGAGATGGACAGAAGCTGGCAAATGAAATAAAAGAGAACGCCAGAGGGGAAGCCAAACAGATCGTCACCAGAACCAGGGAGGATATCCAAAGGGATTTAGATAAAGCCAAGGTTCAACTGCGAGACGATGTGGTCAACATGACCCTGCATCTGGCAGAAAAGCTCATTCAGGAGAAACTGGATCAAGAAAAGGATCGACGGCTGGTCGCTCAGTTTGTGGATGAAATGAAGAAGGGAAAGGTTGAAGGCTTTAAATGATAGAGTCAAAAGTCGCCATAAAATATGCCACCGCCCTTTTCCGCACCGCCAAGAGGACCAATCAGATAGAAAGCATTTCCCACGATCTGGAAGCACTCTCCAATCTTCTGAGGAAAAATCCACTTCTTAAAAACTTCCTTGAGTCTCCCCAGGTGCTGGAGAAAGACAAAAAAGAACTTCTCAACTCTACCTTCAAGCCACAGGTTTCGGAGGCTTTGTTATCATTTTTAATGCTGGTGGTAAGCAAGCACAGAATCCAATATTTTCTGTCCATGGCGGAGGAGTTTCAGCGACTGCTCAAGGAGGATCAAGGCATAGTTGAAGCTCGCCTGATCACCGCCCGCGGTGTAGACCAAGCTCTGGTGGATCAGATCAGGCAGGAGTTGGAAAAAAACACAGGCAAAAAGGTGGAGATAAAGCTTGAGATAGATCCCCATCTGTTAGGTGGCATCGTGGTTATCCTGGGTGATAAGATAATAGACAGAAGCATCCGGTATCAATTAAATCAACTGAAGGAACAAATGACAACACTACGGGTATATTAGTGGGTCAATCATCCTCATAATAAAACAAAAAGTTATGTCAACATTTTTTAAAGAGAGCTCTGAAAAAGTCAAATGGGGAGAGGTTTTGCTGGAGTGTCAAACTTTAGGGCTTGTTGAAAAAGCCAAACTTTGAGGCGGGATAAATTCCCGCCTCTATGAGCGACAATAACCTATCATCCATAGGGCAGGGCATTTAGCCCTGCCAATAAGGTTTTTCAACAGTTCCTTTAGCTTGACCTGTCCTATGGACCTCATTTGAGTTCCTATGGACTCAAATGAACAACTGACCTGCGGAAAACCTCCTGTCCTCAGGATCCCCGCCTTTGGCGGGGAAAAGACAACGAACTTTTACATGGTCCCGCTAACGGTTCGACTTTGCTCACCGTCCTGAGCTTGTCGAAGGAAGCGGGACACTCCAAATTCTTTTATCCTTGCGGTTTTTCTGAGACCTCTTAAACAGTAGGAAACCAGGATTTTTGAAAAAGAAATAATATAAAAAACAACGGAGGGAGCTTCTTTATGCCTTTGAATCCGGAAGAGGTAAGCTCAATTATCCAGAAGGAGATCGAGAAATACGAGACCAAACTGAAGATGGAGAGTGTGGGGACGGTGCTGCAGGTGGGGGATGGGATTGCCCGCATCTGGGGTTTGGAAGATGCTATGATGAGCGAATTGATCAAATTCCCCAACGATGTGACCGGGATGATACTCAATTTGGAGGAGGACAATGTTGGCGCCGCCATCCTGGGTCCGTATGATGAGATCAAGGAAGGAGACCGGGTCACCCGAACGGGAAAGATTGCCTCGGTGCCGGTGGGAGAGGCCCTGATAGGGAGGGTGGTGAATGCTCTGGGTCAGCCTCTGGATGGAAAAGGTCCCATCGTCGCCAAAAAGTTCCGCCCCATTGAGGGGAGGGCACCCAATGTGGTTCAGCGGAGACCGGTAAATGAGCCAGTTCAGACCGGACTTAAAGCCATCGATTCCATGATACCCATAGGCAGAGGACAGAGAGAACTCATAATCGGAGATCGACAGACCGGAAAGACCGCTTTGATGGTGGATACAATACTCAACCAGAAGGATACTGATCTTTATTGCATATATGTCGCTATAGGACAAAAAGCCTCCACTGTGGCTCAACTGATAAAGACGCTTGAAGATCATCAAGCTATGGAGTATACCACTGTGGTTGTAGCTACCGCTGACGAACCTGCACCTCTTCAATATATCGCTCCCTATGCCGGTTGTGCTATGGGGGAAGAATTTTTGTATAATGGAAAGCATGTGGTGGTATTCTACGATGATTTAACCAAACATGCCCAAGCCTATCGCCAGATGTCCCTGCTTTTAAGACGTCCACCGGGAAGAGAAGCTTTTCCGGGTGATATTTTTTACCTCCACTCCCGACTTTTGGAGAGGGCGGCGAAATTGTGTGACGAGCTGGGAAGCGGTTCCCTCACTGCCATACCGATTGTTGAAATCCAAGCTGGAGACGTAACCGCTTACATCCCCACCAATGTTATCTCTATCACCGATGGACAGATTTATCTGGAAACAGACCTATTTTACGCCGGGGTGAGACCAGCCATCAACGTGGGCATATCTGTGTCACGGGTTGGAGGAAAAGCTCAGGTGAAGGCTATGAGAAAGGTGGCAGGAAGGCTCCGGCTTGATCTGGCGCAATATCGTGAGCTGGCCGCCTTCACTCAGTTTGGAACAGAGTTGGATAAAGCTACTAAAGCTTATCTTGTCCGTGGCGAAAGGACCGTGGAGATTTTAAAACAGGGACAATATGTGCCCATGTCGGTGGAAAAACAGGTGATGATAATTTACGTCGCCACGCATGGTTATCTGGATGATCTTCCCGTAGAAGCGGTAAAGAAATTTGAAGAGGAATTTTATCCCTTCATGGAAAAAGAGTATCCGGACGTGGGGCACACCATCGCCACCAGCAAAAATTTAGATGAGAACACAGAGAAAAAATTAAACGAAGCTATAAAAAAATTTAAAGAAGGATTTAAAGCCAAGCTCGGACATAATGAGTCAAAGGCTTGACGGTCGAAATTTAGAATCCTCGTATGGATTAAAAACCCAAAACGCAGGCTGAAGCTCATTTGAGTCAAATGACCTGCGGCTACCAAAATGCGCTCATTAAACGACAAGGTAAAGAGGTAGCCGCATCCTCTATGAAGCTATCCCCTCTCCCCTGGGGGAGAGGGAAAGGGTGAGGGGGTAATAACAACATGGCAACCCTAAGAGATTTAAGAAGAAGAATAAGAAGCGTTCAGGGAACTCAGCAGATCACCAAAGCCATGGAGATGGTGGCGGCGGCAAAGTTGAGAAAGGCTCAAACCAGGGTGGAATCATCCCGTCCCTATGCTTCCAAGATGCACGCCATGCTGGATAATCTGACTCAAGCAACCGCTACACTTACTCATCCTCTCTTCGAGAAAAGGGAGGTGAAGAAGGTGGGATTGGTAGTAGTCACCTCAGATCGGGGATTATGCGGGTCTTATAATCACAACGTCATACATGAAGCAGACAAATTTTTAAAAGAATTCGAAAAAGACAAGGTGGTTTTAACGATCATCGGTAGGAAGGGATATACTTATTATTTGAAAAAACCCTGGGAGATCAGACTGAAATATCTGGGTCTGGGAGGGGACTTGAATCTGGCACAGGTCAAGAATATCACCAATGATTTAGTCAACCTCTTCCTTTCGAAAGAGGTAGACGGGATCCATTTTATCTACACCAGATTCCTCTCCGCGGTTACTTATAAGGTTACTACCGTGAAGTTTCTTAACATAGAAAGTCACGTCAAGGATGAAGGTAAGGAAGGTTTCGTGGATTATATTTTCGAGCCTGATCCGCAAAAGATTTTTTCAAGCCTCCTACCCAACTATTGTATGACCCGGGTTCAGATGGCTGTAGCGGAGTCTTTTGCCTCAGAGCATAGTTCTCGCATGATCTCCATGGGTGCGGCAACCCAAAATGCTGAGGAGATGATGGAGCATCTCACCCTGGTCATGAACAAACTGAGACAGGCATCCATCACCAAGGAGATGCTGGAGATCACCACAGGAGCGGAAGCTTTGAAAGGATAGATAGAATAGAAATAAAGGATAAATTTCAGGAAAGATCACTTAAAGAGTTCTGAAAAAGTCAGATGTGGAGAGGTTTGCTGGAGTGTCAATCTTTAGGGGTTGTTGAAAAAGCGATTTTGTGGAGAAGTTCTTACGTAGGGACAGGGCTTGTCCCTGTCCTAACTCTAAGGAGGACAGCCACACTACGTGCTGAGCGCACTCAGTGCGAAGCAAGGGCTGTCCCTACGATCACTTCTCGCCGATTAAAGCGTGTAAGGCACTCTTTCACCAATCCCTTTAGCTTAACTTGCTCTATGGATCCTGTGGAAAACCGCTTGAAGATAACGAACTTTTGCATGGGTTCACCTAAACATAGTTCACCTAAAGGTGAACACTCCAGATTCTTTTTTCCCAGGTATTTTTTCAAAAGACGTAACTTGAATTAAAAAAGGAGTGAAAGTGGGAAGTCCAAACTATGGAAAGGTAAAACAGGTGATAGGGGCGACAGTCGACTGCGAGTTTGAGGCAGACAAACTGCCGAATATTTATAACGCCATAAAGATCGAAGATAAGGATCGGGGAATTGATCTTACCGTAGAGGTGGCTTTGCATTTGGGGGACAACCTGGTAAGGTGTGTTTCCTTAGCCTCCACAGATGGTCTGGTTCGGGGAATGCCCGCCCTGGATACCGGAGATTCGATACGTGTTCCCGTTGGTGAGGGGACCCTGGGGCGGATATTTAACCTTTTGGGCGAACCCATAGATGAGCTTGGTCCAGTAAAAAATGTCGAAAAGACCTACCCCATCCACCGATCTGCTCCCAGTTTAGAGGAACAGGAGACCAAAACCTCCATACTTGAAACCGGTATAAAGGTGGTTGACCTTTTGGAACCTTATCCCAAGGGAGGAAAGGTGGGGCTTTTCGGGGGTGCTGGAGTTGGGAAAACCGTGATCATAATGGAGTTGATCAGAAGCGTTGCCACCGAGCATGGAGGTTATTCGGTTTTCTGTGGAGTGGGAGAGAGAACTCGTGAGGGGAACGATCTCTGGCTGGACATGAAAGAATCCGGGGTTATTTCAAAAACCGTGATGGTCTTTGGTCAGATGAATGAGCCACCGGGGGCACGCTTAAGGGTGGGGCTTTCTGGTCTGGCGATGGCAGAGTATTTCAGAGATGAAGAACGCCAGGATGTTTTGTTGTTCATTGACAACATCTTCAGATTTGTGCAAGCCGGATCTGAGGTCTCCGCACTCTTGGGCAGGATGCCATCTGCCGTTGGCTATCAGCCCACGCTGGGCACTGAATTGGGAGAGCTGGAGGAGAGGATCACCTCCACCAAAAGCGGCTCCATCACCTCGGTGCAGGCTATCTTCGTTCCGGCAGATGATCTGACCGATCCAGCCCCTGCCACCACTTTTTCCCATCTGGACGCCACCACGGTTCTGTCCCGTCAAATCGTGGAGTTAGGGATTTACCCCGCGGTCGATCCTTTAGCTTCCACCTCCCGGGTCCTGGACCCGCGGATAATAGGAGAGGAGCACTATCAGACCGCCAGAGAAGTGCAGATGATCCTGCAGAGATATAAAGACCTTCAGGATATCATCGCCATCTTGGGAATGGACGAACTTGCAGAAGAAGACAAAATACTGGTGGGAAGGGCACGCCGAATCCAGAAGTTTCTGTCTCAACCCTTCTTTGTGGCGGAGGTATTCACCGGTACCCACGGTCGATATGTGAAGCTGGAGGATACCATCAAAGGCTTCAAGAAGATCATAAGCGGAGAGATGGACGATATCCCGGAACAGGCATTCTATATGTTGGGTGGAATAGAAGAGGTTTACGAGAAGGCTGAAGAACTAAAGAAAGGCGTGGTTTCATAAAATTGGTTTGTAAACTTTCAGGGACCGGTTAAATATCTTATTGGCAGGGCTGAATGCCCTGCCCTATGTCCGCAGGATACGTAGGAGATGATAAACGAATACCCCCCATAGGGGCGGGAATTCATCCCGCCCTATAAACTGATTTTCACCACGCGGCAAAAATGGTAGCTGTCCCGCCTTTGGCGGGGCGAAAGAAAGTCAAATAACATGTATCTGCTGACTATCGTAACGCCAGAGAAAATATTTTATGAAGATGACGTGGTCTCCCTCATCGCTCCCGGCTCTGAAGGATACCTGGGGGTTCTAACCGATCATGCTCCTTTGATCACCGCTTTGGTTCCGGGCAAGCTCACGGTAAAAGATGACAAAAATCAGGAGTTGTTCTTTGCCATCGGTGGTGGCTTCATGGAGGTGTTTAAGAACCAGGTAACTATTTTAGCACATTCCATTGAATTCGTTGATGACATAGATTACGAAAGAGCCAAGAAAGCTTTGGAGCGAGCCAGGCAAAGGTTGAGATCAAAGGAGAAGGAAATCGACATTCCCCGTGCTCTGACGGCTTTGCATCGAGCAGAGAACAGATGCCGTCTTTGTGAAGCTATCCAAATGGGTCAACAGGAATAAACAGAAATTCTTGGTGCGAATTAAAGATTGTAGGGGTGGAGCTTCAACTCCACCCTGATTTTTTTGTGATTTGTTGTGTTGGCATATTGTTATCCCAACCTGAAACACAGCCTGATTTCCTGACCCAATAAATCATAAACCTTGAGGGTGACTTTGCTTCGTTTAGCTAAAGTGCACTGGATGGCTGTCTGAGGATTGAATGGATCAGGGTAGTTCTCAGACAGGCTGAAATTCCTGGATGATTGAGTAGTCCTGGTCTTAGTCCCCAGAAGTTTTGCCTCCAGTTGTGGTATGCAAGATTGTGCCACCACTTCCTACTGCCCAGCCGGTATTGGCATCTGTAAAACAGACACTAAGAAGCCCGTGTGAGGTTCCAGAACTCTGAGCATACCAGCTGTTTCCTCCATTGGTGGTGTGTGAGATTGTGCCATCATCTCCTACTGCCCAGCCGGTATTGGCATCTGTAAAATAGACACTGTTAAGGTCATCTGAGGTTCCAGAAGGTTGAGCATTCCAGTTGCTTCCACCATCGTGAGTGTGTAAGATTGTGCCACCCCCTCCTACTGCCCAGCCGGTATTGGCATCTGTAAAATAGACACTATAAAGGCCATATGAAGTTCCTGAAGTTTGAGGATTCCAGTTGCTTCCTCCATCGGTGGTATGCAAGATTGTGCCATCCCATCCTACTGCCCAGCCGGTATTGGCATCTGTAAAACAGACACTAAGAAGCCCGGGTGAGGTTCCAGAACTCTGAGCATACCAGCTGTTTCCTCCATTGGTGGTGTGTAAGATTGTACCAGAGTATCCTACTGCCCAGCCGGTATTGACATCTGTAAAATAGACACTTAAAAGCCTCTTTGAAGTTCCAGAAGTTTGAGCATTCCAGTTGCTTCCTCCAGCGGTGGTGTGTAAGATTGTGCCAGAGTATCCTACTGCCCAGCCGGCATTGGCATCTGTAAAATAGACACTATAAAGGTAAGTTGAAGTTCCAGAACTTTGAGTGTTCCAGTTGCTTCCTCCATCGGTGGTGTGTAAGATTGTGCCAGAGTATCCTACTGCCCAGCCGGTATTGGCATGTGTAAAATAGACACTATAAAGCCCCTTTGAAGTTCCAGAACTCTGAGCATTCCAGTTGCTTCCTCCATCGGTGGTGTGTAAGATTGTGCCAGCCCATCCTACTGCCCAGCCGGTATTGGCATCTGTAAAATAGACACTTAAAAGGTCGTGTGAGGTTCCAGAGGTTTGAGGATTCCAGTTGCTTCCTCCATCGGTGGTGTGTAAGATTGTGCCACGCACTCCTACTGCCCAGCCAGTATTGGCATCTGTGAAATACACACTCTGAAGCCGCTCTCCAGTTCCAGAACTTTGAAGATTCCAGTTGCTTCCCCCATCGGTGGTGTGTAAGATTGTGCCATCCCATCCTACTGCCCAGCCGGTATTGGCATCTGTAAAATAGACACTTAAAAGGTCGTGTGAGGTTCCAGAGGTTTGAGGATTCCAGTTGCTTCCTCCATCGGTGGTGTGTAAGATTTTGCCATCCCATCCTACTGCCCAGCCGGTATTGGCATCTGTAAAATACACACTGTTAAGGTTACATGAAGTTCCAGAAGGTTGAGGATTCCAGTTGTTTCCTCCATCGGTGGTGTGTAAGATTGTACCATAGTCTCCTACTGCCCAGCCGGTATTGGCATCTGTAAAATAGACACTAAGAAGGTCATATGAGGTTCCAGAAGTTTGAGCATTCCAGCTGCTTCCACCATCGGTGGTGTGTAAGATTGTGCCATACTCCTCATCCGCCTCCTCCCCCCCTACTGCCCAGCCGGTATTGGCATCTGTAAAATAGACACTATAAAGGTAATCCCCATTTCCAGAGGTTTGAGCATTCCAGTTGCTTCCTCCATCGGTGGTGTGTAAGATTGTGCCACTACTTCCTACTGCCCAGCCAGTATTAGCGTCTGTAAAACAGACACTTCTAAGGGTATTTCCCTGAGGCAGAGGATTTTGCCAGAACCAGCCTTGCGGGGCAGGGTTTGGGGGTGGTTCATGTTTGGTCGATTTTTTGCTGCAACTGATAAATACAAACCCAGCCATCATTAATACCATCAGGATCAAACCAAGCCCTTTGTTTAACATTTTGGAATCCTCCTATTTAATTACTTAAACCAATCGCTCCATATAAATTAACCCCAAGATACAAAAAAGTCAAGCAATAAGGTGGGAATCCTCCAAGCGAGCAAACCGAAAAATGGCTATCATGCTCTTATTCCCCAGAAGTTTCGCCTCCTGTTGTAGTGTGCAAGATTGTCCCATACCTTCCTACTGCCCAGCCGGTATTGGCATCTGTGAAATGCAAGCTGTAAAGGTCCCAACCGGTTTTAGAATTCTGGTGACTCCAGTTGTATCCACCAGAGGTGGTGTGTACGATTTGTCCATCCTCAGCTACTACCCAGCCAGTATTGGCATCTGTGAAATGCACGCTGTTAAGGCGACTGGTGGTTTTAGAATCCTGAGCATGCCAATTGCTTCCACCACCACGAGTGGCGCGTAAGATTGTGCCACCATCCCCTACTGCCCAGCCGGTATCGGGATCTGTAAAATAGACACTATGAAGGTCCCGTGAAGTTCCAGAAGGTTGAGGATTCCACTTGCTTCCTCCATCGGTGGTATGCAAGATTGTGCCATCCCATCCTACTACCCAGCCGTTATTGGCATCCGCAAAATAGACACTTTCAAGGTAATGTGAAGTTCCAGAGGCTTGAGCATTCCAGTTGCTTCCTCCATCGGTGGTGTGTAAGATTGTGCCACCAGATCCTACTACCCAGCCGGTATTGGCATCCGTAAAATAGACACTTGCAAGGTAATGTGAAGCTCCAGAGGTTTGAGCATTCCAGTTGCTTCCTCCATCGGTGGTGTGTCGGATTGTGCCGATCCCGCCCCAACCTCCTACTGCCCAGCCAGTATTGCCATCTGTGAAATACACACTACTAAGATCCGATGTGGTTCCACAACTTTGAAGATTCCAGTTGCTTCCTCCATCGGTGGTGTGTAAGATTGTGCCATCCCATCCTACTGCCCAGCCGGTATTGGCGTCTGTAAAATGGACACTTTCAAGGGATTTAAAAGTTCCAGAACTCTGAGTATTCCAACTGCTTCCTCCATCGGTGGTGTGTAACATTGTGCCACGCATTCCTACTGCCCAGCCAGTGTTGGCATCTGTAAAATAGACACCTGCAAGGTAATCTGAAGTAGTTCCAGAGGTTTGAGCATTCCAGTTGCTTCCACCATCGGTGGTGTGTAAGATTGTGCCATCCCATCCTACTGCCCAGCCGGTATTGGCATCTGTGAAACAGACACTAAGAAGCCCGTGTGAGGTTCCAGAACTCTGAGCATACCAGCTGTTTCCTCCATTGGTGGTGTGTGAGATTGTGCCATCATCTCCTACTGCCCAGCCAGTATTGGCATCCGCAAAATAGACACTTTCAAGGTAATGTGAAGTTCCAGAGGTTTGAGAATTCCAATTGCTTCCACCATCGGTGGTGTGTACGATTGTACCAGAGTATCCTACTGCCCAGCCAGTATTGGCATCTGTAAAATAGACACTATAAAACCAATTTGAAGTTCCAGAATTCTGAGCATTCCAATCGCTTCCACCATCGGTGGTGTGTAAGATTGTGCCAGGGTATCCTACTGCCCAGCCGGTATTGGCATCTGTAAAATAGACACTATAAAGAACATTTGAAGTTCCAGAACTCTGACGATTCCAGCTACTTCCTCCGTCGGTGGTGTGTAAGATTGTGCCAGCCTCTCCTACTGCCCACCCAGTATTGGCATCTGTAAAATAGACACTCTCAAGCCAATTCGAAGTTCCAGAATTCTGTCCATTCCAATTGCTTCCACCATTGGTGGTGTGTAGGATTGTGCCATCAGCTCCTACTGCCCAGCCGGTATTGGCGTCTGTAAAACAAACACTTCTAAGGTCATTTCCCTGAGGCAGAGGATTTTGCCAGAACCAGCCTTGCGGGGCATGGTTTGGGGGTGGTTCATGTTTGGTCGATTTTTTGCTACAACTGATAAATACAAACCCAGCCATCATTAATACCATCAGGATCAAACCAAGCCCTTTGTTTAACATTTTGGAATCCTCCTATTTAATTACTTAAACCAATCGCTCCATATAAATTAACCCCAAGGTACAAAAAAGTCAAGCAAAAAGGTGGGAATTTGTGGGAAAAGGAAGGGAGATGGTATCCCCTCATTTGAGTCAACTGACCTGTTGGTTTATGGAAGAAATGGAAAAAAGGAGGTAGCGGATTGCCTGTCCGCCAAGATTGACAGGCGGGGTGGAAAAGATGGAGGTCAAAGATTGAGGGCAGAGGAGTCCCGCCTTTGGCGGGATGAGATAAAAAAACAATGGACATCTCCCCCCGGAGGAGTTTAATCTAATTGAGAAAAAAGAGACTCCAGAGGAGGGAAAGATTCGTATGAATGCATACGCATATCTTCTCTCTTGGGTGTTGCCTAATCTTTTTCTCAAAAAGTGTATGATTTGTATTTGGTCTCTACAAATGTGATAAATTTCTTGATTGGATTTTATTAATTTGTTATATTTAAATGACAGACACAAATGGTCCAAAATAAATGACTAAGTGTCTTTAAAGAGGAACCCCACTGGCAGAAGATTCCACCACGCTCAATTTCGGTAGAGTTATCGATTATAGTATTGTTGATGATGGTAGGCGACGAATATTCCCTGCAATAGATCCCACCAAATGAGTTGCTGAGAATAGCATTACTACCGATGGTGGGCGAGGAGAACTCCTCGCAACGGATTCCACTACCACCATTGTTAATTACATTGTTGCTGTCAATTGTAGGTGAAGATGTTTCGCAGTAGATACCATTACCAGAGTTATTTGTTACGACATTATGTTTGATTGTGGGGGTAACGGACCAGCAGGAGATTCCTCCGCCAGGGGCAGTGAAGTTGTTTGATGTGGTATTCTTGGTGATTTTCGGCACGTAACCTTTACAGTAGATTCCATCACCATCGTTACCAATGATAATATTGTTCGTTATCACAGGTGGGCCATCCTCACGGTGAATTTCGGCATCCGCGTAATTGGCATAGTCGCCAGTCATGATATTGTTGGTAATTATAGACTTACCAGACCAGCCGTAGGTTCTTTCACCCTCCGTTGAATATCCGTTAGTGATAGTGAATCCTTGAAGAGTTGAGGCTGATCCCGGAAATACGACTACAGTACCAGTATTTTCACCGTCAATGACAGTGGAATCGATGGTGGTTGTGTCATTATCAAAAATAAAATTGCTGGCAACTAAGATGGCAGTACCGGCAAAATTTATCCTTTCGTAGTAATGTCCTCTTGCCACCAAGACCGTATCGCCATCGACTGCACCGTTGATGCCCGCCTGAATGGTGGAGAAATCAGCAGGCACGTGGATGATTCTTGCTTGTAGGGGATTTGAGATAAACAGGGTAAAAATCAATGAGCAGAGAATCAAAAACTTTTTCATGGTTATTTTCCCAAAAATCGGAATTGCCATAAAACGCCTGAGTTATATTTAGAGTTTTCCGTGTTCTCTAATTTAATATAACCGGATTTTGCCAATTTCCAAGCAGAATCTGAAAAAAATAACCGCCCTGAAGTGGGCGGCTATGAGTTTCGATCATCTGGGATCGCAGCAGGCGGAGGACCACCATTGTTTCTTTGTCAAACTGGATTTACATCGTCTTTCAAAAAGTAGTTTTCTAAGAAATTTGAAGTGCAGGCATTTATGTTTGCCGAAGTTCTGGAGTGCAAACATCTAAGTCTGCTAAATTTGCGATGTGAACCGTTTGAGATAACCTGGCTTTCCTTTTCACATATTTCTGTAGATAAAGTACAAATACAGAGCCTTTGCCCGGCTGACTGCGAAATTCTATTCTTCCACCCAGATTGTTTATCAATCTCTGCACTATCGACAGTCCCAGACCGGTGCCATTCTTTTTGGTGGAATAAAATGGCGAAAAAACTTTTTCCTTCTGTTCCTCGGTCATTCCTTTTCCTTGATCAGCGATGGCAACAGCAATCCATTCCGATTCCTCCGGCTCCTCCTGGGTAAAGTAAAATTGATCTAATTGATTTAAGGTCCGGTCAGTTATCAATATCTCTCCCCACCTGACTTCCATTGATTCCATGGCATTTACTAAAAGGTTTAGAAATATCTGCTTTATCTGATTCTCTTCACCTAAAACATATCGGACATCTGAAGAGAAGATTTTCTTTATTGAGATATTTTCTTCAAAAGACGGATGCTTCTTAGCGATCTCTATAACATCATCTAAAATACGGACTAACTCCACCTTGCTCAACATCGAAGGACCGATACGAGCATATTCTAAGAAATCTGTCAGAATCCGATTCAGCCTTCCGCTCTCTTTGATAATCAAATCCAAAAGTCTTCGATCCTCCTCGGCCAAGGAAAGCTCCCCCTTTAAAACTTCCACCGACCCGGAGATGGAGGCTAAAGGATTCCGTATCTCATGAGCGATCCCGGCTGAGAGTTCACCCACTGCGGCCAATCTGTCGGCCATCCTGAGTCTTTCCTCCAATTTCATCACCTCGGTGATATCTTGAAATATGGCGATCACTCCCCTCGCTCCCTTTTCTCTATCTCTCAGAATGGATGTGCTTATCCCGATGGGAATCTTTCGGTTGTTTTTACCTTCGATATGCAGGAGACCCCTCGAATCCTCCTGGTTGAATTTTATCGGTTGAAATATTTTTTCCGCCAGTTGGGGCATTCTTTGCTTGAACACGTCCCGGCAATCTTTCCCTTTCACCTCCACTTCAGAATATCCCAGTATCTCCTCTGCCGCCCGGTTAAAATAAACGATTCTTCCCCAGGTGTCGACGGTTATCAGACCGCTTTTCAGATGCCTTAGTATATCGTCCGTATCCGTTTTAATCTTGCTTAACTCCAGAGAAGCACTCCACAACTCTTCCCTTTTCACTTTCAATTTTTCCGATAGATAGCCACTTATAAAAGCCACCAGAAAGAAGGTGCAGATGTAAAGAAAAGCCTCATAAAATGAGGCATCGCTAATCAAAAGTAGGCTTTTGAAGGAAAATTCCAATCCTCCCTCAAACCAGAGAATAGAAACATAAGCCAGGCTGGATAAACCAGCCAAAAGCACACTTCCGATCAATCGATAAATCAGGCTGGCGGAGAGGATGGTCAAAATAAAAAGAATGGCGAAGGGACTGTCTATGCCACCGGTATGATAAACCACCCCGGTCTCGACTACAATCTCCAAGATGAGTTGCAAAATCACTACGGCATTAAATAGTAGCTTTTGAGTTCGTCTCTGGTCGAACGCAATGAGCAAAAGAAGAGATAGGGTTACAAAAGAGTAAATGGTGAAGGGCAGCACCAGAAAATCCGGCACATGGAAAAAGAGAACCACAATTATCAACAACAGAATAAATATGGAGAGGCGTGACAAAAGAAGCCAGGGGATTTTAGAATAAGAGAGTTCTGATTTGTTCACATCCATCTGCATCTAACCTGATTTGGGCTTTTCTTTAAAATACCGACTCACTCATAAGGTTGCGTCTTATCAGAAAGCAAAACTGTAATGTTTTTTTCGCCTTACTTTTTCTTTTCATGGACGAAATGGCAGTAACGTACGGTTCTGATCGATTGCCTTATTAAGCTCACTTGACTTTGTAATTACTGATCTCCGTATAAGTAACGGAAAAATTTTTCATCGACCACAATCTCCTCTTTTTTATAATCCCCCTCAATCCCCCTTTTATAAAGGGGGACAAAGGTATGAACCATATGGTTCATACCAAAGGGGGATTAAAGGAGAAAAGAAAGATTTTCCATTGCTCACGCGTAACTCAATAAAAGTTGTAAGCTCTATAATCTTAGATTTTAAAACCAAGGAAAGGCTTAAAAATTTACACCACTGCCAAAAAGCACAGTGGTGCATGAACAATTCTAAATCTTATCTCTCCGCTTCAGTCAAACTTGTTGGATATAATTTAGCTTATCTTTCCAATAATATCGAACATAGGGAGGTACATGGCTATCAAGATTCCTCCGATCACCACTCCCATGAAAACTATGATCACCGGCTCAATGACGGAGGTTAAAGCCGCCACGGCGGCGTCCACCTCCTCATCATAGAAGTCGGCAATCTTGGAAAGCATCTCATCCAGCCCTCCGGTTTTTTCTCCCACTGAGATCATCTGGGTAACCATGGGAGGAAAGACTCCACACTGCTTCAAAGGCTGGGTTATGGTTTCTCCTTCTGCGATGGAGAGAACCGATTTTTTTATGGCATCATGTATCACCCGATTGCCCGATGCGCGGGCGGTGATGTCCAGCGCATCCAGAATGGAAACTCCTGAGGAGATCAAGGTTCCCAGTGTGCGCGAAAATCTTGCGATGGAACTCTTCCTTATCAAATCCCCAATAAGCGGAATTCGCAACTTCAGGTAATCAATATTGTATCTGCCTTTATCGGTCCTTGAATAAAATTTATATGCGATGATCAAAAGGACCAACAGAACTACTCCGGTTAAGATATTGCCTCGGATGAATGCACTCAAAGACAGAATGAACTGAGTGGGGGCAGGTAACTCCGCGCCCAGACCGGAAAACATCTTGGCAAAGACGGGAACTATGTAAGTCAACATGATGAAGGTGACTCCGATAGCTACGGTCATCACCACCGCCGGATAGATTAAGGCTCCTTTTACCTTACGCACCAGAGCATCTGCCTTTTCCCGGTAAATGGCCAGTCGAACCAGAATGGTGTCTAAAGCTCCTCCGATCTCACCCGCGTCCACCATATTAACATAAAGATCATCAAAGACCTTTTTGTGTCGGGCTAAGGCTTCTGACAAGGTGGTACCTGCCTGCACGCTTTCCTTTATCTCGCCGACGACCCTTCTCAGTTCTGCTGATTCCATCTGCTGGGATAATATCTCCAGACATTGGACCATGGGGAGTCCGGCTCCGATCATGGTGGCGAATTGCCGGGTGAATCGGGAGATATGCACCTTCTTTATTCCGGTGCCGATTCTTATGCTTATCTGAGAAGGCTTGGTGGAGACCTGAGACACTAAAACCTTTTTGCTCCGCAGGATCCTTTCCAACTCAGCCCGGTTTTTTACCTTCAACTCACCTGTAACTTGAGTTCCCCCTAATGTCCTTCCCTTATAGGTGAAAACTGGCAATTTAACCTCCTTCCCTCAGAAACTGTCACCCCTAAAGCCCGATTCTCTCCACAAGAGCCTAATCAGGCTTCTTAGAGTAAATGTCTGCGCTATCTGAAAAGTTATGCTTTTGTTTTGAGTTTTCCTTAATTTCACTCCTGCGAATTATACTCCAGCTGTACGCCGTTGCCGGCTTATCTCAGATTTTCTAGCTAAAAGCTCATTCAGCTCCTGCACATTTGAGCTTCTTCCCATAGCGTCACCCAGGGTGATTTTATGTTTCAGATAAAGCTCGGCTAAAGATTGATTCATAGTCCTCATGCCATACTTCTGTCCCGCCTGCATCAGGCTATAGATCTGATGAATCTTATCATCCCGGATTAATGCCCTGATGGCCGGTGTGCAGATCATGATCTCCAAAGCCAACACCCTCCCTCCTCCTATTTGGGGGATCAACTGCTGGCTTATCACCGCCTGCAAAACGAAGGAGACGGTAACCCGAACCTGCTCCTGCTGATTGCTGGGAAACACGTCGATGATTCTGTTAATCGACTCGGCACAGGAGTTGGTATGCAGTGTGGCAAAGGCTAAATGTCCGGTCTCGGAGATGTTTAAGGTGGCTTCCATGGTTTCTAAATCTCTCATCTCTCCCACTAAAACCACATCCGGATCCTCTCTTAGGGCGTATTTTAAAGCACTGGCAAAGGACTGGGTATCGGCATAAACCTCCCTCTGGTTGATCAGTGAACAATTGTGCCGATGAAGATACTCGATGGGATCCTCCACCGTCAGGATGTGACAGTATCTTTCCTGGTTTACCTTATTGATCAGGGCGGCTAAGCTGGTGGATTTTCCGCTTCCGGTGGGTCCGGTTATCAGCACCAAACCCCGGGGCAACTCAGCCAACTCGGCTACCACCTTGGGTATGCCTAACTCCTCGAAACTGGGGATGCGGAAAGGGATCTGTCTTATAGCTACCGCCACATTCCCCCTCTGCATAAAAACGTTACACCTGAATCTGCTCAAGTTTTCAATCCCAAAGGAAAGGTCAAGTTCGCTTTTCTCCTCAAATTTCTGCCTCTGCTTCTCATTCATTATGCTGTAAGCCAGCTTTTTGGTCCCCTCTGCGGTTAAAATATCAAAATCGGTTTTGACCAGCTTTCCATCTATTCTCAACCGGGGTGGCGAACCCACAGTTAAATGAAGGTCGGAGGCATTCTTCTTCACGATTAATTCCAAGAGTTCCCGTAAGGTGACCATCTTTTGCTCCTGTTTTTTCTTTATCCCAGATCTTAAGGTAAAAAGTTCCCTTATATATTATCGACTTGGGAATTTGATTCTTAAACCGGCCTTTTGTTTCCCTCCATGTCCTTTTAACTCTTTTGATATGGTCAAGCAGTTACTGCTAAAACCTCTTCTACAGTGGTAACGCCTTGCTTTAACTTATCCAAAGCGGCAACTCTTAAAGTGAGCATGCCCTCGGTTATAGCCTGTTGCCTTATCTCCGCGCTGGAGGCTCTGGAAACTATCATCCTTTCAATTGCAGGAGTCATGGGCATCACCTCAAAAATACCGGTTCTTCCTGAATAGCCGGTATTATTGCATTCCGAACAACCCTTCCCTTCATAAACTTTGAGACCTTTGATTTCGTTGTCAACAAGTCCCAGCATCTGGAGGGTCTCTGAGGGAATTTGAACCTGGTGTTTACAATTAGGGCAGATCTTGCGCACCATCCTTTGAGCCATGATCAACCTGACACAGGAAGCCACCAGGTAGTTGGGAATGTCCATATCGATCAACCGGTCGATGGTGCTGGGAGCATCGTTGGTATGCAGGGTGGAGAAGACCAAATGTCCGGTTAAGGCGGCTCTCACCGCGATCTCTGCGGTCTCGGTATCCCTGATCTCTCCTACCATGATTACGTCCGGGTCCTGCCTCAAAAACGACCTTAAAGAAGCGGCAAAGGTCAGTCCGATCTCGCTTTTCACCGCCACCTGATTTATTCCCTCGAAATTGAACTCCACCGGATCTTCGGCGGTCATTATATTGATATCCGTGGTGTTAATCTGTTTTAAGGCAGAATAGAGGGTGGTGGTTTTCCCACTTCCGGTGGGACCAGTCACCAGGATCATGCCGTAGGGAAGGTGGATGGTTTTTTCGAACTTCTTAAGAGAGTGTTGCGGGAAACCTAATTTTGTTAAATCGACGTTAACGCTCCCCGGATCCAGAATTCGCATCACCACCTTCTCCCCAAATATGGTGGGAAGAACGGATACTCTTAGATCCACTGCCCGATCACCGAACTTCACCTTTATCCTGCCATCCTGAGGCAATCTTCTCTCAGAGATGTCTAAATCCGCCATTATCTTTATCCTGGAAACGATAGCGGCACGATATTTGAAAGGTAGGGGAGACATCTCTTGCAAATTTCCATCCAATCTGGATCTGACCCTTATTCTTTTTTCATAGGTTTCTATGTGAATGTCCGAACAACCTCTTCGGATGGCATCGCCGATGATGGAATCCACCAGCTTGACTAAAGGTTTATCCTGCACCTGGGATATTAGGTCCTGCTCGGTGGGAACCTCATCGCTCTCCTCAATCACCTCCAGGTCCCCTTCTTTCAGTCCCTTAAGTATCTGGTCGATTCCTGCGGCATCCCGATAATAGGTATCTATCGCCTTCTGGATGGCTTTCTCCGGGCTGATAACCGGCTGAACCGCGCATCCAGTGATAAACTTTATGGCGTCTAAAACGTAAATGTTATTAGGATCCGAAATAGCTACTATCAAAGTCTTGCCCAGCTTGCCGACGGCCATGACGTTGAACTTTCTGGCAATGTCTGGGGGAATCATCTTCACCACCTCTGGATTCAACTCGATATCAGATAGCCTCAAAGCGCCAATATTTAACTGCCTACCGATAAATTCTGAGAGATCCTCCTCACTGGAGAGGGCTCCCGTCTTAATCAGAATATCCCCTAACTTCTCCTTGTTGGTTTTTTGTAAGTCCAAAGCCTGGGTAAGCTGTTCCCCCGATATCTTGCCTGCCTTAACCAGCATTTCTCCTAATTCGCTTGACATAACTTTCACCTAAAAACTCAGAATCTCACTTAAGGTCACTCTATATGATGAGACTGCTCATTTTGTTGTTTCTCAGATGTGTTCACACTTTCTCTGCTCAACCCGATGATACACTTTTGAAAACTTCCCTTTCTCGGACTTTTGAGATATCCTCCATCAGGATTGCTCAGAAAAGATATCATCCAGCCTGTTTTCTAAAGAAGTCGAAAACTCTGAATCTAAGTCGGTTTTCTTCTCCTCTTCAGTTTGGCGGTCCTGACGGTTGGCAGAAGAGAAAACCTTTCCCAGATTTTCAGTAGCCTCTTTAGCATAAAGCCGAACCATGCCGATGGTGGTTCGATCATCAAAGACGACCGCCAGAATGGTCCTTTCCCCCACCAGAGTGATATGAATATGATCCTTCTTGCCCTGATGGAAAAGAACGGAAAACTCCGGCTCTCCCACCAGACGGGCAATCTCTCGGGTGGAGGCAAAGCTTCCAGCTAAAAGCGCCGCCAGGGCAGTGGTATCCAAAGATTGAGTGAAACCCTGACGAGTGATCAAATGGCCATCCTTGTCCACCAGGAGCACACACTTGGCTTGTGCATCCTCGATTAACCTGCTCAGAGCTTTCTCTATCTTTTCGATCTGCTCCTCATAGATTACCAGATCCTCCTGTCTCAATTTCACACCTCCGCTCTATCTATTGAAAAGTTTATTCACAAAGCGCCATAAAAAGAATCCTTTCGATTTGGTCTTTTTGCCGGATTTTCCGGCTGACCAGCTTATTATGGTGGGGCTCTCCCTGGAGGGAATCTGATCCATCTTCACCTTTTCTTTCTCGGCGATTTCTCCTATATCCAACTCGATTTCGGGTTTTGTTTCTTTGTGGGTATCTTGTGGCTTTGGGGTTATCTCCTCTGCTGGAGGCTCAGGTTTCTTTTGGGTGATGGTGGTTACCGCCTCTTGGGTCAAGTTCTCAACAGGGGTTGAGGAGTTCAAAGCTTCTGCCATTTGCTCAGTTTGCGGCATCTGGGAGAGACTCAGCAAAGCCGGCGCTTTTTCAACCTCCTCGGTTTCAATCTCCCTTTCCGGAAAGAGTTGTCTACGTTTGGCTTGATCCAAGACCAATTTGCTGATACACTTCAGGACATCAAATACACCTATCCCTTTGGTGGCAACCGCTTCAAAGTAGGGAAGCCCCTCAGGGTTTAATGCTTTCCCTAGTTCCTCCAACGAGCTGATGTCAGGAAAGTCTCTTTTGTTATATTGAAACACTAAAGGAATCTTGTCTATGTCGTATCCGTATTCTGACAGATTTTCCACCAGATTCTGAAAGCTTTCCATGTTCTCATCCATTTTGGATTTTTGGGAGTCTGCCACGAAGACCAAACCATCCACACCTCTTAAGACCAGCTTTCTGGTAGCATTGTAATACACCTGCCCGGGGACGGTGTAAAGCTGAAACTTGGTGGAAAACCCATGTATCTTGCCGATGTCCACTGGAAGAAAATCAAAATAAAGGGTTCTGTCCTGATCAGTGGCTAAAGAGATCAAGTTCCCTCTGGTCTGAGGCGGGATCTTTTGATGAACGTATTGGAGGTTGGTGGTTTTTCCGGAAAGTCCGGGACCGTAGAAAACTATCTTACACGAGATCTCCTTGAAGGCATAATTTATAGATGCCATCTTTTGTCTCCATTTGGCAACTTCAGACTGTCTCAGGCGGACTTTCGGGCAAGCTTTATTTTTTCCGCCGCATTTTTTATCTCCAGCCGAACCAGCCCCACATTTACCTGAGAATCCGTGGTGACCGCCAGGATGCCTATCCCCACTTCGGTAAAAAATAACTTGCCTTTGCCGGCCTCCACGGTTATCTGTTTTAAATCCTCATTGGAAAGGCGTTCCATCGACTTCTTGACCGTGCTGACGATGGAAGCCGCCAAAGCCCCCACTGCCTCGTCTTGAAGCTGGGTATTTAAATCAGCGGCGATCACGATGCCGTCCTCTCCTACTACCATGCTGCCGTTGATCCCGGTAGTTTTGTTCAGCTCTTCCAATATTTTATACATATCATGCCTCCACAACTTTTAGGATATTTTGCTGGTACCTCTCGGAAAGAATTTTCTTTATCATTCCGGTGGACTGTAATATTCGAACCGAAAGCAACTCATCCGTGCGGCGATCGGACACCACCACCAATGTGAAGCCTTCTATCTGATTTAAGCATATCCACATATCCGGGGTATAAATTCCAATTCGTTCCGAGGTCTTCTCTCCCATCTTGTGAAGTATTTGGTCATTCGTCTCCTTCAAGCACCGAGCGAAGGAGGCAACCTTCTCCGGATCATAATCGGATAAAGAATCTTTCGCCACCACCAAACCCTCTTGATCCACCAGAATAGCCGCCTTCACTCCGGCATACTCTCTCAGGTAGTGCAAAATGTTTTCTAATTTGTCTTCTCCTGCCACCTTAATCTCCTTTTGTGAGGGAATTGATCTTCTGCCATCTAACCTCTCTTTTGATATTTCAGGAGTAAAAGAAGAAGGAAGGGGTTCTGCAACCCTTCGCTCAAACTCCATTGGCGTCTCTTCAGCTTTTTTTGTTTTCCCCATAGAGGATTCAAAAAGTGATTTGAGCACAAATGGAGACATCAAAGCTTGAAGAAGAAAAGCCGGCATATATTGACAGATTCCCAACTGAAGCGAGGAGGATAAAGACAAAGGAAACATAACCAGAAGAAGTATACCAAATCCAATGCCCAAGCCAATTCGATAGCCCAGAGTCAACAGGCCAAATAGAAACACCTTTGGAGCTGATGCTTTGGAAAACATGACAAACAGGATCAGCATATACCAGCCCAACTCAAAAGCGAAAAGCAAAAAGAGCGACCAATCCAATTTCAGCCCGAAATCCCTGGGGAAGAATATCAGTGGAACCACCATGATAAAAAAGGAGACCAAAAGAACTCCTCTCAACTCCCCTCTGTAATCAGAATTCACCTTACCTCCCTCTTATTCAAGGTTTCTGGAGAGGTGTTCCAGAAGCTCACCCACTCTTATCTTTAAAGCTCCCAGATTGGCTTCTGGGGCACAACACAATACAAAAGCTTGGTTGTTGAATTTCATTATCCAAAACTCAAGGTTTTCCGTCTCTATCAAGACCTGTTCATATTCTCCAAACCCTATCCCACCTACCCCATCTTTCACACATTGGGTGATGCAAGTGGCGATTGCCCCGATTCGCTCTTTTTTAAAATTGGGGTTTAGCCTGCTCTCCAGCACCAATCCATCCTCTCCTACCACCAACGCCCCCAATACGTCCGGCAGGGATTTCAAATAATGCACCCCGTCTTTAAGATCCACCACCTTCTCTATATGCCAGCGTTCCTGCACCGTCATCACATCGTAGCCCGGCTTGTCGGTCCCATGGATCCTGCCGAAATCCGCTTTTTGCTTTATAGACTTCAGAAGCTCGCCCACCACCTCATTTTCCGGATCAGTGGCTTTGAGCTTTTCTAAGATCTTTTTGGCATCTTTTATTTGATCTTTCTTCATGAGAATCTGAGCCAGAAGAAGCTCGGTGGCTCTGGTTTTGCCATCTGCCTGAACCGCCAGAGCAAGCTCCTTTTCCGCCTCGGAATACATTCCTCTTTCCATGTTGATCTTTGCCATCACCAGATGTCCGGGACCGTAATCGGGATGAAGCTTTAAACCTCGAGTGCAGGCATGAAACGCTTTAGCCAAATCTCCCTTCTTACGATAGGCATCCGATAGGGCCGCAAAAATCATGGATTCGGGATTGTGAGCTAAAATCTCCTCACATTTGGAGATTCTTTCATCCAACTGTACAGTTGGCTGCATAAATCCTCTCAGCTTAAGCTACACTTCCCCCCCTAAACCACAGATGCTACAAAAATTCACCTCCGACAAAGATGCGATTCCCCGGGATAGATGTTTTAAGACAAATCCGAAGACCCTTAAGATTTAACTAATAGGTTTATCGACAGTCAAATTCGGTTACTTAACTTTGGTGGTTGAAAAAATGGGGCTAAGTCCCCTTACTTTCTGGGCTTGAGAGAAATCCGAAAGTTCATAAGACTGATAAACTTAAAGGTGTCAGATCAACTCAGGACTTTTTTCATAAAGTAAATACCAGAAGCTAAAAAAAGGATAAACAAAACACGAAGTGAGGAGATTATGTTGGGGGAGATATTCAGAAGACCAACGCTTAAAGAAAAGCTAAGAAGCTGAGCCACAAACAAAAGGACAAAGGAGAGCGAAAAAAGAGTCCATCCGGAAGCCAGCTCCCCATCTTTTAAGAATGATTTAACTCTCACCGAGATAAGAAAACAGGCAAACGCCCCCACCAGAAGCAAAATATCAAAAAGTGCTGAAAGAACCGATAAAGAGCCGGAGCCTCGAATCTCCGCCCGGAAAATATCGGCACTTTCATAGGCGAAGGAGACCTGTGCAGAAAAAAATACCAACCAGAAGCTGATAACACAGGTTAGTTTTCTACTTATATTTCCTTTCAAGAACTTATGAAGTTTTTCTATAAACATCGCTGGCTTTTCTTTAGAGTTTTCAAAAGCTCTTCTTCCAACTCATACTCTTTTGCAATCCATCTCTGCTCAGCTACCACCTGGGCTGTCTCCTTCTTGATCTGAGAGATAACCTGCCTGGTTAAGTTTCTTCCCAAACTTCTGGAGATAGATCTCAAGAATTCTAAAAGCAGATCATTTAATCCATCCATCAGCTTGTGAAATCGGATGGGCTGACGGATTTTATTTACCGAGTTTTCCAGATGGCGAAAGTCTAAGAAATTCTCAGAGCTTTCCAGTTTACTCAAGAGAGGGTTTAAAGACTTTTGAGCGTCAAAACATCTCTTTAAAATCCTCTTGGCTCCCTCTCCCAACTTTTGGGAGGCCATTTTCTCAATGGTCTGATAGGACTGAGAGTATAGTTTGATCATCACATACAAAAGGAGCTTCTCTCCGTTCGTCTCTTGTTTTCTTATCTTTTTTTTCTCCCCTGCCTCAACCAAGCCAGAAGTGATCAGGTTATATAACGCCTTGCGTGTGTAAAATTCGCTCAAAGGGCTTACCTGCAAAAGCTCGGAGATGGTTCTCTCTCCATCGATGAAGGGAAGTAGCTGTATGTCATTTACAGGCATGGTCACTGTGCTCGACTTTATCCTGGGATTTTTTACCATCTGAAGTTTCACGTCATCAGGCGGAAGAATTTTTTGGATTTGTATCCATTCATCGATCCTCCTTGATCCCTCCATGATCACGTTCATGGTATTGAGCTGGGTGGTGATTTGGTCTGCCGGTGGCAACCTCCCCTCGTAAAAGATGAACTCGCCTGAATTCCAGCCAAACAGGTTATAAATTATCTCCTCTATCTGATATTGTAAGCATTCTATCAACTCCTCTTTGGTTAAAACCCCCATCTCCAGGAGGATGGCGCCCAATCTTTTCCGGGTCAGCTTCTGAAGGCTTAAAGCTCTCTTAAGATCTGGCTCGAGAATCTTCCTCCTCCTTAGAACAAGATTTCCTAAAAGCTCATCTTCGTTTCCCGAGGAGGAGGCGTAGATGATATTTCCCTTCATGAAATATATCTCTCTTTTCTGGTCATCCCGGGAGATCAGAAGCATTCCCGTCTTTCCAGCCGCACTGATCAACTGTAGCAGGTCGGATAAAGAAACCGTCCGCAGATTTCCGGTAAGCCCCACTTCTTTAGTTTTAACGTTCATGCTCAGAAATGAACTTGAGGGTTAAATCCCTAAACACAGACCTCTCCCTTAATGCACATACTTTCATCCATAAAATACTAATCGGGAGAAAATTTATGATTCTTAACCTTTGCTGGCAAAAGATTTCGTCTGTTTTTGGGTTCCGAAAGGCTGGGGATGATAATATCTCACCAAGCAGTGATTAAAAACATGTTTTTTCAGAAAAGCACATCAAAAAAAGCCAGAGCCTAACTTAAGTTAGGTTCTGGCTTTTGCTTCTATTAACCAATTTGGATGATATGTTGGCTAAGGTCTTATAAACCAGAAATTATCTTTTGTCTCCTTCTCTCTTCTTCTCAGTCTTCTTTACTTTTGTCTCTTTTTTCTGTTCGCTTACCTTTGTTTCCTTTACTTTTTTCGGCGTTTTGATGGAGGGGCTCACTTTTGCCGGCGCTTTTTCTGCAGGGACAGAAGGCCGCTTCTTAATGGTCTCTTGCTTCTTAAGAGGTTCTTGCTTTTTTATGCTTCTTGCCTTTACGTCCCTTTCTAACCGATCATCAATGCCATTATTGTTTCTATCTATGAAATAATCATATTTCTCCTTGCTCTTTTTTGTCTTAAACCACCCCTTGATTTTCTTTGATGATTCTTTGGGCGCAACCGCGTCTTTGTCTTCCCTTTTCTGGACACCCTCCTTTGAGGAGGTAACCGTTCCAGCCTTTTCCTTGGTGGTCTTTTTTTCTTTGATCTCTTTAATCTTGGTTGGCTTCTCTTTCGTATCTGAACTGTTGCTTTTGGAACTTCGGTCGATGGCAGAAGCCGAAGAAAGAAAAGCCACGGTGGTCAGGATACACACAAAAACGACAAAAATCTTCTTCATCTCTCTCACCTCTCATCAGTAATATTTTTTGAGCAATATCACGGTTAACCGAAAACCTTAAGCCATAATTTAGAATGGCTAATTTAATATAGCCTAACTGCGCCACTTGTCAACAGTTTACTCATTCAAAAAAACAAATTTACACAGATATCTCTGAAGAAATGCCAGGGTTTGGCCTGCCCGAGGCGGGTCCTACGCGGTTGGGTATTAAATAACTTAGTCCCGCGTAGGCGGGGCTCCCAGCCCCGCAAAAATGACTTTTTCAGAACTCTCACACAATTTACTTGACACACCCTCTTGGAGAATTTCCTAAACATTGCATCCCTTCCTCGCAGACTAAAGCTCATTTGTCCATATGGATCCATAGGAAGTCAATTGATCTGCGGCTACCCCTTTCCTTCCGTTGTGAAAAATTCTATTATATGTCACTCATCATATTGTCAAATTTCCAGCAAGACTCCATTTTTTTAATTTTGGTGATGTTCAAACTGATATTGAGCTTTTTTTAAGAATCCCTTTTCTCCGTAGTTGCTCGATTTATTGAAAATCCCCTGCCAAAGGTAGGGTGATCCAGCCTGTGAAAAGCCCAATCTCAAGATACTGCGAATAAATTGGGCAACAACAAATGGTAAAAAGTTTGCTTATCCCTCCCCTGTTCAGGCGGGTGTTCCTCACCCGCCGTTTGTCTCCCTGGTGAAGAACACCACCGGAAAGCAAGGGAATCATTATCTTCTTCTCTTCCCCGGCTTGCTATCCCTTGTCTCCTTGACATGCGTTTTCCTGACGCCAGCTGATTTTGACACTCTTTTTTCTCTGTTGCTTATTTTTGCCTTACTAATCTTTGGTTTTGAGCTTTCGCTTTTCCGCATCTTCTGCGTTACCTTTGATGGCTGATTTGGGCGGTTAAGCTTATTATCTCTCACTATCTTTTTTGACGTTTTACCCATTGATATTATTTTCTTTGCTCTTGCCTTTCTTTTATCCATGGAAGTAGCTTTTTCGGAAGGCGAAGACCTCCGGATGCTTTTAGCCCTGGTGATTTTATCTATCTTGCTCGGTTTTGGTTTAGCGGTTATGCGTGAGGGAGCAGGACGATCCTTAAGTCCCCTTCGCTTTACCGACGGTTCCTTTCTGAATTCCTTTTCTTTCTTGATACGTGAAACCTCAGCTAAAGCTTTTCTTCCCTTCTCCACATGTCGAACCGGTTTCACCAATCCACCCATATCCCCAGCTCCCCTTCTTCTTTTAGCTTTCTCCGCCCGGTAGCTTTTTTCTACAAACCTCTCCTTCACATATCTGTATCTATCGTGACAGTCAGCCCATACTCTTATGGTGCAATCTCGTCTCACCCGAAACCAGTCTCTCCAGATCCAGCATCCATGAAACCAGAAGCTTACGTAATGCCTTCCCACCACCAGTGCCGGAATGGTTATAGGGGTGATTCCATAGAAGACTCCGTCAATCCATACCTCCACGCCCCAGGGATAATCGAAATAAACGCCCCCCCAATATATGTCAACCGGCCGATCCACGTATACCACCCGGGGCCAGTAATACCACTTAGGGTATTGGTAGTCTACGCTAAATATACAGACATCGGAGGCATAATCATAAGGTGCGATTTCAGCATTTATCTCCGCCATGAATTCAAATGGATCCTCTCCATCCAGTTGGTATGCGTATATTTCACCCTCATACGAATATTCACCAGGGAAGTTGGGAAGAACTAAAGGCTCCAAGCTTGCCACTGCCTGGATATATTCCACTCCGCTGGGTCCGTTTACGGTCAGATCGTAATCATCAAACCTATCCGGGATTCTATAGACCCTTCCACCCTCAACATAATAATCGTCTGCTGAATCATACGGGTAGAGTAGATGGACATATCCTCTGGCATCTATGTTATAGATCACCAAGTAGCAGTCGCGCGAAGCTTGGAAATAGATTTTTATATCCTCACCCGGATAGTAAGTGGCTCCCTCCCCCTTATCCACCCAAACCTCCACATCCAAATAGGGATCGGAGATGACCCGATGTTTCACCCCGTAAGAGTCATCATAATCATGGACCATGCCTCCGGTTACTTCGGCAAAGCTTCTTATCCCCCAAAATAAGCTTGCGGAAAAACATAAACTGAAAATTAAAACAAGCCTTATCAATCTGGTTATTTTCAACATCTTACTCACTCCCTTTTTGTCGCCCAGATGGGCGGTTATCTTTTTGATTGATATTCTCACCCGATCAATCCGTCATTCATTTGATTTAACTCTAAGTCTCTTTTTTCTCATGTATCTCTTTCCCTTGACCCTTGACCCTTGACTCTTGACCCTTGACTCTATCTTTTCACAGCCACCCTCAGATAATTCTCTCTATGAGGTGGTCTGGGAGCAAGCTCCTGATTTCCCCCATCTATTTGATACGCCCAGTCAAAATATATCTTGGTGTTGCCAATAATTTCTCCTACCCTGAGTTTAGCATAATGATCATCCGCAGTCCAGACTATGTAGGAATGTCCCTCTACCACCTCTACCCAGCCAACCTTAGACCACCCATCTGATGGTGACCAGTCCACATCATCTAAGTGATCTGTGTAACCGAAATCCTGAATGTCCGTGATGCTGTCCGCCACGCACAAAAAGAAAGTTTCCAGATAATCATCGTATTCCAAGTAAACATCTGCGTCAGAATCCAGCCAGTGCAGGACCTCTTCTTCAGAGAAATCAAAACCGGAAAGAGAGGGTTTATAAAAATGATCATATAGCCTCCAATCGAATCCCTCCGGTCTGGGGGTGTCAAAAGCCACATCTGAAAAATCGCTCTCATTTCTATCATAGTCGAAGGCAGTTACTCCATAGTAATAAGTGTTTCCATTTTTTACATTGTAGTCAATATAGGCTGAAGTGTCTACCGTGGCAAGGTGGTAATATTTGTTTGAGTTTGGATTTGTCTTCCTGTAAATTCTGTATCCGGCCAAATCTTTCTCATCGTTCGCTTCCCAGAACAACCAGACCGCCTCATCCGCGGTGATACTATAAACTCCTTTCGGCATCGAAGGAGGGGTACAATCCGATCGAACTATATAGACCTCCTCTTCACAACCGCCGAAAATGAAAACCGACCCAAATAGAAAGATCAAAATTAAAAAAACTTTTTTCATTTTCACACCTCCATATTTCTAACTAACTTTCCTAATAATCCTTTCCATTATCAAAGCAAGCTTTGTGCCAAACTCGATGACTTAATGTTTAAGGTTAACTGGATGTTCTAACTAACCAAATATCAAACGATTAGAATATTCGCCATAGTAAACCAATTTTTCTTTTGTTTTTTGTTTCGCACAAAATTTGTTCGGATGGAAAAGAAAATTGTGCAGAAGATAATAGAAGTATAATACTTTTTCGGTCTTGGGAAACCCCAAAGGCGTCTAAAGCCAGAACCTACCTTAAGTTAGGTTCTGGCTTCCACCTAAATTTAACTCACAGAAAGCAGAAATATTCCAGTAAAGATCAAAAGGGAGGCAAAAAATCTCATCTTTCCATATCCTTCTTGGAGAAAGAAGTTTCCCAGAATCACTCCGAAAACTATGCTTATATTTCTTGCCGCCCCCAGATAGCTGACCTTGCTCATCTGCAAAGCATAGAGAAACAGAGCGGCGCTGATGAAGCCAAAAAGTCCCATCAGGAAAAGACCTTTTATGTTGTGCTTAAATTCCTCTCTGATTTGTTTCCCTTTCTTTTTTAACAGAAGAGAGATCACCAAAAACAAAGTCATGAAGCCAATTATTAGATAATACAAGATGAATGGCTCCACTGTCTCCAGGTTCTTTTTGTTTATCAGCGAATACGTGGCAGTGCACGCTCCCGCCGCCATTGAGAAGAGAAAAGGCTTGCTTTTGAATGCTTTGAAAGGTAATGAAAGATGGGAAAGCTTAAAAGAAGGAAGATGAATCACATAAGAGCCGAAGACGGTAATCAAAATACCTAAAAACCCCAGATAGGACACCTTTTCATTCAACAGGATTAAAGCGAAGATCAAGATGAATATTGGTCCAAAGCTACGAGTTACCGGAAAGACCACAGAGAGGTCTACTTTGTCATAAGCTTTTCCTATGAATATGTAGTAGACCGCACCTGTCCCTCCGCAGGCTAAAATACCAATCCACGACCAGAGACTTGCCGGGTAGCTGGATTCCCCTAAGAAGCTTCGTCCCCACATAAAAAGCGGGAAGTAGAGGATGAAACTGATTAAAGATGCCCCGGCAACAAAGGCGACTTTTCTTTCGCTTCCCTTTATCAAAAGATTCAAGGAGGCTTGAAGTAGGGCTGAGACCAAAATAAGCAGAAGCGCTTTAAGGGGCATACGAGGTATCCTCAAGTTGGGGCAGGGGCCAAACCCCTGCCCCAACTTTATTAGATAAGATACAATTTAAAAATCTTTTGGCAAATATTTTTTGAATTGAAAATAAATATCCCAACAGATTAAACAGATGGGAGGTGTCCCATAATTGTTAGTTGGTCTTTATGGTTTTGAAGTTACTAAGGGGAGCAGGAAACAGTTTACACCTTATTATTCGTATGAATGTGCGTATGCACTCATACGAGCTTCGCATTGATTTTTTCTCCCCCACCTGTTTTGGGCTTGACTCGAAATTCGTATGAATGCATACGCATCCCCCTTTAGCAAAGGGGGATTTAGGGGAATTTTTCAAGTTTCAAATCCCCCCCCCTTTCTAAAGGGGGGATGTAAACAATTATATGCTCTCCTTAATAACATATACAGACGGATTCTACATCCATTTTTTATTCCCATACGTTGGTTCCACCCGGACGGGTGCCCGTCGGGGCAACATCCTCTCCCCTTGGGGGAGAGGACTAAGGTGAGGGGGCATTGGCTTTCCCCCTTCTGTTTATCTTCTTTCCCCCTCACCCCCGCCTCTGGAGTGAACCATACGGTTCACACCTCTGGCGGGATTTTCAACCTTTCCCTGCGAAGCTCGTATGAGTGCATACGCACATGCATACGCATCTCCCCTCAGGGGAAAGGGAATTATTCTCCTGATATAATAACTCTGGCAGAGATTCGTATGAATGCTTCGCATGGAAACCATTATTTCCATCTGCAGGGGTCACTTCTCTTCTTTGGCGCTGTCCTCCCAATTAATTTTATCTGCCAAAGTTATGAAACTAACAAATATGAGACGGCGCTAACAGATTGAACAGATGAAAAGATGAAAATCCATGTCTTCCGTTTCATCCGTTGACCAAACTTCTTTTGAATTCTTTCTAAAAATAATCCTTTACAATTTGAATTTTAAACTATATAATATGTCAAATTTTTGATAGGGAGAGGAGAATGCCCGAAATCAAATTTTCAATGGACTGAAAACCCGACTCATACTCTTCAAAAAAATGAATAAGAATCTCTATTTGGGCATTGATATAGGATCAGTCAGCGTGAAGGTGGTGCTTCTCTCATCTGAGAGGGAGATACTTCGATCTTATTACCAGAGATCTACAGGGCAACCACTTCCTACTTTAAAAGGCATCTTAGAGGATCTTTTTGAAAAATTCAATCCGGATGATATAAAATCTTTAGCCGCCACTGGCACCGGCGGAAAGTTGATAAATTCCATCTTAGGGGGAAGCTTCGTAAACGAGGTGATCGCCCAGGCAAAAGCCACCGGCTTTTTAACTCCGGAGGTGCGAACCATAATTGAGATGGGGGGAGAGGACTCCAAGCTGATTCTGTTGCGTCAGGATGACGGCTCCAAAGCTCCGGTGCTGGAGGATTTCTCCATGAATACGCTCTGTGCCGCCGGCACCGGATCATTTTTGGATCAGCAAGCCAAACGGCTGAAGATCTCCATCGAGGATGAATTTGGAAAGTTGGCACTGAAATCAAAGAATCCCCCTCGCATTGCCGGAAGATGCAGCGTCTTTGCCAAATCGGACATGATTCACCTTCAGCAGATTGCCACCCCGGACTATGATATCGTTGCCGGATTATGTTTTGCCATGGCACGAAACTTCAAAGGCTCCATCGTCAAGGGGAAAAAGATCCAAAAGCCCATCTCTTTTCAGGGTGGAGTTGCCGCTAACTTAGGGGTAAGAAGGGCTTTTGAAAGCGTATTTGGACTCTCCGAAGGAGAGTTGTTAATTCCACAATTCTTTAAGGAGATGGGAGCTGTTGGGGCAGGTTTGACCATCATGGGAACAGAGAAGGCGGATATTCCTTTTCTGGGCTTAGAGAGGCTGAATGAATACTTAGCTTCTCCCCGGATAGAACACAAGGGGAAAGAGCCTTTAGTGTTTGCTTTCCCAGAGAATAAATATTATGAGATCACCAAAAATCATCACGTGCCACATGAAGATAAAATCGATGCTTTCCTGGGAATTGATGTAGGTTCTTTATCCACCAATGTGGTGGCAATAGATAAGGACAAAAATGTGATCTCTCGAATTTATCTTATGACCGAGGGACGTCCCATCGAGGCAGTGAAGCGTGGGCTGAAGATAGTGGGCGACCAGATTAAAGATAAGGTAAATATTCTGGGTACGGGAACCACTGGATCAGGAAGATACCTAACCGGAGATTTTGTGGGGGCAGACGTGGTGCATAACGAGATCACCGCTCAGGCTGTCGCCGCAGTTAGCATCGATCCGAAGGTGGATACCATATTTGAGATCGGAGGACAGGATTCAAAATACATCAGCCTGCAGGATGGAGCGGTTATAGATTTTGAAATGAACAAGGTGTGTGCGGCTGGAACCGGGTCTTTCTTGCAGGAGCAGGCAGAAAAGCTTAACATCAATATCGAGGAAGAATTCGGAGATCTGGCGCTTAAATCGAAACGCCCGGTCAACTGCGGGGAACGCTGTACCGTCTTTATGGAATCGGATCTGGTGGCGCATCAGCAATCCGGCGTGCCTAAAGAGGATCTGGTGGCAGGGCTGGCTTATTCCATCGTTTATAACTATCTGAACAAGGTGATGGGTGATAAAAGGGTGGGCAACTATATCTTTTTCCAGGGTGGGGTGGCATGGAACAAAGCAGTGGTGGCGGCTTTCGAGATGGTAACCGGAAAAAAGATTACAGTTCCTCCTCATCATGATGTAACTGGAGCCATAGGCGCCGCTATTTTGGCTATGGAGGAATATAAAGGTGGCAAAAGCAAGTTTAAGGGATTCGATCTTTCTGAAAAACAGTACTCTATTTCCACCTTTATATGTCCAGATTGCCCCAATCACTGTGAGATAAAAGAAGTAAGGGTGGAAGGTGAGCCGTCTCTTTTCTACGGGAGCCGTTGCGAAAAATATGACACCAAAAGAAAATCAAAAAAATCAACCCTCCCCGATCTTTTCAAAGAAAGGGAGAGAATACTTTTCCACATTCATAAGGAATTTGTAACTTCACATTCTAATTCAGATTCAAACCAGGGAGAGAAAAAAAAGGTCGGCATTCCTCTATGTCTTTTCTTCCATGAGTTCTTTCCCTACTGGGCGACCTTCTTTGAGGAGTTGGGTTTTGAGGTGGTGCTCTCCGATCCCACCAACAAACAGATAATTCGCCAGGGTACAGAACAGGTTCTCTCAGACACCTGTTTTCCGGTCAAGGTAGCGCATGGTCATGTTCTAAATCTTCTAAAGAAAAAGTTAGACTACATTTTTCTCCCCAGCTTGATAGACATGAAAAAGGAGGATAACCACAACAAGGAAAATTATGCCTGTCCCTATGTTCAGTCTTTGCCCTACCTGATTAAAGCCGCCATAAATTTAGACGACTATCCCACCCGACTGCTTTCTTTCCCGGTCTACTTTCAATTGGATAGAAACATTCTTCTAAGAACGCTCACTAAACTGGGAAAAGAATTGAAGAGAAGAAAGAGCCAGATAAAGAAGGCCATGCTGAAGGCGGAAAGATGTCAGGAGGAGTTTTACAGAAGACTTACTTTGAAAGGAAAGGAAGTCTTGCAGAGCCTAAAAGAAGATCAAAAGGCTCTGGTAATTGTGGGAAGGCCTTACAATACCTGTGATCCCGGGATTAGCTTAAATATCCCCAAAAAACTTGCAGATTTAGGGATGTTAGCCATCCCCATGGATTTCTTTTGCCATGATCCCCAAATCAAAAAGGATCATCTCCCCAATATATACTGGAAATATGGACAGAATATCTTAGCCGCATCGGAGATCCTAAGAGATCACAAAAAACTTTTTGGTTTATATATATCTAATTTCGGCTGTGGTCCCGATTCTTTTATCACTCACTTCTTTAAAAAGAATCTATCTGGAAAACCTTTCTTATTGATCGAGTTGGATGAACACTCAGCCGATGCAGGAGTTATCACCCGATGTGAGGCATTCTTAGACAGCTTGAAGAAATACCAACCGCCAAGAAAGAAAAAATTAGAGCTTCCCAGATACAAATTCACCGCTTCTGAGAACCATAGAACTTTATATATCCCCAATATGTGTGATCACGCTTATGCCTTTAAAGCCGCCTTGAACGCCTGTGGGCTGGAGGCTTATGTTATGGATCGGTCGGATGAAGACACTCTCACACTGGGGAGAAAATTCACCTCTGGAAAGGAGTGCTATCCCTTCATTCTGACCACTGGCGATCTTTTGAAACTCCTAAGAAAACCGGGAATAAAACCTGAAAGGATTGCCTTTTTTATGCCCCAGGCACATGGACCCTGTCGGTTCGGTGAATATCATAACCTACAGCGTGTGATCTTAGATGAGTTGGGATATTCGAACGTTCCCATCATCTCCCCCGATTCCGAGGATGGCTACTCCACCGTCTCAAATCTTGATGGTGACTTCCGCAAATTAGCCTGGAAGAGCATGGTAACAACAGATCTTCTGATAAAGCTTCTGCATCAGACCAGACCTTACGAAAAGAACAAAGGGGAAACTGATCGGGTTTACCAGTTGTGTTTAGAGCAGTTATCCAAGACCACAGCTTCCAAAGGAGACATCGAGGAAATACTCACCTGGGCAAGGGATATGTTCGCCAAAATCAAAAAAAATGGCGAACAAAGAAAACCCATCATTGGGGTTGTGGGTGAGATTTATATACGGTCGAACAGATTTTCCAACAACAACCTGGTGAGAAAGATCGAGACTTTGGGAGGGGAAGCTTGGGTGACAGGCATGGGTGAATGGATCAACTACACCAGTTACATGTACAAAAGACAGAGTCTCTTGGAGAGAAGATACAAAGAGTACGTGAAGGGATGGCTCACTTACTGGGTACAGAGAAGAAAAGAGCACCAATTGGAGAAACGGTTGGAAGGTTCCATTCTGGAATGTCACGAACCTAAAACCGAAGATGTGCTGAAGCTTGCCAGTCCTTATCTGCATGAGTCATTTGGAGGAGAAGCCATATTATCCATTGGAAAAGCCATCGACTACATAAACCAGGATCTTTCCGGAGTAGTGAACACTATGCCCTTCACCTGTATGCCCGGAACCGTTGTCACTGCCATGTCAAAGAAACTCAGGGAGGACTTTGGCAACTTCCCCTGGCTCAACTTAGTCTACGAAGGGCAGGAGGATGCCAACGAGATCACCCGCCTGGAAGCTTTCATGCATCAAGCCAGAGATTTCCAGAGAAGAAAATCTTAAACCGTCATCGGATGAAACGGATACAATAGATTATTTTCTTTTATCCGTTCAATCCGCTTAATCCGTTGACCGGTCTGCTTTGGTGCTCGGACTCAATCACTAGCATAGGGACAGCCCTCGTGGCTGTCCGTTTTATTTGTCTGGTCTTAAATCTCCCCCCTCACCCTTTGTCTCTCTCTCCCCAGAGGAGAGGGAATTTCCTCTTCCTCTCCCCTCTGGGGAGATGCATATGCATGCTTCGCAGGACTGAGGTGAGGGGTTTATTCATTTTTTCCTTGTTCTTTTTCCTTCCTTTCCCCCTCACCCTTTATCCCTCTCCCCGCAGGGGAGAGGGAAACACACAGCCTCATCCCTTGATGGGAGGGGTAAGGAGAGGGTGACAATAGACAGTTTTGCTCGGCAAAGAAAATTCACAGCAGATTGATCGGATTAAACAGATATTCATAATAACTGATCAGCTTAATCCAGTTAATCAGCTGTGAGAGATTGAGAACTAAAATATGGATGAAACCGAGGCTTGAGCCAGGCTAAGTAGGCTGTCGGGGAATATGCCCATCTGTAGAACCCCCCAGATGGAGATCAACAAAACCAGAGCGGCGCCAAAAGCTAATGGTACTCTTTGCGCCTCAGGCTGTGGTGGGTGCATGAACATGATGACCACCACTCTCAAGTAGTAATAAACCGAGATCAGACTGTTCAGCACTCCGATTATAACCAATCCCACAAATCCTGATTTCACTGCCGCGCTGAAAACATAGAATTTTCCCATGAATCCAGCGGTGGGAGGGAATCCTGCCAGGGAAAACATAAAGACCGTCATCAGAACAGCCAAAAGAGGAGATCTGGTGCCCAATCCAGAATAATCGTCCAAACCGGTGTTCTCCTGACCCTTCTTTCCCAGCGCAATCACCACGGTGAAAGCTCCGATGTTCATAAAGGTGTAAGCTAAGAGATAAAACAGCGCGCTGGAGATTCCAGTCTCCCCACCAGCCACCAACGCCACAAGCACGTATCCGGCATGAGCGATAGATGAATATGCCAGCATTCTTTTTATATCAGACTGGGCAATGGCAATGATGTTGCCCACGGTCATGGTCAAAGCCGCCATGATCCAGACGATCACGGTCCAATCCAGCTTTATGGTAACGAAGGAAAAGAGAAATACTCTCAAGAGTGCCGCAAATCCAGCCGCCTTGGGACCGGCGGAGATAAAGGCGGTCACCGGAGTGGGAGCTCCCTGATACACGTCCGGCACCCACATGTGAAAAGGAACTGAAGCTATCTTGAATCCGAAGCCCACCAATAGCAATCCCGCACCAGCCCAGATTAAAAGATTTGGACCGGCTTCACCAAAGGCGATGCTTTTGATTATCTGTTCCAAGTTAGTGCTTCCCACGCTTCCGTAAATCATGACAATTCCATAAAGCAAAAAGCCGGTGGCAAATGCCCCCATCAAGAAGTATTTCAAGGAAGCTTCGTTGGAGTTTAGATCGCTTCTTTTGAACCCAGCCAACACGTAAAGGGAAATCGACATGATCTCCAGTCCTAAGAAGATTACAATCAGATCAAAGCCGGATGCTAAAAGCATCATGCCCAAGGTGGAGAACAAAATCAAACTGAAGTATTCTCCATGTAAAATCTCTTCCCTTTTAAGATAATTCATGGAGGCAAAGATGATCAGAAACGATCCGGTAAGGAAGATGAATTTAAAGAAGGTGGCGTAATTGTCCACCAAAAACATTTGGCTGAAAGTTGTATCTTGAAAATCCCAGAGACTCAAGTTCGCCAGAAAGGATAACACGATGGCTATCCAAGCCAGATGAGCAGTTAAAATCTTTCTATCTCTGGAAAGAAAGGGATCCAGAACCAGTATGAAAATAGCAAAGACACAGAGAATGATCTCTGGCAAAATCAATTTGAAATTAACTGCTGGCATGATCCAATCCATCTAAATCTCTCCCAATCTATCTTCGGCTTCCAGATTTTTACTGACATAGATGATCATTTGGTCTCTCATTACTTTTCCGTCTTAATTCTTACTCCTGACTTTCTTCACTCCATCTGTTTCATCCGCTTCATCTGTTGGGAATCTATAGTCAAGCTTTCCTCAAAAAGCTGATTTTTCTCGTATTTTATCTTTGCATTCTCTATAAGAGTTTTGACTGAGGGTTCTATTTTGTTAAAGAACGGATTGGGATAAATGCCGATCCAGAAAATTGCCAGAATCAACGGTATTAAAACTATCTTTTCTCTTAAGTTCAAATCCTTCAATTTCTCATTTTCCGGCTTGGTGATTTTTCCGAACATGACGCGTTGATACATCCATAGCATGTATATTGCGGCTAAGATGATCCCAACCGCCCCTAACACTGCATAAACCACGTTGGATTTAAACGTTCCCAGAAGAATGGTAAATTCTCCCACGAAGCCATTGGTTCCGGGAAGCCCGATGGAGGAAAGGGTAACTATCATAAAGAAAGCGGCAAAGACAGGCATTTTCTTCGACACACCCCCAAAATCGGAAATCAGCCGGGTGTGTCTTCGCTCATATATCATCCCCACGATCAAGAACAATGCTCCGGTGGAGATGCCGTGATTGATCATCTGAAGTATGCCCCCTTCCATTCCTTGAATATTGAGGGCAAAAAGTCCCAGCATCACAAAGCCCAGATGGCTGACTGATGAGAACGCTATCAGGCTCTTCACATCCTCCTGTCTTATACAGACCAGAGCACCGTAGATGATGCCAATTATCGCCAAAATGGAGAAAAGCGGGACATAATCTATAAACATATTAGGAAACAGGGGGAGACAGAACCTCAGGAAACCATACGTTCCCATCTTAAGCAAAACCCCGGCTAAGATAACCGAGCCAGCAGTGGGAGCCTCCACGTGTGCATCAGGAAGCCAGGTGTGAAACGGAAACATGGGAACCTTTATGGCGAAAGCTAAGGCAAAGGCAAAAAACAACCAGAATTGTGCTCCCAAGGGAATAGGAAGATTATTTATCTCCAGGAGGTTAAAGGTATACGTGCCGGTGAAACTATGGTTCATGAAATACAAGACTAAAATCGCCACCAGCATCAAAAGGGAACCGGTCATGGTGAAGAGGACAAATTTGATGGTGGCATATATTCTTCTGGGCCCGCCCCAGACACCTATCAGAAAATACATGGGGATAAGCATGAGTTCCCAGAAAACGTAGAATAAGAACAGATCCAAAGAGACGAAAACCCCGATCATTCCGGTTTCCAGAAACAGCATGGAAATGTAGTAACCCTTTACCTTCTCGGTGATGGCAGACCAGGATGAAAGAATAGCTAAAGGAGTAAGGAGCGTGGTCAGGAGAACTAAAAACAGGCTGATTCCGTCAATTCCCAGATGATAGTTTATCCCCAGACTCTCAATCCATGCCTTGTTAACTGAGAATTGCATAGCTGACGATTCAGGGGCGAAATTGAAATAAATATAAAGGGAGAATATGGCATTCAACAAAGAGAGGATAAAGGCAACTATTTTAATGGCACCGTGCCTGCTTCTATCGATAAGAAGTAATATCAAAACTCCCAGAAGCGGGAAAAACGTAAGTATGGTTAAAATCCAGGTATCCATCATTATCTCACCGAAAGATAAAATAGAACAAGATCAAAATTGTTCCCAAAAGCAAGGAGAGACCGTAATTGCGCAGATAGCCGGTCTGGGTTTTTCTTATAACCGTGCCTAATCCCTTGACCACAGAGGCAATCCCATTGGCTATACCATCTATCACCAAAACATCAAATTGCTTCCACAACAACAAAGCCAGACTCAAAAGAGGATTTACAAAAACTTTAGCATAGAGTTCATCCACATAATATTTGTTGAACAAAATCCGATAGGGGGTTTTGTATTTTTCCGCCAGTTTTTTTGGAATCTTCACATTCTGGATGTAAAATCGATGGGCAACAAGAATGCCAATTATCACCACCACTATGGAGATAATCATCAAAAGATACTCAGTAGACATCGTGTGAGTGGTAGGGTGAGTAGTAGAATGACTTTGCTCAAATACGGAGGACAAAAATCCTTCGAATCTGTTCGATCCTCCTAAGGAATGAGGAATTCCCACATAGCCTCCGATAACCGAAAGCACGGCTAAGACCACCAGAGAGATGGTCATGGATTTCGGAGCTTCGTGAATATGAGCCTGGACTTCTGGATCCACTCTGGATTTTCCCAAAAAGGTCAAAAAGACCAATCTGAACATGTAGAATGCGGTCAGTCCCGCAGTGATCACCCCCACCAGCCAGAGCAGGAAATGACCGTGAGGGCTGGAGAATGCTTTCCACAGAATTTCATCTTTGCTGAAGAATCCGGAGAACAGAGGAATCCCGGAGATAGCCAAAGTTCCGGCAAGAAAACACCAGAAGGTGATGGGTATATATTTCTTCAAGCCGCCCATCTTCTGCATATTTAACTCGCCGGCCAAGGCATGCATAACCGCGCCAGCGGACAGAAACAGCAAAGCTTTAAAGAATGCATGGGTCATGAGATGGAATATCCCAGAAGCGAAGGCTCCCACTCCGCAAGCTAAAAACATATATCCTAACTGGCTGATGGTGGAATATGCTAATACTCTTTTAATATCATTTTGCACCAGACCGATGGATGCGGCATATATGGCGGTTGCCGCCCCGATTACAGCCACCACTCCCATGGAGATCGGAGCCAGAAGAAAGAGCGCATGGCACCTTGCCACCATATATACTCCCGCTGTTACCATGGTGGCAGCATGAATCAACGCTGAGACAGGAGTAGGACCCTCCATGGCGTCAGGAAGCCATACATAAAGTGGTAGCTGGGCGGATTTGCCGGTGGCTCCCATGAACAAAAGTAAGGTGATGGCGGTGACCAATCCTCCTCCAAGAGCCAAGACGTGCGGTGCATTCTCAAAAACTTCGGTGAAATTCAAACTTCCGAAAGTCCAGAAAACCAACATCACTCCCAGTGCGAAACCGAAGTCTCCGATTCTGTTGACGATGAAAGCCTTCTTTCCTGCGTCTGCGGCGCTCTTCTTCTCATACCAGAAGCCGATCAAAAGATAGGAGCACAAGCCCACCCCTTCCCATCCCAGATAAAGCAAGAGGAAATTGTTGGATAGGACCAGAGTGAGCATGAAGAATGTGAAAAGATTCAGAAATGAAAAATACCGGGCATATCCTTTATCCTCTTCCATGTAACCGATGGAGTAGAGATGAATGAAAAATCCCACTCCGGAAACCACCAAGATCATAACTGATGAGAGAGGATCAAGCAGAAAGCCAACGTCGATATGAAACTTTCCGGACAAAATCCAGGGGAAGGCAATCTTTTGCACCACCCTCTCCCCTGCTGGCAGAGCCGAAAGCTGAAAGAATATGACCATGGAGGTCAAAAAGGACAAACCCACAGAGGTGCAACCTATCCAGCTCACCAAGCTTTTGCCTGAACTTTTCTCCTCAGGAAAAGCTTTCAAAGTGAGGGCTAAAATTCCGTTGACCAAAAAACCGATCAGAGGAAATAATGGAACTAAATAAACGTAGTTCATTTTTTAATCGTCCACAGCCCACCGTCGACAGTCCACAGCTAAGGCTTTTAACCATGGACAGTGGACTGAGGACTGTGGACAGCTTACCATTTCATCAAGTTGAAGTCATCAACATTAACGCTTTTTTTATTCCTAAACAAACATATGATTATTGCCAATCCCACCGCGGCTTCTGCCGCCGCCACGGTCATCACTAAAAACACAACCACCTGACCATCCAGAGAACCCAACTGTCTGGATAAGGCCACAAATGCTAAATTAACCGCATTCAGCATCAGCTCGATGGACATAAACATGATCAAAATGTTTCGCCTGACTAAAACTCCCAGAACGCCGATGGCGAAAATCACCGCACTCAGTATTAAATATGGAGATGAAGAAACCATTGCTTTTACCCTGAATTGATTCTTTTCTTTCTTACCGAATATCGCGTAGCAGAGCCTTCACGGCTCTGCGGTATATGAACCATTTATCCCAGATTAAGTTTTCATAATTTCCTTTTTGCCATAACTATGGCACCCACAATTGCCACCAAAAGCAAAACCGACGCCAACTCAAACGGAAAAAGATATTTGGTGAAAAGAAGTTGAGCCAAAGGCTCAACCCCAGCGGGAATGGCAGACTCGGAAACATCTTCGGCTGATTTAGAACCAAAAACTCCCACCTCAATAACGGTTGCCATTCCGATCAGAAGTAGAAAGACGAACAGAATAGCAAAAAATCGCTGAGCTTTTCTTTTCTCCGGACCGAATTCGTCCCTCCTCAGATTCAAAAGCATGATAACAAACAGGAACAAGACCATGATGGCACCGGCATAAACTATGATCTGGATTGCCGCCAAGAACGGAGCGTTCAATAACAAAAAGAGTATGGCTAAGCTTGCCATGGTGGCTATCAGAAAGAGTGCGCTTGCCACTGGGCTTCTCTGGCTAATCACCAAAATAGAACAGGCAACCGCAACCACCGCCACTATGGAAAAGATCAAAATCTCCATCTTCCTATCCGTTTAATCCGTTACATCCGTTGACCAATCCGTTACATCCGTTGACCAATCCGTTGACCCTTTTTGTCCAAAGGCACCAACAGATCTTCTTTGGTGTATATCAACTTCTCCCGTCTGTCATTGGAGAATTCGTATTCCTTTCCTAAGAAAATCGCCTCCTTGGGACAGGCTTCCTGGCAATATCCGCAGAATATACATCTGAGTTCATTTATCTCATACACTTTAGCATATCTTTCACCAAATTCGTTTTCTGCCGGCTCCATGTATATGCACCCGGAGGGACAGGTGGCGGCACAGAGCCCACAGCAGACGCACCTCTCCGACCCATCCTCGTTTCTTTCCAGATAGTGTAGACCTCTATACCGCGGAGAAAGTGTCAGCTTCTGCTCTGGATATCTTACCGTAGTCGGTCGGGAAAGCAGATATTTGAAAGTGACCGACAAACCTCTAGGAATCGCCCAGAATATGGTTTTCAAAACATCAAACATAATTGAACCATTGAACCTTTGAACCATTAAACGCTTGAACTTTTTAACCTTTGAACTTTTGAACTTTTTTTACAATATCATTATCACCGCCGTGACGAAAATATTAAGGAGCGCCAGAGGTAGCAATACCTTCCATCCGAAATTCATCAACTGATCATATCTGAATCTTGGCAGTGTGGCTCTTATCCAGATGTAGAAAAAGAGAAACAAAACCATCTTTATCAGAAACCAGACCACCGGCGGCAAAAACGGACCATGCCACCCGCCCAAAAACAGAGTGGTCGCCAAGGCAGAGACATTTATCATGTTGCCATACTCTCCTAAGAAGAACATGGCGAACTTCATGGACGAATACTCGGTCATATATCCTGCCACCAGTTCATTTTCCGCCTCGGGGAGATCAAAAGGAGCACGGTTGGTCTCGGCAATGGCACAGATAAGATACAGGAGAAATCCCAGCGGTTGGCGGAAAATAAACCAGTTGAAAAACTTATCCTGTGCGTTCACTATGTCAACCAAGCTTAAAGAACCGGCAATCATCAAAACCCCAATCAGGGAAAGACCTAAGGATACTTCATAGCTGATCATCTGGGCGGAAGACCTCAAGCCTCCCAGAAGCGAATATTTGTTGTTGGAGGACCAGCCAGCTAAAACCAGTCCGTATACCCCCAAAGAGCTGACCGCAAGTACGTAAAGTATTCCCATATTGAAGTTGGAGATCACCATATCGACTTCGTATCCCAGAAGTTTTATCCCAGATCCGAAGGGGATGACTGCCACAATTATCAAGGCAGGGATAAAGGTCAAAACAGGAGCCAAATTATAGATGAATTTATGCACATTCGCTGGAACTATGTCTTCTTTAAAAAGAAGTTTTACACCGTCTGCGATGGGCTGAAGAAGACCATGAGGTCCCACCCGCATGGGACCCAATCTCACCTGAAAATGACCCAAAAGTTTCCTTTCCAGCCAGGTCAGGTAAGCAATCAACAGTAGAAAAACAACCAGAACCAGTGCGACTTTAATCAAGGTAATAATGATAAATGCTAACATGCTTTCCCCGAATCACTATGAAACCACAGGCTCCTTGTTGCTTCGGGAATTTGTATTCCCGAAGCCCAAGCTTGTGTCGGGATTACAAAATCCCGACATAACTATAGTAAACGAATTAAATAAATTGACATAATCACCCTCCCCCTCACCCCCTCCCATCAAGGGAGGGGGAAATTTATGAAGTTCCCTCTCCCCTTGTGGGAGAGGGTTAGGGTGAGGGGTATATAAATTTATTTCTTGCTTTTGTATTAAAAAGGTTCTTTTATTGTTGATAGCCATCTTAGTTTTCATAATCTCAATCATATACCTTTCTCAATTTCCCATTGTTTTCCCGATTCACCTAAATCTTCCCAGTCTATTTTTGAATAAATGGGCGAGACCTTGACTAACTCTTCGAAAATTTGCCCGGCTGAGGTGTGATCAAAATCGTATCCCATGGCTTGGGCTAACATACAGATGATATACCAATCAGCCCTACAATTTGCTAAAGGATTGAATGCTTTCTTGAGTTTTTGAACCCTTCTCTCCACGTTGGTGAAGGTCCCGTCTTTTTCAGCAAAAGAGGCTCCGGGCAAAACCGCATGGGCTAACTTGGCAGTCTCGGTTAAGAAGATGTCCTGAACCACCAGAAAATCAAGCCTTTTGAGTGCACCTTTTACGTAGTCTCTGTCCGGATATTCACTCACCGGGTCTGCACCTGCGATATACATTGCCTTGATCCTCCCTTGATTAATTCCTTCCAACATGGAATTAAAATCAAGCCCCGGCTTATCTGGAACTTCAGCATTCCAGATTTGTTCAACCTTTTTTCGCAAAGCTTCATCCGAAACGTCGATATAGCCCGGAAGCCTATCCGGCAAAACCCCGCAATCCAAAGCTCCCTGGGAATTGCAATCCTCCCCCAGTAGATTGACCCCGCAACCGTCTTTATCCTGGTGTCCGGTCAAATGCAAAAGATCATACAGAGAGTCGATTATCTTAGCGTTTTGCGGATGAGTAATTATTTCTCTGCCACAAAGAATCATGATGCTTTCAACTCTTGTTAGCGCATGAGCCAAGCTTCTGATTTTGTCTGAAGAAATCCCGGTTGTCTGCGAAACTTTTTTGCTGTCAAATGGCTGGACTTTCTCTCGTAGCTTCTGCATCTCGTTTTCAAAGAGACCCATCTTATCAGCATCAAATAGTTTTTCCTCTATGATCTCACTTGTTACTCCATTTAACAAATCCAACTCGGTTCCCTTCTTGTAAATTAGCTCATCCTGGGCGAATCTATTCAAGCGGGAGCTTTCTGAATTTGCCAAAATCAGAGCATTGCCTTTCCTGACTGATTTTATCACTCTCAGGGTTATTATAGGATGTTCCTTTTGTAGATCACAGCCCAAGACAAAAATCAGCTTCGCCTTCTCGATCTCACTTATAGAATTGGTCATGCTATAAATTTGATTTTTAGCTTTAAAATTAGGGCTGGGCAGAAGACGTTTTGAATTGACTCGATGATCGATGTTATTAGTTCCCAGCACCACTCTGAAGAATTTCTGCAAGATGTAGTTCTCCTCATTGGTGAATTTTGATGAACCCACTCCAGCCAGAGAATCTGCACCAGATTGCTCCTTTATGTTTCTTAGCTTTAAAGCCACCAATTCGATCGCCTCGTCCCAATCCGCAGGTGAAAGTTTTCCATTTTTCTTTATTAAAGGATGCTTCAACCTGTCAGGATGATTGACGAACTCGAATCCGAATCTGCCCTTATCGCATAAAAATCCCTCATCCACCAAATCATTCCTTCGAGAAGTGATGCGGTAAATTTTATCATCCTTTGTCCATAGCTTAATGTTACAACCATCGCCACAAAGAGGGCAGATTGAAGACGTGACTTCAGTCTGCCAAACCCGCACTTTATATCTGAAGGATTTTGAAGTCAAAGCACCCACCGGACAGATTTCCACCACATTTCCCGAATAGGGATTGTCAACCGGAATATCCGGTAAGACGTTTATCTCTGATCTTGACCCTCGCCCAAAGGTTCCCAGGTCAGTTTCCCCGGCGATCTCAGTTATAAATCGAACGCACTTGCGGCACAGGATGCAACGATTCATATTTCTTATTATCTGCGATCCGACAGGTAGATCATCATACTTGGATTTGGGATCGACCGAAAATCTTCTTTTTTCCTCTACATATCTGCTTTTATCTGAGCCATATTTGAACACCAAATTTTGAAGTTCACATTCTCCCCCCTTATCACAGACAGGACAATCCAATGGGTGATTAATAAGTAGAAACTCCAAAACACCCTTTCTGGCGGCTCTCACCTGGGGAGTATCAGTTTTTACTACCATTCCCTCAGAGACTGGGGTAGCACAAGCAACCTGAAGTTTCCCCATCTCCTCCACCTCCACCAGACACATTCGACAGGCGCCCACCGGCTCCAGCTTATCGTGAAAGCAGAAGGTGGGAATCTCTATCCCCAGTTTTCCCGCCGCCTTAAGGATAGTGATCCCCTCCTCCACTATTACCTTTTTTCCATCTATGGTTAAGGTCACCATATTATCTTGATCACTTCATCCGCTTAATCCGCTTCATCCGTTGACCCATCCGTTCAATCCGCTGACCCATCCGCTTAATCCGTTTAATCCGTTGACCCATCCGTTGACCTCTTCATACAAATCTTGCCCCCAAATCCACCATACATTTTTTGTTCTTTATGTGATACTCATACTCATCCCGGAACTTCTCTATGGTACTGGTGACAGGAACCACCGCGGCATCACCCATCGGGCAGACCGTATTCCCGGCTATATTGGCGCAGATGTCTCGAAGAAGATCCAGATCCTGTTCTCTCCCTTTTCCGTTTTCAATCCTCTCCATGATCTGTCTGATCCACCTGGTTCCCTCTCTGCAGGGAACACATTTGCCACAAGACTCATGCTCAAAGAATTTGGATATACGATAAGCCACCTTTACCATACAGGTAGTCTCGTCCATCACAATGGTGGCTCCGGATCCTAAAAGCGACCCGGCTTCATAAAGGGATTCAAAATCCATCTTCACATCCAGAAGGTCAGCGGTCAAAACCGGGGTGGATACTCCGCCCGGTATTACAGCTTTCAGTTGGCGATTATCTTTTATGCCTCCGCCATGCTCAAAAATCAACTCCCTTAAAGTAACACCCATGGGAAGTTCGTAATTGCCAGGTTTATTTACGTGACCGGAAAGGGAAAATATCTTTGTGCCGGTGCTTTTGGGTTCACCGATATTTGCAAACCATTCTGCTCCATTCAACACGATATGAGGAACATTTGACAGAGTTTCCACGTTATTGATCACCGTAGGATTTCTGTAAAGTCCTACCGAGGCGGGAAAAGGTGGCTTCAGTCGGGGATTTGCCCTTCCCCCCTCAACCGATTCCATCAAAGAGGTCTCTTCTCCGCAGATGTATGCTCCTCCTCCTCTGTATACATCCACATCCAGATCAAAGCCTGCTCCCAAAATGTTTTTTCCCAGGTATCCTTTTTGATAACACTCGCGTATAGCCTTCTCTAATCTCTTGGCTCCGAAATAAAATTCTCCCCGGATGTAAATGAAAGCCCGGTGCGCTCCTATGGCGTAAGAGGCGATGATGATCCCCTCCAACAATTGGTGAGGATCATTTTCGATCAAAGCCCGGTCTTTGAATGTGCCCGGCTCCCCTTCATCTGCGTTACATAGCAAAAACCTGGGCTTGGGTGAGTCTTTGGGAACAAAGCTCCATTTGAGTCCAGCAGGAAAACCAGCCCCTCCCCTTCCCCGCAAGCCTGATTTTTTTACCATCTCAATCAACTCATTTGGGGTATGTTCTTTCAAAGCTTTGGGCAGAGCCCGATAGCCACCATTTCGGATGTAGGTGTCGATCTTGTATTGGTCTGGAACATCTATATATTTAAACAAAATCTTTTCCATTATTTTCTCACCCATCCCTAAAAAAACCTTAGAGAAGGTAAACTGGAGTGTCCACCTTTAGGTGGACTCAAAAGAGTCTTTTGTATTTCAAGATTTTGTTGGTCCCGCTAAAGCGGGACACTCCAGCACAACTAAGCTGAAATCTGTCTCATATTTCTTTCTGTTTTCTCAAATCCTTAATTATTCTATCCACCTTGACTCTGGTCAGATTTTCATAATAGGTCTGGTTTATCTGCATCACCGGAGCCGTGCCACAAGAGCCCAGACATTCCACTTCGGACAAAGTAAAAAGACCATCCGGGGTGGTTTCCCCAACTTTTATCTTTAGCTTCTCCTCCAGGTAGCTCAAAAGTTGTTCTGCTCCCAAAAGCATGCATGAGACATTTGAACACACCTGTATGTGATATTTGCCCACTCCCTGCTTGGGGAAATAGGTATAAAAGGAAACGACCTCAGCCACCTCCATCTCACTTAGATCAAGAAGCCCTGCTACCTGTTTTAGAATATCTCGATTATAAAAACCGATCTCCTCCAGCACCACGTGCATGGCCGGAAGGATGGCAGACTTTCTTTCCGGAAATTTCTCTTTTAACTCAGCAATCCTCTTTTTAGCAGATTCACTCAGCATATCATCTTACCTTAAACCTTGAACCTTGAACCTCAAACCGTAAACCTTTTTACCTATCCACTTCACCCAACACAATATCAATGCTTCCGATGACCGCCACCACGTCAGCAATCAGCCTTCCTTCGATCATTTTGGGGAGAGCACTTAAGTTGACAAAACAGGGAGGCCTCACTCTAACTCGATAGGGTTTGTTTGACCCGTCTGAGACGATATAGTAGCCCAACTCTCCCTTGGGAGATTCGATGGAGTGATAAACTTCCCCCACCGGTGGGCAAAATCCTTCCACTACCAATTTGAATTGAAATATCAAAGCTTCAATGTTGGAGAGAACCTCCTCCTTGGGAGGAAGCACCACTCCGGGAATCCGGGCAACAAAATCTCCCTCTGGAATTCCATCCAAAGCCTGTCCCACTATTCTTAAGCTTTGCTTCATCTCCTCCAGCCGGACTAAATAACGATCATAAACGTCTCCATTTTTTCCGGCAGGTATATCAAATTCGAACCTGTCATAACCGGAATAGGGATTGGATTTTCTGATATCCCACTTCACTCCGCAGGCTCGCAAAATGGGACCTGAAACACCACAGTTGATGGCATCATTTGCAGAGATCTTTCCTACCCCCACAGTTCGATTAAGCCAGATGCGGTTTTTAGTCAAAAGATTTTCGTAATCATTTATCCTGTCTGGAAAGGTATCTAAAACTTCCCTGACTTTGGGTTCAAATCCGTCCGGGACATCCTGAGCCAGCCCACCGATTCTGAAATAGGAGGTCATCATTCTCTGCCCGGAGACAAGTTCAAATATGTCCAGAAGCTTTTCTCTCTCCCGGAAAGCATACAGAAGCATACTCATGGCGCCTATATCGTGGGCATGAGAACCGACCCAGACTAAATGGCTGGCAATTCGGGTCAGCTCGGTCAAAAGCACCCTGACGAACTGTGCTTTTGGGGGAACTTGAATGTCCAAAAGCTTTTCCACAGATAGAAGGTAAGCCAAGTTATTGGAAAGCGATGCCACATAATCCATCCTGTCTGTGAGAGGAATCACCTGAGCATAGGTCTTGTTTTCCATGGTCTTCTCAATGCCAGTATGCAAATAGCCTATGTCCGGTGTAGCTTTGATCACGGTTTCGCCATCCAACTCCAGGATCACCCTCAAGACACCGTGAGTGGCGGGATGCTGAGGACCCATATTCAGTACCATGGTGTTGGTGCCGATTTTTTCAATTCTGTTCAAAGCCTCTGGTTTCAAATTTAATCCTTTATCAAAGATTGGTGTATGAGGTTCCTGAAAAAGTTTTTAGAGAGTGGAAATTGGAGTGTCCCGCTTTAGCGGGGCCAAGAAAAGTCTATTTATTTTCCAGGAACCTAAAAGGTCAAGCTAAAGCTTGACACTCCAAAATAATAACTCAAAAAAATCACTTCTAAGAACCCTCGTGTATAACAAAAGCCACTTCCATATCTTATTTTATTATCTTCGGAGGAAGAATTTTGTTATGAGTGAACATCACTTCCTCTCTGGTCAAAGGAAAATCCTTTCTTAAGGGGTGACCCTCCCAGTCTTCGGGCATCACTATTCTTCTTAAGTCCGGATGATTGTCGAACCTTATTCCAAAAAGGTCGAATACCTCTCTTTCATGCCAGTTTGCTGTGCTCCAGACAGAGGTAACTGAAGGCACGCTTTCCCCTTCCTCCACTTTTACTTTCAATCTCAATCGATGATTCTTATCTAAGGAGTAGAGGTGATAGTTTACGTCGAATCTTGGCTGTCTTCCGAGACGATCAACTCCACAAAGATCAGAAAGAAAATTGAAGGCAAGCTCCGGCTCATCCCGTAAGAAGGTACAGAGGGAAACAATGTCTTCTCTTCTCACTACAATAGTCAATTCCCCTCGAAATTCAGCAACCTCCAGAATCGACTCTGAAAATTTCTCCTTTAATTTTGTCAATATTGGATTTTCCAACTCAACTCTCCCTGTAACTTTCTAACAGCCCGCATCACATCCGTTCAATCCGTTTCATCCGTTGACTTATCCGTTCCATCCGCTCGATCCGTTGACCTCATCCGTTCAATCCGTTTAATCCGTTGACCCATCCGCTCAATCCGTTGACCTTTTTCTCAATGACTCCTTCTCTATTTTCTTATGCAATTTCATGATCCCTTCTAACAACTGTTCTGGCCTGGGAGGACATCCGGGGATATAGATATCCACCGGGATGATTTTGTCTACACCTTGAACGATAGCATAATTGTTAAACACTCCTCCGCTGGATGCACAAGCGCCCATGGCGATCACCCACTTGGGCTCAGACATCTGTTCATAAAGCAGTCGAACCACGGGAGCCATCTTATTGGAAACCCGACCTGCCACGATCATCAAATCCGCTTGACGGGGGGAGGATCTGAAGACCTCCATTCCGAAACGCGATATATCAAAACGAGAGGCGGCAGTTGCCATCATCTCTATGGCACAGCAGGCTAAGCCGAAACCCAGTGGCCATACAGAAGATTTTCTCGACCAGTTAACCGCTTTTTCTACGGTGGTCAAAAGAATACCTCTTGGTATATGTTCTTCCAATCCCATTTTTTTCTGCCTTACGATAACGAACCAATTAAATAAACTGACATAATCACCCTTCCCCTCACCCCCTTCCATCGAGGGAGGGGAAAATTTATGACGGAGACTCGTCTGGGAAGTCCCCTCTCCCCTTGCGGGAGAGAGTTACGGAGACCCCCAGACGGGAGCGACTGCTCGTCTGGGAGGATAAGGGGTAAGTAAACTTATTCCTTGCTTTTGTATTAACTAACCTCTTCACTCTCCTCCCATTTCAACGCACCCTTTTTGATTATGTAAAAATATCCTACCAGAAGGATCAAAAGAAAGATTCCCATCTCTATCAAGCCGAAAAGGCCAAGCTTTCTGTAAATAACCGCCCAGGGATACAGAAACACCACCTCTATATCAAAGATGATGAAGAGGATTGCGATTAAATAAAATTTCACCGAGAATCTTCCTCTGGCATCCTCGATGGGTTGTTTCCCACACTCATAGGTGGAAAGCTTATCTTTGGTGGGAACCCTTCTTCCGAACAAATAGGAAAAAGCCAAAATCACAAGCGCCATCCCGGTCACCACAAATATCAAAACAAAAATTGGAAAATAGACTTCAAACATATCCATTCCTTCAAAAGTTTGTGAAATAAATAACAAGCTCACCTAGGGTTGTCAAGTTAATTCTTTCTGTTTTTTTTAGAAAACTATTTCTTCAGAGAGAAAGATGGAAATGGATTGTAAGCTCCTATATCCGGAAAACAGTGTTGTTATGATCTGAAGGAATTTGTAATTACAATCGGATAAATGTCGTTGCTCAATTTATTGAGCCCTTGTTGGGGCGGGGGTTGTACCCCCACCCCTCTATCCGGTCAGACGACCGCCCGTCTGGGCGGACAGAGGTGCAATTCCTGTCCGATCTGGGGGTAAATGTAGTTGCTCAATTTATTGAGCTAAACACGCCCCATGAATGGGGCAACTACAAACAGACAATAAAAAGAGGTGGGTGTCCCACATTGGCGGGAACCCACCTCTTCTGAGTTTAAGATGCTTATGAACCACACGGTGGTGGCCCACCTTTATAGAGATAATTGATTAGATGCAGCAGATCACCTAAATCAATTACCCCGTCGCAGGTGGCGTCTCCGGCTGACATGGGTTCAGGAGGAGGTCCACCTTTGTACAGGTAATTGATCACATGGAGCACATCACCAAGGTCCACCACTCCATCGCTCTTAGCATCACCACACAGGAAATGAACGATGTTGGAAATTCCCGAAACATTTGGTCGGCTGTCCAAACCTTTGATGGCAAAATAGCACTCAGGATGACAGGAACTTTCCATTGACACCTGAAGGCTGTCCTCCTCTCCTACTATGAGATTGAAGAATCCTTCACCAGCACAAGCCTCTGCATCATCCCACCAAGCCTGAGTGTCAGCACCAACCGGGGTGGTGCTATATCTAATATTATAGGTGGCGATGGGTTGCTCTCCCACATATTCGCCCGGAACAGTCCATTCCAGGGTAAACCAGGAGTTGGGATCGAGGTTGAAATCCTGAATTGGCAGAGGCGGAATGTTATCCTCGGAATAACCGCTTTCTGGATTAGAGTCATAGTAGATTAAAGGATCAGAGGTCATGGCGGAGACAAAAAAGACCGACCAGTAGATGCCTTGTTCTTCAGTGTAATCGCCTAAGGTGGGACATACGGTATTGTAAGTTTCCTCACCCCGCGCCGGAACGGTCTTAATGAAATCCCAATCACCCGGAGGATAATCCCGGCCCACATCAAGCATTCCTGAATAAGATGGGAAAATTTCCTCGCTTTGACCATGAGCTTTGTCATCGTCGATCCTTCTCCAGATGCCATATTCGGTGATGGTAACCGGCGAACCCACAAGATCATAACAAGAGCGATTCCAGTTGACTCTGACTTGTCTACCCTGATCGTTGCCTACGTCAGTAACTGAGGCGATGGACACGTTAGGTACGACAGTAAAATTACCGTCAGTCAAATTAGGATAAACCTTACCTCCGGCATAGGTGAAAAGATTGCCTCTGAAAGGTACTGCTATCACATTGTTCAAATCCAGGGATGTTGCTCCCGGGGGAGCCTCCGGATCTACTGAAAATGTGATCTCTACCAATTCATTCGTACCCGCTGGTATATTCTCCGCCTCGTCGCAATCAACTATACACACAATTTCAACCTCTCCAGCAACATATATGATGTATTCAAATACATCTGGATCCAGCGTCCCGCTTATCTCCACATCTGTTGCCTCCAAGATATTTTCATCATACTGTAAAAAAATCTGATATCCATACAAAGCTTCACTATTCTCAGCAGTTATGGAGACAACCACCTCAGTTTCTTCACATACTGATGCATCTCCTGCAATCAGAAAATCCACAGGGTCGGGGGGAAGTGGAACGCACTCTGCTAAACAATCCAAGCCATCCGGGGTCGGATCGGTACCTGGTTCGGGAAAAGGCGGAGGGGGCTCAGAACCACCCTTAAACAAGTAATTAATCAGGTGGAGCATATCCCCTAAATCTACGACTCCATCGTCATTAGCATCGCCAGCATCCATGCACGGAGGGTCCGGACAGCCATGATACAAATACCCGTCAAGGTAAGCCATATCATTAAAGCCCACCAGGCAATCACCATCTGCATCCCCACGAATGAATTCATGTTGCGCAAAAGCTTGATCAACCCCGCCAAATGTTGAGCCAAGAAGCAAAAAAAGCCCCACCATCAAAACACATAGTTTGGCTGATTTCATTGTTTTACGCCTCCTTTGAAAGAATAAAGGGTTCGAGTTAATTCCTTGAATTTCAACAACTTAAAACGAACGAGAAAAGGGCGCAATATACCCCTTATATAACTAAACATTTTTAAAATAACTTTTTACTTAACTAAACGGGTAAAACCAATTACTTTAATTTTCGCTGAAAAAGATTGTCGTAGGGACAGCCCTTGTGGCTGTCCTTCTTAAAGTTAGGACAGGGACAAGCCCTGTCCCTACATAATACTGCCTCAGATCTTCTAAAACAAACTTGCTTTCCTATATAATCCCTGCTAAGAATATGAATGGCTCTAACAACCGAACAAATTGTGCATTCCCATTATTTATTATAGGTTTGCAGTAGATTCCAATCCTCAAAGAGCATCAACTATGTATGTTATTCAAAAGTAATTTACCTCGAATTACTCTCTTGTCAAGAGAAAAAAATAAAAAAATAACGTCAGGATTTTTGGTTTGAAGCGAAATCTTTTAATAAAATCGAAGAATTATCCTCGAGCAATAACTCTTATCTCGCCAGAGCAAAACATAGGAACAAGTAACTTAATAAATCCCCTAAACCCTTTTTGACTCTCTGTCTATAACCTAAATTAGGTAAAACGAGAAAGTTGGATTGTCGCCCATAGGTTGTTGAAGAAATCCCACAAGTTCGCCTAATTTTTGAAAGTTTCTTTAACCTTCTTCCTCTTTACGTTGTCTTTGCTAATCAACAATCAGGAAAAGAGTTAGCCGAAACACTTAAATCAATTTCTCAAGCTCTATCTCACTTCGGCACACCAATTGCCTATGATTGTTTAAGCCCCCTACAGGATTCGTTCCCAAAAAGAGGTCTCTGAAAAAGTGCCAGGGTTCGGCGGGCTAAGAGCCCGCCCTACGCGGTTGGGTATTAAATAACAATGACTTAGACCCGCGTAGGCGGGGCTCCCAACCCCGCAAAAATAACTTTTTCAGAGCTCTCAAAAACTTTTGGTAACAAAACCAAGCTATGAATTTTCACTCTAACTGGACATAAAGATAGGTAATTATTTCACACTTGAGGAGCAGGATGATTTCTAATAAGAAGTCCGCAGGTGTGAACCATACGGTTCATATCGCAGGACCCATAGAACCTGGAAAAAGGATCAAACTTCGGTTTTCATTCCGGGCATTACTTTTGATTGCTTTTTTCTCTTTTCTGATCCTCCAGTGTTCCATAAACAAGCCCGCTGCCCCCACCTGGAATGTGAAGTTAAGTGTGCCGCTGGTAAACAGGTATTACGACATGGAAACCTTAATAGATAAAATAGATGAACCATACCTTAAACTCGACAGTCTGGGAAATCCTGTCTTCTATTTTGAGGAGGAGTTGGACACAATCAAATTGGTGGACAAGTTGCGCTGTGATTCCACTTCTGTCAACTTTAAGGACACGCTGGGAATCATAAACATTCACACTTCGGAATCCCGAAAGATGGAATTTTGTGTAACGAAATTCTACGATGGGCCACCTGGTTACGTACCGCCTTGTAGCGCCACCATAGAAGAGGATCTTGATACTTTCTCCACCTTCTCGCAGGTTATGGTTAAAGAAGCTTTCGCCACTTTAACGGTGAGAAACCAACTGGGCTTGGATCTTAATTTCGTTCAGATCAAGATAATCGATCGAAGCTTCCAGGATACTTTGCATACCATAACTTCCCCCCATGGGATCGATGATTGTGACTCAAATACCCAAGACGTAATCTTTATTGACAAAACATTCTCCAACCGATTGGGACTTCAAATTAAGGCATCCACTCCTGGTGGAGAAATTCAATCTCTGGAGGACAAATATCTGCTTTTAGATTTCAGCCTGGATAGTTTAAAAGTTATCCAAGGAACAGCTAAAGTTCCTTCTTTTGATTTATCCAAAGAGGAAACGATATCCCTTCCTACCAATAGCATTATCGACAGTGCCCGGATCAAAAGTGGAAAAGTTCTTTTGAGTCTGCACAATTTCATCAAGTTAGGGGCGGATGTGCAAGTAGACTTTCCGGAATTAGAAAAGGATGACCAGATCTTATCTGTGGTGCGCTACCTGCCAGCTTCCGGCCATTTTGATATCAGTCTGGTTCTGGATGGATACACCTTCAGACCGGTGGAAGGGAACCAGGTTAGAGGCCAGACGAAGGTTTGGTCGCCCGGATCAGAAGGGGGTTTGATTGACTTTAACTCTTCAGATTCAGTCAGTGTGGATATAATTGTTTCAGAGATAGTCTTTAGCCAAGTTTGCGGAATAATTGAGTCGACCCGGGTGGAGATAGAGCAGATCACCCGTCAACTCGAAATTCCTCCGGGTTTTGAATCGGCACATCTAACCAATGCCAGCTTGAATCTGGAAATTCATAACGGTGTCGATCTTCCAGCTAATTTGTCTGTGACGATCCTTGGGGAGAAAGGACAAAATCTTAGCCTTCAGGCAGAGATTGAAGCAAGCGGTCCTTTTGGAACCGCAGTCACCTCCATCTTCGAAGATCAGTTGGAATCCCTCTTAAATCCGGTTCCTCAGACCCTCACCGTTACAGGAGAAATCATCTGCGGAGATGGTCAATCTTTCGATATAGTTGGTGAGGAGGATTTCTTCTTTGGCAAAATAATAGTTAGCTCTCCTTGGGAGTTGATTCTGGACTCCTGTCAGGTGCAGATAGATAAAGACTCCGATGAGGTGGACGATGATGTGAAGGAATTGATCGAGGATCAGATCAACTTCGGCAAGGTGATCTTAAAAATGGAAAGCCACCTCCCCTTGGAGGCAGAAGCAAAGATATTTTTCTCCCGGAACCGGGAAGATCTCTTTTCCAATCCGGATGTGGTCATCGGTCCGGTGAATATTCCGGGAGGGGAGCTAAACTATGATGGTTCTGTGAAGGAATCAAATTCCTCTCAAACCGAGATAAATGTAACTCACCAGGAGCTTCAGGTATTTACGAGTTTACCATTTTACATGGCGGGATACATTGATTTTCCGGGGACTAATGGACAAACGATTAAGGCTTCCGCGGCAGACTTCATAAAGATAACCTCTTATTTAGAGTTGGATGTGAAGAACAAAAAGGAATAAAAAAGATGAGGTTTAAATTATTTATTCTGACACTTAGTTTAACTTTGCTCACCGGTCAGCCGCTTTTCGCCTTCGGGTTATCCTCGGGCAGAAGTATGGGAATGGCGGGAGCTTATACTCAGATCGCCCGGGGAGTGGAGTCGGTCTTCTGGAATCCTGCCAACTTGGGATTTTCAAAAGGCTCAGAAAAAAACCTCATGCTATTTTCTTTAAGTATAAATGTATACAACAATAGCTTCAATCTTAAGCAGTATAACCAATACAATGGTGAGTTTCTTACTTCTGAGGACAAGCAGACCATTTTGAATTTGATCCCCGAAGAAGGGTTAAACCTTTCATTGAATGTTGATGTTTCAGCTCTGGGCATCTCTTGGGGGAATTTCGCTTTCACCGTTTCAGGAAGAGGGACATCTGATCTTCTCCTTCCCAAAGACCCAATTCATGTTCTCTTTTTCGGAAATGAAATCAACGATACCATACTTTTCTCCGGCTCGGATGGAGAAGCTTTCGCCTCGGTGGATGTGGGGCTTTCCTATGGTAGATCCCTTTGGAAAAAAGAGGGAAAAGAAATTTTGTGTGGAATAAATACAAGGTACATCCGAGGATTGATCTATCAAAAGGTGAAAGAAGCAGAAGGTGAAGTCTTCGCTTTAGAGACCGGAGTAACTGGGGAAGGTGATTTCGTCCTCCAGTCGGCTGAAGGTGGAAAGGGATATGGGTTGGACTTTGGGCTGGCTTTCAAATATAAGGAAAACTGGATCTTCGGCTTGTCATTTATCAATCTGATAAACCGAATCAAATGGGATCAAAAGACTGAAAAAAGAGGATATCAGGTGCAAATAGACTCACTTTTAGCGGAGAACTTTGATGTGGATTCCTTGGTCACGGAACATTCTTATACCGAAGAGATTGATCCCTTTATCACCCACATGCCCACACTCATACATGTGGGAGTGGCCTATCAGGGTAAAAGGTCGCTTTGGGCTTTTGATCTAAAACAGGGTTTCAAAAAGGGGATGGGCGTATCCAAAAAGTTGAGAGTTTCTCTTGGAGCAGAATATGGACTTTTGAACTGGTTGGATGTGCGGGGTGGCATCTCGATAGGAGGAAATGAAGGTGTGACCGTTGCCAATGGACTGGGATTCAATCTAGGTGCATATCATCTGGACATTGGCATAGCTGTTCAAAAAGGATTGTGGCCCACCAGAAGCAAGGGAATTAATTTAGCCATCTCCAATGGCTTCCACTTCTAAACAAAAAGGGGGTGATACGAATGCGGAAAACCAGAAACACTCGCAAGACCACTACCCGGAGAAAGAGAGTGACTACCCGAAGAAAGACTAAGAAATAACTCTCCGGATCTCAGGTCGGGTGGCGTCCCGAGCCCGATTCGGTTCGGGACACCACCTAAAAATACCTGAGGATAGCTCCTGCAATTAGCTGATTTGGCTGAAGTCTTTGATGGTTTCTAAGATATTTGGATCGAAAAAGGGGAGGAAAAGATGAGAAATGAAGATGAAATTTGCTCGAAGCTCGGCTATCGTTGGCGAAACTCGTATGGAGGCTCGATACTTGAATCTCGAACCTCGACAGTTACTCATTTTAGTTTCAAGCTTCGCACTTCCAGCATCGATACCGTCAAACCTGCTTTGAATCTCCTATTACGCATATTTTTGGTTATGTTCTTATTAGCTGTGACAAGTTTTAAATCCTTTGCCATGCCACCTCATCCGGATCTGGAAAATAAGATGAGATTGGGGGAGGTTTCTGTGCCAGAGCATCTTCTTAGTCCCCAATTTATGCAGGAGACCGGGATTGATCAACCCAGCCTGCATCCTATAAGCGAAACCTATCCTGCCGGCACTGGTCCGGTGGGAGAATACAAAGTTTTAGTCCTCCTGGTGGAATTTTCGGATAATTCTTCTTCAGTCAATGGATCATTTTTCGACACTTTGATCTTTGAAAACCAACAGGGGTGTGTGCGCCACTATTATCAAGAGGTTTCTTACGGAGCGCTGGATATTATTACGGTCAATCTACCTTCTACCACCGGTTGGAATACTGCTCCGGAGACGTATGCATATTACGTTGACGGAGAGCACGGACTGGGAAGCTATCCTCGAAATTGCCAAAAACTGGTGGAGGATCTGGCGGATCTTGTGGACCCGGTTGTGGATTTCTCCCAATACGACAACGATTTTGATGGATACGTGGATGCTCTGATCGTGGTCCACGCGGGTCAGGGGGCGGAATTGACCCAAAATCCCAACCACATCTGGTCACATAAATGGGGGGTCACCTGGTCTTGGTCCACATCCAACCTAAAGGATGGGGTGAGGGTATGGGAATATACCATGCAGCCGGAATACTGGCTATCGTATTATGACATGACCTGCGGAGTTTACTGTCATGAGTTAGGTCATGTTTTTGGACTGCCCGACCTTTACGACACAGATTACAGTTCATACGGAATAGGACAATGGAGCCTGATGGCTGGGGGAAGCTGGAACGGTTATCTGGGTAGCTCCCCTGCCCATCCGGATGCCTGGTGTATGACCAGATTGGGATACGTGTCTGCCACCGTGGTTACCAGCAACACCAGCGGAATAGAGATTCCAGCCATTGAGAACTCTCCTGTCGTCTACAAGCTCTGGACCTCTGGTTCCCCACTAAGTGAATACTTTCTTGTAGTAAACAGACAGAAGACAGGCTACGATTCGGCACTCCCCTATCATGGGCTTTTGATCTGGCATGTGGATGAGAGCATCGGTGATTATGGAGCAAACGATGATGAATGGTATCCGGGACATACTACGCAAGGCCACTATAAGGTGGCTTTAGAGCAATCTGACGGATTATGGGAGTTAGAATCGACTGTTCCCTTTGGCTATGTAGATTACTCGAACGATCCTTATCCCGGAAGTCTGGATCGGAGGATATTCAACGGAAGCTCTACTCCCAACAGCCACAGCTATGCGGAAACGGAAACCTATGTAGCAGTGGAGGACATCTCTAATTCGGGTCCTATCATGACCTGCGACTTTTTTGTCAGCCCGGCAGATGTCGGAGAAGAATTGACAGAAAATCTGCCTTCAAATTATGAGCTAAAACAGAACTATCCCAATCCCTTCAATCCCATAACTGAGATCGAATATTTTGTTCCCCAGGATGGACACATCAAGCTGGAGATCTTTAACGTCTTAGGACAAAAGACTCAAACCTTAGTGGATCAAGAACAAAAAAGAGGAATTTATACGATAACTTGGGACGGCACCAATCAGCAGGGAAGTCCTGTTTCAAGCGGAATTTACTTTTACCAGCTTTCTACTGAGGGTTTTGAGAAGACCAACAAGATGATTCTTTTGAAATAAAATCCGTATGTGTGTGATACACAAAGGAGCAATTATGGATAACTTCCTGCGGTTAACCGACGAAAAACCAAAAAAACAAAGTTTGAAAGGTAAACTCCCTTTCAATCCACATGTGACTGCTCAAAGAATCGAAAAGCTCAAAAAGACTTTTCAACCGTTCTGGATGAGAGGGATGATACCGCACAAGAAAGACACAGACCAAACTTTGAACGAAATGAATAACCTCAGTCATATCTGAAAATAGAGACGAATCTAAGGAGGGTCGCCGGAGATCAGGTTCCATTCAAGGCTGAGAAGGGGAGGCCGGAAGAAGGCTCAAGTCTCCTTTCCTTTGTCTTTAAACTTTTAGATTTCGGCTTTAAAGACAGGATAAGGAGAAGCTTTCTGAGGCTCGAAAGAAAAGACTTTTGGGCGTGCAAAGCTTTTCCCCGATCTTTTCCCCGAATTTTAAACCTGACCTGGCGGCTCTCACTTTATATAATACTTCATCTACCATAAAGTAAAACCAAACCCTTGATATAGCGTCGCAACTTTTGTTTACCCTGAACGAAGTTGTAGGGTGTGCGACGCTTTCTTCGGGAGAGACTCATTAAGGTTGCTCCTTTCAAGAAGAACCAGAACCTAACTTATTAAGGAGAGCATATAATTGTTTACATCCCCCCTAAAGAAAAGGGGGGAAGGGGGGATTTGAAACTTGAAAACCCCCCCTAAATCCCCCTTTGCTAAAGGGGGATGCGTATGCATTCATACGAATTTCAAGTCAAGCCCAAAACAGGTGGGGGAGAAAAAATCAATGCGAAGCATTCATACGAATAATAAGATGTAAACTGTTTCCTGCTCCTATTACTAAGTTAGGTTCTGGTTCTGGTTCTACCCTACACACTAAAATTCCATCTTTGCAATAAACGGCAACAGCTTACTTGTCAGAGACATGCCCTTCGGGATAAACTCCGATGCTACAAAGGTCTTCGGGATTGCATCCCGAAGATTTCCTGTAGGGGCGATGCTCTGCCATCGCCCCAAAGTTTGGGCGGACACAGAGGTCCGCCCCTACACAGTTTACAGAGGTGTTCGGGATAGTATCTCGAACAAACTGTCTAACAAAGTTCTGCCATCCTCAAAATCAAGTTCGCCACGCCTAAAATTAATGCAAAGCGTTCCTTTGGCAATGTATTTATTTGTGATACCTTGTTCCTTTGAGGATGGAAAACCCCCGGTAGATTTGCTCCAGAAGAATTAGTCTTGACATCTCGTGGGTGAAGGTCATCTGAGAAAGTGAGAGTTTAATGGGACAGGCATCCAGAACTCTACGGGATAATCCCAGCGCACCACCCAGGATGAATATAAATTCGCTATGTCCCCGACTTAAGTTTTCTTCCAACAGCTTTGCAAAGCTTTCCGAGCGTAAGTTTTTGCCCTTTACGTCCAGGGTCACACACAAACTGTGCTTTTCTATATATCTTAAAATTTTCTTAGCTTCAGCCTCTAAAATATTTTCAGCCTTTCTGGATTGGGTTATTTTCTCTTCTCTAATTTCCACTAGTTGCAACTCCGCATATCTTTTTAAAAGCTTCTGATAATGCAAGATTCCCTGTTTGATCCAACCCTCTCTGGTCTTACCTACCACAATCACCTTGATTTTGACCAACTTGAACCCCTGGTTTCTTTTTGTTAATCTGACCGAAGCGTTTTCTTCTTTTGAAGGGCTGTCAAGTCTTTGGTTGGAGATCTCTGAAAGAGCCAGAGTTCGGCCCGCCTGAGGCGGGCCCTACGCGGTTGGGTATTGAATAACAACGACTTAGTCCCGCGTAGGCGGGGCTCCTCCCGCCTGTGGCGGGATCTGCCTAAGGCATGGCCAGCCCCGCGTAGGCGGGGCTCCCAGCCCCGCAAAGAAGACTTTTTCAGAAACCTCGGTTGAATTCATCCTACTTTCCGACGACAAAGAAATTCCTTTCTATCTTGGTCTCATTCCCGACTCGATCCTTAACCGAGATGGTGAGCAGATGTTTTCCCAAAGTCAAAGGAGAAATCGGACGGGTGGAAAGAATTTTCTTTTCCGGATCATATTCCGGTATCATCCATTCTTCATCGATTTCCACCAGAACATCCTGATCGCTTCCAATTCCAGAAAGATCATCCCTCACCACCGCTGTGATTTTAGGTCTTCTGTCTTTGATCCTTTTTCCTGAAAAGGTCGATACTTTGCTTATCTCTGGCGGCAGGGTGTCCTCCAAGAGAGCATAAGCAGAAAGATACCTCACCTTTCCCTCCACCATCCTATTCAAGGTATCTAATTTTTGATCTACAAACCTCCAAGTTCTTTTTTCCGTCAGCTCATAAAGCCCCAATTTATTTGGATCACACCCTCCCTGAGGATACCTCAAGGAAATTTTTGCCCAGCCATTCAATGGAACCGTGGATGGTTCAAAGGAATAAACTTTCCCTATCGGTTTATGTTTAGGTCCAAATTTCAGCTTTACGGTGTGGATGCTCACATTTATATCGCTGTATACTACATCCGGGTCAAACTCAGCTTTTGCTTCTTCATCTGGACTTATTACTACCCCTCCAAAAGATTTGGTAATTACAGCAATGGGAATGGTCTCCTCCAGTGTGAACGGAATGCCATGTAAGTCTGTTCCCTTTATCAAAAGGGACATCTTTTTCTGCTCCTTCAGGAAAAATGGAAAGACCGCTCGATAACTTCTCTCGCCTGTTTGTTCACAGAAAAGGGGATCGAAATCAAATCCACCAGATTTAAGTGTTAGCCCGGGCACTTTTCCCAATATCTGGTTAAACCTCAGATCGAAGATAAAAAAGTTATCTCTGAAACTATATTTAAAATCTAAGGTCAGAGCATCCTCTTTATCTGACCTGTCAAGTTGGTCTACATTGACAACAAGATACCTTTGTTCGGAGAAGGCACCGAGACTGTCTTTCATTTTTATCCTGAACAAAGCAGGTTCATCAAACTTTTCTGCCAATTGGATGATGTGTTCTCCTCGTGATTTGCTCATCCTTTCTCGCTCGATTTCCTCCCAAAATATCTGGTTCAAACTGCTTTTCTCCACAATGATCTCCTGGATCACATCATCCGGATCATCAAACTGAACTCTGATCTTCTGCTTGCCGTTGTCATCTTCAAGTGCGCAGGAAAGAATCAATGGGTTTTGATCGAAGATCAAAGAAAAAGCTAAAGTGGAGGAATTTCCGGAGGCATCGAAAGCCTTAATCTCTACCCGATGAGGACCTGGTTTTGCAATCTCTGTATTTATCTTTCCACCTTGTGGGTCATATATGGGAAGATCATTCCCCTCCTCCAGGTAAAGTTTATAAAACTTTTTCCCTTGTTTTTTCTTCAGCTCAAAATCACGGTCCAGCTCGATCATGTGGGTATTTTCAAAGGAGAAGTTATCATATCGGGAGCCAAATACCAAACTATCATCCAGATAAAGCTCAAGACGATAGATTCCAAAATTAAATCGGGAAGTTTCCATCTTGTCACGAACCGAAAGCTCCACACCGATCTCTCCCTCAGCGGTTGGGGTTTGATGTAATCTGTAAATGTTTTTATAAGAATCAAAAGAGAGAGAGAAAACAGCCGGTTCAGTTGAACCATTAACTTTTGCTTCCACCCCTAATGGTCTTATCGCCAGATATCCCATGATGGGAGAAACGTTATCCGTCACAGAAAAACCCGAAGTCAAAGGATTTATGGGGTGTCCGACCGAATCTCTCAGCTCAAAATGAAGATGTGGTCCTCCCCACCCGCTTTCGCCAGAATAGCCAATGAGTTCCCCCTTCTTGACCATTATTTCGTTCTCCTTTGGAAAGAAATCAGTCTTGTATCTTTTGGTTTCGAGTTGTTTTTCTGTCACGATTTTCGAGAGCGTCGGTGAAAAATCCGAAAGATGTCCGTATACGACAAAACGTCCATCGTCCAGCTTAAGATAGACCGCTTTCCCATATCCCCACCAGGAGGTGAAAAGCCGGTACACATAGCCAGATTGGCAGGCGAACACTTTGTATCCTGTCTTTTTTTGGGTGGGAATGTCGATCCCGGAATGGAAACGGAAGTTACGATGATCAGCGAACATGGAGGATATTTTTTTTGCCTTCTCAATGGGCCAGATGTAGCTGTGACCTTTTGCTTCTGCAAAAAAGGGAGAAAGTCCAGAGCTTTGGAAGCAGAAGAATAAGAATAGGACAACCAGACAAATTATTCGCTTCATCACAGATGAATGGTAAGAAACAAGCCTAACTTTGTCAAATCTTTTGTAAGTAGTGTTTGGAAAAGCCAAATGAGGAAAGGATCTTGCTGGAGTATCCTGCCTTTGGCGGGACCAAAGATCTGCCTGAAGGCAGACACTCCAACTTACATATTAATCTGGAGTGTCAAGTCTCAAGATCTCATTTGAGTTCCTGTGGATTCAAATGAACAACTGACCTGCGGACCTTTATGATTGCATAGATTCTCAGATGTAAACCTGATGCAATGGTGAAATGCGTGAGCGCCCGCAGATGCAGTGGATAGATCCCTTCTTTCCTGCCACCATTGGAAAAAATGTGCTTCTCCCAATCGTGAAACCAAGCTTGAGTTAAAGCACCCTTGAAACTTGCCGATTTAACTAAAATACAAGTGTTTTTTGAACATAAGCCATGTAATATGGGAGCCTGTCGAAAAACACCTCAAATGTCGTTGTGAGTGAAACGAAGTCCCGCCGTTGGCGGAACCCGCAATGACAATGTAAAAACGTTCAGTGCGTTTGTATTAAGTCTGAAATGGACTCAAAGGATTTCTCAGACAATTCTAACTTCCAAGGTGAGAGGATGCATTTACCATCAGGAATTTTAAGATTTTCATTTGGCATCACTGAAAAAGAGCTCCGGTTTTGAGAAACAAGAATTCAACAATCTTTTTCTACAACAACGGGTAAAAGATGAGTATCCTGAAGTTCTTTTTTGATAGACCTATTAGAACCAAGATAAGCGCGGCTATTCTTCTTGTCCTTTTAGCTATGTCGGTTTTCAGCCTCCTTTTTTTCCCGGCACAACAGAAAAAGCTGGCTCTGGAGGGGATGGGGACTAAAGGGAAGAGCTTGGCTCGAGTGCTATCATATAATTTGAGTCCTGCCCTGGACTTTGACGATCGCCAGTTAATAGAGGAAATGATAAAGGGAGCTTTTCTGAATAAGGATATTTGTTTTGTCAAAATACTTCGTTACCAATATAATGACACCTTATTCTTCCGGCCAAAAAACTTAGTCCACAGCAAACATGAACTTATACCTATGCCGGCTGGTATTGCGGCAGAGGTTTTCATAGACGAAGGACAGCTCTATGTTACCAGCCCCATCAAAGCAGGTCATCGAATCTTAGGAGTGCTGATGCTCGGCTTTGATCTAAAAGATCTTAAGATGGAGATGGCGCAGAGAAGAAGGCTGATTTTTGGTTTGAACTTTCTGGTTCTGATTCTGGGGATGGTAGTGGCTAACTATCTTGCTGGTCTTCTGACCAAGCCAGTTCGCAAGTTAACCGAAGTCGTCCTTAAAGTTTCGGAAGGAGAATGGGGGGTTCAGGCTCCAGTTGAGCATTCAGACGAGATCGGGGTTCTGGCTAACACATTTAATCGGATGAGCAGGAGTTTGAGGGAATCTAAAGAGAAGCTGGAGGAATACAATCGCACCTTGGAACAGAGGGTGGAGGAAAGAACGGCAGAGTTACGAAAGGTAAACGAGGAGCTTGGCGCCAATGAAGCTACCATCACCAGGATGCTAGAAGATCTGAACTCGATGAACCGAGAGCTTTCCCGGACCAAAAACCAGCTGGAGAGTATTTTTAAAAGTGTAGTGGATCGAGCTGTTATCACCATTGACACCGAGGGGAAGATCACTTTCTATAGCAAGAGCTCCGAGCTGATTTTCGGCTATGAAGTCAAAGAGGTGGTGGACAGAAAGCGGATTCAGGAATTTTTCACCCAGGAGAATGATTTTGTTTTCATCTTGTTAGAGCATACCCGGGAGGCAGGAATATATATAGGCGAGGCTGAGCTTGTTCGGAGAAGTAAACAGATCTTCCCGGCGATTGTCACTATCACTCCACTGAAAGGGAAAGAAGGAATCCTCACCGGATACACCATTATTATTGAAGATATTACTGAGAAGAAAAAGACAGAGGAGAATATCCGTTTGCTCTCCTTAGCGGTGGAATCCGCCACCGACGGTGCGGTGGTGATTGATTTGAATGGAAAAGTCGTCTTCGTTAATCGATCACACGCCCATATGCACGGGTATGAGCCATACCAGATGATAGGAAAATTCCAGAAAGATTTTTACCCGAAGTCTTATTGGCCACTGGTGGATCAGTCAATTCAACAGATTTTTGCAGAGGGGAGCTGGAGTGCAGAGTTGGAAGAGCCCAGAGAAGATGGAAGCACATTCCCCGCACAGATTTCTGCCTCTTTGATTAAGGATCCTCAAGGGCGACCGTTGGGCATACTTGGAATGTGCAAGGACATAAGTGAAAAGAAAAAGATGGAACAGGAGATATTGCTGAGTAACAAGGAGCTTTCTGCACTCAACATCATTTCCTCTACTGTCAGCCAGACCCTGAATTTGCAGGAAATTCTCGACCGAAGTTTGAAGGTCATTTTAGAGCTAACCCACTCCTCCGCCGGATGGATCTTTCTGGTGGATCGGGAGAGGGAAACTGAAATGAAGCTATCAGCCCATCAGGGGTTATCCCGGAAGTTCGTGGAAGAAGAGTTGAAGTTACCGCAGGTAAACTGTCTGTGCCGGGAAGTGGTAGAATCCAAACAACCCCTGCTTTTGGATGTCACCAATTGTCCCGGATTGAAAAGTTCCACCATCTTGGAGGAGAGATTGCAGTGCCATATAGCCATACCACTGATATCGAAAGACGAAGTTTTGGGGGTGATGAACTTAGGCTGGCAGTCTGAAAGAGATTTTTCCGAAAGAGAGTTGGAGTTTTTCTCTTCGGTGGGAAATGAAATCGGGATAGCGGTGGATAATGCTTTGCTATTTGAGGACGTTGAAAAAGCCAAAGAGAAACTCCAAAGACTAAACCGAAAATTGGAGGAGGTGAGTCAGATAAAAAGTGAGTTTTTGGCCAACACCTCGCATGAGCTTCGCACTCCCCTGAATTCGATCATTGGATTCTTAGGATTGATCCTGGATGGATATTGCGTGAATGGAGAAGAGGAGAAAGAATTTTTGCGTAATGCACAACAAAGCGCCAAGCACTTATTGTCCATAATAAACGATGTATTAGACCTTGCCAAAATCGAAGCCGGAAAGATGGAGATGGAGTTGGGAGAGGTTGATTTAAAGAGCCTGTTTGAGGAGGTGTATTCGCTGGCGCAGGTGCAAGCTCAAAAGAAAAAACTGAAATTGTCCTTTGTCTATGAGAATCATCCCTCCCCAAGAGCTTACGCCGATTCCGGAAAGTTGAGACAGGCGATGGTAAATCTTGTGGGTAACGCCATCAAATTCACCGACAAAGGAGAGATCGTGGTAAAAGCCAGAGTTCAAGAAGAAAAGGGGAATATATTGATTCAGGTCGAGGATACCGGTGTAGGGATCCCTCCTAAGATGCAGGAGAAGCTTTTCGAGAAATTCAGACAGGCGGATGGTTCCTCCACCAGAAGACATGGAGGAACCGGTTTGGGACTAACCATAACTGAAAATTTAGTGGAGATGATGGGAGGAATGATAAAACTGGAAAGCCCGGGGGAGGAAAAGGGAACTAAAGTCTCTTTCACCGTGCCGATCTATCGAGAGACCAAGAATGGAGAGTCTCTGCATGGGGAGGAGAAACTTGAGGAGATCAGAGGGGATAGCAAAAAATCGATGGCTTTGATTGCGGAAGATGACCCATTGTTCAGTTGCTATTTGGATGAGTTGCTGAAAGCCGAAGGATTTGCAACTCTTCTGGCTCGAACTGCGGATGATGCAGTCACTTTGGCAAGAGATCTTCATCCACAAATCGTTCTGCTTGATTTTTCTCTTCCCCAGAAGATAGGAGGACAGTTGAAAGATGGAAAACAAATCGTCCAGATTTTACGCAAAGATTCAGCCACCCGAGATATTCCAATGATCATAATTACCGGACAGGATTTAGAAATAGTTAAAAAAGAGTTATCCACAGTTGAATTTGACCTCATTCCCCCAATTTTTTCAAAGCCGGTTGATACAGAAATCCTATTGGAAAAAATCAGAGCTATATCTAACAAGAGAAAAGAAGAAATGTTAGTAGCTAAGGCTAACTGAGGCTTTTTGAGAAGCCTTCTTCTCAGTCGAGGGTGGGACGATTAAAAATAAAATCTTTGAGACAAAAGTTCTGAATTGTTGCTTCTTGTATTTTCAATGGAACGATAATTCTGTGCCCGCCAGGTCCCCTGACTTGGCGGGAGCTGCCTGTCGGGTCGGGGACCCGGCAGGCACAGAGAGGCAAAGAAGGAAGAATGTTCCATTCTTTATGCAAAATTCAATAATGGTCAACCATATAAAACGGGATAGCGTTTTATCCATTTGTTAGAAACTCAGAGAAGATTTAATCAAATAAATTTGAAAAGAAACTTTCGCATCTGCCGATAATGATTATAACGGGCTTAAAGATCATCCCAGCTTGACTTTCATCTCAATCGGGGATGAGATTTAAAGAAAGAATGTTTTTTTTGTTGGTTTGAGGAATCAATTGGGAATACCAACTGAAAAGGAGAAAAGATGTACACTGTACTCTTAGTTGATGATGAGGAAATAAACTTAAAAATTCTAAAGACCATCCTGCGCAAGGGGGGGTATCAATTTCATGATGCAGAAAGTGGGGAGGAAGCGTTAGCACTTCTGGAGCAGGAAAACGTTGATCTGATCGTTTTAGATCTGATGATGCCCGGAATGGACGGTTTCCAGACTCTGGAGAGAATAAAACACAATTCGTCCACAGCCTTCATTCCGGTTATAATCGCATCTGCCCTCAAGGATTCGGGAGCTATCGAGAAAGGTTTGGATTTGGGGGCAAATGATTATTTCACCAAACCACTAAGTGACGACGATCGAAGATTTCAGCTTCCTTTAAAGGTCAGGAACTTAATCAAGATGAAGAAAATGCAGGATGAGCTGGTGAACTTAAACCACGAATTAAGAAAGACACAGGATAAACTGATTGAAAAAGAAAAGGAGTCTGCAGTGGTGGAGATGGCTGGAGCCGCCAGCCACGAGTTGAACCAGCCTTTGACCGCCATCTTGGGAAATCTGCAGTTGGTCATGGCAAAGCTTCCTGAAGGTGATCCTTTGGCCCAAAGATTGAACAAAGTGTTAGATCAGGTGGATCGAATGGTGGAGATCGTTAAAAAGATAGGGCGGATTACCAGATACAAGACCAAAAGATATGCGGAAGATGTAAGGATCGTAGATATTGACAAGTCTTCCGACTCAGATCATAAAGAGGCAACCACCAAAGTAAACGTTGAAGAAACGAAATAATTTGTTAGGAGAGGATTCAGGTTTTTGATAATCAACACCAGATAGGTAGATTGGGTCGCAAAGAGGGGGCGTCGCACATTGGGTTGTGACGCTTAATTTCACTACCCAGAACTGGCAAACCCAAATGTCCGCAGGTCAGTTGTTCATTTGAATCCATAGGAACTCAAATGAGATCTTGAGATATGCACTCCAGCACATCCTGCAAAGCTTTTTTGGCAAAGTTACTTGAAGATTGATTGATAGAAGAATAAAAAGTCAACTCTTTTCCAGAAGGCTTAAATCGTCCTTCTTGTTTGTGCCTTCAGGAACTGGCAAGCTTTCCTGCACGTGCTGGCCCATACTAATTTCAACCTCAATTTCTTATCGGTGACCAAAAGCCGATTATTTCTCCTCCTTTTGCAGTATTTGACAAAAATCTATTTCGCTCTTAGGGAACTTTTTTCTTTTTCTTAAAGCAAAACCCCCTTAGGATAGGTTTTTTTCCTCCCCTTCTCTTCTGAACTTTTGATGGTGCTTCAACTCTTGATTGCCTCCGAAGTCAAAAGACGTTCTGTCGTCACCCCTCCTCTGAATTAGCAAGTTTTCACTTAGAGGTTAGACCATTAGGGTTTTTTCTTTCCTTGTATGTCGGGCTATTTTTTTCTTTAAAATCTCCGGATCCTGGTTTAATTCTTCCTTGGTGATTACCTCTAAAACCGTCTTCCTGGAAAGAAGCTCTTTTTCCTTCTCTTCATAAGCATCTAAATGGGCGGTTATTACAATTATGGGCAGATGAGGAGCCTTCCTTTCTAATTTCAGCTCTCTTATCACGTCTATTCCGCTTTTCTTGGGCATCATCAGATCCAAAAGCAAAAGATCAACTTTGTCTTTATGTTCTGAAATGAAATCTATTGCCTGTTGGCCATCCACCGCCTGGTGGATGATATCTCCCTCCGGCTCTAATATCTTAGCCACGAATCTCCTCACCAAAGGATCATCATCCGCCACTAAGATATTCAAACTCTCTCTCTTTTCGGTGGGCGGAGTCAAACTACTTTCTTTGTGCAAAAGCGATTTGATCTTTTTCATCAAGACTTCTGGATCGATCGGCTTTTCCAGAACTTCCGGAAAGCAGGTAATGGTCTCAAAAGAAAGTTCTTCCTTAATTAAGTTTTCATCCTGTCCGGAGATAATGATCGTCTCAATATCTTTGGTGGTCGGGTCCTTCTGCAATTCCCGAATAACGTCTCTTCCGTTTCTCAAACTGCCTTTTCTCTTTTTAGGTAGAGAGTAATCCAGAGTGATTATCTCCGGATGATAATCCCTGGTGGCATAAACTGCATCATCCGCCGTGGCGGCGCAGATGGAGGAAAAACCTTCTTGGTGTAGGATTTTCTCCAGAAACCTGACATATACCGGGTCATCCTCCACAATCAAAACCAAAGGAGCATCCTTGTTCCCTTTGATGACCAATGGCTTTTCTTTTTCCTGGAGAGCCTCTTTTGTAGTTTCTCTGAAAATTGGCACGGTGAAAGAAATTGTGCATCCTTGGTTTTCGCCGGGACTTTCTAAGTTTATCTTCCCCCCCATCATCTCCACCAAACTTTTGCTTATAGTCAAACCCAAACCGGTTCCTCCATGTTTCCTGGTGTAGGATCCATCCACTTGACTGAATTTCTTAAAAAGCCTCCCCCTCTTCTCCGGTGCGACTCCGATTCCGGTATCCTCCACCTGGATGAGCACATTCCCTTTGTCCTTTTGCACTCTGGTCCTGATAGTAACCGATCCCTTATCAGTAAATTTGATGGCGTTGCCAATCAAATTTAACATCACCTGCTTTAATTTACCTAAATCTGCATAAATCTTGGGGACAAATTCGTCTTCGCATATGAAAGACATCTTAAGTTTTTTCTGTTCTACCTGCACTCGGGTTAAAGAGTTAACTTCTTCAAATAAAGCTTTTAAGTCCACCTCCTCCAACTCCAACTCCAGTTTGCCCGCCTCAATTTTGGCAATATCCAAAACATCATTTATCAAAGACAAAAGATGTTTGGCACTGGCGTGTGCATTCTGAATAAATTCCTTTTGCTCACTCTCATCATTACAATAGCCATCCAGAATCAATCTCAAAAATCCAAGGATGGAATTCAGGGGGGTCCGAAACTCATGTGAGGTGTTGGCTAAAAATTGCGATTTCAACTGATCTGCCTGAACCGCCCTCTGAGTCTGGAACTCTAACTCTTTGGTTCTCTTCTTGACCAAATTTTCCAAATTTCGGCTATATTGTTCCAGTTCAACTTTGGACTTTCTTAACTGGCTGGTCATCTGGTTAAATGAATTTGCTAAAACTCCGATCTCATCTCTTGAATTAACCTGGATAAGTGTCTCCAAATCTCCCTGGGCAATTCTTTCAGTTCCCTTTACCAACTGATTAATTGGCTGGGTAACCTTGTATCCGAAGAAACCTGCGGATAATATTGCCACGCCCAGTCCTAAAAGAAAGATCAAGGTCATTCCGAAGATGGCTTGCTTTTGAAGACCTGTTATGGATTCCAAATCTTTCAAAGCCATTAACCTTCCTACCTCTTCCCCCGTGATGTTCTGCAGGATAGAAAAATGGGTTAAATAATCCTTGCCTCCTAAGCCATATGCTTTTCCCCACAGGGGTTTCTCTTTTTCCCCATAAGGGGTTTTCTCTTCTGGACCCATTACAAGATTTACTTTTTCCCTATGAAGAGGCATATCATCTTTATCTACATCCTCTACATTAGTCAGGACTATCCTATCCTTTTGAAGCACGGCAAAATCTCGGTTGGATTCGTCACCCAGTTTCACAGCCAAACCAGAATTGTGGTTAATCAGACATCCCACCAACACCGTTCCCATCACCTTGTCTTCCTCATAGATGGGAAAACCGGCTTGAATCATCAGGGTTGCATATATGTTTTGAGTTTCCGGTTGAGCTTTAAAGGCAAGACCTTCCTTAATCAACTCCTCTTCCGAGATCAGTTGAGTCCCCACCCCACCCTCCCCTTTTAGTGCCATCTTCACCAAATCTAAAGAAGAGAGATCATCATCTCTTGCCTGTGGATTCGTCCCTCTGGCTATTACTTTTCCTTCGGCATCGGTGACCGTGATCATATCAACTACATTCTCCTGTAGCATTTTTCCTAAATATTCACCTAACTGTTTCCCCAAAAGGGATTCTCTTCCCAAGCCTACCGTCACCTTGACCACATTACGCGAAGCCAGGCTTCTGGCAAAAGTTTCCATCTCTTTTTGTTTATTTTCATAAATCATGGTCAAGCTGACCAGATCGCTATGCACCTTCTCGTGAGCTTGCTTCTCTATAAATCGACCGAAGGTCCTGACGGCGTGAAGCATGCTGAATGCCATGGGTCCGGCAAGAAGCAGGATGATAAAGAGGAGAAGTTTTTTTCGGATGCTACTTAGAAAAAATAGTCCCGCAACTTTGGAAAAAGGGCGGAAGATAAAAAGCGGCCTCCCCATCTGTGTCCATCTCCTTTAACTGAAAGCTATTTATATACAATTCGACTGGCGGCGCCGATCATCTCCAAAGGTATCTCTATATTCAGCTCTCTGGCTCTTTTAAGATTTATCTCAATCAGATAGCTGGAGGGCTGTTTTGGAGGAATTTCTCCTGGGTTTGTCCCGGAAAGAATCTTTGCCACCATATTGGCATGCTCGGCGCCTAAGGCAAAGTGATCGGTCAATACTCCGCCAATAGCCCCCATGTCTGTAAATTTACTGGTTATTCCTAAAATGGGGATAAGCAACGAGGTAAGTCTCTTCAAAAGGGAAGAATCAGCACATATTCTATCCAATGTATACCAACCGAAAAATAGATCTGCTTGGTCAACATTTTTTTCCAGTATGCTGAAATCTGGCTTCCCTAGTTGATGATTATAAAAATCAATATATTTTAACTCAAATCCGCTGGTCTCTTTCAAGTTTTTGAGTTCTTTCACATAATTGATTTCCTGTTCCATCACCCCGGAGTAAACAAATCCTAATCTTTTGAATCGTTTCTGATCAGGAAACGTCTTCCTGAAGAGCTTGAGCCTGGTCTGGGGGGAGACCCCATAACTCAAACCGGTTATGTTAGTCCCGGTGGGCTTGTCAAATTGGTCAATTAACCCTCCTTCAATGGGATAGGTAACTCCAGCGAATACCATGGGAACTCCGGTCCCTTTAACCACCGGCCAAACTGGCGTGCTGGCGCCGGTTCCAATGGTGGCAATAAGATCCACCCCTTCTTTTAAAAGCTCCCTGGCCACCTTTTTATTCTTCTCATAGTCGACCTTCTCTGGCAACACGATTCTTTTGATATATTCTAAATTCTTCCCCTCCTCATAGCCCAAAAACTTAAGCTGTTTTCTAAATCCTTGTTCCATCTCTACCGCATACGGAGCAGGAAGCTGAAGCACACCCATCTTGTAAATTTTGGTCTTAGTTTCTGTGAGTGTGACGGGACAAAGACCAAAAAGAAAAACGACAATTAAAACAAAAGATACAAGCATTATTTTAAAAGTTTTATGGAACACAGCTCTTCCTTCGTTTTTTCTTTTAATTGTAGCAAACCAACAAAATAAGTTGACACATTGTCCGCAGGATCCATAGGACATGTCATGTTGAGCGAAGCGAAACATCTCTCTATATGTTTGCCTGGCTGCAAACTTTCTCGTCTGGTTGGGCGTTACACGCAGACAGGTTCAGGGAGATACCCAGAATGCTGGAAGTCAGATTCTTCCCCCGCCAAAGGCAGGGTCAGAATGACATGTAAGAATCATTACTGCGTTTGTATTAAATCCCAAAAGGGGTATAAGAAAGTCGATCAGCTATTCTTTCAAAATTTCCTATACCCCTTTTTTAACCCGTCTGTCCGAATTCTGGATCCGTCGGAAAACCAGATTCCTAAAACTTCAACGTGAATTCGGCTGTTACCTGGGTGATTGGATTTTTTGAGTTAAAGACGGTTTCTAATAGATCTCCTGGATCGAACTTAGCATAAGTCAAACCTAAAGAGAAATCCTTTCTGGGTTCCCATCTTGTCCCTATGTCGATCTCGCTTCCCTTGTGTTTGTATCCCATTATGGGTGTATCACAATCCAGCTTGCTATATTCGGTGAAGATGGTGACCTTGTCTTTGAACAGATCAGGGACCAACTCAATTCCTGCAAAAGGTATGACCACGTTAGTGACTGCCTCGGGATGCTGATCGTTTAGAATTTCATACACTATCACTGCCATGCTGTAGAAACAATCGCGGCTCATGCGGGCAAAGTTCTCGTTCTCATCGGAGGTGGAAGTTTTGTCCCCGCTCACTTTTACATAGCCCGCATTCAGCTTCAAGCTGGAAAATGAGGGAATATCAGTGCTGTAATACCCTATTCCCCGACCCAGCCAGCCAGCATAGGTTTGGCCATTATCATTGTTTTTCCCTGCATTTTGCCCAAACATGAGGTCATATTCAACTCCTTTTAAAGGCGTTATCGCTCCATGCGCTCTGAAGCCAAAAAGGTAAAGGTTATCCCCTTTTCCGGAGGCCAGTCCGTTTCTCCGGCTATACAAAAATAGTTTAAAATCTTGATCCTTGATTAGTTGATCGCTTCTGGCCTCCAGAGCAAAAATGTCGGTATCTTTATCATTCGCATAAGCTACCTCGGTGGTGATTGAAGGATCCCTGCCGCTTCCGTCTCCGGTGCCGGTCTCATTCTTTTTGCCCATCAAACCGAAAAGCTTCATCTTACCCAAGTCCCAATCCGCTCTGATGGCATCCAGGGAGGTGACAGCCAGAAACCGTCCCTTTTGTGGTCCATAGTAGAAGAAGGCATCTTCTTTATCTCCGGCGAACTGTCTTCCTATGGTCAGGTTCAATCCTTCTAAGACATTAAATACTTTGAAATTTGCATTAAAGATGCCGATGGTTTCCAAAAATCCATCCTCTCCGCTCAAATGCTGGATCGCTCCAGGCTCTTCCCCCTGATAGCTGGTTGTACTTCTCCCCCATACCCTGGTTTTGCCAAAAAGCAGGGTGGCAGAAGCATCCTGACTAAAGTTGAAAGTGGTGGAAATCAAACCACGGGTTAGGATGAACCGGTCAGTCACCTCAGAACCCTTGTAATTCTTTAAGTAGAAAACTTTGGTAAGTAACTCTCCTCCAACCTCGATTCGATCGAAAAATTTTAGTGGCTCACCTGTAACCGATGCAGTGGATGTAATTAAAAAGAAAGCCATGGTCAAAAAGGTTAATCCCCTTTTCATTTTAACCTCCTTCGGTTTTGGTTTTTGTTAATTGGGTATCCGGCCTAAACACACTTCAAACAAAATCTTTTTCCCATCTATTTCACCTCCCTTTTAAAGTGAAAGTTTATCTTTATGGTTCTTCTCCCAAAAAGTTGCTAAAAAGGGTTCGAGGATTCATGGGTTCAAGTCCATTTGGATCCAATCGGATGTTTGTTTTCTAAAGATTTAATCCCGCCAGAGGCGGGAAGCATCCTTTCCACTTCTCCTATATCCTTCCCTATGGACTCAGATTCGAGCTTTAGTTTCTCAAAATTGTCGGCTTTAAGGTAGCGTAAATCACCAGCTAACAAAATTTGAGTCTCCAACTCGCAGTTAGACCCCTAAGCTATATACAATGCTTGTCCTATGGATCCAAATTCGGATATGTATTCCTGTGTGGTCTTCGGTCCATATCCTTACTGCTATATTAGATGGAACCGATACAGCGGCCCTTCTTATCTGTGAAGTTAGTCCATATCTTTCTTCTTTTGGAAAACTCTTTGTAATCTTATATGTCTCTCCACAGAGCTGATATGCTTTCTGCCAAACTTTAACTCCTTGTAATTCTTAAGCATTTCACTTGACCACTTGAATCCTTGACCCCTTGAATCCTTTCAATTCATCAACTAATTTGGAGATGACCCAAAAACTTAGAGATACGGTTCGACTTCGCTCCCAGCATCTCGCCGCCTCCACCGTTTGGAGCTGCTTCTTTACGGGTGGCACGGCACAGCTATTCTGTGATAAAATTGTGTAAGAGGTCTCTGAAAAAGTGCAGAAATCGGGCGGGCTAAGATCCCGCCCTACGCGCTCGGGTATTGAATAACAATGATTTAGCCCGCGTAGGCGGGGCTCCCAGCCCCGCAAGAACGACTTTTTCAGAGCTCTCTATAAAAAAGCTTGACAGGCTGGGGACCAGGAGGTACTTTGTTAGAGTGGGAAGACCATGGCTCGATCTTGTGCGTATGCAAAACGGTTGGTGTGCCAGGCTGCAAAATCTGCAGCGATTGCTAGTTCCGTTGGCGAGTCCAATTGTAGATAAGTGTCTAAAGGAGGGTTTATACAATCGCCTGTCTTTTTTAATTTCACAAAATCATTAAAAAACAATAAAACTAATTAAATGGTGCATTACGGCACCAGAAAGGGGAAGGAGGCAATCGTGCGAAAAAGGATATCATTCGGATGGTTTACCGGAATGATCGTTGCGCTCGCGATACTCGTCAACAGCAACGCTGCTCCCGCGAGTCAGTTCACCGCGGACATGATCCAGAGCGAGGGGGGTGATACCATTACGGGCAAGATTTACGTCAAGAACTCGAAGTACCGCATGGACCTGGAGGAGGACAGTCATCAGGTCTTCGTCATCGTAGACCAGACTGCTGGCGTGACCCGGGTCCTCATGCCCGAGGAAAAGATGTACATGGAAATGGGAACTCAGGACTTCAGAAGCCTCATGAAGGATCCGTTCCAGGGCCTTAAGTATACCGCCTCCACAGGTGACAGTAAGCATCTGGGGACGGAAACGGTGAACGGCTACGAGTGCGACAAGTATCTTATCTCAATGAACCAGCAGGACGTGCTGACCCAGTGGGTGTCCCAAAAGCTCAAGTTCCCGATTAAAATTGTCATGCATGTCTCAAAAAACACGTTTGTCGATCTGCAGAATATCCAAGAAGGCCCAGTAGACGACGCGCTGTTTGACATTCCATCCGAGTACACGAAAATGACAATGGAGGAACCCGGTAAGGAACCTGTCCAGACACCAGATGTGGCCAAAGAGACGCCAGCACCCCAGGGCACTAAGGCCCGCATTGCGGTCGGAGAAATCAAATCTCAGGCTGGTGGGTGCAGCAACGATATGGCGGCCGCAATCGGAGAGATGCTGTCGACTGCCCTATCCAACAACGACAAGTTGATCGTCTTGGCCAGCGGACTTGCCGACCTACAGGTCACGGGTACAGCCACGGAGTTTGAACCGGAAGTGGACGAAGGTGGTGCCCTGGGTGGATTGAAGAAGAAGGCTTTTGGCAAAATAGGCGTAGAGGCGAAGTCGGCCAAGATCGTAATGGACGTGAAGCTAATCGAAACCTCCAGTGGACGTGTCATCAAGGCTAAATCTATCGAGGGCAAATCAGCTAAGTGGGATGCCGACATGAGCGGCGGGAGCTGGGTTGAAGACATCGCCCTTGAGGGAGCCCTGGGTGTATATTCCAACGAACCAATGGAGAAAGCAATTCGAGGAGCTCTGGCCCAGACGGTCCAAATGGTCTCAAAGGAAGTTCCGAAGGACTATTATCGCTATACAGGTGAGGAGCAGCTTACTCAGGAGCCCGCCACCACTCCTGTTGAGGGAGAGACGAAGCCAGCATCTGGCCCGGTGGCCGAGGATATGACCCTCTACACCAAGTATGATTTTGTTCCGGGCGACAAGGTCATCTTCTACGATGACATGAGTGGAGAAGAAGTAAGCGAATTCCCCCTTCGCTGGAGACTTGACAGCGGCGTCTATGAGGTGGTCAAACTGGGCAAGGAGTTCTGGATAATGTGCACGAATGGGGGCCCCATTCGTCCTAAAATGCCGGATGCGCCGCTGCCACCCAAATATACTGTGGAGTTGGAGTTTTATAATCACGGTCCCAAATTTTCCAATAGGATCTTCACGATCTACTGGGTGGATAGTAATGGCCGGAATATTGGAAGCTTTGAATCCTATGGGCAAGCAACCGGACTTGCAATCAGTGGCAAGGGCTTGGCCAACAAGAGACTGTCCAACAGCCTCACCAAAGGTGTCCACACCATGCGGATCATGGCCACCAATCGCTCGATCAAGTGCTATATCGATGAGGTGCGAGTCGCCAATGTGCCGAAAGTAGAGAATTTCAATCCGGTTGGTTTTCGTTTGGAGCCTGACCATTGGAATATTCCCAAAAGTCCGATACTGTTTAGAGGATTCCGTTTTGCCGAGGGCGGCAAGAGTATGAGAGAGCAACTTGATGAGGAGGGCAAAATTGTCACTCACGGCATTCTCTTTGACGTCGACTCCCACAAGATCAAGGGAGAATCGTACAAAACGCTTGCAGAGATCGGTCAGCTTCTGCAGGACGACCCCGAATTGCGATTGTCGATCGAGGGACATACCGACAGCGACGGTACGGATGAACACAATATGACTCTATCGCAAAATCGGGCTAATTCCGTGCGGGATTATCTTACCTCCACATACAATATCAAACCAGATCGACTGGAGGCAAAAGGCTGGGGAGAATCAAAACCAATCGACACCAACAAAACTGCCGAAGGAAAAGCTAACAATCGCCGGGTTGAACTGGTTAAGCTCTGATGGATGAAATTGTGCAACGATCCTAATTAGGAAAAATCACCGCTCGCTTATCTTCTGATGACAGATTATGTGAAGATCCCAATTTGGGTAGCCGTAGGCTTTAACCTGTGAAAAGACTAAGATCGTAGAAAAATCCTGCCGGTTGAGTTTGAAAACCCAACCGGCAGGGTGAACCTTCCATATTTGACAAATCCAACAGAAATTGCGGATATTTGCCTTAAGTGTAATTCTGCAAAAGGGGCTTGATAGATGAATTTACAGAACTCATTATTGATAATCAATGTCAGGCAAAAATGTTCTGGTAAAGGAAGAAGAATATGAGAAAAAATGTTAATCGTTTGTATAAAGATCTTGCCTGGCTCTGGTCCATTTGGGAGGATATTGAAGTATATAGAAGAGAAAGTGAACTTTTTGCTAAACTCATAAAAAAATATGCTGAGATTAAAGTCCGCTCCTTGTTGGACATGGGATGTGGCGGTGGTAAAAACGCATTTCATTTGAAAAGATACTTTAAGGTAACAGGAGTTGATATAAGCGATGCCATGCTTAGAAGCGCGAAGAAGCTAAACCCAGAATGTAACTTCTATCAGGCCGATATGCGAAATCTTGACCTAAAGCGCCAGTTTGATTCTGTTTTCATCAATGACGCAATAACCTATATGACGACGAAGAGAGATTTACTCAGGGTATTCAGATCGGCATACAAGCATTTGAAAACTGGTGGTGTGATGATTACTCATCCCGATGAGTGCAAAGAAAGATTTAAGCAAAACGAGACCACCATCTGGACATCCAAAACTGATGATATGGATATAACGTTTATTGAAAACAACTATGATTCCAATCCAAAGGATAACACTTTTGAGAAGACACTGATCTATTTGATTCGCAAAAGGGGCAAATTGAAAATTGAGCACGATTTTCACGTGTGTGGTCTTTTTACGCTGGATGTTTGGAGAACATCTCTGAGAAATGTGGGATTTCAAGTATACGAGAAAATGGAGCGTGTGGATATTGAGGATCTTCCGGTGTTTTCGTGTGTTAAACCTATTTAGGTTTCGGGAGTGGAAACGCTAACGCCGAGTGAACTGTCCATCAAATCTGGATATGTCTGTTTTGGGTGGCACCCTTAAAGCCGTTCGGGGAGTAACTCAAGCTGCTGGAAAACTCTCTATGATGCTTCGGTAATAGTCTCAAGATCCCCTGCAAAATGCGGGGGGGGGGATTACAGAAGCTTAGAGCATAGCATCTCCTGGGACTATTTCTCAAATAGAAATTGGTGGCACACATTGCTCGCTGGGGATTGTCCGTATGGATCCTTCGGATTATCATACCCAGCCCTTGCGGAGAATTCATACGTATCTTCTTTAATATGAATCCCTTGTGGATGACGGAGATCCCCAGACGGGAGCGTCGGCTCGTCTGGGATAATGTCCATGAGGAGCTATAACCACACCTTCTTTAAAGAAAGAAAAATGATCTGTGCAACAGCCTCTCCTAATACCGATGCATCAAAAACATTCGGCAGACGATGAGGAAGAACAAACATTTAAGTAGGTTATTGATTAGACGGTTATATGAGGGTAAGGGATTCCCGCCTTTGGCTGAAGGGGAAGATTGCAATAAAATTGGAAATGGGGCGATGGAAAAGAACATGGAGTTGGTGGTGGCACGGAGATTTAAGAAATGGAGGATGAGTTGGAGTAAACCCGGAGCCTTGGGATGAGTTTTGGAACAATTAACCATACCGTATCAGTGGACGCAAACGAGTCAATCAAAAATGTTGACTTTTTTAGATAGTATTTTATATTAAACTCGTTAAGTGGATAAACTTACTTCATAAAGGCAAGTGGCTATTTAATCTCGCTACGAATTAGATGCTTTTCCGGCTTTGTTATGGATTGCCCGAAGTCTACTCATAGAAAGATGTCGGATAGTCCCGCCGCTGGGGCGAACCATACGGGACTGCTGAAAAAGTGCCTTACACGCTTTCCCAGACGGGTCTCCGTAATCGGCGAGAAGAGATTATCGTAGAGGGACAGGGCTTGCCTGCACTGAGCCCGCCTTTGGCGGGAGAAGTGTCCCTGTCCGAGTCTGGAGCGAATAGCCATCCCGCCGTTGGCGGGATCCCTACAGTGCATCGTGGTTGTTTGATTTATTAACGCGTAGCCAAGCCTTTACGGCTTGGACATTTAAACTTTTTTTGAAGGAGGTAAATAAGGAGCATAGTCTCGTAGGTCCGAAATGGCGACGCCTTTCGGACAAGAAGCTGCAAAGTATAGGGATGTTGATTGCTTCACCCTCCCTTTTATTCCCTCCCATCAAGGGAGGGAAAACCCAGTCCCCTCTCCCTTGATGGGAGAGGGTGATTCAGACTACTCGAAGCGGACAGCCATAAAGGCTGTCCCTACGGTCAATCGGCACCGAGGGCTTGTCCTGAAGGCTCGCCCTGAAGGAATAAACCCTCGGCTACGTGAACAAAAAAATACGTTTGTTGGTCAGGGGTTCCCTAAACCCCTGACCGGTGTAAGTTTCGGGGTAAGGGTACCCCGAAACAACAAAGATGAGTTTTGGGCTAAACATAGCCCGAAGTAACGGAAAGGAGTGGGAAAAATGAATAAGATCAAATTGGGAATGATATTCCTTGTGGCTGTGGCGTTCTTTGCGGGGCCTGTGGTGCATGCTCAATCGAACAAGAATGTTCAGCCCAAGAAAGTCACACAAAGGACAGTCTCTGCTCAATTAAAGGACAAAGTAGCACCGGTGGGCATTCCGCAGAGATCGCCGTTCAAAGGTTCTCTTCAAGGGTATAAGATGGTGACAGACGTTTTGGATGGCTTTGGCGGAGAATCGGAATCGGATAATTACAAGATTCCGGTCAACTCCGGAGGGCAGTCCTCAGCCATCGGCTTATCACAAAGCGACAACTACGCGGTGGAAGCAGGCTATATTCATGCTTCTTTTGTTAATCGTGGAGAAGTCACCGGGGATGGGGTGATCGATTTGGGTGATCTTCTGTTTTTGATAAGCTACCTTTACAAAGGAGGACTGGCGCCCTGCCCAATGGAGGCTGGAGATGTCAATTGCGATGGAGTAGTGGATCTGGGTGATGTTCTCTATGTGATTAATTATCTCTACAAAGGCGGACCACCACCAGCTTGCTGATGCTACTAATACAAAAGCAACAAGATACGTTTACTTACCCCTCACCCCGCCAAAGGCGGGGGACTTCATAAATTTTCCCCTCCCTTGGTATGAACCATACGGTTTATACCTTGATGAATGAGGTGAGGGGGAATTATGTCAATTTATTTAATTCGTTTGCTATAGCATCGGGGCAAGGTACCCCGATGCAACGGGCCATTTCTGGTAGAAATAAAACTTGCGTGAAGTTGTGCTTGATCGTATATTGCGAATGAAAGGAAAGATTTCCGTGAAAAACGTGGTTGTTTTAGGCTCAACTGGATCGATCGGCAGAAACACCTTGGAGGTGTTGTCCAATTTTGAGGAGAGATTCTCCGTATTCGGTCTTTCCACCAACACAAACGTCAAACTGCTGGAAGAACAGATCAAGCAATTCAGGCCAAGGATGGCGGTGATTACTGATGAAGAAAGCTTCCAGCAGTTTCCTCGAAATTACGACACCGAAGTACTGTCCGGCATTGATGGTCTGAAAGAACTGTGCTCTCATCCAAAGGTTAATCTGGTGATAAATGCTTTAGTCGGATCAGTGGGGCTTCTGCCAAGCCTAAAAGCTTTAGAGTCAGGAAAAAATTTAGCCATTGCCAACAAGGAGTCGCTGGTGATGGCGGGCGAGCTTTTGATCGGTAAAGCCCAAAAAAAGGGTGCAGAGATTCTGCCCATTGACAGCGAGCATTCCGCCATCCAACAGTGCCTTTTGAGTGGAAAAAAAGAGGAAGTAAAAAGGCTTATCTTGACTGCCTCCGGTGGTCCGTTTTTGAGGAAAAGCAAAGAAGAACTGAAGGAAATTACGGTTGAGGAAGCTTTATCTCATCCCACCTGGGAGATGGGAAAAAAAATCACCATAGACTCTGCCACCTTGATGAACAAAGGCTTGGAGGTTATCGAGGCACACTGGCTTTTCGGAATCCCACCAGATCGAATAAAGGTGTTGATCCATCCCCAATCAATCGTGCATTCCATGGTGGAATTTGTGGACGGATCGGTGATTGCTCAGATGAGCCTCCCGGACATGAAACTTCCCATTCAGTATGCTCTTTTTTATCCTCAACGGGTTTTCAGCAATAACACCTCTTTGGATCTGACCAAAACCGGGCACTTAACTTTTCTCGAACCGGACACAGAAAAATTCCCCTGCCTTCATTTGGCTTATCAAGCTTTAGAGATGGGTGGAACTGCGCCTGCTGTTCTGAACGCGGCAAATGAGGTGGCGGTGGGAGCATTTTTAGCTTGTCGGATAGGTTTTCCCGATATCGAAAAGATCGTGCAGAAGGCTTTGAAACAACATCAGGTGAAGCTTTATCCTGATCTGGACGATATTTTGAATGCAGATAAATGGGCAGGACAAACGGCAAAAAAACTCTGTATTAACATAGAGAGAAAAAGATGACCACACTGGTTGCTACCATATTCGTTTTAGGCATCCTGATCTTTTTTCACGAGTTGGGTCACTTTTTGGTTGCTAAAAAATCAGGAATCAGAGTGGAAAAATTCTCCCTGGGTTTTGGTCCTAAGATAATAGGGAAAAAGATCGGCGACACAGAGTATCGCATATCCTGGATTCCCTTTGGTGGTTATGTAAAAATGGCTGGGGAGGATCCGGATGAGACCAAAACTCAAGGTAAGCCCTATGAGTTTATGTCCAAACCGGTGGGCATTCGAGCCTTAGTAGTTGCGGCAGGTCCAGTGATGAATCTCATCTTAGCAGTCTTTATCTTCTGGGGAGTAATCTTCTTTAAGGGAAGGCAGGAAATCCACGAGGAAAGCACTCAGGTGGGATTGGTGGCAACCGGCGGACCGGCTGACGAGGCGGGCATAAAGCCGGGTGATGAAATCATTTCCATCAACGGAACTGAAGTGACCACCTTTCTGGAGATGGCGAAAATAATTTACCAGCATGTGCAAGAGCCGGTTGAGGTAAAATGGATCCGTGAGGGCAAAGAGTTCACTGCCCAGATCACCACCTTCAAAGATAGGGTGCTGGATGAAAAAGGGGAAATCCAAGAGGTGGGGAAAATAGGCATAGGTCCCAGCTATACCACCATAAAGGTGGGACTCTTCAAGGCCTTCGAGGAAGGAGTGGGGACGGCGATCTTCATTCTAGTGGAATCGGTAAAATTCATAATCGGGCTCATCACCGGAACGGCCTCAGTAAAGCTTCTGGGTGGTCCACTTTTCATCGCTCAGGTCGCCGGAGAAACCGCTAAGTCAGGATTTGTTAACCTTCTTTACTTCATGGCTCTTTTGTCAGTCAATTTAGCTTTGCTAAATATTTTGCCCATTCCAGTATTGGATGGCGGTCACCTTCTATTTTTAAGCATTGAGAAAATCAAAGGTTCACCTCTTAGCCTAAAACAACGCTCCACCATGCAGCAGATTGGACTTGCCTTTTTGATCCTCCTGATGATATTTGTTACCTACAACGATCTTCTGCGGGCGATAAGATAATCTGCCATTTGAGCTAAAGTTGTAGGGGCAATTCATGAATTGCCCCTACGAGTATATTCTGTTCGTCATGGATGCCTTCGTCCGTGACACCAAAGAGAAGGTAAAGAATTTCTACAAACATTCAGTTTTGCCCTCCTTCAGGATGAGTCCTTCAGTCTCGTAGGTCAAGCATCCCGTAAGGTGCTTGACGAAAAGGGTTGTCAACTACCTTTCAGGATGAACCCTTAGGATGAATCCTCGGGGACGAAGTCATGACGAGTCCTTTGGAATGAAGTCAGGGTGTTTCACTTGGACTGAATCGCCGGGGGCCAATCCCTGGTATTTGGATGGACATTTAACTAAGAGCTGATCAGCCACGAAAACTCCATTTTCGTATCTACCGATAATCACCACCTGGTCGGCTTGCTCGAAATTGGCAGGTTTTGTTCCGCTGTATACCACCATCATCTTTTCTTTGTTTTCATTCATTATGGGGAATTGAAGCTGGTGGGCGTCTATATCATATTTGACCTCGGGAAATACTACATCGCCGATTACCTGAACCGTGGCGCCAGATTTTCGCGCTTCCTCGAAGCCAACATAAGGGGTCAAAGTTTTTCTGAAGGATAGCGCCCCGAAGACCACAAATATTATAATTATGGCTATCCCGATCAAGTATTTAGGTTCCATCTGTTTTCCTCATACTACCAAACTTAAGTGATATCAACTATTTTACGATGTTTGTTAGATAGTTTTAAGGAAAAGTTGATCCTGAATCGGTTCTCTTCTTTTTGCACGAAGATTTGTGGTACTTGTTACCTCACCCCCCGTCCCCCCGCCAAAGGTGGGGGGAGATAGGGAATGAGGTCTATTCTGAAACTCACATGCACAAAATGATCTGTTAATCGAAATCGTGCGGACAACCAGTGGGGCTCGTCTACGGGTGAATTTGTGAAATAGCGGAGAATCTGTGTGCCAGGTCTTCACAGGATGACTGAGAATTGTCATTCTGACCCATATGGGGAAGAATCTCGCTTCCCAACCCGCATAAAACCAAGATTCTTCACTCCGCTTCGCTCCGTTCAGGATGGGAATAATGTCCAAAAAGTATTGCTAAAATTGTAGTTAAGCTGTTTAATGATATCATTTTGTGGATATAATTGTTAAAGCTGTTTAACAAAGGTGTCCTATTAT
>Ga0315545_1000058_pt1 | contig 103891 bp, 68 predicted proteins | sample SalMarSW160210MG_FD_203096 | JGI IMG/M metagenome (GOLD analysis project Ga0315545, IMG submission 203096) | Salt marsh sediment microbial communities from the Plum Island Ecosystem LTER, Massachusetts, United States - Salt Marsh Sediment SW1602-10 ... | reverse complement strand
CTACGCAAGGCGAAAATCTCCCCCTGCGAATCTGCGCACCCCTCTTCCCTGCCGCCTCCCCGCCGTAAACACGCCGCCTTTCCCGGTTTTCCCGCCCCCAGACAGCAAAGTTTCGGAATTGCTGCGCGAAGAATAACTTTGTTGACACCCGGCGACGGCCGCGTTATCCTGCTTTCGAGAGAATTATGCGATCGCAGACTGCCCCGTTTCACGGAGGAGAACTGGTATGCTGCGCAATGCGTTTGCGAAGATGTGGTTGCCCGCCGTCGCTTTGCTGGCGATGGTCGGGCTGAGTATCCTCTTGCGATGCCCCCTTCAGAATGAGCCTGCGGTAGTCTCTGCGGCCGCTTCCCTCTCCGGTGATTACAGGAAACAACGTCTGAGCATGGTCCAGACGCAGATAGCCGCTCGCGGCGTCAAGGATAAGAATGTCCTCGCGGCGATGCGTAAGGTGCCTCGGCACGAATTCGTTCCGGCGAGGTCCCGTCGGGAAGCGTACTGCGACTGGCCTCTCCCTATCGGACACGGCCAGACTATCTCGCAGCCCTACATCGTAGCCATGATGACGGAGCTACTCAAACCGAAGAGCACCGACAGGATTCTGGAAATCGGCAGCGGGTCCGGGTATCAAGCGGCGGTTCTGGCCGAGATAGTCAAGGAGGTCCGGACCATTGAAATCATAAAAGCCCTCGGCAAGAGCGCGAAGAAGATTCTGGCTCAGAAGTACCCGAAAAAGGTCAAGGTCAAAGTCGCCGACGGATATTACGGATGGGACGAGGGCGCCCCCTACGACGCTATCATCGTCACGTGTGCCGCAAACAACATTCCGCCCCCTCTCATCAAACAGCTTAAAGAGGGAGGGCGAATGGTCATCCCCGTGGGAAGCCCCTTCTACACTCAGAATCTCATCCTCGTCGAAAAGAGGAAGGGAGGCGACATCATCACCCGGAACGTCCTGCCCGTCGCCTTCGTCCCCATGACCGGCGCCGCTCAGAAACGGCGATAATGCCCCGCGAATCCTCGAGCACAACAACCGACCCTGAACGAGACGACCAGCGTTCGTTATCATCGGCATTGTGAGGGTTTGACCGAACATGGTGACAAATGGTCAGGAGGACCGCTTTCTCTTGAGCGGGCCTCGGGTTTGTGGTAGCACAGTACGGGAAGAATTCGGACTTTTTTTCGTAATCCGTCAGCTACGCCTGGGATCAGCTTGGAACCGCACAGTCCGCAGAGGCGCCGTTGTGCCGCTGGAGAAGAGGAAGTTGGTCAGCAAATCGAGCGCGACTTGAGTTCTATAAAGCGTATCGCGCCCAGGTTCCCGCTGAACGCCTTGATGAATGAGGTGCGGCTTTATTTGCGGGGCAGGAGGGCGGTACCGGTAGCGAAGCTGAGGATTCGACCGCTGAAAGGGGATGAAGATAAGATTATTCCGTCGGGACAATAGTTAGATCCGTTGAAGCGGGGAGCAAAGAGGGAAATCGGAGGTGTATTATGTCGCTAATGGGCAAGCCACTGGACACGATCGCGCAAGAGGACCTCCAAGCGTTGGTCGACAACAAGGTGCGTGAGTTTAAGCACATTGAATACAAGCAATCTCTCCCGAGCAATAAGGAATCGGACAGAAAGGAATTCCTTGGAGATGTGTCATCCTTCGCCAATGCCGCAGGCGGTGATCTAATTTACGCGATGCAGGCCAAAGATGGCGTGGCGACGAAGGTGTCCGGTCTACCGGGCATAAACGTTGACCAGGAAATCCTCCGGCTTGAGAGCATGATTCGGGACGGCATACGACCAAGAATTCATGCCGTATCAACCCAGCCAATTAAGCTTGACCGGGCCGGAGTTGTCCTCATCATTCGCGTTCCGCGGAGCTGGTACCCTCCTCACATGGTGGTCTTGAGCCGACACGACAGATTCTACACACGTAGCTCCAACGGCAAACATCCCATGGACGTGTCAGAGCTTCGGGTAGCCTTTACGCTGTCAGAGACCACCGCCGAGCGCATAAGGGCTTTTCGGGAGGGACGCCTTGCCAGGATCGTCGCGGGAGAGACGCCTGTAGTGCTATATGATGCCCCGAAGATTGTTCTTCACATCGTTCCGTTCGGCGCATTTGATCCGGCGGCAAGATTCGACGTAGCTTCACTTGCTCAAAAGACGAAGGATCTGGCTCCAATTGGTTCGTCGTCGTGGAACGACCGCCACAACTTCGACGGTTTCCTCACCTACGACTGGTTTGACCAACAGGTCCCCATTTCATATGTGCAGGTATTCCGGAACGGGACCGTGGAAGCAGTTGACTCTTACCTTCTGCGAAGCAGGGCCGATGCGCGTCCGATCGAAGTTCAGTTATTTGAGACATCCCTGGTCGATGCGCTCCGGAGATATTTGTCAATTCAAAAGGACCTTGGGGTCGAACCGCCTTTATTCGTCATGCTCAGTCTGCTCGGGGTATCCGGTTATGTCCTGCATTCAGTTCCCGCCGGTTACCGCATGGGAGACGAGCATCCAATTGACCGGGATGATCTTTTAGTTCCAGGGATTATGGTCGACAGCTTTGATTCTGCCGCTTCCCAGGTTATGAAACCGGGTTTCGACGCAGTATGGAACGCTACGGGATATCCGCGAGCAATGTCCTACGACGATGAAGGGAAGTGGAAGCTGGAGACGGAGAACAGATAGGCTGCCCTGTACCGACGCCGCAATCAGATTCGCGAAATGGAGTATGCGCCGGCACTGGCGGAGGTGTTGCGATGCGTTCACCCAATGGTGTAGCCCTCGGTCTCGCGAGAGGCCATCCAACGCGGTGATGGCGCAGCCAATGAGGCGTGGGGGGACAGGGAGTGCCTTGACGTTCCTGGTGTATCCGGCTCTGGACAAGGCATCGCAGGATGGCGAGAAGAACGAATGAAAGTGATTGCCCGCAGGGCCGCCGGACCCCCGCGTTTACCCCGAACGCGGTCCTGTTTGAGCAGCCGCGCTGGCGGGTTTGACAATGAAGAGATAATCCGGGAACACGTGGACAGCCCACAATAAGGTGAGGCAGATGGACGAAACGAGCTCCCAAAAGGAAGAGGCGAACGAGCACCGGAAGTTCAGCCAGAAGCAGTACGAGATGCTTTTACGCTGCTCGGAAAAGGCGGACATCACGGAGTGGAACGAGTGGCGCAACGCTAATCCCAGTAAAGAGATTCTTCTGCAAGGGGCGAAGCTTCCGGGAGCCAAGCTGCAAGAGGCGAACGTTTGGGAAGCCAACCTGAAAGGGGCGGACCTTCGGGAAGCCAACCTGAAAGGGGCGCACCTTCGGGAAGCCAAGCTGCAAGGGGCGAACCTTTGCCAAGCCAACGTGCAAAGGGCGAAGCTTCCGCGAGCCAACCTGCAAGGGGCGGACCTTAGGGAAGCCAACCTGAAAGGGGCGAACCTTTGGGAAGCCAAGCTGCAAGGGGCGAAGCTTTGGGGAGCCAACCTGCAAGGGGCGAACCTTGTGAAAGCCAACCTGGAAGGGGCGAACCTTGTGGAAGCCAACCTGCAAGGGGCGAAGCTTGGGGCAGCCAACCTGGAAGGGGCGAACCTTTGGCGAGCCAACCTGCAAAGGGCGCACCTTGGGGCAGCCAACCTGAAAGGGGCGAAGCTTGGGGGAGCCTACCTCCAGGGTGCAACATGCAACCTGGTGCTTGTCAACGGTTCCACGTTGCTTTGGGACTGCGAGGTGGATCTTGACACACATTTTCGCGGTGTCGGACTGGACAGCGCTCGGGTAAAACCAGGCCTCAAGCAACTTCTAAAATATAACATCAGGCGCAGGAACTGGGAACGCTGGCACGAAGAGCATCGCTTCCTGAAATGGCTTGTTCGTCCGTTCTGGCGGATGTCTGATTACGGCCGGTCCACTGGTCGGATAATCGGAGTCTTCTTTGGTCTTGCGGTGCTTTTTGGCGTGGCGTACTACATCCTGGACGCTCTGCACCTGCCCGTTGTCGAGCACCTCCGCGTGGGCAGACTCGTCTTTTTTCGCGCGATTTACTTTTCCATAGTGACAATGACGACGCTGGGATTCGGCGATATGCACGCCGCCGAGAACTTCGGGGGATACCTGCTGCTTACGCTTCAGGTACTTCTGGGATATGTACTTCTGGGCGCCTTAGTGACTCGTTTCGCTGTTCTGTTTCAGGCGGAGGGGCCCGCGGGGAAATTCGCAAAGTCTGCACTGACAAAAAAGAGGCCACACGTAACCCTCAAGGAAATTGTTTCGCGGTTCGCGGGGCGTGTGGCGGCGCGCGTACGATCCGCCCTTCTTCGTTCAGGCACTCCCCAAACTCCAGAAAATCGCCGTGCGCGCAATAAAGGGAAGGTGAACGGCGAGTTGAGGTAAAGCGAAAGATTTTTTTGACCTTGGCGCCCTTGGTGTCTTGGCGAGAGAAAAATCGAAAAACGCGAGGCCTCTCGCAAAGACGCAAAGACGCGAAGCCGGGTACATCCTGTTATCGCGTCAAGAAAAGAACACGTCTCCGAATCAAGGAGCTTCTTCGACAGGATAAAAGGATATAGTGGACCCTTCGAGGCACATGAGACATCAAGTCAATCACGCCCGCCCCGCGGCTGCGTGAACGGCAAGTCAAGGTAAAGCGAAAGATCAAAAACCTTGGCGCTCTTGGCGTCTTGGCGAGAGAAAAATGGAGAAACCCCGCGAAACGCGGGGTCGCAGAGACGCAAAGGGGCAAAGTCCCGTTCACGCGGACGGCGTGATTATCCCGTCAAAAAGAATACGCGACCGAATTTGACAACCACAGCACTCAGCCCTCGTATCCCTCTTCTTCCGAAGAGGAGCCGCTCAGAAGGAGCAGTTGCAGAAGCCAGAGGTTCTCCCTGTCGAAATGGTCGAGACTGCCGTAGTCCATTTTCTCCAGCTCCTCGCTGGCTAAGTACGCATTGATGCCCCTGTTGCCGTACGCTTGCTTGGCGAAGCCGACGACGTCCTCCATGAAAAGACGGAAATTCTCGGCACTGTTCTGACAGAGCCGCTCGCCCAGATAGTCGTAATTAAAACTCTTTTGTTGTATTCGGTAGTGCCTTTTCTGAGGCTGCTTGGAGAAGATGTCGAGGATAAGATGTTCCTCTTCGGTGACCTTTTGCCGTGGAGTTGACTTGACAGGAGCGGGCGCGAGCATCCCCGCCCCGAGGCCCAGCAGAGAGGTCCGGAGCACCTTGCCCGCGATGATGCCTTTTCCCGGCGCCGAGCACGCCCAACTGCCGGAGCCTTTTCGCTCGACGACTCGACCGAGACTGAGCAGAACGATGTTTTCCCAGGAAAGGGGGTGGTCGCGGCCATAGATGTCCTGCGCGTTGAAGTGCTGTTCCAAACAGTCGGCGTTGTTAATGTGAACAGCGCGCTCGGGGTGATACATCTTGGTTTGGTCCATGTAGAAGACGCCCACGCCCGCCCCATTGAGTTGTTCGGAAATCGTTTTTGCTTCCTGAAGCGGGAGGTTTTGCGCGAGGATGCCGCAGCAGTTGCGCACCATTATGGTGGCGTCCGCGTAAATGATGTTCTCCGCTCTGGTAAGTATCCTCGCCGTCTTCTGAAGATCGAGCGGTATCAGCTCGTTGAGTAGTATGGCGTAAGGCATGTTCGGCCTCCTACGGCGCCCCGTCCCATTATAAGGCACGCACGGGCGACTGGATAAAATCCTTAACTGTTTCTTTAGCACTAATCTCAAGAAAGCTCTTGAGATCACTTTTCGTAGGCGCCGCGAATTTCACTTTATCTTTCCTACCTCACAAACAATAAGAAGATAGTTATGAATGCTATTACAAGGATGATTAAATGATATATTTCACTCGCAACGCCAAGTTTGCGGTCCGGATGTGGCTTCTTGCCGCCTTGATAACTTTTCAGTCTCGGCAGAAATCTCCCTGTACGAGCTCTATACTCAAGGTAAGCATTTCCAAACTTCTCCTGCAGGAATTTCCGCTCATGGGGTATTACAATTGAATACAGGCAAGTGTAGGCTATAATAAATATTGCGTAGGCATACCATTCATTTAGGGATATGCAAAAACCTAACCCTATAACGAAGTTGCCTAAGTACAGCGGATTTCTGATATAAGCGAAGGGGCCAGAAGTACAAAGAAAATCCGATTCTATTTTGGTAACTATATGTTTTCCCCAAAGATAACCAGCAGAATACATTCTGAACGCCATTCCCGCCACGACAATTATTGAACCTAAACCGAATAGTAGCAAAGAGGTAGTTCCGTCTAAGCAAAACTTCAAAACTGTGGGAACTATAAAGGTAGTGATACTAACAAACCTGCGATTTCTGAAAACGAATACTGGAATTGTATTATCCATAGAAATACGCAATTCATCCAAATTATTTGACTATTTACTTTTCGCCTTTGTGAAACAAGTAATCCCGAACTTCTTAGTTTTCTTCATGATGCTACGGATCTGGCTTTGTGAAGCGGGAGGTTTTGCGCGAGGGTGCCGCAGCAGTTGCTCACCATTATGGTGGCGTCCGCGTAAATGATGTTCTCCGCTCTGGTAAGTATCCTCGCCGTCTTCTGAAGATCGAGCGGTATCAGCTCGTTGAGTAGTATGGCGTAAGGCATCCCTCAGCTCCTGCAATCCAGCGAGCACCTAAATAGTCGCGCCTTCCCCACCCCAAACATAAATCATACCATACCCTCCGCGAAAGGCGAAGGTCAAAGTTAGCTCGGGTGTGGCAGCGTATCCGTGGCATGCCATGACGCCTTCTTTCGCTCTTCCCACAGGTGGCATTCACCTGGTGCCGATGTCGAGTCTCCGTCTCTATCCCACAATTCAGGAGAAGAGGATAGCATTTTAGCCGGGCTTTAGCCCCGCCGAGGCGGGGCTTCAGCCGGGCTTCTCGACCAGAGGATTCATCCGAAATATGCCACGCAGATACGGCCGCACCCTCAAAGTTAGCTGTTGCGGTAATGCCTCAGTCTCAGGGGGAAACCGAGTTGTGGGAGGGAGGAAGGGAAAAGCAGAACAACGCAAAGCCCAGAGTTGCAGAGAGGAGCATGAGAATGACCCCGTGCTCGCCCGCCGTGGCATGGGCATCTTGCCCATGATATCCCCACGGGCGGCACGCCCGTGCCACTGAAATGGCGCCGCACCTCTCAGCCACCTGCAAGTCCGCCGTTGTAATGCCTCAGTTACCGGCGGCTGAGGTTCGGGTCTCATAGGATGCAGAGTAGCCCTTGTGCCGGTGGCATCCTGCCCCCCGCCATGGCGGGTTGTCCTTCTCACCTTATTCTCTGCGCCTTTGCGTCTTTGCGTTAATCTGCTTTTCCCTTCTTGCCTCCTCCGGCTCGGCCTGCTATCCGCCCGAGACTGAGGGATTACCCGCCGTTACATCTTTCCATTGACATTTGACATTTTCTTCTCATCAAGGTATCTAAGCATGGAGGCTTGAATATTTATTGTGTCACGCCGTCTAATTTCAACGAGTGGCAAGCAAGAGCATGGGAGAGGAGAAATCTCAGACTTTCAGCTTGTTCAAAAGGCAAGCAAGGGGGATTCGGACGCCTTTGAGGAGCTGGTAAAGCGATACCAGCAAAGGGTTTACGCGATAGCTTATGGTATTTGCCACAGCCATCAGGACGCTCTTGACATCTCCCAGGAGGTGTTCATCAAGATATACAGCAAGCTCAAACATTTTCGGGGGGAATCGAGTTTTTATACCTGGCTTTATAGGATCACTGCCAACGTGTCCATTGATTTCCAGAGACGCAAGAAGAAAATCACTACCGTTGAGTTCGACGAGAAAATCGTGGAAAAACCCTTACTCGAGGCGAGGCACGCGGAACAGAAGAAGTTCGATCCCAGAAAGACATTGGAAAGAAAAGAGATTCGCGGGGCCATCTTGAAGGCTATCGAGATGCTCCCGGATGAGCAGAGAACCGCCGTAGTATTGAGGGAACTGGAGAACTTATCGTATAAGCAAATAGCCAAAGCGATGAACTGCTCCCTGGGAACTGTTATGTCACGTCTCCATTACGGCAGGCAAAAGCTGAAGGAGATGCTTTTGTCGTTCGTATCCTGATGGCGAGGAGGATGAGCGGATGAACAAATGTCCCGGACACAAGGACCTCCAGAGGTTCGCCGACGGCGAGCTGACAGGACGCAGGCGCTCACGTGTTGCGGAACACCTCGAGGGCTGCGAGCTATGCGCCGAGGAGCTCCGGCAGATTCGCAAGATAGGCGAGCTGGTCTCCGGCGCCATACGAAACGAAGCGGAACGCCACGACCTCACGGGCCTTTGGGAGAGGGTCAGCGTGGGCATAGCATCGCCGCCCGCACCCACCCACGAGGGCTGGGGGCGGGTTTTGAACCTCTTGTGGAAGTCCCCTGTGAGAGTAGCCTACGCCGCTGTCATCGTCTTGGTCGCCGGCTTTTTAGCCGTCAGATCTTTCCTGCCCGATACGAGACCGCCTCGTGCGACAGGGGAGGCGCAAGTGTACTCAGTTGACCAGTACGATCCGCATGTCACCGTAAGCATCCGTTTGGCTTCCGGGGGCAAATCGGCTATTGTCTGGATAAGCGGACTGGAACCCACCGAGGAGAATTGATGTCGAAGACCCGCGAGATCATCGCGCACTCCACAAGAGTTCTCTGCAATTCCGCTTTTGCCATTTCAGTAGCTTTGTGGGTTGCCGCCTCTGTGCCTCACGCCTCTGCGGCGGGGACTGCCCGACTTGAGGTCACGATTGCCCTCGCGTCCCATTCCGCCCGCGCCGCGCCCCCCGGGTTTGACAAGAGATTACTCTTCGCCAAGAGCGGCCTGATGCGCACCGGCTACAGAACCTTTACTTACGTGAGGCGCTACCCCCTCCGCGTCGCTGAGGGAAAAGCGACGAGGTTGTCCCTCGGCGGAAAGATTTCAGTCGTCCTCGGGTTCAAAGGATTCATAGGCCCGCAAGGCCGAAGAATACAATACTATCTGGAGACCTACTCAGGCAAAAAGCGGCAAGCGCGCATCTACTACTCCATCTCAAAAGGAGGCGCCCCGGCGATCACCGGCATTGACCAGCCCGGAGGACAGCGGGCGTACGTGCTCATCGTCAGAGCCCCCAAATAACCCTCTCCCGGCAGCGTCCCGTGGCACGCCACGCAGCCCCTTCCCCTGCCAGGCTGCCCCCACCGCTTAGTACATGGATTCGCAAATGCCGTGACGTATAATGGTGCTGCGAAACGGTCTATTTTGACGGGATAATCACGCCATCGGCGTGAACGGGATAGTTCCAAGCACGTGAGCAATCCAGTAAATCACAAGCCCAGGGCCGCTGGGTGAAAGACCACGAAGCGCAAGCAATTGACGGAGAACTTGTCCGAGACCTTGCAGCCCGGTCATGGCGGGCTCGAAAGAGGTACGGTCATCGTCGAGCCCCGCGTGCCGCGGGCTCGAGCGGGTTATCGTGGCGGCTCAGGAGATACAACCCGTTAACAACATCTTCGCGACCAGCAAGCCAGTATGGGAGCCGGAAGTTGAGGTAAAGCGAAAGGTCAAGAATTTTTCGCAAGGATAAACAGGATTCTAAGAATCATGTCCATCCTGTTATCCTGTCAGAGGAGAAATACGTCCTCGAATTTATGAATCGGAGCGCTTAGTCGGAAATAGCCAAACCTTTTCTCTGCGCTCTCCGCGGTGAGCTCATCTCCGCCATGCGGCTAAAGACCTACTGCCGTTTTGCGCGACAGCGCCCTTACACCCAGAAAAAGTCGCTTCTCCACTTGATAAAGCCTCTCCAAGAGAGGTTGGGGCTTTGCAGGTTCGCAGCCTGCGCCGGCGTGCAGAAACCATCGAATAACCCCGGGGCGACCATCGTCTATATTTACGGAACGAGAGGAGAGGAAAAACACGAGAAAGAAAGGAGATGCTCGAAATGATGAGGAAAGCACTGATTCTGCTGTCGGCAACAGTGATAGCAGTGGTTCCTCTCCGCAACTCCAATGCTGGAGACAGAGAGTGGGCCACCGCAGGGAAAGTCATGGCCGGGCTCGCCACCCTGGCGATCATAGGCGATTTGGTTGCGGACCAGTCTCCCGTTTACGTGACCGCTCCTCCGCCTCGAAGAGTCATCCGCGTTTACACGCCCACACGTGTTTGGGTCGAAGGGCGACACGTCGAAATCGTCCGAAAGAGATGGGTCACCGGCCATTTTGAGAGAACCTGGGCGCCGCCGGCACGCCAACGCATCTGGGTTGCAACACCGCGCGGCGGATACTGGCAGGACACGATTGTTCGCCCCGCTTTTGGCAGAAGAGTCTGGCGCCCGGGATATTACGTGCGCAGGCGCGAGACCCAGTGGGTCCCCGGGCACTGGCGACAGATTTAGAGTGTCCCTCTCCTTTGCTCAAAGGGGCCGAGCCTCCCTCGGCCTCTTTCTTTATGCGCGAGTTCGCCCAAATTACGCGGAAAAATCGGCAATCCCGCCCGGCGGAAGGGCGCAGCACCCTTGGCGGTAAGCCCTCAGTCTCCGGCGCATACCCCGCCAAGGCGGGGGAAGGAAGGAGGAGGAAGGTAACGCACAGGTGCAGAGGCGCAGAGATGGAGATGAGAATGACCCGGTCCTTGCCTGCCGTGGCATGGGCATCTTGCCCATGATTCCCACGGGTCCCCCGCCAGAGGCGGGGGATGCCACGTGGGGGATGGCTTTTTTTGCCGTGAAGGGTACAGCCCGAGCCCGTCCAGGGCGAGGGAGCCCCTCGATATCCCCCGCGGAACGCGGGGCGGGACAGGACGCCGGCGATACGTGTGCCTCTCTGCGTGCTCTGCGCACTCTACGGTTCCACCCTCAGCCGCCGGTAACTGAGGCATTACCCTTGGCGCCGATTTTTGTTTGACATTGCCGCTGGGCGCGTGTATCATTAGAATGTTTAGAGATAAGAAAGGTGCAGCGCTCAAGCTGTTTGTTCGCTAAGCTCGGTGCTCACAGGTGTTTGTGTCTAACCGGATTACTGCCCGGGATTCTTCACGGTTCGCCTTGGATGCTCGGGTTGGTGGCGTTGGAGGTATTTTGCTATGAAAAGGTCAAGAGGATTTACGCTTATCGAGTTGCTCGTTGTCATGGCGATCCTTTCAATCCTGATGGCTCTGCTGCTGCCGGCGGTTCAGCGCGCCAAGGAGGCAGCTCGCCACGCATTGTGCGCAGGCCATCTCAGCCAGCTTGGCAAAGCCTTTGCTCAGTACGTGAACGATTACGGCGCCTACATGTTCGATTATGGCGGTGTCATCCAGTTCGGTTGGGGCGATAACCCATCCAGAAAAGGTTGGATGGATATGCTGTTTCCCTATGTCTCCACCACTCTCGGCGGGAAAAAACAGTACCCCGAAACCTGTTACACTGAAAGGACCGAAGTTTTCAGGTGTGGCGCCCTCAAAGCTTCCGCGGCCACCGGCAAGCCGTACCTTAGCAGCTACATATTGAACTCTCGCTTATATCTGGACAGCCAAACGCAAGGACGCTTCGATCTCGGAAGGCTCAAAATGCCGCCTAAAGTAGTCCTCCTCTACGACCGCAACAAGTGGACCGGGGCGGAGGATGACGCTGACATGACAGACGAGTGGGGCAATAGCCAGAGCGGTTCCTCCGACCAATGGGGGCCCGGCGGCCTTTGGTATTACCACTCCGGCGGTCCCGATTTCTCCGGACCACACTCCGGTGGCTACAACATTCTGTTCTGCGACGGGCACGTCGGTTTCTTCTCTCGCTGGAGTGAGGGGAGAATGACACGGCATGCCGAGCAATAGGCGCCGAGATTCGCGCACGCTCTTGGTACGAGGACAATCCCGCCACGCAAATGTAGCCGCATCCTGCCGCCCGCAAAGCTGCGCGCCCGGCCTCGTTTGAACGGCTACTGACTCGTTAGTGAATCCAGCAGCCTCGCAAGTTGGCCCGCCAGGACGGGTCGTTCGTATCTCCGGATGACCTCGCCCCTCCCGTGGTAGGCAACGTCGCCTGTTCGCTCGTGCTCGGAATAGTATTTCACAATGGCTTCCTTCATCTCCCGCCGGTTGCTTGCATTGACAACCGTGCCCGCGTTTGCCTCTCGGATTAGCTCCGAGGCGACGCCCCCCTTCGGGGCAAGCGCCAGAATCGGTCGCCGTGCCCCGAGATATTCGAATAGCTTGGCCGGACACTCCACCATGCCAGCCGAATCATTTCTTACAATGAGCAAGAGCACTGAAGCATTGACCTGCTCCCGGAGGGCCTCCGCGTGGCTGAGACCAGTCCGAACCGTGACCACGTCCGACAGTTTGCATCGTGCCGCAAGACGAGCCGTACGCTGGCTGAATCTCTCAATTATATTCACACGAATTCTGTGCCTTTCGATGAGGCCACTCTCGATAACTTCAGCAAGAGCTCTCAAGAACGGCACCGGACTTCGCGCCTCGCCATAGAAGCTGCCCGTGTACGTGGTGGTGAATTTCTCCGGCGAACGATGAGCTATGCCAGAAAACTCATCCGGGTCATACCCGTTCGTGATAACACGGACCTTTCCCTCAATGTCTCTCACCCTGAGTTGCGCGAAAGCTGCGGCCCTGGGCGCGGTGTCGCTTAAAGTCACGTCTGCAAATTGGAGGACCCTCCGCTCCAGGAACACGTCAATAGGGTGCCGGATGACGCCGAATGCTGACAGCCCGATATACGGATTCTGGGACCACGGGTCCCGAAAATCCGCCACCCACCGGACACCCGTCTTCCGCTTGAGCCTCAGCGCGATAAGATGCGCCGTGAACGCCGGCGCCGAGGACACGATTGCGCTAATGCCCGCCCTCCGGATGGTCGAAAGCCCCCCTCGGACCCCAAAAGGAAGCCAACCGACCTCCGGGTCGGGAACGAAAACGAAAGTGTTAGCGAGCGACCACAGGAGGCTACCGGTTCGCTCGTCGGTTGCTCGTGCTCGCGCGGTCTCCGCCGGAGTGGAGGGCGCGCCCTTTCCAGCGAGACGCAAAAGCAGCCTCTTTCCCGCCAGCCTGATGTCGGGGAAAGGCGTTCTCACAATGCGGTCAGAGGGGAGGTTATCCGGCACCTCGCTCGGCGAGCCCGTCGCATGATATGGCCCCGGCACAATCGTCAGCACATAGGGGTCCCACCCGAACTCCGGTAGATACTTAACAAACCCCACAACCCTTTGGACGCCGCTGCCGCTGGTCGGCGGGAAATTACTTGAGATTATCAGAATGCGTTTACTTTTGCTCACGGACACAAGCCCCTTTGCAGGATGCCGAAAAGAACGCCTATCGCTTCGCAGAACGCCTCCGGCCCGGATGAAGTCCCGCATGACCCGCTGAGAGCAATCTGTCGGCCAAATACTCGCTGCCCAGCGGCGAGCTCACGCACCCTCTGAGGCGACCGGAGTCCGCGAAGGAACGCCCCTGGCAATCGGCGCGGCGGCGCTCACTCCCCTGTTTTCTTACCCGGGAATAGCTTGTCTTTTATTGAACTGATGAAGTTACGCAGCGCGGTTTTCTCTTCTTGCTCGAGCAGCATCAAAAGCGCAAACAGGAAAACCGGCAGTGCAACACATTTTATCAGAAGAGCCGACTGAGGCAAAAACCTGTTGACAATAATACCTCCAGCGAAAAAGGGAAGATAAATCGCCGTCAGGACGCCGACCTTCGAAAACGGCAGCCTCAGCGAATAGACCTTCCTCGCCCAGTAGTACCCCAGACATGCCTCAGCCCCGTGAGAAGCTGCTGTCGCCACCGCTGCTCCCATTATCCCGAAGGGCGGCACGAGGAAGAAGTTCAGGAACAGGTTCAGCACCGCACTGCAGATGATTGCCAGAGCGAAATATTTCATCTTGTTTGCGAAGTTTATTCCCATGCCTCCCAGGTAAAACGCGGCGTGGAGTACTCTCCCTAAGGCGAGGAGGCCGACGACCTTGTACCCGCCGTAATATGCGGGCCGCGTCAGGATCTTCAGCGCTTCGAGCGAAAACAGGGAAAGAAACATCCCCAGCGCGGAGGAGAGAAGCATAAAGTAGAGAAAAACCTTCCTGAAAACCCTCTCCGCTTCCGGCTTCCGGTAAATCGAATAGGCTATCGGTGACCACGCCAGTTGAAAAGCCATGAACAAAAACGTCTGCAAGGTAGCCAGCTTGAAGCCGACGGAATAAAGCCCCACTTCGCGCAGAGTAGTCATCTTCACGAGGAAAAGTCTATCCGCCGACCCCATGATCCACCTGGAAAGCGACGCCGGCACCATCGGCAGGCCAAAGCTTAGCAGGAGGCGGAAATGTTTCAGCGAGAAGCTGAATCGCACGTGACGGGCTGTGAGGAAAACGCCAAGAGCCGAAAAGAGAACCGCAGAGACCAAGCCGCTCACGAAAATCCCCATCAGGCCCTTCCGAAGAAACACGACCAGGATGATGGTCAGTGTCGTCTGAAATAGACCACGCCCCAGAACCAGCAGGTTGTATCGTATCTTCTGGAAATTCAGACGCATCACCGTGATGGGCATTCGCATCATTGAATTGAAGGGGATCGTCAGAAGACTGATCGCCAGAAACCGAGAATATCGCTCCGAACCAAAAAGGAGAGTGGAAAGAGAACGCGAGAAAAGCGCCGACAAACCACATATCACCAGCGGCGTCAGGAATTGAAACCAGAAGCCTGTCGAAACCAGTTCTTTTTTTCCTGCCTCGTCGTAATCGTGATAGAACCGGAAAACCGCCGCAGTCATGCCAAACATGAGAATCATCGAGAGCAGCGAGGTCGCCGTCGCTATGACGTCCAGAACCCCGTAGTCGCCCGGAGAGAAAATCCGAGTGTAAATGGGGACAAGGAACAAGGAGATGGCGCTGAGGGCAACGTTCCCGAAGCCGTAAACGACCGTGTCTCTCGATACTCTCTTTATGTAGTCTCGCAGCATGATTTCCTGGGGTTTCGGCAGATGGCAAGCTGTATCAGGCAGTCCCGAACGTCGCCCCAAGAAAGTGCGGGGCGAACACGCCGCTCATCCAAAAGGCGCTCGAAGCGCCTCTCCGCCGCCCACCTTCCGATTGCACTATGCGACAGCGGAATGCGAAGCCAGCATAGATGCGACATAAGCACGGCCCACGCCCGAGCGACCACGCCGGGAGGGCCTTTTGCCTCGAGGTGCTCCAACCAGTTCTTTCCCTGGACGTAAAACCTGCAATCCGCGAAGTACGCCGACAGCAGGTCTCTCAGTTCCCCATAGTCCATCTCGTTGATATGTCCCCGCGTATGCGATATGGCGGAGTAAACCGGACGATTCGGCGTCGAAATCACAAACATGCCGTCCGGCTTGAGCACGCGAACGACTTCCTCGATGAACCGGCCTGTCCTGAAAGGAGAGATGTGCTCCAGCGTCTCAAAAGAGACCACTGCGTCAAAGGATGCGGCAGGGAAGTTCATGCAGGTTACATCCATTTTCTCGAAAGAGCCGTTCGGGACCTGATGCATCGTCCGAGCGTAATTCAGTGCTTCCTCATCGAGATCAACACCTATTACCCTTCTCGCCTTTCCCACTTTCGCCAGATGGTATGCGCCGTAGCCTTTCCCGGTCGCTGCATCGAGAACGACCTTGTCCCCTACAAGTCCTTCCGCAAAAACGTACCGCACCATGTCGAAGGCGAAAGTCATCAGCGGCACCCCTCGCGGCCGCATTCCGAGGTAGTGATGGAGCAGGGGCCAATGGCGAATACTCATCCCTCCCGTCTATCTCCTGTCACGAGTTGCACCTTCTCTACTGCTTATCTTTCTTCCGGGCGCGGGGGCCTGCTACCCCTCCTATCGTCAAGAGCAACCCGCCCAGCCACCGCTCCAAGGGACCCAGACACATAAACACAAGCTGGTGGACCCTGTCTGCTGCCGGCAATCGCCCGCCAGGAAGATTCATGCCGTAGTTCACTCGAAAGCGTCGGTTATGGAGCACCGTGACATTTTCCCTTTGCAACAGCTCCTTCATGCGTCGGTCCGGAACCGGCCTCCAGTAACCGTACGCTGCAATATTCTGCGGCGCCGATGAACGCCGTCGGTTGAAGACTGTGTCCGACGGCACGCAGAGCACGACCTTGTCGCGGCTGTGGCGCACGTGTTGCCGAATGCTGGCCTCGAGCTCCCCGCCAAAAAAGTGTTCCACAACCCCGGAAGACATTACGATGTCGAACCTTCTTCCAAGGTCAACGTCGAGCAGGTTAGCGCGAGCGTACGCGACCCTCCGCGGGTCCTCGTACCGGAAAAGCTGGCGAGCTAAACCAAGAGCCGTCTCGGAAAAGTCCACCAGCGTCACATGGTTGGCGCCCGCCTTCAGCGCGAAGAAACTTAAACTTCCCTTTCCGCAACCCATCTCAAGCACTTCCTTGCCCTCGAAGCAAACGCGGCTGGCAATCTCATCGAATATGAATTGCCAGGCGGGTCTCGCCTGGCCTTCGATACTTCCCCACGTCCTCTCCCAGACTGCAACGTCATTGGTACCCACTACACGACCTCCCGATGAAACCGACGACCTGTGCTTCGGCTGCGGCGGACCCTAAGACCTGAGTTTCCCGACCGTACTTTTCTGTCATGGCCGCGGGGCGTCTCGCATGGGGCCACGGGCTCTCCCTCTCCGCCCCGCGTGAGATATTCCGCCGTAGAGACGTAACAACCTTTCCGATACCGCCTGCCAGTTGCATCTTTCGCGAACAGCCCCCCTGCCAGCTTCGCCGAGTCTTCTCCGCACCGCCGGGTCTTTCAGCTTAAATATCCGCTCAGCGAACGAGTGAGCGTCGCCAGCCTCGAACACGAGTCCGCTGCGAGCGCCTTCGACAATCCGCCGCAGGGGCCGACACGAGCTGACGACCACGGGTTTTCCCATCAGCATGTATTGATATAGCTTATGGGGCGTGGTAGCCTCCGTTTGCTCCGTTGACACGTGAGGCACGATGCACACGTCGCTCGCGGCGATGTAGCTCGGAAACCTCTCGAACTCCACCCAGCCCGTGAATACCACTACCTCCTCCAATCCCATCGCTTTTGTAAGTAGCCGCAGCTTCGGCATCATCTCTCCGTCGCCGACGAGGAGAAGTTTCGCGTTCGGAATCTCCTTTAGAATTGCGGGCATAGCCTTAATCGCGGTGTCGAGACCACGCCACGGCGAAAAACCTCCCGCGTAGCATATCACAAAATCGTCCCTGAATTGCTCCACCAATCTTTTGTCAATCGGCAGGGATAGAAAATGCTCGACGTCAACAGTGTTTTCGATTACGGAAATCTTTTCGGGTGGAATGCCCTTGCCGAGAAGGCGTTCCTTCGCTTCCTCTGCAACCACCAGGATATGGGCGCATGACTCCGCCCACCGCCTCTCGACCCGCTCCCACCTCCTCGGCCACATGAGGCGCTCCGCCAGCCTCGGCTTGCGGCGAGCAAAAGCGAGCCTGACCAGAGCGGGGTAGTTCTCGTGCAGATCGGCGATGACCGGCACGCCCCTCCCTCTCGCGGCTGCGAGTGCGGTCCCCACCATCGGCAGATCGTGCACATGGACGACGTCAATGGCGTGCTCTTTGATGAGTTTCTTGATAGCTCTTTTCCATTGGAGGTCGCCCATGGAAAGCAGATAGACGAAGGTGTTAAACATTCGGATAAGAAAAGGAAGGGAAGCTATTCGCCTAATCTCAATTCCATTCCAGACCGAGCTTTTCGGCCTTTCGTCCGTCCGAAGGCAAAGGAGAAACACCCGATGGCCACCGGAGATAAGGGAGCGAACCTCCTTCTCGACCCGGATGTCGGGGGGAAAGTCTTTGTCGGCAAGCACCATGCAGATGTTCACAGATTCGCTTGCCCTCCGATGCCGCCCTCATTCCCCCGCCCACGGTGGCCGGCGCCCGGATAGCTTTTCAGGACCTCCACGATGCGTTTCGCTGCTTGTCCGTCCCACAACTTTGGTCTGGCGACCGGTTCTTCCTTCCCCGGCTGCGTCCGCCGGCGTGTCCCCACAGGCGAGTCGAGTATCTCGCGAACAGCCGAAATGATCCGCGAGGAATCGTTCCCCGCGAGAACGTTTGTCCCCTCTCGGAGCGTGACGGGCCGCTCCGTGTTCCATCGCAGTGTCACGCATGGAACGCCCAGAATCGTCGTTTCCTCCTGGATTCCCCCCGAGTCCGTCAGCACCAATCTCGCGCGCGCCATAAGCGCCACGAATTCCAGATACCGCAGCGGGGGCAGGAGACGAAGCCCGGACATCCCGGACAGCCTCGAACTTAGCCCGAACTCCCGAACGCGTTCGCGAGTTCGCGGGTGCATCGGGAACAGAAGCGTTATTCGGCTCTGAACCCACTCCAGGGCGTCGAGCACCCTCCCCAGAACCTCCGGCTTGTCCACGTTGGACGGACGATGCAGCGTCAGCAGAGCGTAGCTTCCCTCCTCGACGCCGAGCTTCTCGTGGATGCCCGTTTCCATCGCTCTATCCTGATACGCAACGAGCGTGTCAATCATCGTATTCCCGACGAAAAAGACCTTATCCTTCGGTATCCCCTCTCGCCGCAGGTTATCGTTCGCATCCTCACAAGTCGTGAACAGGAGGTCCGAAAGCGCATCCGTCACCACGCGGTTAATCTCCTCTGGCATACTTCTATCGAAGCTCCGCAGCCCGGCTTCCACGTGGGCAACCGCTACCCGCAGCTTCGATGCCACCAGCGAGCACGCCAGAGTAGAGTTCACGTCGCCGCCGACCATAACCATGTCAGAGTCTTGTCCGGCGAGGAATTCCTCGAAGGCGACCATGATACGAGCCGTCTGCTTCGCCTGGCTGCCCGACCCCGCCCTCAGCCGCACGTCCGGCCGCGGTAGGCCGAGGTCTTCCAGAAACGCCTCCGACATTTCCTCGTCGTAATGTTGCCCCGTGTGGAGAAAGGTTACATCCATTCCGGGACACCCTCTGGCTTGCTCCAGCACCGGCGCCATTTTCATGAAATTCGGTCGCGCTCCCACCACAACCACGAGACGCATGTTTCCCTCTTCCTTTCCTCTGTTCTACCCGTCAGGCTTCCAGCGCACCTAAAGTTCCCCGAAGGGGAATTTGGGCGACATGCCAGAAGCAGGAAGCCATATACGCTCTCTTGGACGCTGCTACTGACTTCCTATCGGCTTGTCTTTTTCTCTTTCCTTACCAAATATTGCTTTTGTTCCTCAAGAAGCGTGAGCTGCGCTTGTATGTTTTCGATTTCGTATCTTTTCATGTTCAGCCGATACTTTCCTTCGATTCTTCCCTTATTTAGTCTATCCATAATCATCTTGTAATATTTCTCATCAATCTCCGCAGCGATATACTGCCTGTCGAGAACCTTGCATACCTCTATTTCTGAGCCACTTCCTCCGAAAAGGATCAAAACAATATCGCCACGCTGCGTGCACGACTTTATTAACATTTCCGAGAGTTTCTGTGGTATCTGGCAGGCGTGAAATGTCTTTTCCCTACTTACGTTTTTAACCAGGTCAAAATAAAACCAATCGTACGGCATTCTCCCCTTTGAACCATTCGCCAAGTTCCTCAAGATTCGCTTGTCCGTAGGATTTTTGTACGGCACCGCTACATTATGTTCGTCACAAGTTCTTGTGTAGGCCCTATCGGGATACTTTAGCCCCTATTATAGCCCAGATGCGTACACACCATATCAATCGACTTGTGTATAATTGCTCAAAACGATTCTCTTCTGCATAAGCGTTGCGGTTAGATCAATATCGGCACCACATTGACGGCAACGTATCCTCTCCTCAGCGTTTGTAAATTCTGATTTCTCTATGCGTAACCCTCCATTTACAAATCTTAAACAATCGTATCTGTTAGCTTCGCTTATAAACTCTTCAGAACCACATCTGGGGCACTGGCAGCTACTTAGTCGTTTCATAAATAGCACCTCCAATCTTGCTGAGCCTTCTGACGGCGATATCCTCCGCAACCTCTCTGCAATACAAGCTGCTCTCTTTTACAATGACACCGATAAATCGCATTGCTAAAAAGTCAATGACGGCGTTAAACTGCGTTTTCTCTAAGGGAGCTACACTCAACTGCGTGCATCTCATCTGGTACCTCCCAAAAACCTCATCAAGACTCCGCTTCTCGTTATCGATGCTCTGCACGATGGCAGGTAGATTTCCAATCTGTCCCTTCAGTTTAGCCGGTCGAGCGGCTAAATCCCTCAAATGTTCCTCCTTTAGCAGACCTGTGATCTCAAAGAGACTCTCTAAATCGAAAGGCGACAATGGATACTGCTCATTTAGATCTAACAGCCTGCATAATAATTCAGTTCGAATTAAAAGAGATTGTTCTATCTCTGCATCTCTTCCCACAGATGGCGCAAAATCATTACAAATTACCACGATAAAGTCCGCACGATTTTTCTCTTTATGTTGCTTTAACCTTGTGAAGTATATCTTGCCGATACTGTCCCTCGTCGTAGTTTTGGCTTCGATGATCACTCGATAAGGGCTGCTTATGAGGACATCCGTATTACCTGGCCCTCCGACATGCTCGGACTCAAACCCGAAAGACCTAAAAGAACACGCTATCGCCTCTTCAAACAAGCCTGGCTCATCACTTTTTACGGACGTTGAAATAAGATTCGATCTAAGACTTTCGGACTCAGATAACTGGATGACCTTAGGCCTCTCGTGCGTTTGACGAAATTCTTCTTTCGTAATGCGCTTTTCTAGATATATTATTTTCGAGAATATTGACTCAAACTGATTCTTGAAGCCGGAGATATTTATCCTTGGTTTCCCGGTAACCTGCAACTCATCCGATTCCTCTGAGCAAAATACATTGAGTTTCCACTGGCTTCCAGTCACTGGCACGTCATTAATTATCGAAAGGAACGCATCCTTACCAATTACAAAAGTCAAGTTTGCGTTACCGCAGATGAGGATTACCGCAAAGTCAAAATGATTCAATTTTTCAATAGTATCTGTCTCAATGCCAAAGAAGTACTTATCCACTCTTTTCTTCTTGCCAATCACAGATTTTGAAGAATAACGTAAATACGCAAAGCCGTCCTTCGATAATTTATAAACAGTATGTCCGTAATACCTTTCTACGGAACTATAGTGTTGCTGTAGCGTCGACAGTACATCATCATAATGATCACTCATGCTGTCACCTCTTTCTGTTTGAGGGACACCCCAATAGTAAGCGTTTTTCCGTTTGAAGAGAATCTCTGACAACTTGCTTTTGCGGTACACTATAGGAGAGATTCATTTTTGTGCGTCGGGCATTGTAAACCTTTGGATTGGCCACTATGTGTTCGTAGAGAAACTCGTGTATTATCCTCTGGTTGCTTGCTACTGATAATATATTAGATTCACTTGTGTCAAACTCATTCAGAAGACTCTTGCGATATTTCCAATCAAGCATATCATCTTTGTGTATCTCTTCAAAGCAATGGAAACCGTTGTTCATTCCTTTAACGAACCTATGTCTGCCGCAGCCCAGATGCAGAATAAAATAGTCTTCATCTAACAAAATCTGCGGAAATTTTGAAGTATCGTCAAGCTTCGTTGCATCGAACGGATTACGAAACCCATAGTCTTGGCATATTTGCTTTACCAATGTGTTATCAAAGCCAAAAGCTTTTTGCCTTTTGCATCTCTCAAAGAGTTCTGTAATTACGTCTTGCTTAGTTGCCATCTTTACCTCGCCATAAGTTTAACTGAAGATGCTTTCTCGAGTATTTCTCTGAGGGACCAATGACGTATAAGGGCCACACCCTGACCTTGCTATCCATTTGCGGACCGGCGCTCTTCGCGTATTATACATCCTGCGAGCAGAAAGCCCAAAGCAAACTCGGTCATATAAGACCGATCCGCGGTGTCAAGCTACGTTCCGGGAGCGGTGCTTTGGGCGGCAGGCGCTTTCCCACGAGAAAGGAGAATATCCAGAATATGTCCTGCGGCATCGCCGTCGCCGTAATGATTCTCCCAACGAGGAGGCTTGGAGGCACTCGTAACCGCGTCGGCGATGCGGCCCGCTTCCGCGCCCGCCAGCACGTTCCAGCCGGACTCGACGGTCTCTGTCCACTCCGTTTCATCCCGGAGCGTCACACAGGGCACGCGGTAGAAATAAGCTTCCTTTTGCACTCCCCCGGAATCGGTTACGATGACCTTCGCGTTCTTCTCGAGGAGAATCATATCAATGTAGGAGACAGGCGTCAACAGACGCACAGTCTCCTTCAACTCCATGCCCAGCCCCGAAATCCTCTCCCGCGTCCGTGGGTGAAGGGGAATGACGACCGGCAGCCCCCTTTCAGCGGCAAGGCTCAGACCCCGGAAGATGGAGCGAAGCCGCTGAGGGTCGTTGGTATTCTCCGCCCGGTGGACGGTTGCAAGGGCGTATCGTTGCGGGGAGAGCTTTAAGCGTGCGAGAAGGTCTCGGCGGCTCTCAGCTCTTTTCCCGTAATAGAGCGCGCAATCGTACATGACGTCTCCGACGCGGTGGACACCTTTGGAGATGCCTTCCCGAGTGAGGTTCTCCATCGCCTTTTCCGTCGGGCAAAAGAGGATGTCCGAGACGTGATCTGCGACGACGCGGTTAATCTCTTCCGGCATGCGGCGGTTGAAGGAGCGAAGCCCCGCCTCCACGTGCGCCACCGGAATGTACAGCTTCACCGCAGCCAGGGCGCCGGCGAGGGTTGAATTCGTGTCCCCATAGACAACCACAAAATCCGGTCGTTCTTTTTGGAGGACAGCTTCTATCCTCTCCAGCATCCTTCCCGTCTGGGCGCCGTGAGGAGCGCTTCCCACGCCCAGGTTATAGTCCGCCTCTCTGATCTCCAGCTCGTCGAAGAACACCCTCGACATGTTCTCATCGTAATGCTGCCCGGTGTGCACCAAAACCTCATGAGCTCCCTGCTGCCCGGATTCTTCGTTCATTTCCTGGAGACGCCGGCTGATGGCGGCCGCTTTAATAAACTGCGGCCTCGCACCGACAAGTGAAAGAATCTTCATGGTGAGTCCGTGCCTTTCTCAGCTCGTGGCGAATCAGGGCGTGAGCTTTTGTCATCCCGAAGCTCACAGGGCTCGAACCCGGGGTTCAGGGGTCTGGGGTCGGGGATCAGGGGTCAGGGATCGGGCCGGCGCCGGATGGCCTAAACTTAGACCCCTGGCCACTCTCAAGTCGCCCCGCCGTATGAACTAAAGCGGGCACGCTGCGGCCCGTTCGACTTCCGATAGCACTATAGCTTTTCTGACCTCGCCGGACAAGGAACTTCGGCGCCGGAGGCGGACGTCCCGACCGCAACCCCATGGTGCAGGCCCTGTTTTCACTTCACCAATTCGGATTCAAAAGCGGTCTGTCGTAGATTCGCAAGCTATGGATGAAACCACCGAAATGATATGCTGCCGCACTAGACCATCCGCCTGGATAAATCGTTGCACCAGCAGGTATGGCCACACCAATAGCAGCGGCACTTTGTGCAAGCTGTATCCACCCCCCGCCCTTATTGGCGTAGAGGATAAGATAGTTTGTGCCGTCTATTTTGTTGATGTCGTAGAGTGCTCGAAGTTTGATTATTTGATTTCTCGCAATTGTCAGCGCAGCGCTGGCTATTACTTCTCCTCCTCCACCCCTATAAATAAACTGTATCTTGCCTGTTGATGAAATCGCTATTCCCCAATAATGTGTACCGTCTTTGTAGATAGTCCAGACCATAAGACGAACATTTGCTTCTAATTCGGCGCATGGCGCCGTGAACTCCGCGTCTATCGTGCCCCTGCTAGGGTTGATGTTTCCGTCGGCTGGAATCGTGCACGTGTCCGACGCGCGTAACTTGCTTCCCCCCGTGTCATTCGGAATCAACGACCTCGGGAAATCTCCGCCGTCTGTCGAGGATCCTCTTTCGTGAGACGTCAGGAGACTTACATAAACCGCCTTTCCCGCCTTGACCTCCACTCCCACATTCCAGTCTGCCGCCGTTGCCGTGAACTTACCCCAGCAAAGATAAACTCCATCGCCCACGTGCTCATAATGAGGCTCGCTTATCTCGTTGATCAACGCTGTATCCGCGAAAGGCGCCACGTCCGCCGACGTAACCTCCGAGCCGTCCGTGCGGGCGAGAAATGAGACGATGTAATCCTGTGCGGTCAGTGTCTTCGTTTGACAAAACTGCTTGGCTGCCCCGCCAGCCTCGCACAGTTGCACCGAATGACCATCGTAGAGGTTCGGCTCGACATGTTTTTGCCAGCCCGTTACATCTATCATGTCAAAGATGTCCATAGTCGTCTGCTTGCAAGTTGCGTAGCCGATGCGGAAATACGTGGAATCCGGCCCGCCGAAGTACCACATCCTCACGCTATCCGTGCCCACATCCTGCGTGGCGATGAAAGCGTTTTCGATCCGCGCCAGGTCCCATTCCGCCGGCCCTCGAACCATGACCGGATTCCCGCTGAACTTCGTCCAGTTCGTAAGGTCAGTCGAGTAGGCAAAGCCTATGTTCCATTGCGCATTTCCCGCTTGCCCGTTGAATCCGAGAAGGTACTTCCCCGGCGCAAGCTCGAAGAGCTTCGGGTTGGCAACGCCCGCGCTATCCCATTCCCCTGCGCTACCTTCCAGCACAGGATCACCGTCATTGGCGGCCGTCCAGCTAATTCCGTCGGCGGATAGCCCCAAGTAGCAGGCACAAGCTGTGTTGCCCTCAAACATCAGCGCCCACTGTCCCGTCGAGAGCTTTACCACGTAAGCTACGCCCAGTGCGCCGTTGTCCGTGTTCCATTTGTCTCCGGTAACCAGCGGATTCCCGGAGTGCTTCGTGAAATTGATTCCATCGCTCGAGGTCGCCAGGCCAAGCCCGAAATTCCCAGCATCGTCCCGGCCCGAATAGTAAAGACGATACTGGTCTCCCGCCTCTGGCGGGACGGGATTCATCTTTATCGCAGTGCCCATGGCGACATACTTCTCGTCCCATGACCCCGCACTGCCTACACTCAGAACCGCACTATCGGACGGATTCTTTGTCCAGTGAACGCCATCCTCGCTCACGGCACGGCCTATGCGGTACTCGAGGTAGCCAAAACCACCAGTGTAATAGAGGACGTACTGCCCGTTTACCTTTTCGACCTTGCCCTCCTCGTTCATCAACAGAATCGGGTCCCGTAGGGTCGTGCTGTCCCAACTGCCCCCCGAGGCGCCCAGAATCGGCCTGTGTCCTCGCGACCAGCAAAGCAGTTCTCCCCCACTCAGTTCCGAGGTGACCAGGGGACGTCTGTAAAAGACCAGCCGTTCTATGTAACCGTAAAGGCACTTGTTTGTTGTTGTGGTGTAGTTGCCTATGATGAGCTCCGCATTCGCGTCCGAATAGACCTCACCTACCGCAGCTTGCTGTGTGTCATAGGCGACCTCGCTGGCATCGGCCCAGAGATGCACCTTCCTGTCGCCATAATCATCATAGGACAAAGCTATCTCGTGCCACTCGCCATAGCTTATCTTTGTGGAGGACTCGCTGAGCCCATCGGTGGGCGCCTTCACTATTCCCCAGAGCCTCATCCCATCCTCGTCAAAGTACAGACCAAAAGCCCATCCGTTTCCGGACAGGTACTTATGAATCAAGTAGCATGTCGAGATGGAGGGCTTGCTTGGGACTTTGATTTTCACACGGACTCCGAAGCGCGGCAGGTTTTGAAGGAAAGGCGTCTTGCCCACGTTGACTAAGCTATCGCTCTGAAAAAACCCCGCTGCGCGGCCGTCTTCACCATCTGCGAAACTCACGTTTATCGGGCGGCCGTGATGAATCCCCAGTTCGTCATCGCAATTGTCCTCAAAATTCCACAATGCCCCTGTTCCGTTCTGAGCCAGCCTCTTTATCTCTTCCTGGCTTAATTCTCGTCCCCACAGCACAAACCGGTCAATCTTCCCCTCGAAACACCGGTTTCCTGCCGAGTTGTTGAGAAGATATAGAGAATTAGCCGCGTCGGATGTCCTGCTGCCCTGACTCGCCTGCTGAGTCTGGTATGCAGCCTCACCGCCATCGAGATAAATGTGTATCTGCCGGTCTCCGTTCTCGTCGTAAGTGATGGCAACGTCGCTCCACTTGCCTATCGGAATCATCTTCTCAGACGTGGAAACAGCATCCTGCGTCCCGTACTGAACCTGAACCGTCAAACTAACATATCCCTCCGACTCGTCGCGGACATAAGCCACCAATGCGCCCTTGTCGAAGATACGCCCTTCGTTTCCCTCCCCGTCGCTATCAGGGTTTATCGCGAAGCCTACGCTGAAAGTAGTGAGGTCGTCTATGTCGCTGCCGCTGCCGCAAACGATGCTCGTCGTGTTTCCGTTCGATTCTGCCGCTTGGCCATAGCCCTCCTTGCTCTGCACGTAACTTACATTGCTCGGCGTGCCATCGCCATTCCCCATCTCGTCAGTACAATTCCCGTTGAAAAAGAACGCTCTCAGGCACGCGTCTTCCATCCCGTTCCACCGCAAGTCAATATCTTCTTGGCTGCTCCCCGCGTTCTTGCATAGAACATTCGTGTCCTCACATTCCACCAGAAGTCCCTTTCGGTGCCGCGGGACGTTCTCGCCGACATTCAAAGCCGGTCTTCGCCAGTACTCGCAAGCGGAAGACGACCTGGAAAAAGAAATCCCCCCCTTTGCGAGCACTTTTCGAATGGTGTCTTTCATCTCAAGGTATAGCACAAGCCTCGATTTCCTGTGTAAAAACCTCCGCCTCGATTTGATGTTCAACATGTGCAACCTCCTGTTCCTTGCAGCGATATGCCAGCGGCAATGTGCCGCTGCCGTTTTCCTTGGAAAAGCTCCTCTGCTGCCCACCTCGTGGCTCAGACGAAAAAGGGCAAGCCGCCCCGCCGTGGCGGGGCTGGTTTGCCCTGTTATCTTTTCAGTGACAGCTATAGAAGGGCGGCTTTGCCCTTCTCGCTATTTTGGCAGCATATTACCATATAATATGTATTTTGTCAAGCGAAAGCGCCCATGTAACACAGTCGCTCACTCTCGCGCGGATAGCCGGCCGAGGCGGAGGAGGCAAGAAGGGAACAGCAGATTAACGCAAAGGCGCAAAGCCGCAGAGAATAAGGTGAGAAGGACACCCCGCGTCTCGCGGGGCTGTCGTTCCCTGGGCGTCTGGCGCTTGATTGCCAGGTGCAGCTCAGTGTTGCCGTCTATGTAACGCTGGCGTCTCGCCGGCAGTCCTGAGGGCGTCTCGCCCTCGGCGGGGGCACGATGCCACCGGCACAAGGGCTACTCTGCATCCTATGAGATCCGAACCTCAGCCGCCGCTAACTAAGGCATTACCCCCAGCCGTAAGGCCTCAGTCTTGGGCGGATACCCCGCCTTGGCGGTGGAGAGAAAAAGGGAAGTGAAAGGTAACGCAAAGGCGCAGAGTCGGAGAGAGGAGGATCGGACCTACCGTGGCATGGGCATCTTGCCCATGATTCCCACGGGTCCCGCCTCCAGCGGGATGCCACATGCGGGACGGCTGTTCTTTTCGCCGTGAGGGGCACAGCCCCACCTGGCGTCCCGCGTCCCGCGGGATGTTGATGCTTTCGCATGGCTTTTGCCCCAAAGTCCCCCTGCCCCACCCATAACTGGGGCATTAGGCGAGCCTCTTTTTGTTTTTATCGGGCAGAGGCATCCGAGGGCCATTTCCTATTCTTCACCCTCCTCCGTCACACTATCGCCCCGCTTCGAATACCTTCGGTTGCAGACCTCGCAAGCGGCACGTCCCTCGGAATCGAACTTGAGCTTCGCCGCCGCGCATCGGCACATCCAGCCGAGGACCCGAGCGGGCACTCCCGCCGCGAGAGCGTAGTCCGGCACATCTTTCGTCACGACCGCCCCCGCTCCCACAAAAGCGTACCGACCGATGGTGTTCCCGCAGAGAATTGTGCAGTTCGCGCCGAGGCTTGCGCCGCGCTTCACCAACGTCGGTTTGTATTCGTCCTTCCTGACGATTTCGCTTCGCGGGTTAATCACGTTGGTAAAAACCATCGAAGGCCCGCAAAAAACCTCGTCCTCGACGGTCACCTCGTCGTAAATCGAAACGTTATTTTGAATCTTCACATGGTTGCCGATGACAGCTTTTCCGCCGATGTTTACGTTCTGCCCGATGGAACAATTCTTCCCTATTTTCGCCCCGGACATAATGTGGCTGAAATGCCATATTTTCGTCCCGTCGCCGATCTCGCAGCCCTCGTCCACGTAAGACGACTCATGCACAAAGTAACACCGCCCGGGCCGGACGGCTTTTTTTGGCCCGAAGGGGTCAACGGCCGCGCCCCCCGTTTCCAGAGACCTCTGGCAGGCATCGAGTATCCGCAGAACTGTCAAGCCCTCCTTTCCATCGGTTCTTGGCGTTCTGCCCGTTTCGATACATTCCAGGAACTCCTCACATTCGACTCGCAAAGGCTCGCGAATCTCCACGGGCACGACCTCCGCCTCGGCTTTGAACGCCGTTGGGGCACGGTTAATCCACTCCACCCTGTGCGGGTACACGACCAGCTTCTTCTCTGCGGTGTCCTCGAAAACCGCCATTTTTTTTGAACCCACTGCGACGAGACGTTGCTCCTTGAAAGGGTGCAGCCAGCTAACGAAGATGTGCCCCCGGACTCCGCTGGCGAACACAAAATCGCTCACCGTCACGTCCGCGACGTCGCTGTTGAGATAAGACCCTCCGTGCGACCGCACCTCCTTCGGCTCCTCTCCCAAAAGCCCCACTATCACGGAAATGTCGTGCGGAGCGAAGCTCCAGAGAATGTTCTCTTCCGTGCGGATTTTGCCCATATTCAAGCGATTCGAGTAAATGTACTGGACTCGCCCCAGTTCCCCCTGCGAGATCAGCTCTTTCAATTTCAGCACCGCAGGGTGATACTGCAACAAGTGCCCCACCATCAGCGCCTTCCGGCTGCGTTCTGCCAACCGAACCAGTTCCTCCCCCTCCTCGACGGAGAGAGTCAGCGGTTTCTCCACGAAGACGTTTTTTCCGGCTTCCAGAACCCGCCGCACCAACTCGCCGTGCGTTGACGCCGGTGTCGCGATGACTATTCCATCAATCTCCCTGTCCGCGAGAACGTCTTCGACCCCGCCGGAGAAGCGAGCCTGCGGATATTTTTCCGAGACGACTCCCTCGCGAGCAGAATCCACATCGCACACGGTGTGCAGCGCACCCAGTTCATCGAACACCCGAACGAGGTTCTTCCCCCAATAACCCATCCCTACAACGGCAATCGAACGTTTCATTTCAGCTCCTTTTCTCACTTGCTGGGGCAGATGCCCAACTCGCAGATTTCCCGAAACAGCGCAGGCGCCAACAAGTGTTCAGCGCGTGTGTGCCCGGGCACACCCCACATGCTGGTGTTACCGGGGCTCCCTGGCGGCCATCCCTGCCTCGTCTTGCTGCTTTATATCGTACGTGATGCCAAAGAGATCCGCCGAAAAAAAGATTTTTTTTATTTTTTTTTATTTTTTTTTATTGGCCCGCGCCTGTGGCTTCGCCGAACCGACCGGCGGCAGCCAGTAGCGCGCGCCCCTCTTTTGCCCTTGCATTATTACCTTGCGCGATTTGCGGAGTCTGGCGAGAATCGCGCCAACCTTTCCCACTTCCATACCCGTTCTGCGAGCAATCTCGGCTCTCTTTGCGCCCGAGTTTTCCCCGATATCCTGGAGTACCGTCTCGTCATCACGCGCCGCCTGAGATAACGGAAAGAGCGACGGCTGAAGCGCTGGCGTCTTCTCCGCCAGCACATAGCGCGCTCCTCCGCGTGTGCTTAACATCTTTATTATTTCTTTGTTTTTCAAGTACTGGAGGTCTCTTGTCGCCTCGATTGAGCTGAGGCCGGTCAGCCGGGCATAGTCGCGATTGTACATCCTATCGTTGACCCGTAGAAACGCAAGAGCGAGGCGGTGATGTTGGTTGAGCGCAGCATCTCGATACCGAGTCCTGAGCCACGAGAGAGTTTCCTTGGTCATGAGAATGTGGCTTTTGAGAACCACAACGAAACTGCTGCCCGAGTCCTCGAAGTGCGGCGGCGAGAGGCCCGCCTCCTTCATCTCGCGGATCATCTCCTTGACTCCTATCCCCCTTTCCTCCATGTAGCCTGAGGAATCCTTGAGTATCTGGACGATCCCGGGGTTACGCGTCGCTTGCTCATACTCGATATTGTCCACGGTTACTGGCGGAAGAAGTCCGCCCGGCGAGCGGACCTCTATGCGATCCGGGAACAGTCTTACGCGGATTTTCGACCGGATCGTGTAATCCCTGTGCGCCACCGCGTTCACGATGACCTCCCGCAGCGAGAAGCGCGGGTATTCGCTTCTATTTTGGCGCTTGAAGCCGTTGAGAACCCCTCGCTGCTGGATGCGCTCGAAGAGTAGCTCTTCCATTTCATCAATAATCGCTGGCAAAGGACCGCCGACCTCCCTATCGTCTCGGAAGAAACTCCCGTCGGGGCCCTTTTCGGTTTCAGACACTCCCCAGAACTGGGTAAAGGCCACCGACGCCTGCGCCAAATAAAAATGCGGCTCCTCGCAGAAGAAGAGGATCCCTGTCGGTGTCACTCCGAGTGTTCCATCGTCACGTGGAGCGATCGCCCTTGTTCTTCGGTATAGCTCGTGCTTCTCGAGCCGGTCAATCCGTGAATCAGGTCTTCGGTTTTTAACCTCAGTGACGTATTTCTTCACCAAATCCTCGCTGAAGATCTCCGGACCATAACGCCGCGGTAACGGCATGACATCGAACGGACTATACCCCGCGTCCACCTGGTCTTGCATAATGACACGCCGCGCCTCTTCTTCCGTCATCTTCCGCGTGGAGTTTCCAACTCTCATCCAAGCCCCGCTGAAAGGCCCCTTGTTCTTAAAGTGGCAGGGTCTTTTGCCGACCGGACAGGGTGGAATTTCGAACGCAAGCACGGGCCTGCCGCTATATCGCAGAACCGTCACATCGGCATGAATCGTGTAATTGAACCGGTCGGACGCCCAGGAGCATACATCCTGCTGGGTCTTCGATATGTCAATCTCCTCTACTGGTTTGCCCGAGCGCGCATCAATGCCCACGAAGAGCACTCCGGAGAGACCTCTCGGCAAATTCGCAAGCGCACAGATAGCTCGGCAAATGGGTCCCTCTCCTGCGCCGGCTTTCCACTCCAAGTGCGTTAGCTCTGAACCCAGCTCGACAGATTCCTGCAGCAATTCCAGCAACTCCGCTTTGTCACGCATGACATTTAGTCCTCATATCCAATCCCCGGTTCCGGGTGCCGGACGAACCTCGCAAGGACTCCAGCAGGACCGACATCCCTCCCAGGCAGGCCCGACATGTTCACCTGCGCGTCATAGCCTTTCCCAAAAACTATACATCGCTGCGCACTTCGGGACAACAAACCCATTCGCAAGGGTGTGGCTGCGAAATCGTGGCCTATCCCGCAGGCTTCCTTCAACCTCCTTGTGGCCGTGCTTGCGCCGGACATGCCGGCCGTTCGCCCCGCCTTGGCGGGGCTTTAGCCGGGCTTCTCGAACAAGGGATTCATCCATAACTTGCCACGGAAAAACAGCCGCACCCGTTCCCAAAAGCTGGCCCGCGACCCAGGAACCGCTAAACCCAGGCGGCTGTTCCGACAAATCGAGCGGCTTCGCACGTTGCGGAAGCTCGCAGCAAATGTCACGTCGTACCGTCACGGCGTTGCCGTCCACAAAACCAGTCTTTGAGGATTTGCGCGACAGCGAGCAGCCCGTCCTTAGCCCGAATCTTTTTCCCCTCGGCAAAGGAGCGAGGGCGATAGGTAATAGGTATCTCCGCAATGCGATAACCATATTTCCCAAGCTTGTCGCTCAGCTCGAAATCGAGGTCGAAGCCGGAGCATCGCAGGTCCAAAGACCTCAGCACCGACGTCCGCACCATCTTGCTTGCGGTTCCCACGTCGGTATATCGGGTCTTGAACAGCAAGTTTGTCAGGGAGGTCAGCAGGCGTATTCCCCAATAGTACCGGCTGTATATGCACGCAACTATGCCTGCGACGGTCCGCGACCCGTACACCGCATCGGCATCATCCGACATGGCTTTCTTGACGAAGAGGGGAATCTCGCCGGGGTCGTACTCGAGGTCTGCGTCCTGGATAATCGCGTAGTCGCCGGTGCAGTGCTTTATTGCAGTCCGTATGGAAGCTCCTTTCCCGAGGTTTCGCGAATGGAAGATGACCCTCACCATTTCGGATTGCCGATTCCGGATTCCAGTGTCCTTCTCATTTTTCTCTCTGCGCCTCTGCACCTGTGCGTTACCGTCGTCTTCCCCTGTTCCCTCTCGCAACGTGGTATGCGCCCGAGACTGAGGCATCACCTTCGGCAGTGCGGATTCCGCAACCCGCAATCCGTAATCCTGCAGAAGCTCCCGCGTCCCGTCGGTGGAGCAGTTATCAACGACGATAATCTCCTTCTCCCAGCCGTGCCCGAGAGAGGTCGCCCGGACCCCCTCGATAACCCTCAGGATGGTGTCCTTTTCGTTGTACGCACAGATAATAACGCTTAGTTTCACTTTTCTCGTCGCATTGCATCTATTCTTTGGACAGGATGAACATGATTGCCGTGGAACGCCCCTTCGGGCGCCGGGATCCGGGCTATCCTGTTATCCCATCAAATCCGCCTCTTTCACAACCGCGAGAAGAATCCCCGAAATCTCTCCAGAACGTAATCAATCTGTTCTTCACGCAGGCCCGGATAAACGCCGATGAAGAAGGAGTTTCGCATAACGAGGTCCGAATTTGGCAAAGGACCCGGTGTGCGGTGCGGCATGTCCCGGTAGCCCGGTTGTCGAAGGATATTTCCCGCAAACAGAAGCCGCGTCTGAATGAGTCCTTCCTCGAGCCACACGATAAGCTGCTTGCGTTTGAATGGAGCCGTCTTCCTGACCGTTATCGGATATGCGAACCACGATACCTTCACGCCCGGGCGTGATTTCCATCTGGGCAAAATCAGAAATTCCGCGAACTCTTCCAACCCCGCATGAAGCCGGTCGAAGTTTCGCTGGCGAGCCCGGATGAAGTCTGGCAGCTTCTCCATCTGCGCGCAACCGAGCGCCGCCTGGATGTCCGTGGGCTTGAAGTTGTAGCCGATATTGTTGTAGATGTACCGGTGGTCGTATGTACCCGGCGTGCCAGGAATCTCAAACTCGAATCGCTTGCCGCAGGCGCCGAAAGGGTTTGTCGTGCGATAAGTGCAGTAGCACGCGCGACCCCAGTCCCGGATCGAACGGGCGATGCGAGCAAGCCCTTCGCTGTTGGTGACTACCGCCCCGCCTTCCCCGGTGGTTATGTGGTGAGCCGGATAGAAGCTCAGCGTCCCAAACTCCCCGAACGTCCCCACGCACCGGCCCTTGTAACGCGAGCCGAGGGCGTCGCAGGTATCCTCAATCACAAAGAGGCGATGTTCCCGTGCAAACGCCATGACCGCATCCATGTCGCACGGATTCCCGAGGGTGTGCGGCAGGAAAATCGCCCGCGTCCTCTCGGAAATTGCGCCTTGAAGAAGAGACGTGTCAACGTTGTACGTCCCCAGCTCGCAATCCACAAAGACAGGAACGAGGTTGTTCTGAAGAAGAGGAGCTACCGTCGTGGGAAACGTCACCGCCGGCGTTATGACTTCATCTCCCGGCCTCAGATGGTACTCCAGCTCCTTCGAGCACAACGCACTGACCGCCAGGAGATTCGCGGATGAGCCCGAGTTCACGAGGACCGCCTCTGAGACCCCGAGGAACGATTTCAGTTTCCCCTCGAAGTCCTCCCCGTAAGGCCCCAGCGTCAGCCAGAAGTCGAGCACCGCCTCCACCATAGCTTTGATTTCGCGCTCGTCGAAGACCCTCCCAGCGTAAGGGATTTTCGTCTCGCCGGGGCGGAACGCCCTCTTCGCATGAAACAGCGAATAGAACTCGCCGACCTTTGTCAGAATTTCCTCTCTCAGCCTATCCACCTTATCCATTATCGGCCTCAGAATCGCACATCACAGCCCCCGACCCCCGACCCCCGATCCCTGACCCCTGACCCCCGATCCCTGACCCCTGACCCCCGATCCCTGACCCCTGACCCCCGATCCCCGACCCCATCACTGCTCTTCACCAAAGAACCTCCGATACCAGGCGACCGTCTCGCGCAATCCCTCGTCCAGGGAATAAGCGGGTTTCCACCCGAGGAATTGCCGAGCCTTCCCGCTGTCGAGATACTGGCTGTGAATCTCATGTTTGGCTTCGTTCAGGATCAAAGGCTCCAGGTCGCTGCGTCCGGAGGAGGTCAGCACCTCCCGAACTATTTCGAGAACGGTCAGCGGAGAATCATCTCCAAAGTTAAAAGCCTCTCCCCGCACCGAACGGTCATCCAGCTTTTCGGCGAGCAGAAGATAGCCTGACACCGCATCCTTCACGTAGATGTAATCGCGTCTTGGCGTGCCGTCGCTGCGAACGATTGGGCGCTCGCCGCGAATCGCGCTGCGGATAGTCCCCGGCACGATCCGCTCCCAGTGCAAGTCCCCCCCGCCGTAGATATTGCCGCAGCGAGTTATCCCCACCGCCAACCCGAACGTGTGATGGTAAGCCTGCCCTATGAGGTCCGCGCATGACTTCGAGACATCATAGGGATGTCGCCCCATCAGCGGAGCGCCCTCCTTGTAGGGAAGGACTTCCTGGTCGCCGTACGCTTTATCGGACGAGGCGAGCACCAGCCGCTCGACTTTTTTCGACCTCCTCCCCGCCTCAAGCACGTTCCATGTGCCGCGAATATTCGTCTCGAAAGTCGAAAGAGGGTTGCGGTTCGCCACCGGCACAAGCGCCTGAGCAGCAAGATGGAAAACAACCTCGATCTGCAAGTCGCTCAGCATTCGCTCCATCAGCTCGAAGTCCGCCACCGAACCGCGAAGAACCGTTATCCGCCCGATGTAGCCGGACCTCACCAGCTCAGACCTCGGATTCTCGTCGTAGATTAACCCCACGACATCCGCCCCGCGATCCACCAACGCCATCGTCAGCCACGACCCGAGTACGCCCGTGCAGCCGGTCACCAGCGTCCGCCTATTTTCCCAGAACCTTTCTTCGCTCATTCAAGCACCTACCTCACGCCGCCAGTTTCCTGAGCTGGTGCCAACGCGACCGCAGAGCACGCAGACAACAGCCCAGCGGCTTGGCGAACGATTCTTCTCCGCGGTCTCCTCGCTCTCTGCGGTGAACCGTCATGCCCTTCTCCTACCAGACCTTCCACGGCGCCTCTCCGGAATGCCACAGGTCGTTGAGCGTCTGCACCTCCCTGAACGTATCCGCCGAGCTCCAGAACCCGTCATGACGATACATCATCAGTTGCCCTTCGTTACCGAGATGCGAAAGCAGGCCGCTTTCCAGGTCAACGCTGTCATCTTCCGCGAGGTACTGGAGCACCGCTCGGCTGAAAACCATGAAGCCAGCGTTCGTCCATTCCTTTTGTAGCGGATATTGAAGATAGGCCATGACGCGGTCTTCCCTGTCCACCTCCATCAAGCCATATTGAGACTCGGTTCGCACACCGGTCACCGTCGCCAGCTTCCCGTGCTTTCGGTGGAATTCAACCAGGGCGCCGATGTTGATGTCCCCCACGCCGTCGCCGTACGTCAACAGAAAGGGGTCGGTAACTATGTACTTTTCCACCCGTTTAACGCGGGCGCCCTTGTTCACCTCCAGTCCCGTATCCACCATTGTCAGCCGCCAGTTGCTTTCGGGTGTCTCCTCGTGGAAGACCGGCTCGCGTGCGCCGATGGTGTATGAGATGTGAGAGTGCATCAGGTTGTACTCCAGAAAATAACGCCGGATTTCCTCTCCCCGATAGCCCAGCGGTAGCACGAAATCCTCGAACCCGAACGTCGCGAATATCTTCATCACATGCCACATCATCGGGCGCTCGCCTACCTCCACAAGCTCCTTTTTAACGTTGTTGGCAGTGCCGCCCATTCGCGTCCCCTTGCCACCGCAAAGGATCACCACTTGCGGCTTTCGCGGTTGCTCCTGGCTTGCTTCTCTCATGGCTTGCTCTCTTCTATGGTTGCTCGCTGGAATCTTGTGGATTATAGCATCCTCAACCAGATAACGCCACTCGCACCGACACTCTCCCCCCGCAACCTCGAACGTGCCGCCCTATTTCCTCCTTCTGCGGCGAGGCGCATCCCAGCTTTTCAATATCTCCACGATTCGACTGGAAGCCTTTCCATCCCCGAAAGGGTTTATTCCCCTCGACATCTTCGCATACTCCTTTTCGTCGTCGAGAAGCTTCTGCGTTTCCCGGACGATTTTCCTGCGCTCCGCCCCGACCAACCTGACGGCGCCCACGTCAACAGCTTCCGGTCGCTCCGTGGTGTCCCGCAGGAGCAGAACGGGCTTTCGCAGCGTCGGCGCCTCCTCCTGTATGCCGCCGGAGTCTGTCAGTATCAAGTACGCGCGCTTCATCAGGAAAACAAAAGACCCGTAGTCCAGCGGCCCCAATAAATGCACGTTGCGAACGCCGCTCACAAACCGCCTCACACATCGTCGGACAGCCGGGTTCAGATGTAATGGATACACCAGTTCCACATGCGGGTTCTTCGCGGCGACCTCCCTCACAGCCAGGCATATCTCCTTCAGCCTCGCCCCCAGATTCTCTCTTCGGTGCCCTGTGATGAGAACAAGTTTCTTCTCCCCGTCCCCGCAAAGCCCCTGATAGAACTTTTTCGTCCTCTGCACACAGGGGCCCGGATTCGACTCGATGTTTTTCATCGCCGTCACCAGAGCGTCCACCACCGTATTGCCCGTCACGGAAATCGTCTCCGCCGGAATCCCCTCCGCCTGAAGATTTCTTCTTGCCGACTCCGTCGGGGCGAAATGGAGGTCGCAAAGGGACGCCGTCAATCTTCGGTTGAGTTCTTCCGGATGGGGATGGAGCTTGTCATTTGTCCTCAGACCCGCTTCCACGTGCGCGACCGGTATCTTCAAGTAATAGCTGCTCAACGCCGCCGCGAACGTCGTCGTGGTATCCCCTTGCACAAGCACCAGATCCGGCTTTACCTCAATAAGAACGGGCCGCATCCGCCGCAAACAGCGTGCCGTCACGCCGAAAGGGTGCTGCATTGCTCGCATGATTCGCAGGTCGTAGTCCGGCCGTATGTCGAAGAACTCCAGAGCCTGCTTCAGCATTCGGCGATGCTGTCCGGTGACGCAGACCACAACCCGAAACCGCGACCTTTCCTCCCGGACCGCCTCTATCAGAGGCGCCAATTTTATCGCCTCCGGTCGAGTGCCGAACACCACAAGCATTTTTCTCATCACTTCCGCCATATCCCCAACACTTCAGCAAGGCACCTCACACAATAGAATGCACCAACATCTTTTCTCCACGCTCAGCCGGCCTCTGCGCCAACCAGTTGCCAGCCGACGACAATGCACCAGCCCAGAGCTAACAGAGAACGCACGCATCAACGTAACGGAAAGCCGAACCCGCGATTATCGTACCAAAGCCGGGCAAATGTTCAAGCGTATGTTTCGGAGGGGTGCGGCTGCGAAATCGTGGCATATCGGGCAGCCTTCCTTCAATTAGCTCGCTGTCGTCATTCCGCCCTGCCGGCCTTTAGCCGGCGCCCCCCTTAGCCACCTGCTTCAGCCGGTGGTCATCGCATACGCCGCCTCTGTCGTGGGAGCCGGCTTCAGCCGGGCTTCTCGAACAAGCGATTCATCCATACCCTGCCCTGGAAATACAGCCGCACCCTTTCCACCATGTAACCCCAGCAACTCTATCCGCGACTAAAATACGCTGCCACGGAGGATGATAGCACTTGGCAGAACCTCCTTTGGGCCTTAAAATCAAACTGGAGGATCCAAATATGATTGCCGCGAAGCGAGACAGAGCAAGACAGGCTGGCAGGCTGCTTTGGCGGCTCGTGGAATCCCGCTTTTTCTCTCACCATCCCCTCCTCCTCTCCCACCTCATTACTGGCAGATGCAACTGCCGGTGCGAGACCTGTCTGTGGCGAGGTGACGCCGGCCAGGAGCTGACGACCAACGAGGTCGCCATCCTTTATCGAGATGCCGCCCGGTGCGGTTTAATCATGAACGTCCTGTGGGGAGGCGAGCCTCTCCTCCGAGAGGACATTTCAGAAGTTCTTCGTCATTCCACGGCAAGCGGTCTTGTGACCACCTTGATCACGAATGGCTACTTCCTCCAGGAAAGGGCCGGCGAGCTCAGGGATGCCGACAGCGTTATCGTTTCCATAGACCTTCCCTCCGAAAAGCACGATCGCCTGCGGAAATGCCCCGGCATCTTCCGGAGAACTCTCGCCGGAATTGAGGAGATAAGGAGGAGGTATCCGGCCACAAAGGTCATGATAAATACCGTTGTCAGCAAACTGAATGTCGGCAAAATACCCGCGATGGTTCTTCTCTCGCGGGAACTCCGCCTCTCCATCTACCTCTCTCCAATGGAAACGGGGGCGAAGCCTTTTCAGGAAAGCGATGCTCCAAAAGCACACCTTGCTCTCGATGATGATGACCTCGCCGCCGTTTGCCAGCAAGCTATCGAGTTGAAGAAACAGGGCTATCCTATCAACAATTCATTCGCTTACCTGCGGACTTTCATCCCCAGAAAAAAGCCTTACACCTGCCACGCCAGGAAGGTTTACGTCCGCGTCAATCCGAATGGAGACATCGAGAACTGCATCCAAAGAGAGAAACCGATTGCCAACATACGCGAAAAACCGCTGTGGGAAATCCTGCCGGGCCGAGAATATAAGCGGCAAAGTTTCGCTCCCACCCGTTGCCACGTCTGCAACAACGCTGACGTGATTGATTGCTCCTACATCTGGCAGCTCAAACCGGAGAGCCTCCTCGCATACATTCGCCTTTACTTTTCCTGAGCCCTCACCGCCAAAACACAGTCTGCCGGGTTTCCGGCTGGGCGGGGACGGAGGCGTCCGCGGAACCCTATTGGAAAACCGCAGACCTGCTCTCCGCGGTGAGTTCATCTCCCATTCTAACTGTGGGATTACGACAGCCGCTTTTTTGTCCTTGCCTGAAAAAGGCAAGTGTGGTAGTTAAACTGTAAGCGTGGAAAATAACTGAGGATGGAAGCCCGACTCCAGAGTCGGTTTTATCCAGCGGAGGCTAAAATGTTTGGAAGGACAGCAGTAGCGGCGGTGGCGGTGTCAGGGTTAGTGGCCTTGTTCGGCTGTGGCGGTGGTGGAGACGATTATTACAACCAGGTGAGAGGCGCCAGCGGCGGCGGCGCGACCCTGGACATTGCTGGCACTTATTCAGTGGTGCCCGACAGTTTCGGTTTTAACACGCTGACCATCCGGCAGAGCGGAAACGACCTGACAGCATCCGATAATGGTGGCGGTACGTGGTCGGGAACTCTCAGCAACGTGGTGACCGAAGAGACAAGCGGCGTCGGAGGCGCGACAATCATGACCTGGCGCGGCGACGTCAATTTGACTGGCACTAACGCCGTGGGTGATGACTTGTCCCTTACAGGCGTGGTCGAGATCACCCCCGGACCCTCCATGACAACAAGCCTCTTCCAGATAACCGCAGAATATAGAAACGTCAGCATCGGTTTGACGGGGCAATTGGTGCTGGCACGCGTTTCCGCCACGCCCGGCGGCATGGCCGGAGCGGGCGGCGGCGACAGCTCCGGAAGCGAAAACAAATAGAGAAAAGCCCGGAAGGTTCTCGATAAGCGAACAATAAGAGCCACGGACACCATGCAAAGGGTCCGTGGCTCTTTCTCATTCCCGGAAAAGGCACGCGGCCGATCGCCGCACGCCTCTCACCTTGTTATTTGCTATTGTTGCTCTACTCGATAGAATCTCCGCCTGACTGCGGGGCTACCCGGCTGCTGGCGTTCTCCGTCTCCTGTATCTTTCACGCTCATAACCTCTCCGGTTCCCGCCGCAGCGGCGCCAAGCGGCTTCCAGGAGGCTTTCGGGCCGATCTCCTGCGTGTAATAGACCTGGTAGGTTTTCCCTTCATGCGATTTCCAGGAGATCACAATGCCACCATCCGCCTCGTCCTGTGAGACGCCGACCATGTGGAAGCCGCCACTTACTACATAGTGGTATCCGATGTCAACAACGGCCGTATCCGGCTTACCGTCGAGCCTCGTGGTCTTGTCCTCGATTCCCAGGGCAAGGGCTGTGCCGCTTCCACTATCCACGCAAGGACTGTCCGCAGCGAGATACAACCCGCTCAGAGGGCCTTTCACGAACTTCGGATCCGAGGCGATATTTCCCCGCTGCCCATTGAAATTGCCATCCTCGATGTCGGAGTAACCTATCGTCTCCAGCGGGAGGCCTGACAGCTCCCATCCATTGCCCCACAGAATGCAATTCATCACGGTCGGCGAGCCGCCGGCGTTGTAAATCCCTCCGCCCCCAAAGGTCGCGGTGTTATCAACGATGGTGCAGTTGGTTATAGTGGGCGACGACCCATCACAAGCAATCCCGCCGCCGAACATGTTGGCTGTATTGGCGAAGATGGCATTGTTCACGACGGTCGCGTCCGATGCGTCTCGCAACCCGATGCCGCCGCCCCACCTCGCGACGTTGCTGCGGATGATATTATTGGATATGACCGGAGTGGACCTGTGGCAATAGATACCTCCGCCCATCTCTTCGTCGTTTCGGGCGCCTGTGATGGTGAACCCGTCTATCTTGCCCACCTGAACGTTCTCGAAGCTGACGGCGGTGCCGCTCTCCATGGCATTGATCTGAGTTCCCAGGGCCCCCGCCCCCTTCAGGAACACCCTCTCGGCTACCACCACGTTCTCAAAGTAAACGCCCTCAGCCACCTCTATGGCAACCGCTGGCGGCAGCATGGCGGAAACCTGGGTCAGCACTAATTGTCCTGTCAAGCCGAGGGTCACATTGTGATAGTCCACTCTCATGACGCCGGCAGTTCCCGACGCCGACGTGGAAATCTCGACCACTCCGGTCAGCGACAGGCTATCCCCGGCCGCGTTCTCGCTCGTTAAGGTCACGTCGCCCCGCCAGATAAACAATGTCGTGCCTTCGGGACCGCTTCCCTCTTCGGTCGTGACATTGTTTAGTGTCCCCGACCACGAGCCGCCGACATTATCAGTAGCCGTCAGGATGCCCCCATTCTGATTGATGTCGAGCATGTTGAAACCGTAACTGGTGGGACTTACCGAGTAAGTTCCCGTCATGCGCAGGGTGGCTTCGACAACGTTATCCATCGCCTGGCCGATGGTCCTCCAGGGGTGAGCCGAGCTGCCATCCTGAGAACCCGAGTTCGAGCAATCAACGTACACCGTTGCCGGTGAGGAAGCGTCGTGCGGGTCGCTGCCAAACCGGCACTCCTCGATGTTCGAGAGGCGGTCGCCGTCAGGGTCTCTTACGGCATCCGCCGAAAGGGGATCCAGCGAATTCTCAACCTCCCACCCATCGGGCATTCCGTCGCCGTCCGAATCGGGGTTGAGCGGCAGCGTCGAGTAAAGCGGCTCCTCCCCATCCGCGAGAGCGTCGTCATCCGTGTCCGGGTTGAGCGGGTCGGAACCATGCACGTGGACCTCCTCCCCGTCGGAGACGCCGTCCCCATCTGTGTCCGCGACCTTTGGGTTGGTGTCGTGTTGGTACTCCTCGATGTTGCTCAGCCCATCTCCGTCGGGATCCAGATTGGCATCGGGTGTTCCCGGGTGCAGGTGGTTATCCATCTCCCATCCGTCCGGCATCCCATCGTTATCGGAATCCTTGTCCAGAACGTTCGGCAGGCCGTCATTGTCCGGGTCGGCGTTCCAGCCAGCCCCCCACCACCTGGTCTCGACGTAATCGCTGGCGCCGTCCGCGTCCGTGTCAGGATTACTGGCGGATGTGCCGTAAACCTTCGCCTCATCCGTGTCGCTGATGCGGTCTGCGTCGGTATCCGTTTCAAATGGACTGCCATTGAGCTCGAACTCCTCCAGGTCGGTCAGACCATCGCCATCGCTATCCACACCGCCGGTCCGCGTCAAGTTGCCGAATTGCTGCCTCTCCCAGGCGTCAATCATCATGTCATGGTCCGAATCAACCATCTCATCGGCGCCCATGTCCATGCGGTCCTCTCCGTCATTATCCCCGTCGAATGGGGAAAGCTCCATCTCGTCGTCGAGGGTGTAAATCGGCGGGGAGCTTATCAGGACGCTGTTGCTCAGCACGTTCGTTCCCGCATCCACGCAGGGTGAGTTAGGTCGCAGGTGGTAGTCATCCCAGTAAGTGTCCTTGAACAACGGGTCTTGACTGATGTTGCCCGTGAAGCCGACGTAACTGCCGTCCTCGATGTCGGAGTAGGAAACCAACGAGAACGAGGAGAGCTCCACGATGTCATCGCCGTTCCCCCACAGGATGCAGTTGGAGATTACGGGAAGACCCGCGGAGTTGTAGATGCCGTCAGAGTTGTCCACAAGGGTGTTGTTCGTAATCAGCATATAGCCCTGAGCAACGTAGATGCCGCCCCCGCCGAGAGCCGCCTTATTTCTGACAATCACGTTTCGCGCGATTACAGGCGACGAAGCGCCGCTCAGATGAATCCCGCCTCCGTAGGTCCCGGTTGAATTGTCGAATATCCTGTTCCCCACGATAAGCGGCAGCGAAGTGGGCGAGCAATGAATGCCTCCAGCCGAAAGCTCCGAATCGTTCCTCACAATCTCATTGTAAGCGAGGATGGGACTGGATTCGCTGCAATAGATTCCGGTTCCGCCGTCGCTCTCATCCCGTCCCATGACCATTCCGGTGACCCGGTTATGGGAGATGACCGGGGCAAAGCGGATAGCGTCCGTGTTATTGGCATAGTAACTGTACTGCGACACGGGGCAGCGGTAAACGAACACCTTCGCCCCCTCGGGGTCGCCTCCGGTGATGGTGAACCCGCTGAGCCTGGCAAGGGTTAGGTCGCGGAACGTTACAGCGTCGTCGTCCTGCGAGGCGTCAACGATTGTGCTGTCCGGACCGGCGCCGAGAACCGCCACAGCCTCCGCCATGACCACGTTCTCTTTGTAGATTCCCGACGCCACGTGCACCATCACAGGCTCCCGCGTCTGAAACGTCTTCATTCGCTCCCGGATGGCTATCGGGACTTCCGGGCTGATTCCCCGCTGGAGCAGGATTATCTTGTCCTGAATGGCCGTCGCCGCGTCAATTCCCGCCTGGATGGTGGCTTTCGGGCCAACATTCCCTCCGAGATACGTCTCGCTTGTGCCGTCCCAGGCGTCGTTGCCGGCTGCCCCATTGACGTAGATGTGATGCGCCGGAGACGAGTTGTCCAGCGGGTCGGTCCCAAAAATCCATTCCTCCACATTGTTGAGGAAGTCGCCATCGGCATTCTCCTGCCCGTCGTCAACGAGCGGATCGAACCCGTAATCCTTCTCGTATCTATCGGGCATACCATCGTTGTCAGTGTCAATGTGGAAGGGATCCGTTCCCCACTCATCCCGCTCGACCTCGTCGGTAACGTCGTCGAAGTCCGTGTCAGTGACCTCGTCGGCGCCTATATCCACCTCAATAGCCGACTGCGGGATGTAGTCATAGACCTCCGATGATGCCGTTCCAGGTCCGAAGCCGTACTGGTACATTGTGAAGTAGTAGATGTACGACGACCACCATCCCATGCCCGCAGTCATATAATCCACGCCATCGTAGAAGAACCAGTAGTAGCCGTCCTGGATGTAATTGAACGGCACATCCTCATCTTCGAAGTCCACCGAAGGCACGTACGCGCTCGTGCCCGCGTCAATGCACGGCGATTCCACCTTGAGGTGGTAATCGTTGCTCAGGACGGCGCCGGTCGCAGGGTGCTTGAAGAGAGGAGCGACGCTGATGTTCCCTCTCTCGCCGTCAAAATCGCCGTCCTCTATATCGCAGTGATTGACCATCTCCACGGACACACCTTCGAGGTCATCTTGATTCCCCCAGATGATGCAGTTGGAGATGTGAGGCGTCCCCTGGACATTCAGAATCCCGCCCACGCCGAAGAAGCTGGCGTTGTTGGCGATGGTGTTGTTGATTATCTCTGCGGAGCTCTCTTTGATGAACATTGCCCCGCCGCCGGCTTCCGCTGTGTTGTCGGCGATGACGTTTGTTCTGATATTCGGGGAGGACGAAACCGAGAAAATGCCTCCGCCGTACTCGCTGGAATAGTTGCCGACGATTCGGTTGCGCGCGATGTAAACAACCGGGCACGTGTTGCAATAAATCCCTGCGCCCTTCGCCTCCGCAGCCCCCGGTGGAAGACTGCTGGTGATGAGGTTGTGCGTGATGACCACGGAGGAGTTGTAACAATACACTTTCGCACCATGCAGGTTTTCGGCTCCCGCGATGGTGAAGCCGTCAATTACTCCCGAATCCGCCCCGTCGAAGCTCACCACGTTGCCCGTCGCTGTGGGCAGGATGACCGTACTCTGCGATCCCTGACCGAGCAGCGCAATCCCATGCTTCACCGCGACATTCTCTACATAGGCGCCAGCCGCCACCCTGATAGTCGCGGGCGTTCTGGCGGTGTCAATCGCCGCCTGAATAGTCTGTTTCGGACCGTGGGTGCCGAAGGAATACGCCGCCTCGGTGCCGTCCCAAGAATCGTCTCCGTCATCGGCATTCACGTAATAGACCCGGGCAGGGGAAGCGGGGTCTTGAGGGTCGGTCCCCATGACATATTCCGCCACGTTGCTCAGCCCGTCCCTGTCGGGGTCATCAAGAGAATCGTCCCATGCGAAGTCGAGGTAGTTGTTTACTTCCCATCCATCGGGAAGGCTGTCACGGTCAACGTCCGGGTCGAACGGGTCGGCGGCAAGTGCTACTTCTTGGCCATCCGTAAGGCCGTCGCCGTCCGTATCGGGATTTCTCGGATCTGTGGAGAAATCGGTTTCTCCATCCACATAGCCGTCCGCGTCCGAATCAATCCCACTGGGGTAGAGGAGCCCTATCCAACCCGGGTAGGGGGGAACCTGCGCCACGGCGCCATCGCAGCCGTCCACGAGGCCGTCGCCGTCGGTGTCCCAGTTATGGGGGTTGGTGCGATAGAGGACTACCTCCTCGTAGTCGGTCAACCCGTCGGTATCGGTGTCCGCGTTCAGCGGATTCGTGCCGGTATCGTTTTCGTCAACGAAGACGCCTGTGTTCGTCTCGACCGGATTGAGAAGCCCGTCTTGGTCAGAATCGGCCGTGGCGTATTCTTCGTAATTGGGGATTCCATCCAGATCAATGTCGCCTGAAGCCCCGTTATCGCCTGTGGGGTCATTCGGGTCTGTGCCGGCGAGGAGCTCCCACCACTCCGGCATCCCGTCGCCGTCGGTGTCGGGGTTGAGCGGGTCCGTGCCGGTATCGGTCGCGTCAACGAAAACGCCCGTATTGGTCTCCGCGCCGTTCGTTACAGTGTCCCTGTCCGAGTCTCCCAGGAGATATTCGTCGAGATTGGTAATTGTGTCGCCGTCCCGGTCGCCGGCGGCGTCGTCTGTGAATGGGTCAAGGGGGAACACATCACCCGCGAGGGGGGCCTCCCACCAGTCCGGCATCAGGTCGGCGTCGGTGTCCGCATTGAGCGGGTCTGTGCCTGTATCCTCCGGGCTGACGTAAGTCCCGGTGTTCGTCTCCGCCCCGTCCGGAATCCTGTCCCCATCGGTATCGGGATTGTTCGGGTCCGTGCCGGTGTCGTTTTCGTCCAGATAGACGCCCGTATTGGTCTCCACGATGTCCGGCAGCCCGTCGCCGTCAGTGTCAAGAGAGATATACTCCTCGAGGTTCGTAATCCCGTCCCCGTCAATATCGCCGTCGGCGCCGTTGACGCCCACCGGGTTGTTCGGGTCGGTCCCGTTGGCGACTTCCCATGCGTCCGGCAGAAGGTCTTCGTCCGTGTCGGCGCTGAACGGGTCGCTGCCGGTATCGTTCTCATCAACGAACACCCCTGTGTTCATCTCCACGATATTCGGCAGCCCGTCGTCATCCGCGTCCGTATTTCCCAGATATTCATCAACGTTTGCTACGCCGTCCTGGTTGATGTCTCCGTTTCGCCCGTTATCGCCGGTGGCATCGTTCGGGTCCATCCCGTTGAGAACCTCCCAACCGTCCGGAAGCGTATCGACGTCAGTGTCCGGATTCGTCGGGTCCGTCGTGAAATCTGCTTCTCCGTCCACGAACGTGTCGCCGTTGACATCAACGACCGGCGGATAGACCCTGTAACCTGACCCCTGGTATTCTTCGAGGTTCGTTGTCCCGTCGCCGTCACGATCGGCCGCGGCGTCGTCCGTCGTGGGGTCCAACGGGTTAGCGGAATTGAGCAGGCTCACCTCATAGCCGTCCGGCATCCCGTCGCCGTCCGTGTCGGGATTGTCGGGCTCCGTGTTATAGACATCCGGCGCCTCTTCCGTGTCCTCAAGCCCGTCTCCGTCAGTGTCAGTAACCTGGACAAAGCCGTCCGAGCCGTCAACGAGCCCGTCGCCGTCCGTGTCAACTTTTAGCGGGTCGGTCCCGGTGTCTGTGTCGTCAAAGTAGAAGCCGGTGTTCGTCTCGACGCCGTTGGACAGGCCGTCGCCATCCGAGTCCGCCGCGCGGTACTCTTCTATGTTCGTGACGCCGTCGCCGTCTCGGTCGCCATCGCCATCTTTCGTGACCGGGTCCAGGGTCGTCCCCACGTATCCTGAGGCCTGAAACTCCTCGAGGTTGGTTACGCCGTCGCTGTCCCGGTCTGCTGCCGCATCGTCCGTCAACGGGTCCAGCGGGTTAGGATCGTTGAGCAGACTGACCTCATAACCGTCCGGCATTCCATCGCCGTCCGTGTCCGCATTCTGCGGGTCTGTCCCATAGACTTCCACTTCTTCCGTATCCGTCAGCCCGTCGCCGTCCGCGTCGGTTTCCCACCAGTCCGGCATCCCGTCGCCGTCCGTGTCATATTTCTTCGGATTAGTCGCCGCCGGTGTCCTGGCAAGCTCTGCACCGTCAGAGATGCCGTCGCCGTCCATGTCCCCATCGAGAGGATCAGTCGGCGGCTTGCTTGTCGTCTCTGCCTCATTCGATAGCCCGTCGTTATCCGGATCGGCGTTTAGATACTCGTCCAGATTGGTGGTGCCGTCGCCGTCCCGGTCGTCCGCGGAATCATCCGTCACAGGGTCCAGGAGGCCGGGGACCGTGTAACCCGCGGCCTGATACTCATCGAAGTTATTCGTGCCGTCGCCGTCGCGGTCGCCCCCGGCGTCGTCCGTCAGCGGGTCGAGCGGGTTGGCGTCGTAGAACAGCCCTATCTCGTACCCGTCCGGCATCCCATCGCCGTCCGTGTCCGGATTCTTCGGGCTCGTTCCGTACAACCTCACTTCGGCGGCATCCGGCACGCCGTCCTGGTCGTAATCCGCCTCCCACCAGTCCGGCATCCCGTCGGCGTCCGTATCCAGCAGGTTGGGGTCTGTGCCGTAGAGTTTGACCTCCTCGCCGTCCGTCAGATAATCTTCGTCCGTGTCCGGAGTTCGAGGGTCGCTTCCCGTGTCGCTCTCGTCCACGAATACTCCCGTTCTCGTCTCGACGCCGTCCCACAGTCCGTCGCCGTCGGTATCGTAGTACAGAGGGTTGGTCCCCGACGTGATTTCCTCGCCGTCGCTGGCCCCGTCGCCGTCCGTGTCCGGATTTGCTGGATCTGTCCCATAGATGTTCAGTTCACGTCCATCCTCGATTTCGTCGCCGTCGGTATCCTCGTTTGTGGGGTCAATACCGTTCTGATATTCCTCGAGGTCCGTCACGCCATCACCGTCGAAGTCCTCGGTCCCGTCGCGGTCGAAGTTCTCGAAGTATCGTATCTCGAAGCCATCGGACATGCCGTCGCCATCGGTATCCGGATTCCTCGGCAGGCTGCCGTAGAGGAGAATTTCCTCTCCGTCGGTCAACCCGTCGTCGTCCATGTCCGGCACGACGGGGTCGGTCGCGTACAGGAACATCTCGTCCTCATCGCTCAGCCCGTCGCCGTCGGTGTCGCTCGCGGCGGGGTCAGTGCCGTAGAACGTGACTTCCTCATAATCCGAAAAGCCGTCGCCATCCGTGTCGGTGTTGTTGGGGTCTATTCCGAGGTTAAACTCCTCGAGGTCCGTCAGCCCCTCACCGTCCGCGTCCCCGGTTCCGTCCCTGTCGAACTTCCCGAAGTTATCAATCTCCCAGCCGTCTCGCATGCCGTCCTCGTCCGCGTCCGGGTCAAGCGGGTCGCTGAAATAGACGTACAGCTCATCGAAATCGCTCAATCCGTCGCCATCCGTGTCCGCGGAGAGCGGGTCGGTCGGGAGGATGTCAATTTCCTCCTTATCGGGGAGCCCATCTCCGTCGCTATCGGCTTTACTGGGGTCGGTGCCGTACAGATAGACCTCGTCCGCGTCGAGAATACCGTCGCCGTCCGTGTCGGTTTTGTTGGGGTCGGAACCCGTGTCGTTTTCGTCAACAAAGACCCCTGTGTTAGTTTCCACATCGTCAGTAAGGCCGTCCTCATCGCTGTCCTGAGAGAGCGGGTTGGTTCCCGTATCCATATCATCAACCCAGACGCCGGTATTCGTCTCCGCGGAATCCAGTAGCCCGTCGCCGTCCGTGTCTATGTTGAGCGGGTCTGTCCCGGTGTTTGTGTCGTCAACGTAGAAGCCGGTATTCGTTTCAGCCCCATCCAGAAGCCCGTCCTCGTCGCTGTCCGGATTGGTGGGGTCTGTTCCCGCATAGAACTCCTCGACGTTCGCCATACCATCGAAATCGAAGTCTCCGCCGCCGTCCTGGTCGAAATTGCCGAAGCGGCCGATCTCATAAGTATCTGCCAGCCCGTCGCGGTCTCCATCGGTGCTGGTCGGATCGCTCCCCGTGTCGTCGGGGCTGACATACACCCCGGTCATCGTCTCTGCGGGGTCGAGCCAGCCGTCGCCGTCCGTGTCCGGATTGAGCGGGTCAGTTCCCGTATCGTTCTCATCCACGTAAACGCGAGTGTTCGTCTCGACGCCGTCCGAAAGCCCGTCCCCGTCCGTATCGAAGCCGTCGGGAACTCCATCTTCATCCTCGTCCAGGCCGCTGAAGTTTGTCCCAATCCCGAATTCCTGAAGCAGCGTCAGGCCGTCTCCGTCCTCGTCTTCCGTTCCGTCCTTGTCAAAGTTCCCGAAGGTCTCGATTTCCCAGCCGTCAAGAAGCCCATCCCCGTCGAAATCGGGGTTATTGGGGTCGGTATTGTAGGTCCAGAGTTCCTCCCAGTCGTTCAACCTGTCGCCGTCGGAGTCCGGGTTCAGCGGATTCGTCCAGGCCCACGTCAACTCATCGCCGTCGCTGAGCCCGTCGCCATCGGTATCCGGGTTATTCGGGTCCGTGTGGTTCAAGAACTCCTGCACGTTCGTCAACCCGTCTCCGTCCGCGTCTCCCGAAGAATCGTCCACTGTCGGATCCAGCCCGTTATTCGTCTCCCAGTTGTCGAGCATCCCATCCTTATCATCGTCGGGGGCGAGCGGCGCCGTAGGATCGTCATTCAGTTGATATTCGGTCAGGTCGTCTTCCCCGTCGCCGTTCGTGTCGGAGGTTCCATCGTGGGTGAGGTCGCCGAAATAGCCCCGCTCCCAGTAATCGGGCAGGTTGTCCCAGTCCGTATCAACAAACTCGTCCGCGCCGATGTCGGTCACCGCCACCGAATCGTTGTCCCCGTCCACGGGGACCGGCTCGTCGTCAATATCCGTTGTGAAGGCGCCGGAATCCGTGCCGACGTCAATACACGCGCACCCCGGCCGGAGGTGATAGTCGTCGTTCGCGTCATCCTTAAACAAGGGAGCGACATCAATATTGAAGTTGAGATACCTCTCCCCCCCGAAACCGTAGAAGAATCCTCCCCTGCCACTGGTCCCGGCGGAAAACGGGTATCCGTCGTAGAAGGAATAGTAGAATTGGTAGAAATCTGAGAAGGTGTCATATTCCCCTTCGGCCCCTGCTGCCCCGACGTCGCCACCAACACCGAGGAAATAAGCATTCCAGTACTGCTCGAAGTAAGGAGAGTACTCCCACGGGAACATCCCGTATTCCTGCGGCGGGATTGAGAACGGGTCGCTCTCCAAGTTGCAGTTCCACACTGCCGACAGCGGAATGCCGTGGAGCTGTATGCTGTTGCCCCGGAGGATGCAGTTGGTTACGAAGGGATAGCCGAGCTCCCTGTAGTTGTAGATGGGGTTGCCGTAATACAGCCACGCCCCCGCGTCATATCGGTAAGTGTACGACGGAACATCCCAGCCGTGATGGTAGAAAACGCCGCCGTAGCCAAGGCCGGCCCCCCCCCGCGCGCCCTGGCTATAGAGCTTGCTGGTGTTATCCGCAATGGTGTTGTTCGTCAAAATCGGAGAGCCATGCTCCATGTACATAGCCCCACCGCACATCTCCGAATTGTTCTTGGCTATCACGTTCCCGATGATGAGCGGTGAGCAGTCGAAAGAGAGGATTCCCCCGCCCAGGAACGCGGAATCATTGTGCAGAATCTCGTTGCCCCGAACGATGGCGTCCGAGTTTTCGAGGTAAATCCCGCCGCCGCCCAGGTCGTAATAGGTTTTCCTCGTTCGGTTGAAAACGATTCTGTTGCGCGAAATGATCACCGGGGAATTGACGCAGGAAATCCCGCCCCCGTTGAAGGAGTCGCCGCCTGTTATCACAAACCAATCTATCCTGCCCGCCGGAACATCCGCGAAGCTGACAACAGTTGCCTCGCCGCCACCGTCAATTGTCGCCCCATAGCGTGTCGCAGAGAAGAGAGCGATCCCTTCCTTCATCTCTACGTTCTCCGGGTATAGCCCCTCCGCGACCATGACGATTGCCGGGGCCGCGGCATTATCTATCGCCTTTTGAATCGTCGTCCAGGGGTGCTCCTCACTTCCGTCCTCAACGCCGGAATCGTTGGAAACGTCCACGTAAACCGTAACCGGCGAGCTCGGGTCGGTCGGGTCGGTGTCGAGCTTGAACTCCTCGACATTCGTCAACCGATCCCCATCGGAATCCACCCAGGCGTCGTCCTTGAGCGGGTCAAACCCCCAGGCAAGCTCCCAGCCATCCGGCATCTGGTCGCGGTCGGAGTCAACCACGATGGGGTTCGTGCCGAGGGCAATTTCTGCCTGATTGCTCACTCCGTCGCCGTCCGCGTCGAGGTCGGCATCCGGCACAAACGGGTCCAGCCCCGGCGCCCCCGGCTCCTCTGCGAGATACTGTCTCTCGACTGCGTCCGGGATTCCATCGTAATCGCTGTCTATGGATTCAGGTTCGTAGTCCCCGGTGCTGAAGCAAAACGCGAAATCATCCCCCGTGTCGTTGCCGACGAGATGCTTGTCTCTCGCGTCACGCCACACCTTCACGTAATACACCGTGTTCGGGGCCAAGGGGTGCTGGGGATAGTAGATCAACGAATTTCCCGACCAGGTCACTGTTCCTATGTTCACGACGGAGCGATAATCGGCATCGAGGGGCGCCGGAAGCGCATCCGGGTCGGCGCCGGACGGCGTCCAGGTCAGCGGGCTGTCGGACACGGTCAGTTTGTACCATGACGTCCAGAAAGTATGAAGAGTGGGCTGGGTTGGGACGCCATCGCCCCGGGTCCAGTATTGCTCGCGATCCATCGCCTTATTGAAGATAATCTCTATCGGCGAATGGATATCCACGTCCGTCGCCACAATTGGCGAAAGCGGGTCCTCCGGATTGGCGGCAAGCGGCGGGAGAGGGTCAACAATCGTATCCCCAAACCTCAATCCCACGATGGAGGGGGGCGTGTGATCAACCACAAACCGCCCGCTCTCGTGCGAAATCGAAGGGTCTTGATTGCAGGTAATCCTCACCCGGCATTCGGGGATGGTCAAACCGGACGTGTCCCACGGGAAGTTGCCGCGAGTCGCCACTATGAAACCCGTCTGCGGGTCAACTTTTGACGGCTCGAGCGGAATGTTCTCCGCCCCGGGAATAGGTTGCCAGTTGCCTGCCGCGTCGAGATAGTCAAGCCGATACGTCCGGCTCGCGTCGCTCATCCCGGAAGCGAACACAATGTTGGCGATGCTGTAGCCATCGGTGAACTCCGTCTGGCCGAAAGGCTTGTAATCCCAATCCAGGGCGTTGAGCTCCGCCGCTCCCGCAGGGAAGATAATCCAGCACGCAGGAACAACCGAGAACTCCACGCTGAACGCGTAGTTATCGGCAAGCGTCGCCGACTGCGAAGACACAATTTTGATACGGTAGTCCCCCGCCGGCACGTCCTGCGGCACATACCATACGTAATGCCCCGCATTCGGATACATCTGCTGCAAGAAGCGCACGAACTTGTCGTCCTGATACAAATTGATGTTGACGGTGTAGTCCACAGGGTGCGTCGTAGTCCAGGTGATGTCAACCGGCTTGCCCGCCACGATGACCGGCTGAGCAATCGGTTGGTTGGTCGCGTCCACCGTCCAGAAGATTGTCTGCGGCGTCAGCACGATGGTGGAATAGCTCGGCGCAAGCTGGTACATCGGGACAGTCGTCAGATTCTCCGCGTAAAGGTCCGGCCTGTTCGCGTCGGAAACTCTGACATTCCATCCAATGTTCCTCAGTTCAATCGGCACCGCCCCCGGTGTCCACGTGTAGCCGCCCGGGCCCGTGTTCAGAAGGTTCTCCGCAATCGTATCGTAGAACTCGCCCTGGAAGTACAGGTCCACGTTCACCCGTTCCACGCTCGGATCGGCGGTCCACGATATATCCACCGGTGTGCCTTCCAGAAGGGAAGTCGGCAATGCCCCCAACACGATCTCGTTGTTTACCTCGCTGAAACCGAAATAGTCGTCGCTGAAATCATAGACGGAGGGGTCCGAAGCATCCGCTATCTTGAGCAGGTAGTTGCGACTGTAAACCGGCATTGTCTGATAGTCATCAATCCCGTCAGTAAGGACTTGTCTTGCTGCTTCGGTAACCGTCCATGCGTAGAAACCCGTATTCGGGACGGAGTTGGCGATGGTGTAAACGGGCTGGTCGTTCTCGTACAGGTCAATCTTCACGTTCGGCCCCGTCGAGCTCGTGAAGTCCCACCATATCTCGTTGCTGCCCACCGTCTTCAGGTCTTCCTCGTCAACTGTGTTCGGAGAGAGCGCGTACTGCCCCTGGTCGCCGTTCGGCTGGTTATCCTGATATTCATAGACATATCCGTTCGGCTTCTTGACGACAATTTCCGCAGTATCTTTATTCGCCGAGAACCAGATGTAGCGGTGAGTCATGTTCCAGTAAAAATTGAACATCCGGTCGTCAATGTCCGCCCAGAGATACTCGCTGCCCACGTCAGGCGGCATCGCCCAACCCCAATGGAAGGACCCTCCTCTTTGAAAATTGGCGAAACGGATGTCCGTTTTGCCGTTATAGTAAGAATCAGTTGTCGGATAGACCGCGATGCGCTCGTCAATAAGCTCTTCGGTTCGCGGGACCGAGTCGAAGCCCATATCCACCTGACGTCCGGGGTCGTTCGGGTCGGGGAAGCTCAGTATGGGGAAAAGGTCTCCTTCGTCGGCGGCGTTGCCGAAATGATTGAGCGGATCGTACTTCTCGAGGTCCTTCAGCCCGTCGGCCTGCACAACTGCCACACGATAATGCCCCCCTATCCCGGTATTGACGTCGTTGTCCCGGATTTTCCCGATGTTATCGTCTATGTGCCAGAAAAGTATGCCTCCGTCACCGCTGTCGGTGTCGGGGTCAGTTCCGCCGTCGGCGAGGGCCGTGGGGATGGGAAGCGGTTGGTCAAATGGAGAGTTCCACGCCGGCTGACCGTTGCCGAGGACGGCAAAGCCCTGCTTCATTTTCACCTCCATCAGGAGGTACTCCCCCGGCGCCATTCCGTCGTCCGACCAGAAAACCGTCCGGCTCACGTAGTAGGCCGAAAGCTCCTTCCAGCGTCCGTCCATATCGAGCCTTCGGGGCTGAATCCAGCCCAGCTTGATTTTCGCCCACGGACATAGCGGAGCCGGCTGGTCGCCCGCCGCGAGCTGCTGGCCCACGACAAAGTTCCACGCGCCAGTGCCCATCAATCCCCAGTGGCCGATTCCCGCCCCAGCGTCCTGCACTCCCGGGTCGTTGTCATAAAGGTCCGGCAGCCCCACCTCTCGCCCATCTTCCTGCTCCACCAGGGCGATGGAATGAGCGAGCTCGTGGCAAATGGCCCCTATCGAGAGATGCGCCTGCGTAAGCGTTCCTTGCTGCTGTCCTGTCGCGACTTCGTAATACTGTATCATCTCCGGAAGGATGATGGCTCGCTGCACCTTGTACTTAGCGGTAGGATCCTCCAGGGTGTAGCCATAATCAAAGCCGGGACCATAACCGCCGTAGTAATAGCTGGACGCCGCCTGGTACGGGTTCGTTGGGTCGGGCATGAGGTCAATTTTCCAGTAATTCACCTCAGCCGGCTCGTCGAGGTAGTAGGTGCCCGAGAGCATATGGTCCGGATTTCCCGTCAGCTCCTGCCCCGGCCCCTCGTGGACGATGCACAAATTGTCAATCCATCCATCCCCGTTCGCATCGAAGAGAGTGAGGTCGTAGAGGAACCATTCCAGCTTCTCGAGGGCTTCCTCGATCATTTCCTGCGGATGGCGCGTGTAGTACGATTTCTGGTACTTCAGTTCGATGACGGGCGTCACGAAGGATTCTATCTCGAACTGCCCCCGGTAAAAATCCCTCGCGCGGCTCGGGCTAAACGCCGGGCGGGACATCTCCGCGAAGTAGGTCTTCACGCTCTCCGTTCCCCTCCCTGCGGGCGTCACGGGGACATCGCAGGGCGGCGCCCCTCCAATAGTATTCGGCGGCGTTCCCATGAGGAACTCCTGGGCGTTTGTGTATCCGTCGTGATCCGCGTCCCCGTCCGGCCCGCATGCGGGGTGAGTTTCGCCGTTGAGGTCGGGCGTGCGGCCATCATCCAGCGGGTTTGGCCAAAGAAACGGCTCGCCCGCCTTGTAGTTCGCTATCTCCCATCCGTCGGGCAATCCATCCCCGTCCGTATCGGGGTCCAGCGGATTGCACGGCCGCAGCGTGCCGCTCGGCGTCCGAAAATAGCTCGGCGTCTCGTCCGGGCATTCGTGACCCAGCACCCCCTGGGGAGGGGACCCCGTGCCGTCACCATCAATATTGCTGTTCCCGTTGAACATCAGCGTCCCGAAAAAGAAAAACTCCAGCACGTTGGACACCGCGGGAGTATTTTCGTCATCGGCGCCTCCGCCCGGAAGCGTGTTCTCGTTCGGGTCCGTCTGCGGGTCCACGAGGAACTCCTCGATGTTCGTGAATCCATCCTGGTCCGGGTCGCCATCGGCGCCGTTCATATTGATGCCGTGGAGATCCGGATATGACTCAAGGAGGTGCGGGGGAATCTCCGGGCACGGTTTGCTTCCGTCGTCGGTGGGGTCGAGACCGTACTGAATCTCGTAGCCATCGGACATCCCGTCGCCATCCGTGTCCCAGTTCCAGGGGTCTGACCCGTAGTTGTACTCGTCAATGTTCGTCCCCACTTCGTCCGCCCCGTTTGGGTCGCGCAGAGGCCATCGGTCATCGCCGTCCGGGTCATCGCCTCCGCCGTAGGGATCCGCACCCGAGGCTTCCAGAAGGCGGGGATGCTGAATACGCTCCCAGGCGTCCGGGAGACCGTCCCCGTCCCGGTCATATCCTCCCCAACCTGCTGTCCCTGTGAGGCCCCGCCGGTCTCCAGCCGCTTCAAGTACCCAGATGAAGTTCGCCCGGGGATAAGTAAGGTTAAGCTCGCAAGTAACGACCGTCGAGGGATCGTCGTCCGCGAGAACCGGGATGACCAGGTTCCTAACTTTCCCCTTGCTCGGCATCAGGGGGTGCTGGTCGTAATCCGGCCTTCCTCTGTAAGAACTGCTCGTAAAGATCGGCGGGGATTTGTAGCCGGATGTCGCAGTTGCCGTATTCGACAGAAACAGGGTCGCGGCGCCAACCGCGATGACCCAATACTGAACGCTTTTTCTTGCACTCATCGCTTTCCTTTCCTCCGATGGCGAAACGCCTCGCTTCATCAAACGATCTTTGCCGTTCGGGTTACTATAAGGACGGTGAAATGGCATTGTCAATACAAACCTGATAGCTGTCGTTCCCGCAGCCTAAGGACATACATCGGCTTCCCTTAGCGTGGCTATTCTCTCCAGTGTGTCCAGCCCCGCACGAGAGCATCATGCCCAGTATGGATGATTATGCGTCGGCGTTTCCCTGACCTCGCCTCACAGGCTAAATCGAATGGGCGAGAAAGCCGAACCGGGCCACCTCCCTCTCCCGGAAGGCCGCCTCAGGCCTCTTCCGAGGGCGGGCCGAATTGAATCTGGCCGTGAGGGCCCCTCGACAGTTGCCCATTTTCTTATCAGGTCAGGTCGAAAAAAGATTGCAGGTGGGATTATCCGACCGCCGCTTCGCTCTGCGGCGACGTTCACGTAGGCTCTTATCTGAGAAGCGGAAAGGCCCTCAGGAATCCTGAAATGACCCGCCAGCTTCATGGTAAGCTTGTCCGGCGAGCTTCGCACATAATTGCGGCATTTCGACGGGCTCAGCAGCCGCAGCGGAAGTCTGGCGACGCCTCCTGTCCGCGTCAACATTATCGGCAACTTGCGGCTCATGGCCAATTAGGCGCCCCCCAATTCACCAGATGAATCTCGGAACCCAACTTACGGAACACCTTCCTCAGCGTCGCGAGGCTGTCGTTCTGCGTCCATTGACTCCGCGAGTTCTCGGTTTCCGCAGCGCTTTCCAGCCTCCCTGCCGGGTTATAAGTATTTTACTTCACCGGCCAACCGCTGTCAAGTCCCCGCGAAAATTTTACGCGTTTTTCTCGACGTGGTCCCCACGCACCGACATGAATTCATCCGCCACAGCCGCAACTTCTTTCATTTCTCGCACATCGTGCACCCGGACGACGTCCGCACCGTTGGCGATGCACCATGCTACCGCCGCAGCCGTGCCGAAAACCCGTCCCCTGGGACTCGCGTTGACGACTTTCCCAATGAACGATTTCCTCGAAGGCCCTACCACGATGGGCCGCCCCAGGCAACGCAACTCCTCCAGCCGGTTTATAATCCGGTAGTTATCCTCGGCGGTTTTGCCGAAGCCGATGCCGGGGTCAACGAGGATTCTGTCCTGCTCAACGCCGTTGGCAATCGCAAAGCTCACCTGTTTTTCCAAAAACTCAACGATCTCGCCCATCACATCGTCATAATGCGGGTTGTCTTGCATCGTTCGGGGCGTGCCCTTCATGTGCATGACAATCACCCCCGCCCCATGCTTCGCCGCCACCGAGACCAGCTCCCGGTTACTCAGCCCCGTGATGTCGTTGACCATCGCCGCTCCCGCTGAAAGGGCCGCCGCCGCAACACGGGGCTTGATGGTGTCTATGGAGAGCGGGGCGTTGATTTTGCCGGAAATCCTTTCCAGCACCGGCATCACCCTCCGCAACTCCTCGTCCTCGCTGACGCCCTCCGCCGCAGGCCGGCTCGACTCCCCGCCCACGTCAATGATGTCCGCGCCCTCCTCCACGAGTTGAAAGCACCTCTCCGCAGCCTTTTCCGGCTCGTAACATTCCCCGCCGTCCGAAAAGGAGTCGGGCGTCACGTTCACCACACCCATGAGAAGCGTTCGCTTGCCCACCTCCAGGGTGCGGTCACCGAGCGAAAGATGAAAACGGGTATTCATAGAAAGAAAGAGGGCTTTTTCTATCTGGTTGGACAGTCGTTTGAGGTCGAGAGGCTGCGACTTGAGGTTTTCTATGAGCTTGCGGTAATGGCTTTCTGTCCCGACGACGATGGCGTCAGTGCTCGCCTCACGCATGGTGAGGCTGGCGTGGGACACGCCTACATCTCCTCCGATGGAAAGCATCGTCTGCTTGAGAATATGTGCGGCGGGCGCCTCAAGACCGCTGATCTTTGTCAGACGCACAACCCCCTTGGGCGTCAGCTTTCTTATGCCCCCGGGGTCCACGCCGACCCTTGCCAGCTCCCGGGCGATCTCATTCCCGTTTTTCAGGGACAATACCCGCAGCCGGTACATCAGCCCTTCTGTCCTCGGCTCGCCTTCTGGGCGTTTTCAAGGCGGCTCGTTTCTTCGCTTCGCCAGGAACTTCTCGTTTGCTTTGCCTCGCCGGAGATTTCGCGGCTTTCCGGTGGCGAGGCCGCCAGGTTCCCTCGATTATCTCGGTGATCTCTTTTCCCTCCAGCACCTCGTATTCCAGCAGCGCCTCGGCGATGGCCACCAGCTTGTCTTTATACTCGAGAAGGATCCTTTTCGCCCTTTCGCGGGACTGTTCTATGATGGAGCGAACTTCCTTATCAATCTCGATTGCCGTCGCGTCGCTGTACTCGGAGTGCCGCGCTATCTCCTTGCCGAGGAAGATCATTTCTTCCCTCTCGCCGAAAGTCATCGTCCCCATCTTCTCGCTCATTCCCAGCTCGCAGACCATTGCCCGAGCGATCTTCGTCGCTTCCCTGAAATCGGAGCTCGCCCCGGAGGTGACATCATCGAATATCAATTCCTCGGCGGCGCGCCCTGCCAACAGCCCCGTTATCTGCCCCAACAGCTCCTTCTTGCCGTGGAGGTACTTGTCCCTTTCCGGAAGTTGCATCGTTGCCCCGAGAAACGCCACCCCACGCGGGACAATCGTGACCTTGTGAAGCGGCTCCGTCTCTTCCAGCCTGTCGAGCACGAGCGCGTGGCCCGCCTCGTGATGCGCCGTAATGCTTCTCTCCTTCTCGCTCAGGGTGCGGCTTCGCCGTTCCCTCCCCCAGCGGACTTTGTCCCGCGACTCCTCGAGGTCCGACATGGTAACCCATTGCTTGCCAAGCCTCGCCGCCAGGAGGGCGGCCTCGTTGATGAGATTCGCCAGGTCTGCCCCCGAAAAGCCCGGTGTCCCCCTGGCTATGGTGTTCATGTTAACAGCCGGGTCCAGCTTCACCTTTTTGGCGTGGAGCTTGAGAATCTGCTCCCTTCCCACCAGGTCCGGCAGGTCAATGACGATTTGACGGTCGAACCGCCCCGACCGCAGCAGAGCGGGGTCAAGCACATCCGGCCTGTTCGTCGCCGCCATCAGTATCACCCCTTCTTGCGTGTCAAAGCCATCCATCTCAACGAGGAGCTGGTTCAGCGTTTGCTCCCGCTCGTCGTGCCCCCCGCCTATCCCCGCGCCCCGATACCTCCCCACAGCGTCTATCTCGTCCATGAAGATTATGCACGGCGCGTTTTTCTTGCCTTGCTCGAACATGTCCCGAACTCGCGACGCTCCAACACCCACGAACATCTCCACAAAGTCGGACCCGCTAATGGTGAAAAATGGCGCGTTCGCTTCCCCCGCCGCTGACTTCGCCAGGAGAGTTTTCCCAGTTCCGGGAGGTCCCACCAAAAGAACTCCCTTCGGGATTCTCCCGCCGAGTTTCTGGAACTTCTTGGGCTCCCTTAGGAAGTCAATAATCTCCTGGAGCTCTTCCTTCGCCTCCTCGACCCCCGCCACGTCAGCAAAGGTCACTTGGTGGCTGTCCTTGGAGAGCAGCTTCGCCTTACTTTTCGCAAAGCTCATAGCTCCGCCCCCGGCACTCTTCATCTGCCGGGAGATCAGAAACCAAATCAGCCCTATGAATATCAGAAGAGGAACCAATCCCGTGAGAATCTGGGTCAAAAGCGTGCTCGATGGCGCATAGGTGTACACCGGAATCGTTCGCAGAAGAGCGGCGAGATCCGGGTCATCCGGCTGAATCCGCACCATGAATTCGTCGTAGCGCGCCCGCTCCCCCTTTTTGTTCGTCTTATACACTCCCGCCTTGTATTTCCCCTTGAGAGTATCTCCCTTTCTCGTTGCTTCCTCGATCCTCTTATTCTGGATGTCATCCATCAGCTCGGGAAGATTCCCCTTGTAAACCGAGCGGACGTTCGAATACCGCAACTGCGCCGCCACCACCGCCATAATCCCCAGAAACACCCAGATGATAATTGACTTCCGGGGAATCTTCGGCCTCAGCGGTTTTTTATCATTTCTCGGATTGTTCATTTTGTGTTACCTGCCCGTACGGCCCTGCCGCGAGCCGTGAAAGACAACCTCTCTCAACAAGCCATTATCCAGTCTCGTCCGCGCTGGACTCCCCGCTTTGCCAGCATTGTCGGGAAAACATCCCACCAGAGACGGCGCCCCTTGCTCGGGCACGAACCGGCGCCCTCCGATTTGGCGAAGCCCTACGCCCTGTGCCACCACGCGCGGCACGCCTCCCAGAAGCGCACTCAAGGCTCACTTGCAGGAGAGTACAACACACTCGCCGCCGGCAAATCACAGCGCGCCACTCTTTATATTATATCGGCGAACGCTATTTCCCGCAATACAAAACTTTCACCGCCAACCGCAACACTCTCCTGGTGGATTCCTCGATGGCAAACCTCGCAGCCACCCTGTAGCCCGCAATCCAGATGATCTCACCCCCGGAACAGAAAATCGGGATTACATCCCGTAACGTCACCGGAACCTTCTCATCTATGAACAGCTCCTTGATTTTCCTGCTCCCTCTCATTCCGACCGGGCGAAATGCGTCCCCCTCCTTTCGCGTTCTGACCACAATGTTATGCCCACGGATTGATGAAGCGTCGAGACACTGCTCGAAACTCTGCGCTTCTCCCTGCCTGACCCTTCTCCAGATTTCCCCGAGTCGCAGGTGTCGCTCGCGGCGCACGCTCACTTTGCCCTTCTCGGCGAAGCTCGCCGAAATCTGAACTCCCAGTCGCGACAGGAACACCTCGCACGGGATTCGCAGCTCCTTCTCGAAAGGACTAACCCGCAACTCCTTTTCCGGCACAAGCAGAATCTCCTCATACTCGCGGCATGCAACCAATCCTTTTCCGACGCCAATGCTCTCGGTGCGAGTTCCTGCCGCCAACTGGCAGATTCCTTCCAGCGTTCGCCGCTCGGCGCTCACATCGAGCCGTTCCTTCAGCACTCTCCGGAAAAGCTCCCCCCACAGCACAGGCGAATGAAGCTTGAGACGATTGATGTTTACGGACAATTTTTCCCGCGACCGGCGGAGACACTCTTTCTCCAGTTCAGCCATCGCCGCCGACAGGCTCTCCTCCGCATCTCGCAGGTTGCGAGCCGTTTCCACCAAGGTTCTTTCGATTCGCGGATTGTACTCCTTCGCCAACAGAGGAAGAAGCTCGTGCCGAATCTTGTTGCGAGTAAGCGACGTATCGAGGTTCGAGGCGTCCTGCCGGTATCTCAGCTTCCTCATTTTCAGGTACGACAGAATCTCCCCCCTCGTCGCCCCAAGCAGAGGGCGAATAACGACCAACTCTCCCTCCTTTCGAGAAATGGGGATGCCCGATAGCCCCTTCAGCCCGGAACCCCTGAAAAGGTTTATGAGGAGCGTCTCCGCATTGTCGTTCACGTTGTGGCCCAGGGCTATCTTCCCCGCGCCAAGCTTCCCGGCAGCTTCTTTCAAAAAGGCGTAACGGACCTCTCTTGCGATTTCCTCGATGGAGCCGCCCCGCTTCCTTCGTATGCCTTTCACATCGCGAGACTCCACGACCAACGGGACGTTATGGTTCTCAGCCAGCTTCCTCACAAATCTCTCGTCCTCGTCCCCCTCTCGCCCGCGGAGCTTGTGATTGAGATGCGCTGCGCACAGAGAAAACGAAAGGCGGCCGCTCAGCCGGAGCAAGCCGTCGAACAACGCCACCGAATCCGGCCCCCCCGATAACCCCACCATCACCGAGTCCCCGGCCGCGATAAGCCCGTTTTCCCTTATAGTCGCCACCATTCTATTGAGCATGTTTCAACGATATTCCTTCTGGGGAACTTGTCAAGGAGTTCGTCCGTTGTTACAATCCTGCTGCGTTCGCTGGCGCAGGCGAAGGAACCATTTTATTCCCGAAATTCAACCTGGCTGAAAAGAAACTCGACCCGCCAGCCCCCAATAGTCTAATATCAACAGGAAAGACAATATTATCACTATTATCACTTCTTACACCAATCGGCCCCACAGTCTCAATACTGATGGCCCCGCCCGGAGAACAAAAGAATGAGCGAAACAAGTGAAAAAAAAGAACATGTCATCAAAGTCGCCAGCGATAACAACGTGAAATTCGTTCAACTGTGGTTTACCGATGTCCTCGGTTTTCTGAAAAGCTTCGCCATAACCATTGATGAGCTTGACACGGCTCTCAACGACGGCAAGTGGTTTGACGGTTCCTCCATTCAGAGCCTTGCCCGGGTGGACGAAAGCGATGTTCTTGCCGTTCCCGACCCTAACACATTTCAACTTCTTCCGTGGCGCTCGGAAGGGGAGTGCGCCGTTGGACGCATGTTCTGTGACATCCTCGAGCCGAACGGCGAGCCCTGCAAAGGGGATACACGCTGGGTTCTTCGCAGAGCCCTCAACCGGGCGGCTGAGATGGGCTTTACTTTCTACGTGGGGCCCGAATTGGAGTACTTCTATTTCAAGGATTCCTCTCCGAACATCCAGCTCCTCGACCCCGGCGGCTACTTCGACCTCGCACCTCTCGACCGCGCCAAGGACCTCCGGCGGGACACAATCCTCGTCCTGCAAAAAATGGGCATCCCCGTCGAAGCCAGCCACCACGAAGTCGCTCCCAGCCAGCACGAGATAGACCTCCGTTACGCCGAGGCCCTCACTATGGCCGATACCGCAATGACCTGCCGCCTGGTCATAAAGGAGGTCGCTGTTCGGCACGACCTTTATGCCACCTTCATGCCTAAACCTCTCAACGGCAAGAACGGAAGCGGCATGCACACCCACCAGTCCCTCTTTCGCGGCGAAAGAAACGCCTTCTTCGACCCCGAGCAGGAATACCATATCTCAGATACTGCCAAACACTACGTCGCCGGCCTTCTCAAGCACGCTGCCGAGATAACCATCCTCACCAACCAGTGGGTCAACTCTTACAAGCGTCTAAGCCCCGGATACGAAGCCCCCGTTTATCTCACCTGGGCAAGAAGGAGCCGAGCCGACCTCATCCGCGTGCCCGAATACAAGCACGGCAAGGAGAACGCCGCCAGAATTGAGTTTCGCTCGCCCGATTCCGCCTGCAATCCCTATCTCGCCTTCGCGGGTATGCTCATGGCAGGGCTTAGAGGAATCGAGAAGAAATACCCTCTCCCACCCGAGATGGACCGAAACGTCTTCGAGATGACCTCCGCGCAACGACGTGCTGCCGGCATCAAATCCCTCCCCGGAAACCTTTACGAAGCCATTGAAATCGCCGAAAAGAGCCAGCTCCTACGGGAAACGCTCGGAGATTACCTCTTCGAGAAATTCCTTGAGAACAAGAGAATCGAGTGGGACAAGTACACCACTCACGTCAGCGAGTACGAGCTGCGTCAGTATCTTTCCGTGCTCTGAAAGGCTCGTCGGCGTCATGTGTTCCTCCGAAAGACAAAAAAGCGGCTCCGCGAAAACAGTCCTTCGCACGGACGGCCTTTGGCTGCGAACGAGAGTGAGGATTCTCAAAGTTGATTCCCCGCCCTTCGACCTTCATCACACCCTCATGTGCGGGCAGGCCTTCCGCTGGCGCGCGGAGGAGCCCGGCTTCGTCGGCGTCGTTTCCGGGCGGGTCCTTCGCCTTGAGCAAAGGGGAAACCGCCTGCTGTACCGCTCGCTTCCCGGAAAGTTCCGACCGTCGGAGCTGAAAAGGTATCTGGGCACGGATGGCGTCCACGATGAAGCAATGCGCTCCTTCCCGCAAGACGCAACCCTCCGTCGAGCAGTGGAAAAGTTCCCCGGCCTGAGACTCCTCCAGCAGGACCCCTGGGAGACGCTAATCTCGTTCATCATCTCCTCCAACAACAACATCAGAAGAATCAGAACTTCCATCGAGAGCCTCTGCCGGACCTTCGGCGAGGAAATCAAATCCGCCCCGGGTTTCCACTCCTTTCCGCCCCCGGAGGCGCTGGCGAACGCCCGCCTGGCGACCCTGCGAGAGAAGTGCAACCTCGGCTACCGAGACAGATACGTCCAAGAGACCGCCCGGGAGGTCGCCCGCAGCCCAAACCTGCTTTCGAATATTGCGCGCCTGTCCTATCCCCAGGCTAAAAAAGAGATTATGAAACTCCTCGGCGTCCGCGACAAAGTCGGCGACTGCGTCCTTCTTTACTCCATGCGAAAGTTTGAAGCCTTCCCCATAGACACATGGATACGAAAGGTCATCCAGCACAGCTACTTTGGCGGAGAGCGTGTCTCCCTGTCGAAGATCAGAACTTTCGCCCGGGACCATTTCGGCGAGTTCGCCGGCTACGCCCAGCTTTTCCTCTATCCTTACGCCAAGACGACCCGCCTCTGACCCCGCCGCCTCTCGGCGCCCGAGATTGAGGGACTACAACGTGCCCTCGGATGCCGCTTGACTTGGACAGCGACGAAGGATAGTATTCTCCCAACTCAATACGGGGTGCAAGCTCATGCCCAGTGGTCCGCTCAAGACATATCTCAGGCAGATGGACAAGGCCCTTTCTGTGGGCGAAGCCACCGAGCATACGCACCGCCCCGCGCTAAAGAGCTTTATCGAGGCGCTCGGCCCGGGTGTTACGGCAATCAATGAGCCGAAACGTATCGCCTGCGGCGCCCCCGACTTCGAGGTCAAGCGTAAGGGGCCATACGGCTCGCTCACCATTGGCCACATTGAATCGAAAGACGTTGACGCCGATCTCGCCAGAATCGAGTCCGACAGCAACAGAAAGACGCCTCAGACACGCGATGGCGAACAGCTCGCCCGCTACCGCGGCGCCCTCCCGAACCTTCTCTTCACGGACTATCTCGAGTTCCGCTGGTACGTTCGCGGCGAGCACCGCCTCACTGCCCGCCTGGCGACAACTGCTCCCAGGGGGAAGCTCAAACCTTGGCCCGGCGGCGAGAAAGAACTCCTCCAGCTCCTTCAACTATTTCTTGAGCACGAGCCGGAGCCTATCGCCGATCCAAAAGAGCTGGCTCTACGGATGGCCAACCTCACTCACCTCATCCGTGACATAATCGCTGAAGCATTCCGGGGCGGCAACGCCTCCGCCACATTGAAAGACCTGCACAGAGCTTTCGAGGAAACGCTCATTCCCAATCTCGAAATCCACGCCTTCGCGGACATGTTCGCCCAGACCCTCGCCTACGGACTTTTTGCTGCGCGATGCAGCGACCCAAGTATCAGGAGAGGAGAGTTCACCCGTGATAAAGCCGCTCACTTGATTCCGAAGACCAATCCATTTCTGCGGAGGCTGTTCGGAATGATAGTCGGGCCGGAGATGGACGACGAGCCTTATGAGGGGCACGTCAACGATCTCGCTCAACTTCTCGCCTACGCGGAGATGGACAAGGTTCTCGCCAACTTCGGCAAGCGAGAAAAAAAGCAGGACCCCGTCCTTCACTTCTACGAGACGTTTCTCGCCGCCTACAATCCCGCCGAGCGCAAAAAGCGCGGAGTCTATTACACGCCGGAGCCGGTCGTCTCCTACATCGTCCGCTCGGTGGACTATCTTCTCAAAACTCGTTTCAACTGCCCCGACGGACTCGCGGACACCAGCACCCTCGAGCGCCAAGCAACGGACGAAAAGGGGAAGGAGGTGAAAGAAAAGTTCCCCCGCGTTCTCATCCTCGATCCCGCCTGCGGCACCGGCACATTCCTCTACGCCATCGTTGACCTCATCAGGGAGAAGTTCATGCGGGAGGGCAATGCCGGAATGTGGTCCGGCTACGTCCGGCAGCATCTTCTCCCCCGCCTTTTCGGCTTCGAGCTTCTCATGGCGCCGTACGCGGTGGCCCACTTCAAGCTCGGCATGCAGCTCGCCGGCCACGACCTGCCCTCGGAAGCGCTCCGCAAACAATGGGCCTACGATTTCCAGGGCGATGAACGGCTGGGGATTTACCTCACGAACACCCTCGAACAAGCGGTTCGCAAATCCGAGATGCTTTTCGCCAATTTCATCGTCGAGGAATCCGAGCAAGCTGCCAGAATCAAGCGAGACATCCCCATCATGGTCGTCCTCGGCAATCCGCCCTATGCCGGACATTCTGCGAACCGAAGCTGGAAAATGGATTCGCGTGGGAAGAAGGTCCGAACCTTCATAGGGAGCCTTCTCCGGGATTATTACTTCGTGGATGGCCAGTCTCTAGGCGAGCGAAATCCGAAATGGCTCCAGGACGATTACGTCAAGTTCATCCGCTTCGGCCAGTGGCGAATCGAGCGCACGGGGGCGGGAATTCTGGCTTTCATCACCAATCACGGCTACCTCGATAATCCAACTTTTCGAGGCATGCGCCAGCAACTGATGCGAACCTTCGATGAGATATACGTAATGGATTTGCACGGCAACGCAAAAAAGAAAGAGGTTTGCCCCGACGGCTCGAAGGACGAAAACGTTTTCGACATCCAACAGGGCGTGGCAATAGCTCTGATGGTGAAACTTCCAAAGGAGAACGAAAGATGACAGAACTGCTTTTCTTGGTGCAAGAGGCTCCCGAGGGCGGCTACACGGCCCGCGCTCTGGGAGAGAGCATATTTACCCAGGCTGAGACGTGGGAAAGTCTCCAGGCGATGGTCAAAGACGCGGTCCGCTGCCACTTCGAGCGTGAAGAGCAGCGCCCGAAGGTGCTGCGGCTACACTTCGTTCGCGATGAGGTGTTGGCGCTGTGAAAATCCCGCGTGACGTGTCCGTACACGAGCTGGTTCGGGCGCTCTCCCCAATGGGCTACTGTTCTGTCAAACCTTCACTGGAAGGAATGAACGCTTCACTGGAAGGAGTGAACGCTTCACTGGAAGGAGTGAACGCTTCACTGGAAGGAATGAACGCTTCACTGGAAGGAGTGAACGCTTCACTGGAAGGAATGAACGCTTCACTGAAAGGAGTGAACGCTTCACTGGAAGGAATGAACGCTTCACTGGAAGGAATGAACGCTTCACTGAAAGGAATGAACGGGACACTGGAAGGAGTGAACGCTTCACTGGAAGGAACGAACGCTTCGCTGGAAGGGACGAAAGTTTCGTGGGAAGGCACGAAAGCTTCGTGGGACGGCACGAAAGCGTTGGGGGACGGCACGAAAGCGTTGGGGGACTCCACGAAAGCCTCGTGGAACAGAGCGAAAAACCTGGTGGTTGGCGTCAAAATGCACGTAACTAACCAAGAATCAGTATGTTAGCACAGATTCAGTCCTGCCTGGCCGGGTAGACAGGTGCTTATGATACAAGCGCCGACGCAAACGCTTCTGCCTGTGCTCCTGTCTGCCGTAGCACAGGTAGAACGGCAGACAGGATCAAAAACGGCCCGGAGCGACCGGGAAGGAACAAAAATGGCAGGAGCTCAGATCTACCTGTGCTACGGCAGACAGGCGACACTGGAGAGTTGACACGACACTACTCTGTCAGCCGGCAAACGGGCACCCATATACGCCTGACTACCTCTGAGGGGGGAGGCCATCACGTCAGTATCCCCCGCCACCATCCTCTTAAGGTGGGCACCCTTTCGGCGATTCTCCAAGATGTCGCGGGGCACGGCAAGATAAACAAAGAAGAACTTCTCGAAAGGCTTTTGCGATGAGGGCAACCGTTTTTCACGCACAACTCTGGGGCAAACGCGACGGCAAATACTCGCGCTTGCTTGAGAGCGACCTCAACGTCACTGAGTGGGCCGACCTGGCCCCGCAGGCGCCGCTCTATTTGTTCGTGCCCCGCGACGCCGCCCTCTCGACCGAATATGAGAGGGGATGGCGGCTCGTTGACATCTTTCCTATCAACTCCGTTGGCATTGTCACGGCCCGCGATAGGCTCACCATCCAATGGTCGGCCCCCGACGTTTGGCAAACCGTGCGGCAGTTTGCCAGCCTCCCCGTTGAGGTTGCGCGTCAGAGGTACGCGCTCGGTAGAGACGCCAGAGATTGGAAGGTTCAGCTTGCCCAGGAGGACGTGCGAGCGAGTGGCCCGGACCGCGCTAAGGTGGTTCCCATCCTCTACCGGCCCTTCGACACTCGCTTCACCTATTACACGGCTCAGACCCGCGGTTTCATCTGTATGCCGCGGCCGGGGGTCATGCGCCACATGCTGGCAGACAGGAATCTCGGCATGATCTCGGCCAGGAGCAATAAGTCCGCTAGCATGGACCACTTCTTCACGACCCGTCGGATGATCGAAACGAAATGTGGGGAGTCAACAACGCAGTCGTGCATACTCCCTATCTACGTATACCCCGGTTCCTGCGACCAAGGCCAGAGAGAGGTCCCGGGGGCCTCGCGGTGGCCGCCGGGCAAAGGCGGGCGCCTGCCAAACCTCGCCCCGGATTTCGTGGCGGAGATGGAGGAAAAGCTGGGGCAGAGGTTTGTCCCGGACGGGCTGGGCGACCTCAGGCAGACGGTCGGGCCGGAGGACATTTTCCATTACATCTACGCCATCTTTCATTCGCCGACGTATCGGAAGCGGTATGCGGAGTTTCTCAAAAGGGACTTCCCTCGCGTGCCCCTGACGAGCGATCTCGCCCTTTTCAGGAACCTGTGTCAGAAGGGGGCGGACCTTGTCGCTCTGCATTTGGTGGAGGGGGATTATGGAGCGGCGTCGTGGAATCGCGGCGAGCCCCAGAGGCCATCTCCCTTTCACAACTTAATGTCCACCTTTCCGGTCAAGGGAGATGATGTGGTCGAGAAGGTTTTCTATCTCGCCCCCGGCGAGCCGGAGCCGGGCACGGGAAAGCCTCTCCCGCCGGGGAAAGGGCGGGTCTATATCAGCAAGGACAGACCGAAAGCGGAGAAAAAAGGGCAGTACTTCGAGGGCGTGCCGCCGGAAGTCTGGGGATTTCACGTCGGCGGGTATCAGGTGTGCCGGAAATGGCTCAAGGACAGAAAGGGACGGAAGCTGTCTTACGATGACGTCCAGCATTACCACAGAATCGTCGTGGCTCTCAACGAGACCATCCGCCTCACGGCGGAGATAGACGCCGCAATCCCTCGCTGGCCAATCGAGTAGAAGCTCCCGGGCCGCCAGGGCCCGGAATCGGCCTCCGACTTAGTGCATGCATTCGCACATACAGTCACGTATAGTGCTCTGTGGAAAGAGCTTTTTTGACGGGATGAACAGGATTCAGAGGATGCGATCTATCCTGTTATCCTGTCGAAAAAAACAGTACCTTGCCCAAGCTATGAATCACAGCACTTAGCCGGTTGGGGCTCTTTCACTCATCCAGCAGCCGCTTTTCCCCCTCGATCTTCTGGACGTCCGTAATATCCTGCGTGACTTCGAGGGAGCCGAGATATTTTCCCTCTTTGCTGCGGACGGGGAAGTAGCGAATGAAGATTTTGCGGCCGTCCATATTTATCCAGAAGGTTGCCTCCTCCCTTGTGCCGCTTTTGAACTCTTCCAGAAGGCGATTGACGATGTGCAGGCTCTTTTTCGGGTGGCAGTCCTGGACCCTTCGCCCCACAATCGCCTCCGGGCGAGGGAAAATCCGCTTCATCCCCTTGTTGAAGAAGCGGACAATGTCTTTTTCGTCCACGAACGACACCTCCACCGGCAAAGTCTCAAACATGGCTTCGATAGTCTCAATGGATAGGTTTTCGAGCATCCTCTTTCCTCCTCCTCACTAAGCGCTCCAATTCATGAATTCGGTGACGTATTTGCTGGGACAGGATAACACGATGGACATGATTTTTAGAATCCTGTTTATCCCTGCGAAAGGTCTCTGTCCTTTCGCTCTACCTCAACTTCCCGCTGACACACTGGCTTGCCGCTCGCGACAACATTGTTGCCGAGTTGTATGTCCTGAGCCGCCGCAGTAACCGGCTCCAGCACGCGGCACGCGGGGCTCGGCGAGGACCGTATCTCTTTCGACCCCGCTATGACCGGGCTGCAAGGTCTCGGACAACTTCTCCGCCAATTCCTTGCGCTTCACGGTCCCTCACCCAGCCGCCCGCCGGCCTGTGATTTACTGGATGCTTCATGTCTCTGGAACAATCCCATTCACGCCGATGGCGTGATTATCCCGTCAAAACAGCTCCTTCCACGAGACCATTCATACTTCACCCGATTTGCGGATCCATATACTTAGGCCGCAGGATTTGTTTTCGGAGCCGCGCATCTCCAACGTTTTCCAGACCCACTTTCCGCCTCTCGCCGCCGGCGCATCCTCTCACCACGGAGTATCACCGCGCTTGCCATAGCTCCGAGCGAGTCTGTCCCGCTGAGCCCGCGCCCCGACTACGACTTCAGTTGCTCATATAGGTTCGCCATCTCAATCGCTGCCGTCGCGGCATCAAAGCCCCTATTTCCCGCTTTCGTCCCCGCCCTCTCTATCGCCTGCTCGATCGTGTCCGAGGTAATTACGCCGAAAACTGTCGGCACACCCGTCTGGAGCGAGACCTGGGCAACTCCTTTCGACACCTCACTGGCGATGTAATTGAAATGCGGCGTTGCCCCTCGAATCACCGCTCCGAGGCATATCACGGCGTGGTACTTCCCGGACTCCGCCATGACTCTCGCCGTTCCCGGAATCTCGAACGCCCCCGGCACCCACGCAATCTCCACGTCCTCGTCCTTCGCACCGTGCCGCGTCAACGCATCCATCGCCCCCGCCAGCAGCTCCTTCGAGATGAAGTCGTTAAACCTGCTGACCACTATCCCGAACTTCCTTCCTTCGCCTATCAGCTTTCCCTCATAAACTTTGCCCATGACAACCCTCCCGAAAAAACGTTCCGTCCTTTTTTCTCCTTTTCTTCATGATCCTGCCTATCCTGTTATCCCGTCAATGTAATCCTTTCAGCTCTTACAGCACGTGCCCCATCTTCTCCTTCTTCACCTGAAGATACCTCTTATTATATTTCGTCGGGCGGACTTTAATCGGCACCCTCTCCACAATCTCCAGACCATATCCCTGAAGCCCGACGTACTTGCTCGGATTATTCGTCAAAAGCCTTATCTTCCTCAGCCCCAGGTCAAACAGAACCTGGGCGCCGAGACCGTACTCCCTCAGGTCCGGCTTGAACCCAAGCTCCAGGTTCGCCTCCACCGTGTCCAGTCCTTCATCCTGCAAAGCGTATGCTTTTATCTTGTTGACCAACCCTATCCCTCGCCCCTCGTGCGGAATGTATAGAATGACGCCCTTTCCCTCCCCGGCGACCATCTTCATCGCCTTTTCCAGTTGCGTTCCGCAATCACATCTCTCCGACCGAAACACGTCCCCTGTTAGACACTGGCAATGAGGCCGGACCAGAATGCTCTCCTCCCCGGAAATCTCCCCCATCACTAAAGCCAAATAGACCGCTCCGTCTGTCAGGCTCTCGTACAGATGCAGCCGAAAAAAACCGTACTCCGTCGGGAGGTCCGCCTCCGTGACTTTCCTGACCAGCTTTTCCCTTCTGCGCCGATACTCGATAAGGTCCGCGATGGTTACCACTTTGAGACCGTGTTTGTCCCCGACCTTCAGGAGGCTCGGCATTCTTGCCATCGTTCCATCCTCATCCATGATCTCGCACAGAACCCCCGCCGGAAACAGCCCCGCCAGCTTCGCCAGCTCCACAGCCGCCTCCGTATGTCCCGCTCGACGCAGCACACCTCCCTCCACCGCCCTTATCGGGTTGACATGCCCCGGGCGGGCGAAATCCTCCGCCTTCGCATCCGACTCCGTGAACCGCTTGATAGTCCTCGCCCTGTCCGCCGCCGAAACACCGGTCGTTGTCCCTTCCTTCGCGTCTATTGTCACAGTGAAAGCCGTCCCGTGCAGAGCCGTCACCCGGTCCACCATCAGCGGCAGCTCCAGCTCCTCCAGGCGCTTCCTCGTCGCCGGAAGGCATATCAATCCGCGCCCATACTTCGCCATGAAGTTTATCGCCTGGGGACTCACCTTCTCCGCCGCCATGATGAAATCGCCCTCGTTCTCCCGATTCTCATCGTCCACCACGATAACCATCTTCCCCGTCTTGAAATCGTCAATAGCCTCTTCGATACTGCTTATTCCCATTTTCCTTTCCCAACCTTTTTTCAAGTGCGCGATTTTGCCTCAATCTCCAGCCAGGGGCGGTTCCCCAGGTATGTACGGCGCCCATCAGCCCGAGCCGAACCAAGCCCCAACCGCCGTCCAAGCCCATAGCCTCACGCCATCCCCCCACCGTAAGCCGGGCTTCAGCCGGCGCCTCCCACAGACACGGGCTTCAGCCCGTGGGCAACGCAACGCCCAATGTCCGCATGAGCCGGCTTCAGCCGGGCTTCTCGCTCAGGGGCTTTAGCCATTCCAGCCAAAGCTGGCCACCCGCAATCCACCGCCGCACCCAGCCCTCGCCCCGCAAACAAAAGCCCCGAACATCTAACCTTCGGGGCTTGCGTAGCTCTCAAGCTGATTTTCTTCTCGATCTTCTCCCATCCAGACTTTTACTGTCGGCTCCGGAATCTCACCGGATCAATGGCGCCAACGGCGCCACTCGCGGGCTTTACCGCCGGTCGGGAATTTCACCCTGCCCCGAAGATCAAAACTTAATTTAACATCCTCGCGACAACGTGTCAATCCTTTTCCGCCAGCCGTAGCGGACGCGTTACAGCCAAGGGTAATGCCTCACTTACGGGCGGTTGAGGTTGGAAGCGCACAGTCCGCAGACCAGGCCGAGGCGTCATTGTACCGCCGGCATCTTGCCGGCTGTCTCGGGGGCATCCTGCCCCCGTCGAGGGCGAGACGCCCTGAGGACTCCCGCGGAGACAGCGGCGTTACATAGATGGCAACACTGAATTCCCGTGGGAATCATGGGCAAGATGCCCATGCCACGGCAGGCGAGGACGGGGTCATTCTCATGTGCCTCTCTGCGACTCTGCGTTGTCCTCCTCTTGGCTTTTTCCCTCCCGCAACTCGGTACCCGCCCGAGACTGAGGGAGTACAGCCGAGGCCCAATGGCGCTTGACATCCGCTCCGATAGATGAAAAATGGAAGCCTGGTCACATTTTTGTCCGACCTGACCTGTTTTTCGACGGTCCGCGTTCAGCGAGATGGAGGACACGGGACGAGGGAGTCCAATTTAAGCAACCGGAACACCCCTTCTGTCAGGCTTCCTGACGGGGTGGCGGCTTAATCGTGAAGGAGCCCGTTATGGAGACGAAGACTAAGATTGCTCTGGTGGTGATAGTTGCTGTTGTCGTGGCGCTCGCGTTTTTTTTGATGCGCACGCGGCTGGGAGAGGAAGCTGCTTTTGGGAAAGGGGGGTATCGGTACCTCCAATGGCACGATGACGGCGGCGTGGACCTCATCACGTTCGAGGATGCAGAGGTGATTCACCTCAGCAAGGACGAACTGGGGAGCTTGTTCGGCAAGGGGAAGAAGCCCTTCGCGGAAAAGCGCATCGCCATCACGGTGAACAACAGCGGGCCCAAGGGAGGCATATCCGGCCCACTGTACAGGCTGCGCCCGGCCTGGGAAGAGCTCACCGGAGCAAAGCTGGATGTTGTGGAAGTCCCCCTTGCGGAGCAGCTCAACAAGACGATCACGGACCTCCGCTTGGGCCCCGGTCAGCTCGACGGGTTTATGGAGGGCGCATGGTACATGGGCGAGTACATCACGCCGGGATTCATCCGCCCGATTGACAATTATATTTCTGATAAGCGATTTCCCCAGTGGGACCCCAATTGCCTGCCGCGCTCATTGCAAAACATCTATACCTGGGAAGGGAAATGGTACGGCACTTTGAACGACAGCGACGGGCAGGTGCTCTACTGGCGGAACGATATCCTGACGGACCCCGAGTGGCGGAGCAAGTACAAGGCCGAAACAGGCAAGGAGATGCCCTTCCCGATTAAAACATGGCAGGACGTGCTCGACATCGCCGGCTTCTTCAATGGGAAGAACTGGGACGATAACGACTCAGAGCCCGATACCGGCGTGGTGATGCACTTCAGAGTGAACGAGCAGGGCATGTTCCATTTCATGTCGCTGTCGGCCTCGTTTGTGGTGATGGCGGGAGATAAGGTGGATCGCGGGACAGACAACTACTGGTTTGACCCCAAGACCATGGAACCGCTGATTGACCAGCCGGGCCACGTCCGCGCACTGGAGGTTCTCTACAAGCTGTCGCGATATGGCCCCCGTGCGCAGTCCGCGTGGGACCTCGGCACGGCGTGGGACTGGTTTCTCAGGGGAAAGGCGATATTTGTGTTCTCGTGGGGTGACGTCGGCGCGCTCGTTCAGGACACCTCACGGTCCAAGATAAAGGGCAAGCTGGGAGCTTCGGTCTTGCCAGGGACATACGAAGTGTACGACATGAACAACAACCGCTGGGTCAAACTGAGCCAGCCCAACGTCGTGGGGAACACCACCGGCGGCTCGTGGCACGGCGTTATCTCTTCCAGGTCGAAGAATCCGGAGGTCGTGTATAGCTTTTATGCTCTGATGGCGACGAAGCCTGTCAGCCTCTGGAACGTCAACCGTGGCTGGACCGGTGTGGACCCTGGGGCGAGCATTCACTTTCTCCCGCCCGATGGTACGGCGGACCTCCAGGGCTACTTAGATGCAGGATGGAATGAAAGCGACCTCCGATTCTACCTGAAGGCGTACCACGACAACTTCTTCGCGGAGACCATGCTCCCTTATCTGAGAATCAACGGAGCGGAGGAGTACTGGCGCGCACTCGACCAGAACCTTTCGGAGACCATGATTGGCCGGCTAAGACCCAAGGAGGCGCTCACCCGAACGGCAAAGGAGTGGGACCAGATCACCAAACGCCGCGGGCGCGCCGCCCAGCTCAAGCAGTATCAGCGCTCTATCGGCTACCGCAAATAGGACGCTTATCGGGCAGGAGTCTCGGAGCAAGCTCGCCGGGCGTCGTCACACCCCGCCTTCGGCGGGGCCGCAGGATGGACGGAGGGCATCTGCGTGCACAAGAACAGTCGAATAAAACTGCTGTTTCTTCTTCCTGCGGTGTTATGGGTGCTGTGTTTCACCATATTTCCTCTCATCTACAGCGTTAGACTCTCCTTGTTCAATGTGAAGATCGCGAGCCCCGATGAGTTTGTCGGGCTGGGCAACTACGTTCATCTCTTCCAAGATGGGCATGCCCGGAGCTCAGCCCTCATCACGCTGATCTTCGTTTGCTGCGGTGTTACCGTGCAGATGACGCTCGGCATGGCGTTGGCTCTCCTGTTCAACCGTCCTTTGCGGCTGCGGGGCATCCTCCGCACCGTGATGACCATGCCCCTCTTCGCGACGCCGATTGCGGTTGGCTTCCTGTTTTTCACCATCTTTTACGAAGAGGGCGGCCTGATAAACGGACTGCTCCACTTGAACGTCCCGTGGCTATCCAATCCGTACTGGGCGCTGGCCTCAATTATCTTCGTGGACATCTGGCAGTGGACCCCCTTCTGCTTCCTGATATTCCTGGCTGTGTTGCAAGGGATTCCCGCGGACTACTACGAGGCCGCCAGGCTGGAGACCAATAAGGGCTGGAGAGTGTTTCGCTCCATTACGCTTCCTCTCCTCCAGCCCACCATCATTCTGGTGCTTCTGCTTCGCATAACCGAGGCGTTCAAGGTGTTCGATATTCCCTTCACGCTCACGACGGGCGGGCCCGGCGCAGCTACTCAAGTGCTGACCATGTATGCCTATCGTGTCGGGATGAGGTTCTTTAACTACGGGTACTCTTCCGCCATCTCCGTGTTGTTGTTCGTTATCGTCATGGCGGTCATCATGACCTTGTTCAAGAGAATCCGACAGACGTACCAATAGAGAAACGCGATGAAAGCTTTGAAAAAACGACACATCAGTTCCTGGGGATATTTCCTGCTCGCAATCTTTGTGGCGGCGGTGACTTTTCTTCCCTTCTACTGGGCCATCAGTCTGAGCATTCGGAATCCCGCGGAAGCCTTCACGGTCACCGGGCTGGCAGTCCCCTTTGTGCAGTACAAGCCAACGCTCGCAAACTGGAAAACCGAGCTCGCTACCGGCGAAACCCAGAAGGCGCTGATGAACAGCACGATCATCGCGATATGCACTGCACTCGTGACCGTCGTCGTAGCAACACCGGCCGCCTATGCCATTGCCCGCTTTCGGTTCCGCCGCCCTTCAAATGGGAACATCGCGGTGTGGTTTCTTTCTCAGAGAGTGTTGCCTCCTGTCGCGACGGCCATCCCATTCTTCCTGCTCATCCGCTTTCTGGGACTGCTCGACACACGCACCGCCTTGATCCTGCTCAACACTACGTTCAATCTGCCCATCGTCGTGGTCATCATGCGTCAGGCGTTTATTGAGCTGCCCATCGAGCTCGAGGAGGCGGCACTTGTGGACGGCGCCAATCACCTCGACGTTTTCTTCAGAATCTCCTTGCGGCTGGCGGCCCCGAGTCTCGCGGCGGCAGTGCTGATCGTGGTCGCATTCACGTGGAATGAGTTCCTTTTTGGCCTCATGATTGGTATGCTGAACGCAAAGGTCATTCCGGTGCACATGGCCGGCGCCGTTGACACCCGAGGGGTGCAGTTTTGGTTTGTGGCTGTGCGGACACTCATTGCTATGACTCCGCCCGTGATCCTCGCGCTCCTCGCACAGCGCTATATTGTGAGGGGCTTGACCTTGGGCGCAGTCAAGGGCTAATCTGGTTACGCACTCAGACCGCTATGAATGGAATCGGGACTTTTTCGTTTAGCACTCGTGAAGTAACGCCTCAGTTACGGGTGGGACAGCGAGACTTTGGGGTAAGAGTCATGCGAAAGCATCAACATCCCGCGGCACGCGGGACGCCAGGTCGGGCTCTGCCCCTCACGGCCAAAACAACAGCCCGCACGGGCGTCCCGCCCGTGGGAATCATGGGCAAGATGCCCATGCCACGGCAGGCGAGCATGGAGTCTTTCTCATCCTCCTCTCTGCCACTCTGCCCCGCGTCTCGCGGGGTTACCCTCCTCCTGCTCCTCCCTTTTTCCCTCCGCCGCCTTGGCGGGGTATCCGCCCAAGACTGAGGCCATACCTCGTGAAAGTGGTTATGGTTGAATCGGCAGCAGGCATAAACTGACAAGTAATGCGCAACGTGTTATAGTTAAAAACGCCCGATATGTGGCCTTGGAACCGAGAAGAAAAAAAGGAGCATTCGATGACTCAGACCAGCAGATGGTATCTCGGCGCCGGAGTCCTGCTTTGCATGTTCTCTGTGTGGGCGAGCGGCGCCTGGGGGCAAAGCGACATTTTAATCGCCGACTTCGAGCGGAGCGATTACGGTGACTGGAAAGCGACCGGCGAGGCCTTCGGTCCCGGCCCCGCTCGCGGCACCCTCTCCGGTCAGATGTCCGTCACCGGCTTCAAGGGCAAGGCGTTGGTCAACACATACTTCAAGGGCGACGGTACGGTGGGCACGCTGACGTCGCCGCCTTTCAAGCTCGAGCGGAAGCACATCAATTTCCTTATCGGCGGCGGCTGGCATCCGGGCAAGACGTGTATTGACCTCCTCGTTGAAGGCAAAGTCGTCCGCACGGCAACCGGTCCCAATCGCGAACCGGGAGGGACCGAGTGTCTTGACCCGTACGGTTGGGATGTCAGCGATCTCAAGGGCAAGACGGCCCGCATCCGGATTGTTGACAGTGCTACCGGCGGATGGGGGCACATCAATATTGATTATATCGTCCAGAGCGACAAGAAGCGGCAAGTCGGACCGGGCGAGCGGGAGCTCGTCATCAAACGGCGTTACCTCCACATTCCGGTGAAGAACGGCGCCCCGAAAAGACGGATGCGGTTGGTGCTCGGCGAACGGACCGTGCAGGAGTTCGAGATCGAGCTCGCCGACGGTGAGCCGGACTTCTGGGTTTTCAATGACGTCTCTTCCCTTAAGGGCCGCACCATGAAAATCCAGGTGGACCGCCTTTCTTCCGATTCCAAAGGCCTGACATCCATCGTTCAAGCGGACGAGGTCCCGGACGCGGACAAACTTTACAAGGAAAAGTATCGCCCGCAGTTCCATTTCACCTCCCGCCGAGGCTGGAACAACGACCCCAACGGGCTGGTGTATTACAAGGGCGAGTACCATTTGTTTTACCAGCACAACCCGTACGGCTGGAACTGGGGCAACATGCACTGGGGACATGCCGTCAGCCGCGACCTCGTCCACTGGAAAGAACTATCCATCGCGCTGTACCCGCATCGGTTCGGCGATTGGTGTTTCTCCGGGAGCGCTGTCGTGGACAAGGATGACACGGCAGGCTTCAAGACGGGGGACGATGATGTGCTCGTTGCCGCCTACACCAGCACCGGTCGGGGCGAAGCAATTGCCTACAGCAACGACCGCGGCCGCACGTTCACCGACTACAAAGGCAATCCGGTCGTCAAGCACAGCGGGCGAGACCCGAAGGTCATTTGGTATAAGCCGGGCAATCATTGGGTCATGGCAGTGTTCGACCAGCGGGACAACTCGCGCGGCGTTGCTTTCTACACATCATCGAACCTAAAGGACTGGGCATTCCAGAGCCGCATTGACGGCTACTACGAATGTCCGGAGATTTTCGAAATGCCGGTGGACGGCGACAAAAACAAGACCCGGTGGGTCGTTTACGCAGCCGACGGCGCCTACGCCATCGGCCGATTTGACGGCAAGACCTTCACAACCCCGCCCGGGCAGGGCAAGCATCGCTTCAACTACGGCAATTGCTTCTACGCATCACAAACTTTCAACAACATCCCGCCTGAGGACGGCCGCCGCATCCAGATCGCCTGGGGACGCATCGAGCATCCCGACATGCCCTTTAACCAGATGATGGACTTCCCTGTCGAGCTGACGCTGCGAACCACGGAAAAAGGTATCCGCATGTTCGCCGAGCCTGTGAAAGAAATTGAGCTGCTTCACGAAAAGAAACACGCCTGGTCAAGTGAGACTCTCAGCGAAAAAGAAAATCTGCTGAAGGGCATCACCGGCAACCTTTTCCATATTCGCGCCGAGTTCAAGCTGGGCGACGCGAGGGAGTTCGGTTTCAATATTCGCAGCATTCCCGTCACCTACGATGTCCGGGAACAGAGGCTCTCCTGCAAGGGGAAAACGGTACCCTTGAAACCAGCCGACGGCAAAATCCGTCTGGAAATCCTCGTGGATCGCACGTCCATCGAGATTTTCGCCAACGACGGTCTGATTTACATGCCCATTGGCGTCATCCCGCCGGACGACAACAAGACGCTCCAAGTCTTCACATCGGGCGCCGAAACACGGGTCAACTCGCTCGCCGTTTACAAGATTCGCTCGGCCTGGACGAAATGACTACGGGCTGCAGAGGGAGCGCACGATCAGGCTCGTTCATCAGGAGGCTTTCGGGGGTCTGTCGGCGGGCCCGTGCCAGACCTGCCCTGCTTCATCGAACCGCCAACCCGGGACCTCGAAAGACAGAGGGGTTTTGGCGGGGGTGGACTGCACCTGGCGGGTCGTCTCCTCCCAGGAGCGGATTCCGCTGACGGCATCGAGGACCTGAACGGTCTGGGCCGCCACGGCGCAGGCATACTTGATGCACGATTCGACCGACTTCCCGTTGAGATACGCCGCGAGGAAACCGGCGATAGCGGAATCTCCTGTCCCGGTCGCGCTGGCGACGTGCTCCACGTGAAAGGAAGGCTCGAACAGCTCGCGGTCTGACCAATTCTCGAGAGCGGAAGGCTTAGCCCGGCCAATTTGCTGGAGCGTTTCTGCGGGCGCCGTCCTGATATAAAAGCCAAGCCGACCGGATTTCAGACCAACAATCTTGGCCCTGTAAGAGAGCAATTGCTCCGCAAGCTCCGAAAGGTCGCTGAAATCAAAGAGCTCGACGACGTCTCTCGACCCGGCCTGCTTTTTTTGGGCGAAGAATTTTCCCCTATTCAACATGAACATCGTCTCTTCGGCGCTCGGGAGGAATATGTCCACATAGGGGAGGACCCCCCGAAGAATCGCGTCCCAGTCAAGTTCGCCGGAAGGAGAGGAGGGATCCGGCAGCGACATGTCGAGGGAAGTCGTGACACCGGTTTCTTTGACGGCTCGGAAGATTTCCACCAATTCCTTTCCGTCGTTTTCGTACATCCTTTTCATTAGAGGAGGATAGCCCAGATGAAAGAGCCTCGCCTCCCGCACAATATCGAGGTTCACGTCCTCCGACCCAAACGTATCGTTCGTGCCAGGATTGTGCAAGAAAACTCGGTCTATCCCCGGCGGGGCAATGACGACAGTGTAGGCGGTAGGTTCTCCTGGTACGAGAGACATTCCCTTCTCCGCACCGTAGCTCCTGAGCTTGTCGAGAATAGCATTCCCAATGAAATCGTCGCCTACCCTGCTCATCATGGCGACTTTCCGGCCCAAACGCTGCAAGGGAAGCCCCGTGTTGGAGACCGCACCGCCAGTGGAGGTTGCGACATTCCCCACATTGACTAATTTCCCCGGCACCAGAATCTGCCCCAGGTCGCAACCGAGGCCCTCGGGAAACTCCGGGATGATGTCCAAGCAAATATGTCCTGCAACCACAACATCAATCTGTTTTTCTCCGGGCATTTTCCCTCCTGTTCAAAAGCGGAAAGCGGAACGCCTTGCACACAGCGTGATGTTCAAAAAGCAGCGCAGTCGCAAGCACAAAAGAAAATGCGGGCATAAACCTCAATGACCGCTCCCTCGCAACGCCCGCCGAAAGGAGAACGTTCCCTAACGAGACTCTTGCAAGGTCCGCTATGGCGCGACTTCCTGTCGGAACCGACCATCAGGTAGGCGGCGTTGACAACACTATCACGTTACCCTATACTAAATCAAACAGGGAATGTAAAGGGTGTGTGGCTGTATGGCCTCAGTCTCGGGCGGATACCCCGCCTTGGCGGTGGAGAGAAAAAGGGAAGAGAAGGGTAACGCAAACGCGCAGGGTCGCAGAGCAGAGAGGAAGATGAGGAGGACGCCGTCCTCGCCTGCCGTGGCATGGGCATCTTGCCCATGATTCCAACGGGTGTTCAGTGTTGCCATCTATGTAACGCTGGCGTCTCGCCGGCAGTCCCGAGGGCGTCTCGCCCTCGGCGGGGGCAGGGGAGTCCCTCCCGCGGAACGCGGGCCAAGATGCCGGCGATACAATGGCGCCTCGGCGTGGTCTGCGAACTGTGCGGTTGCACCCTCAGCCGCCGCTAACTCAGGCATTACCGCTTGTGGAGGACATCGGCGAGCCTGCAACCGAACGACCCGGCGGACAATATGCGAGAAAGCGTGCAGAAATACCTCCTTGACATCATGGACGACGGCCGCAGCGGCCCTATAGCGAGAGCCGTCAAGTGTGTGCTATGGACGCTCTCGCAATTGTACCGCGTGGTGATATGGGCGAGGCTCCGGCTCTACGATATGGGGATATTTCGGCGACGTTCGCTCGGCTGTTTGACCATAAGCGTGGGGAATATCACGGTCGGAGGTACGGGCAAAACGCCCGTTGTGGAGATGCTCGCAAGGTCGCTTTCGGAGAGAGGTCGCAGGGTCGCAATCCTGAGCCGAGGCTATAAAAGCAAACACCCACGCCGAGGCGGGAACAGGCATGCGCCGGATGAATACTCGCCCAGGGTCGTTTCCGATGGCAAGAGGGTGCTCCTTGACGCGGACCACGCTGGCGACGAGCCATACCTGCTGGCGAGAAACCTCAACCGAGTATCCGTTCTCGTTGACAAGAATCGCGTCGAGGCAGGACGATACGCGATGTCTCACATGGGCGTGGACACGGTCATCCTCGACGACGGATTTCAGTACCTCGCCCTCGGCCAAAGACTCGACCTCGTTTTGATTGACTGCACCAACCCGTTTGGAAACGGGCACCTGTTGCCACGGGGCGTCTTGCGCGAGCCGCTGAGTGCCCTTAAAAGAGCCAACTATTTCTTGCTCACAAAAACGGGCGGTCTCGAGCTGGAACCGATCAGGCACAAGCTCCGGGAGATCAACCCCACCGCGGAAATCGCCGAGACGGCTTATAAGCCTCTCTATTTCGAGGAGGTAACTTCCGGGCGGCGACAGCAGCCGAAGTTCGTCCGGGGGAAGAACGTTCACGTGGTCAGCGCCATCGCGCGCCCGGACAGTTTTGAAAAGACCGTCGAAAAACTCGGCGCCCGAATACGGAAGAGGCTTCGCTTCGTTGACCATCACCGCTTTTCACGGGAGGAAATCCACCGAATAGTCGCTGAGGCTTCGGCAGATGGCGCAGACTGCATTCTCACCACCCAGAAGGACGCCGTGCGCCTGCCGCCGCTGAAAAGCACACACGTGCCGGTGCTGTTTCTGCGTGTGGCGGTCAAGATAACGCGTGGACCGGAAGATTTTGCCGATTCCGTGCTAAGAGCCTGTCACGTCTGAGGCTTACCGCCAGGAATGGCGTTTTCGCCCTATCTCGAAGGAAAGTCAGAAGGGTGGGCCAGAGTCAAGATGGTGATGCCGGAGGCGCCGGCGCCCTTGAGAACGCGGGCGCATTCGTTGAGTGTTGCCCCGCTGGTGATTACGTCGTCAATGAGGAGAAGATTCTTTCCGGCGATTTTCGCGGGGCGGTTCACCTTGAAGGCGTTTCTGATGTTGCTCTTTCGCTCGTCGGGGGAAAGACCTACTTGCGGGCGAGTGTAGCGGATACGCCGGAGGTTTCTCTTCAGGATCGGGATGCGAAGCTGTTTGGAAAGCGGTTTGGCGAGGTCTGCCGCTTGATTGAAGCCCCTCCGCCAATACCTCCACCAATGCAAGGGAACGGGGACGATGGCGTCATATTGCGACGTGTCGGCGTGCTCCCGGAGGTAATCCAGCATAAGCCCGCCCAAAAACGATTGCAGATACCTTCTCCTTCCGTACTTGAAAAGGTGAATAAGCTCTCTCAAGGGGGCTGCGTAGATGTACGCGGAGTAGCCCGCATCGTAAAAGACGGCCTTCGAGCGGCACTCCTCGCACACGAGGCTCTCAACCGATTCACCGAACATTTTCCTTCCGCACTTGCTGCATACGGGTGGCTCGGCGAGAATGATTTCTCTGGCATGTTCCACACAAAGAGGCGAACGCCGAGAAGAGTCTATTGGGCGCTCGCAGATAAGGCATCTGCTGGGGAAAACAAGGCCGAGGAGGTTGTCAGACGCCGCCCTCAAAAAGCTCACGGGCCGTCCCCCGGTTGCAAAACCAAGATTACGGGCGCTCCCTCACGCAGTTGCAGGGAAAAAATCGCCCGGCCGCCTACCTCCGGCCACCCTTCCCCGGTGAGACCGCCTCGCCACCTCTCGATTGCAGCGTGTGCCCAACCAGTGCAACAACGATTGTCAGAGCGATGACCATCAGCCACATCAGCACGGCGTCCACACCCTTGAGGAACGACGGATAGGCGTCCGGCGAGCCGAAAAGGCGAGATGCTTTGCCCGCGTAATCGAAGAAGCGCTTGTCAAGTTTGCCGAAGAAAACGAAACCCGCGTGAAACCCCATTGGAAGGAACAGCGCGGATGTCTTGAGATAAGCTACGGTCAGAAGGATTCCTATCAAGAAGAGACCGACGGCGAAAGGAAGAATCTCACCAAAATTGCCGTACCTGTCGAAACCGTGGATGAGAACCTTGAAGCCCCCGAGGGGGTCCGAAGCTGACACGTTCGGCAGCTCCTGAGGACGCATGAAATGAACGAGAGCGAAAAAGGCCGCGGCGATGATCATTGCCAGCCCTGCTCCGAGGTCGGCGCGCAACCCCTGAAAGACTATCCCCCGAAAGAAAACCTCCTCAATAAACGCGATGAGGATTACCGAACCGAGGGCGGCGCCGAAAGCTCTCCAAAAATCGCCCGTCGTTATCTGGGGGTTCTTGAAACGCCCCCCTCCCAGAATCGCCATGACCGCCGCCACCACGAGAAGCGCGACGAGGCCAATCACAAAGCCCCCAATGAAGGGTTTGCCCGGAGGATTTTGCTTGGGATTGATGGAGGACGACACCTGCGACTTCAGGTACTTTCGCCAGACAATGAAAAGCACAATCGCAAACAGCGCGGCGCAGCGGTAAAATACCGAGTAAAGATGTACCTCCTTGTGTAATACGGAATCAGCGACAACTTTCGCCAGAGGTGCGAGAGCCGCCGCCGCCACACCCGCGCAGATAAGCACAAAAGGGATTAACACGTACGATTTTGACAGGAGACCTTCTTTTGTTTCAGACATCGTTCTCCTCACATTGAAGTGCTCAGGCGCCATCGCGGGGTCGGCCCCCGTCGGCTGAGCGTATTTCCCGAACCGCGCCACCGGTGAAGAGGCGTGAATCTCGCGAGCTCTCCTCGCGCTGCAATCTCCTTCGGACGAGCGATAACATGATAATACAAGGATACACCTCTCCCGTCAAGCGCCGGAAATGGAATGGTGCGGCCGCGTCTCCGTGGCGTGCCCTCACGCCTCGTTTTGAACCTCTCTCGTCGCACGTTGACGTGCTGGATCTGTGCCCTCTGTCCCTTTATCATAGAACGGAAAGGGCCACCGCCTCCTTTTCGCCCGCCCTCGGCGGGCCCCGCAGTTAGCCACCGGCTTCAGTCGGTGGTATCGGATACGGGATTCTTCTCGTGACAGCCGGCTTCAGCCCCGCCGAGGCGGGGCTTCTCGACCAAAGGATTCATCCGAAATATGCCACGCAAATACGGCCGCACCCTTGTTTTCGGCTGCGGCTACATTTGACTGTTGAGAGAGTTCGCTTTCGCTTCCTTCTCGCAGTCTGCGTGTTTCCGAGGGACGAACCGGAAGCGTGACGCAAATCACGTCCCTCACCTCTCTGTGTGCGGATAGGCGTGGCACGGGCGTCCCGCCCGTGAAGCATCATGTGCAAATTGAACGGGTTGATGGTCGCCGCAGCCCTCTTTGTGGCCCATTGGGTTGTACCACCGGCATCTTGTCCCCGGTGGGGGCAGGATGCCACCGGCACAAGGACTACTCTGCGCACTCTGCGGTTCGACCCTCGGCCGCCGGTAACTGAGGCATTACCGATTTTTCTATTGACACGGAGAGACGTGTATTGTTTAGTTTTGACCCGTCGCGGACTCGCTGTTTGGAACGAGTCCATCTCGCAGAGGTCGTAGAGCGACGCATACGGATATGCCAGGTGGGAGGTGTGGGAGTGATCCTTGAAGAGGTCGCAAAAGCTGGTCAGGAACTTTATAACTCAAAGCTGAAAGAAATGCTGGAGCCGGAATCGAATGGGCGCTTCGTCGCCATAGAGTCCGCGACGGGCAACTATTTTATCGGCGGGACTATTGTCGAGGCTCTGGAGAACGCCGAGGTGAAGCTGCCGAACGCCGATTTCCACGTTGTGCGGGTCGGCTCTCCGGCGGCAGTTTCATTCAATCACAAGGTGAAGGTGTGAGAATTGACGGTTACTTCGACGAGCTCGGTTGCCCCACGGTCCGCATAGAGGCGGCTATGGGGCAAGTTTTTGAGACTGCGCTGAACACAGCCTTCAGCGGAGAACTCTGGATGCCGCGGAACATCCTGCGGTCACTCGGATTTGTCTCGCGGGGCTCGGTGGACGTCGAGCTTCCCGACGGCACGCTCAAGCCAGCGGAACTCTTCGCCGGCAACATCATCTGGTTCGGTCAGAAACTTCGGGTCTCAGCGGCGGACAGCGGCGGCCGCTCCGCCTGCGTGGGCATGGGCCTCCTGCGCCGCGTTTCCATGAGGATTGACCCTGCCAAAGGCCTCGTTTACCTTGAGGCGCCTTTCGAGGGAACACCTCCGCACGGTGTCAAGGAATAGCAGGATTTCTGTCTGATTAACACATTGTGGTTTTCCCCAAGTGTTCCACCGCGCCCTTTCATCGCCGCCGGTGCTTCCCCACCGTGGTCTGCTCGCCAAGTGAGCCCGATTGCGGCTCAACTGTTCCGCTCGCAAGGGATTGGCCGTGCCGAGGAGACGGGAGTGAGTGATTGCCTCACAGAAGCACAAGAACCCGTCTGGTAAATGATTCGAGGATGTCAATGGGTGTGACGACCGACAGGGGTATCGAAAAGCACGGGACTCTTTTGGTATGGAGTCTCTGTTTTCTGAGTTGTGCCCTGGTGTTAAGCGTGGGGGCGAGCGTGGCGTCGGCCGATGAGAAACCACTCTGGAACGCCGCCTGGGTCACCGACACGACGACACCCGAATGCGAGTGGATCACTGCTCTGATTGCCAGGGTGCAGGCCAACAAGCCCAAGATGCTAATCCATAACGGTGATACGAGGTTTGAATGGGCCAATCGCTGCGCATGGCGGGCTGTAATGACCCTGCTGCGTATCGAAACACCCCCGATTGAATTTCACCTCGCTGCGGGGAACCACGACCTCCTCAACGGTGTCTTGAAACAACATCTCCGACGGGCCGCGACACGAGGCATTCACCGTCTGGACACAGGTGAAAAGGCGTCCGGGTTTGGCTACTACCACAACCGCGTTCCGCGGGACGTGTCCGGGCCTTTGTGGCCAGTCTGGAACCCAGAAGTGGCACACCACCCCGCCTGGCAAACCACTGCAAACAAGAAGCCCAAGGATTGGCGGCACCCGGAGATTCCATACCATTATGTTTTCAGCCGCGGTGGCGTTCGTTTCATCGTTTGTGACACCTTCTACACCGACGAGCAACCCGAATGGATTCGTAACCTGATTGTTCGGCCTGACGACAGCTCGATTTCCATCCTCCTCCATCACAAACATAACGTTGACGACCTGGCAAAGTACTTGGAGGGACTGGAGGGCCGGCACAACGTGAAGCTCGTGCTCTCAGGCAATGATCATAACTACGGCTATGAGAAACGCGACGGACTCACCTTCATTACGGGAGCGGGGCTGGCCAAGGGGCCAGAGGGAGAAAATGACGCCATGACGCTGTGGGTTTATCGTAACCATCTCCGTCTGGACCGCTACGTGATACCCAAGGGCTCACCGATGAAATCCGTGGAGGGCCCCTTCACAATTTGGACGTGTGAAGCGAACTTTTCGGAGTACCGTCGTCCTGAGATGATTTCCCCGTCATCTGAACGCGAGAGGCATGTCCAACAGAGACCGGCAGCATCCGCGGCACAACATGGCGACCGGCAGCATCCCGGAGAAACGTTGGGCCCCAACTTGCTTTACAATGGGGACTTTGACAATCACATCTGGTACGAGCGGTTTCGCGGCTGGTCTCCCACGGGCTGGTGTCAGTGGTTCACTCGCGGTGGGAATGCTCCCGAGCACGCGGTAGGGCATTACCCTTCCCCACCCTATCCGGCTCACTCGGGCAAGGAGTATGTGCGCATCCACATGTGGGGTCGCGCATGGCGTGGGGGGATTTTGCAGGTCGTACATGGCATCGAGCCATGCCACTATTACCGACTAACCGCTTATGGCTTCTTTCAGCCGGACGGCGCGCCGGAGCCAAACGAACGCATCGGGATAGACCCCTGCGGGACGCTCGCCGGGCAGTTCTCTGCTGACGTGACGAAACACCCAGCCCCGAAGTACGATGAAGGGGTCGGCGACGACCCCAAGACGCCCCGCATGGATGGCCTTGATATAGCAAAGAACACCCTCTGGTCCGAATATCAGGACTACTACCGCTGGGGCAAGTTCGAGGTGGTTGCGGAAGCCCGTTCGGATGTGATTACCGCGATTGTCTATTGTTCACCGAAGCAGCGTCCGGCGGACAAACCCATTTACGAAATGAACTGGGACAGTGTCGCTCTTCACGAGGTCCCCTGCCCGAGCAACCGATTGGTTGACGAGGAAATTGTTCTCACGCCGGATGACCGCGTCCATGATTTGGTTGTGACGCTTCAGCCCCGGTTCCGTACGGCTCAAGTGACGTGGGCGACCAAAATCCCCGCCGGCGCCTCGCAGGTACTATATCGCTTCTTGGATTCGGAGGCCGTGAATCAGCGACAACAAGGCAAGCAACGCACGCCGGCGAAGATTCGGACTGCCGATTACCCGTTCGAGTCAAGGGTCTTTTACGAGCGATCTGCAAGACGCCACTGGATCGAAATCAACGGGCTGTCAATTCCGGAGGCAGCCGTCGAGGTGGACGTGGTTGCCCTCTCTCGCGTTTGCGAAAACGGCAAGTGCAGCACGCTGTGCTCGCCTCAAACAAAGATGGCAGTGCCCTGATTGGTCCGCTTCCCACGAATGGAAGGCTCCATATCTTCAATGCCCGTTCCACGGCCAGCCACAGGAGGCGCCCCCGCAGCCGTGGACGTCAGCTCTTGATTTCGAGAAGCTCGATTTGTGCGAGGTCGCCAATTCCCAGACCCATCTTTCGGGCGAGCTCGAGGTGCTTCAGGGGTGGACGCATCGGTCCTGACTTGCCCATTTCGTGCCGCTTGGCCAGGATCTCCTTCGCGGCGATAGTGTCTATCGCCACGGTGTCGGTGCTGGCCATCATCCCCGAGTAACTCCAGAAGTACGCCGGGCTGAACGATGGCCCCCTGTCGTACTGCGCGCGAGCCCCGTCGAGAATGATGAGGCGAGTTTTCTTCCGAATGGGGTCGAGGGCGTTCAGCTCCGCCAGCCGCGAGCAGTTATCGGGGTGAAGAGCCCCCGCGTTCGGAACGGTGCCCAGGTGGTTTTTCAAAGAAGCAGTAATTCCAGCGATGCCATGATTCTTCAGCACTGGCACATTGATTAGAGCGTCAACCTCCTCCGCAAGTATCTTGCTTATTTTCGTGTCCACGCCCCTCAGGTTGGCTGGATAAACATACTCCTTCGTCCCGTAGCACTTTGCCCCCTTTGAGGAATCGTTGAGCCGGAACCCGCATTTTCGGAGGTCGCCGTCGGAGCGATCGAAGATGATGATTCGCCTCGGGTCTAAACCGGCGCTGGCCATGCTCTCCACCATCGCCTGCACGGTATCCGGATTCGTAGTGACAGGAGGGAAAAGGCAGTTGACTTTGATTGCTATTCTTTCTTTCGGCGAGAACAGCGTCCGCCACGCCTCCGAGACCGAGCTCTTGCCGGTCAACTTGCAAATGAGGCGGTCCACCATCTTTCTGGCCACCGCGACATCAACTTTTCTGTTCTTGAAATAGGCCGGGTCGCGCATCAACACCACGCGGCTCTTTTTCGTTTCCGCCGCCGAGACCTTCGCCAGCGTGCCCTTGGCGAAACTCGCTCCAACGACCGCGCCAAATGTTCCCTTAAGAAACGTTCTGCGCGACACGCACCCGCCGCTCGCCATCCCGGATTTCGGATTTCGGATTTCGGATTCAGGGTTCCGCTTCACCATTAGATAAGCCTCCACAGTTTCGTGATTGACCGCGTCTATTTGACCGCCACCATGATTACATGCAGACCATCCGCAGTCAAGCCAATCTTTGTACGGCAGCTTCGATTTCGAGACAGTTCCCGAGATGGCGGAAGGCTCATCCCATCCATCCCGTCGAATCAGCCTTCCGGAACCCCCGCTGGAGGTTTGCCTGTCAGCGTGTCTCCAGTCGCCAATTTCCACCCGCAAGTCGGTCTTTGCCTCCTCCGCCATCCGTCTCATTCTTCTCTCTGCGACTCTGCGCCTTTGCGTTACCCTTCTCTTCCCTTTTTCCCTCCGCCGCCCAGGCGGGGTATCCCTCTGAGACTGAGGCATTACAAGCAATTCGCCCATTTTGTCATTACACTTTCGGCCAAAAAGAGGCTCTCTCGACGAGAAACCCTCTGAAATCCGCCCAAAAACGGCCCTGAAGTGACAAACATGGGGTAGCTCAAAACGAGACTCAGCGAGGAACTACACGGACCTGACCGGCGTGTCCCACTTCTCCCTTCACCATTACCTTGACGGGCATAAATATCTCCACCACCCGCGCGTTTGTAAGCAAATGCTCGGTGACCTGCTCGCAGGTGAAAACAGACTCGCCGCCGGCGAAAGCCAATGGGAGAATAAGCTGGTCCGCCATGAACAGGTCAACCGCCGCTCCCGAATCAACATAATCGCACAGTCTCTTCGCCGAAGACCACGCCACTTGTTCAGCGGGGAGCCCTCTTTCTCCGAGGCACGTGTAGCTTCCGGAACCGTTTTCGAAAGCCGCCCGAAGGTGCGTGCCCGTGCCCTCGCCGGGCGATGAATACTCACGGATTTCAATCTCCGGCGACAGTCCGTGAGAGACGAGCATTTGCTGTGCCCTGGCGAGCTGACGGGCCGCGATACTTCTCTTGAGGTTCGAGAAGAATACCCGCCCTGTCACCTTTCGCAGTTCTCCTCGCTCTGAAAGCGCCAGAGGACGAGGTTGTGCCACGGGCTGGATGTGCGCTTTCAAAACCCCTCCTCCCCGCGGATAATAACCCGCTTTTTCCAGCCGCAGTGAGATGGCAAAGCCGATTTTCTCCAGGTAGAACGACCACTGGTCACGCAGGAACTCGAAGGAAGGACTCCACTTGACGTGCGTGCCCCCGAGGATAGCCACGCGAGATTCCCTTTTTGCCAGCGAAAGGGGAAGGAAAAGAGTTTGCAGTACGAGAGAGACTGACCCCGCAGTGGTCACGTCAAACGAATAGTCCCCGGGGGAGATTCCCCCCGGCTCGAACTCCAGGGTTTGCGATTCGAGAGCGGCGCCGGTGACGCTCGCGGAGGATATTTCTTTCGCCGCCTTAATACACGTCAGGTGCTGATGGGCAAGCCCCGGCTTTCGCCGCCCGCCTCTTATGTTGAAGATGCGCAAGGCCGCCCCGGTGGCGACGGAAAGGGATAAAGCGGTTCGCAGAACCTGTCCTCCCCCTTCTCCGAGAGAACCATCAATCTCAACAAACTCTTTCATGAGAAGATGCCGCTGGTGACCTTCAGCCCCGCAACAAACTTCTCCAACTCCATTTCCCGTTTGGTCGTGACGAGGATTGACTTTTTTGTCGTCGGAACAAGGTCCACGAAGTTATCGCTATATTTCGCGGCGTCTTTTGTTTCCAGGCTGACCGCTTTAGCAAAGCGGGCGGAGTGAACCTCCACCTCGAAGAGCTGCTTGCCGACTTTTGTGGCTTCCCACGTGACGCGAGGGCTCGGGAATTCAACTTCCCGGAAACGGGAGAAAAACAGGAGAGCTTCCGCAAGATTGCGGCCCCGTTCCGCAAAGCGCGCGTGGATGAAATGCCGGGTCGGGTCAAGAAATCCCAGCTCCTGAAGCCCCTTGGTCACGGCGAGAACCGACGAGTGCGGCGGAGCCGTGCCGCGGAGCTGCTTGGAGTGCAGGGGCGTTCCGTCGAAGTCGAACAATGTCAGGCGGATTGTCCCTGACACAGTTTTCGGGGTATCGTTCACTAACCAGACGTGAACTTCTTGCTCCTGGTGGATGACGCTGAGAAGAAGCGGTGAGAAGGCTCGCCGCACGATATAGTACGCGGGCTTCGGATTCAGCCAGTAATCAATAAGACTCCAACTTATCGCGGGCCAGCAGTCGTTCAATTGCCATATCAGGACGCCGGACGTCTTGAATTTCCGCCGTCGCCAGTACTCGATTGCCTCCCGGAGAAGCTCGCCCTGGCACACCTGCGCGAAGCTCACCATCTTTTCCAGTTTGGATGGCTGCTGGAAATAGTTGGAAACTAAGCGGACGAGCTCGTCCATCGCGTGCTCGCCAGCCTTGTTGTGATGTCGCATCACCGGACTGAGAAAATCGTCCTCTTCTCCAGCGAAATCGCGAATCATCCCCATAACCGGCGGCGACTGAAATCCGAACTCGCTGATGAAGCGGCCGTTGTCCCACCTTCGCCCCGGCTTGTCCGCGACCTTCTCCCGACACGCAGGCCAGCTATGCCGGTCGCCTGAAAACTCCGAATTCGGACTCTCGCCCCCGAAGGGGCTGCTCGGCCAGTATGGACGGCTCGCATCCAAACGCGCGCAAACCTCCGGCAGGATTTCGTGGTAGATGGTTTTCCCGAGGAAAACATCTCGGCGCATTCCCCAGAACTTCTCGTGAAATCCCCAGTCATTCTCATTGTTCCCACACCACAGGACGATGCAGGGATGATGCCGCAACCGTTTGACGACGGCTTCCGCCTCGGCTCTGACCTTCTGGTGAAACCATTCCTCCTCCGGATATTCAGCGCAGGAGAACATGAAATCCTGCCATATCGCGATTCCCCTTTTGTCGCAGAGGGAATAGAACTCCTCCGACTCGTACACTCCGCCTCCCCACACACGCAGCATGTTCATGTTTGCCGCGACTGCCATATCCAAGAGCCGCGAGTACTTTTCTGCGGTGACCCTCGGAAGAAAGCTGTCGGCAGGAATCCAGTTGGCGCCTTTCATGAAAACCGGAAGACCGTTGACCTTGAGCACGAACGATCTCCCCGCGGCATCCTCCTCCTGAAGGAGCTCGATTGTGCGGACCGCCGTTGTCTTAACAGCTTCGTCAAGCAGCTCGCCCGAGCGGCGGACAGCAACACCGACAGTATATAGCGGTTGCTTTCCGTAACCTGCCGGCCACCAAAGCCTTGCCGAAGGAACACGCACTTCGGCGTCAAGACAGCTCTTCCCCGCAGCAACGCTTCTGCCAACGGAACGCGAGTACTTTTCTCCGTCGCAACTGACGTTGACCGAAAGCTCGACCTCGGAGGAGAGCAGGCTGTCCACCTCCGTGGAAATACGGAACGTCGCGCTCTGGTCTTCGGAAGGCGTCGTCGTGACATCCAGATGTCGGATAGCCAAGTCCCGATAGGCGATGAGGGAGACGGGTTTCCATATCCCGCTTGTGGCAAGGCGAGGCCCCCAGTCCCACCCGAACGAATACTGCGCCTTTCGTCCGTACCCACGCGGCGAATAGAAGGGGGCGGCGAACTTTCCCTTTTCATTCTCCATCCGCTCCACGGTCACAGAAGGAGACGAGAACTTGACAGCCAGAACATTCCTCCCGGGAACCAAAAAACGCCGCACTTTGAACTCCCAGGGGATGAACATGTTGTCGCTGACGCCAACCTTCGTTCCGTTGAGCCAGATGGTCGCGAACGTGTCCAGACCTTCAAAACGGAGGATGACGCGCTTACCGTGGAGCACTTCGTCCCCGACCTCAAATTCCCTGCGGTACCACCAGTCATTCTCCTCCACCCACGCCGCCTGCTTCTCGTTCATCCCGACGAAGGGGTCCGGCAGAAGATCATTCCGCATGAGGTCGAGATGAACGACTCCCGGAACAATAGCTTCCTGCCAGCCGGAGAGGCCGGCCCCCGGGGAGGCGATTTCCGCGTCCCGACTCTCGTCTGCCGACGCCTCCTCCCCTCTGAAAAGCCATGCGCCGTTCAGAGAGATGCGTTGTGTTGAAGTTTGAACCTCTTTATGCATCGTCCTTCTTTTAACAGGATAGCAGGATGGACCTCGAGCCTTGCTTTGCGCAGCTCAACTATCGTGAATCAGGACCCCTATTCCTGTGATCCTGTCAAAAAAGTCTGTCCCGTATCTTCCTCATCCGGGAAGATGCCGCAAGGGAGTCGCCCGGATTTCGCTATCTACTCCCTCTTTGCGTCCTTGCGTTAAGCTCTCACTCACTCACTTGCTCGCCACCGAGCCTTTTCTTCCGGGGTATTCCTCCTGCTTGCCGGTCGGCGTAGAGGACCCGCGCCCCAGAAGGGCAACCAGTGCACCGAATGCTGCTTCGCTTTCCGCTCGCACAGGATTCGCAACCGGAATCCTATCCGATAAGACGGATTCCATCAAGTGAAAATATCGCGGATTGTTCTCGAAGACGCCCCCGCACAGCACTACATCAAACGCCTCGCCAGTCAGCCCAAGAGAATCTGCCGCGAACATTGCCACGTCCGCGAGCTCTCCCGCCGACGAACGAAGTATCTCACCGGCGACCTTGTCTCCCTCTTCTGCAACAGATATTACCGTCGGGGCGAGCCGGGCGGTAGCGAGCTTCGGGTCATCAACTGAGTAAAGCCACGGAACGATGTCCTCCTCCCCCTTCAGCGAGATCTCGTTGACGATTCTCGCGGCGAGCTTCGTTTTTTCACCCCTTCCCTCTCCAGCGGCAATGACCGCCCTCAACGCCCTGATGCCGATGTCGTAGCCGCTTCCAGGGTCCCCGAGGAGATGCCCGTGCCCGCAGACCTTCTTAGTTTTCCCGCTCCTGTTTTTCCCGAATACCACGGAACCGGTCCCCGAAATGACCACCACGCCCCTCTCCTTCCTCGTGCCTCCGACAAGCGCCGCTTCGTAATCAGGGATGACTTTCGACTTCCTCTCTATCCGGCGCCGCCGCAAAAGCCGCTCGATATTCCTGAAATCCTCGGCCCTCGACACACCCGAAAGAGCGAAACAGAATCCTTCGATCTCCTCGGGCGAAACTCCCGCCCCGGAACAAAGACATTCGATGAGCGTCAGCAGCGTTCTCTCCGTCCCCGGAAGTCCCGCGAGGTGATAATTGGCGCAGCCCGCCGAGGCGCGATGGAGCACTCGCAAGTCTTTTCGCGCGAGCAGCCCCGTGCTCGTCGTGCTTCCACCATCTATCCCGATATAGTAACCCGGCATCCGTTCCAACTCCGGCGGCACACCTATGAAAAGTTCGAGCTTCCGAGGTCAAAAAGAATCGTCTCGATGACCTCTCTCCATCCTATCAGCAGCCCCGACGCCCTGCAAACCTTTTTGGCCACTCGGGAAAAATGAAGTAACGCCTCAGTTACGGGCGGCTGAGTACGTGAATTCGCAAATACGGTGACGTTTATATGGTGTCGTGAAAGGAGCTATTTTGACGGGATAACAGGATAGACGGGATTCTTCCAGAAACGTGAAACATCCGGTAAATCACAAGCCCCCGGGCGCTCGGGTCGAACACCTTGGCGCCCTTGGTGTCTTGGCGAGGGAAAATGGAAAAACGGGAGGCCTCTCGCAAAGACGCAAAGACGCAAGGAAGCAATCGCCGGAGAAGTGGTTCGAGACCTTCCTGCTCAGTCATGGCGGGGTCGAAAGACATACGGTCATCGTCGAGCCCCGCGTTCCGCGGGGGATATCGAGCGGCTCCCTTGCCCTCGACGGGGTCGGGCTGTACCCTTCACGGCAAAAAAAGGCGTCCCCAAGGTGGGCATCCCCCGCCTCTGGCGGGGGACCCGTCGAGGAATCATGGGCAAGATGCCCATGCCACGGCAGGCGACTACGGAGTCCTTCTCATGCTCCTCTCTGCGACTCTGCGCCTTTGCGTTGTTCTGCTTTTCCCTTCTTCCCTCCCCCGCCTTGGTGGGGTATCCGCCCGAGACTGCGGCCATACAAAATGAAGGTGGTTCCTGTTGACAAAGCCCTCGCCAACTGTGCTATCATAATAATCAGCCAAGAGAAGGAGGAGCGCACCCGCATGAAAAGCTGCCTTGCGGGGATGAGTCTTCTATGGTATGATTGAAAATGATAGGGCAGAAAGGCTTAATTTATTAGCTGGAGGAATCATGAAAATGGCGCGAAAGAGAGACCTCGGATTCACTCTGATTGAGCTGCTTGTGGTCATGGCGATTCTCTCCATTCTGGCGGCTCTTCTGCTGCCCGCCTTGCAGACGGCGAAGGAGGCAGCCCGCCGTACGAAATGTCGCAGCAATCTCAAGCAGATCGGCAACGCGTTTCAGATGTTTCTCAACGAAAACGAGATGCGATGGTTTCCCGACGAGAAGTACGTTCAGTTCCACCGCTGGCTCAAGCAGTGGAAGCCCAAGATAGAGGGCGAACGGGATACAGGAATTGCTGACCTCCCGGAGGCCGATCGCAAGTTGTGGCCGGAGTACGTTGACAACCGGAAGGTCTTCAAGTGCCCCAGCAACATGAAGGATTATGAGTCCATGCACGGGGAGATGTACTACGAGTACAATTACAGGTTGTACAGTGGGCTCGACGACGCCGGGAATCACACATACGATGACGTGCTCTACCCCGCCAGAACCGTCTGCGTGCACGACACCGACGGCTACGCACCGCGAAATAAGCGAATGGACCCCGAAGATAACCACGGCAAAGACGGCGGAAACATGCTCTATTGCGATTGGCATGTCTCGTGGGTCCCCAACGGCAAGAACGGCGACGGATGGTTCGCCGCCGTGGGAGGGGAGAATCCTTCCTATAACTTCCCTATGCGCAGCCGTTGATGTTCCGGGCAAGGATGGCCGGGCATCCGGCGTTGTTCCGATTCCTTTTTGACGGGATAACAGGATGGACCCGCAGTCGTGCTTTGCCCCGTTCAATTATGAGAAATCACCATCCCTATCCTGTCACCCTGTCAAAAAATCTGCTTGGAGGAGTATCTTGGCGATCCCCTTCCAATTGTTGACGAGGATGGCGCCCCGTGGACAACGGCCTTTCTCCCGGAGGATGATAGCCCGAAGCCCGTTGGCGAGGTAAGCTCTCGCGTCAGAATCCCTGTCCCCTATACCGATGGTGATATTTTCCCAGGCGTGCTTCAGCTCCCGGATAAGGTGCGTCTTGAACTTCTCGTGGCTGAACGGGAATTTGCCGATAGAGGAGAAATATACGGGCGCGCGAGGGAATCCCTTTTCGGCAAGCCACCTGATGGTCTTGCGTCGCAGATGCGTTTTTCTTCCGGTAACAACGATGAGGTCGTATTTCCGGGCGAGGGCACACGTCACATTCACCGCGTCATCCCTGACCCCTGCTCCCAGACCCCGGACCCCTGCTCCCTTCCTACCCCTCTTAAAGACTGAGGCGAAAAAGGAGCTGCCGGAGAGTGTACGGTCAATATCGAGGATAATCGCTTCTCTTTCAGTGCCCCTGGAGAAAATAGTCGCTCCAGCCACAGCGGCTTGCGAGCTGCCCGCGCCCTGACAGAACGCCTCGACGCGATATTCCTTCTCCTGACGTGGAGTAAAGGTCGCCCTGGCGAAGCCGCCCCATCCGGCCCTCACTTTAGCAATTTCCTCTCCGTCAACGCGGAAGGTTATAATCCTCCCTCCGGGCCTGAACCCCGTCCTAAGAAGGTCCTTCAACCCCAATCTCGCTCTGATCTCCGCCTCTTTCCTTACGGGCACGAGCACATCATCACATTCCATAGCCGTCGCCTACCTTCGCACAAACCGGAATGGCAGCCCGCCCTTACGTTGGCCGCGGGCACGATAGGGAAAACTGTTCCCCTGAGTCCCAACGCTTATCTCTGTCCGCCACCGTCGGAAACGCTCTCCTACGGAAGGCGCGGGGCGGGCCCGAACCGCCGCGTGGGCTGCAACTCCGGCTCGTGGCATCCTGTGGATGACAGGCGGAGAATCTCCTCGATCTCTCCCGGCGAGTGAAGCCTGCCCTTGCCGATTCCGGGGCATTCTTTTCCGCACTGCCGCCACGCCTCGGGGGAGACGACGACGGAGGGCCAAAACGGGAAGGTGCGACATTGCACGGGCCGCACGGGATAAATCTCGCAGCCATTATCCGCGTAGAATATGCAGCGACCGTCCGGGCGTTCGACGAGGCTATCATGGCTGCCGGCTTTTCGCAGGTATTTGCGTGCGAATTCCCTCGAGGAGAGTTCCAAGAACTTCGCTATCGGTGCCGACTCGCGCGGCGTCACCCACACATAACCCGGCTCTCCAGTGCAGCACGCTCCGCACCTCTGACATTCAAACCTCAGCCCTTCCGCGTACCATTTCTTTGCCGAAGAATCCTTCATTGTTTCTGTCCGCGTGGGGTTTTGCGGGGCTTGCTATGAGCCTGGGGTTCCTCCGCCTGAGGCGGCTCGTGCTCCGCGACAGTCATATCCCTGTCCGTCAGCCCGAAATGATGCCCAATTTCGTGAATGACCACTTCCCTAATTCGCCCGCGCATCTCCTCCCTCGTCCCCGAGAGGGCCATGATGGGAATCCTGTAAATGGAGATTTTGCCCGGCAAGCTCGGTGTCGCCCAGATGCTCTTCCTTTTCAGCGGAACGCCGTGATATAAGCCCAGCAGCGAGCCTCCGCGCAGCCCAAGTTCCCGCAAGACCTCTTCCGGAGGCTCGTCCTCGACGACCACCTCGATATTCTCGAGCTTCCGCGAGAACTCCTCCGGCAGCGACATCAACGCTTCCTCGACAATTTCCGCAAACGCATCCTTTTGCATATAGCTTATCCGCTCACCTTCTCAGGACAATGCGCGGGCCCCGGCGCGACCTTCACGCTTCAAGTCGCAAGGACCTTCGCCCGAGGGCCAGTTTCGCCACTGCCAACCCGCGCTGAGTGCTCTGGTTCATAAATTCGGTCACGTATTTTTTTGACGGGATAACCCCGCGTTCCGCGGGGTTTATCCCTGCGAAAGATCCTTGACCTTTCGCTTTACCTCCACTTTCCGTTCTCCGAAATTCAAGACAAGACCTACCCCGTGCTTCGCGGGGTGGCGACGAGATAATTGACAAGCTATATCTCATGAGCACTGACCAGGGGCCTCACGGACTTCAGTTCCATAATGACGGTATCTCCTTCGACCCCGCCGGGGCGGGGGAGTGCGAACTCTGCGACAACTTGTCAGCCAATTGCTTGTTCTCCCTGGTTTTTCAGAGTGCCCCACGCGGGTTCCGATTCACTGGATACCTCACATTCCTCGAACGATGCCCCGCCGGAGGCGGGGTTATCCTGTCGAAGGATTCCCTTCACCCCGCACTATGCGTTACGGTAATTGCGAAGGGGTGTACTAAGTTGAAGTCTCGCCTACATTGCCGTTTTGTCTTTCGGGAGATAAGGGCACTTGATGAAGACGATGCGAGTCGCGGAATCGGTATCGTTGACGATGTTGTGCTTTTCTCTCGGTTCGATGCGGAAGGCGTCGCCTTCTCTCACGCGATATTCGACGTCGTCAACGACCATTTTCGGTCCGCCCTCGAGGAAGAAGAATGTCTCCTCGACTTCATCGTGGTAATGGGCGCCCAGCTCCTGCCCGGGGTGAAAAACGATGATTCCCCATTCGTGCTTCGGACCGCGGAAGAAATACTTCGGCCCGCTGTCGTGGAAACGGAACTCCTTTTCGTTCTCGTTGACTCTTTCCATGGCTCGCCCCTCCGGCATCGGTTTGGCTACGGTGAGCTCTCGCCCCTCAAGGCGGATAAAGACGCAAAAACATTATGTCGTCCCCGTCAGTCCCCTATGTGAAGGAAGCTCTGAATTTCGGGGGCGTACTTGGCGACAAGTCCGGCGACTACGATGCTGACCATGCTCATGAGCTTGATTAGAATGTTCAGCGAAGGTCCCGAGGTATCCTTGAAAGGATCGCCCACAGTATCCCCCACGATGCTGGCTTTATGAGCGGGAGAACCCTTGCCACCATGCCGCCCGCCCTCGATAGATTTCTTGGCGTTGTCCCAGGCGCCGCCGGCGTTGGCCATGAAAATGGCGAGGACGAAGCCGGAGGCAAGCCCGCCGGCGAGCAGCCCCATCACCCCCGCCACTCCGAGAAGCAGCCCGACGACAATCGGGGCTATGAGCGCCATGAGTGACGGAAGGATCATCTCTTTCTGCGCGGCGATGGTGCTAATGGAGACGCAGGCGGCGTAGTCGGGTTTTGTCTCGCCGGACATAATGCCCGGCATTTCCCTGAACTGGCGTCTGACTTCATTCACCATCTTGCCTGCGGCTCTGCCGACGGCTTTCATGGTCAAGGCACAGAAGACGAAGGCGAGGGCGCTCCCGAAGAAAAGGCCGACGAGGACCTTCGGATTCATAAGATGAACTTTGTAATAGGCCATGAAGTCCGCCAGGGACGCCCCCGCGACGTTGACGGCTTTGCCGGCGACCTGAATGCTTGCGTAGCCGATTCTTATCAGACCTATGCGCACTTCCTCGATGTACGCTGCCAGAAGAGCTAGCGCCGTAAGGGCTGCGGAACCGATGGCGAAACCCTTGCCTGTGGCGGCGGTGGTGTTGCCGAGGGCGTCGAGGGCGTCGGTGCGTCGGCGAACCTCCGGGCCAAGCCCGCTCATCTCGGCGTTTCCACCCGCGTTATCAGCGATCGGCCCGTAAGCGTCGGTGGCGAGCGTGATGCCGAGCGTGGAGAGCATCCCCACGGCGGCGATACCGATGCCGTAAAGGCCCCTCGCTGCATCCGCGAAACCCCCGGCGAAAGCAAAGCTCAGGATTGTGCCGAGGCCGATGGCGAGCACCGGGATACCCGTCGAGAGCATGCCGGTGGAGACACCGGCGATAATCACGGTCGCGGGACCCGTCAGCGATTGGTCCGCGATGCCCTGGGTCGGCTTAAAATCGGCGGACGTGAAATACTCCGAGGACTTGCCGATGACGATCCCCACAATCAGCCCCGTCGCGACAGCAGCCCAGATGCCCCCTCCCGGACTCCAACCGAACAGACCCATAAGAAGCCCGAATCCGACCAGCAGTATCCCCCCCGCACTGAGATTCACTCCCCTCCCAAGCGCGTGGATGAGGTTCTTTTGAGTGGCTTCTTCCCCCGCTCGCACGGCGAATATGCCAACGATGGAAAGGATGATTCCTATCCCTGCCATAACCATCGGGGCGATTACTGATTTGAACCCGAGCCCCGCCGCCGCTCCAAGCGCCGCGGTCGCAAGTATGGAACCGCAGTACGACTCGTAAAGGTCCGCGCCCATCCCTGCGACATCCCCCACGTTGTCTCCGACATTGTCGGCGATGGTAGCCGGGTTTCGCGGGTCGTCTTCAGGGATGCCCGCTTCGACTTTTCCGACGAGGTCTGCTCCGACATCGGCCGCTTTGGTGAAAATCCCCCCGCCGACGCGGGCGAACAAGGCCTGAGAGCTTGCCCCCATCCCGAAGCAGAGCATAATGACGGTGGTCTCTTTGAGAGAAACGCCGCTCGCCTGGAGGATGGCGAACCAACCGCAAATGTCAATCAGCCCCAGACCAACCACGATAAGCCCCATGACCGCACCGCTGCGGAACGCAACCTGCAGCCCGCTGTTGAGAGACGTTCTCGCCGCGTTAGTTGTTCGGGCGGAGGCGTTCGTGGCGGTCTTCATTCCGAGGTACCCGCACAGACCGGAAAAAAAGCCCCCGGTCAGAAACGCGAAAGGAACAAGTTTGTGCTGAACGTGAAGCACCCAGCCCAGAATGAACAGAAAGATGAACGCGAAAACAAAAAATATCGCCACCGTGCGGTACTGCCGTTTTATATAGGCTTTCGCTCCCTCCCGCACGTACTGAGCGACAGCGATCATCTGCTCGGTCCCCTCGTCCTTACGCATGACCCAGCCGTAGAAACGCCATGCGAAAACAAGGGCCAATGCCGCCCCCAGAGGGGCCACTCCCCACAGAAGCCAGGTAGCGAGACCGCCGCCCTGCTCGATCGGACCGGTCTGCGGGGAATTGACTATGGCGGCAGAGGCTCCCGCAGCGGAAGACGGCCCCTCGGAAGCTAAGGCCACCGATAAAGTTCCCACAAGGACAATCAGCAACAAGCCAGCCAGAGCGCTCTTCAAAGTAGTTTTCCCTCCACGTTATCGCCCTTGACCGTGAGACAAGGGCCCGGTGTGATTGTTGGACACCTTTGCTCAACGGAGCGAAAGGCCGTTAGCACCTCCAACTAAAAAAGATGCGCGGCGTCAAAACAGGGCAACCGCGCGACAGTAGCAAAACGCCCGCAACCGCCGGACATCTGTCACCCCGCCGGTTACCAGAAGCGCCTGCGGCCTTAGCATAAATTGCGTCGAGAGCCGATAAGCCTCGATTATAAGCCGGAAAGACGTCTGGTACCCGCGATGGGCCGCGAGGCGCGCAGCGATCCCGGGCGCCAAATCATCAGCAGAAAAGCAGACCTATAAGCCGAATTCTGTCAGGCGAAGGAGACCGCCTGGCCCCCTGCGCCCGGATAGTCATTTCTCTGGGATGAACGTTTCCATTCACCTCAAGCGATCAACCCGGGACGGGACGAGCAATCCCATTGTCCTCTATTCGATCTTGCTCCAGGTGGGGTTTGCCGTGCCTGCGCTGTCACCACCGCAGCGGTGAGCTCTTACCTCACCTTTTCACCCTTACCCCGCCGGCGGCGGGGCGGTATATTTTCTGTGGCACTTTCCGTAGCCTCCCGGCTCCTGGGCGTTACCCAGCACCCTGCTCTGTGGAGTTCGGACTTTCCTCCCTTTTTCACCGTCCCAAAGCGACCTAAACAAGCGCCGCCACGAAGCCGTGAGAAAGAGCGACTATCCGGCCTGCTTTTCCGCAGTGTTTCGCCAATCGTAGGTTGACGGACTCAAATCTCGCACGCCATTATCGTGCCGTGCATCATCCCGCAGCTCAACCGCGAGCTCTTATTCCGCGTCTTCTCCCGGAACATACAAAATCCGCGAGCAATTCTCACAGATAACTATCTCGGACTGGTGGCGCCGAAGAACGCTTTCCACGGCTGCCGGTACAGCCAGGTGACATCCCTGACATGTCCGGTTGACCAGCGGTACAACGGCGGGATTCTTGCTCTTGAAGATGCGCTCGTAACGCTTTAGAAGGCGATCCTCGATCCCGCTCGCTACCTCCGAGCGTTTCTCTCGAAGACCAGCTACAGCGCGGTCAATCTCGCCGATTTTCTCTTCGGTCTCGATGTTTTCTCGCTCGAGTTGTGCAGCGTCAGCGTCCAGTTGCTCGCTCTCTTCCCGAATCCCGAACTTCTCCTGCTCCTGAACCTCCATCTTCTGAAGCAATGTATCCTCAATGCGCGCGTTGCGAGCCTTCGCCTCGTAGATTTCCTTATCCAGGGCTTTGTATTCCTGGTTGGTCTTCACCCGGATCTGCTGCGATTCCAGCTTTCGGATGTGCTCGGTAGCCCCAGCCAGTTCAACCTCCAACTTCTTTATCCCGAGCTTCAGTTGCTTTCGCTGTGCTTCCCGTTCCTCGAATTCGCGGCGTCGCCTTTCCAGCTCCGACCTCTTCTCATTGATTGAATCCAGGAGTTTGCTCTTTTCGTCGTTAAGAGAGATGACCCCCAGATCAACATCCTGCAGCGCTAGCAGATTCTGGATAGCCTGCCCCATGATTTTCCTATTCGGATGTTCTTGCTTCAATTTCCGAAATAAACTTAAACGAAATGAAGAGAAGTGTCAACTTTTTTCTCCCGACGACAGCCGTCCCCCGGCCAGAGAACCTGCACCGCCCAATCGGGCGATTCCGTCAGGTGTTTCCGCACCTGCAGGACCGGGAACGACTCGCGCCCGCTCACAAAGAATCCCCCGCGAAACGTGTCAGCCGAGCAAAATGTTTGCTATTCCCAAACGGCCGTGCAATACTAACACCGCTCGTGAATTCGCATGTCGGGTATGAGAACATGGCTCCTTCATTCCCCCAAAAAACGGAAGCTCCACGCTTGCTCATCAGAAAGGCGAGAGTCGGCGACGTGCCGAAAATCAGGGAACTGATTCGTTTCTACGCCGAGCGAGGGCTGATGCTGCACCGAGCGCTGAACGAGATATACGAGTGCGTGCGCGATTATTGGCTCTGTGAAAAGGACGGGCAGATAGTCGCATGCGCCGCCCTGCACGTGGACTGGGAGGACCTCGCAGAGGTCCGCTCTCTCGCGGTCGCCGAGAAATTCCATGGCCACAGCATCGGACCGCAGCTTCTCAAACGATGCGTCCGAGAGGCAAAACAACTCGGTGTAGCAAGGGTTTTCGCGCTGACCTATCTGCCCGCGTTCTTCGAGAAACACGGCTTCCATCGCTACCCGAAAGACCAGCTTCCTCGGAAAATCTGGTCGGACTGCATTCGCTGCCACAAGTTCCCCGATTGCGATGAGACCGCCCTCGTCCTCGATCTATGACCTCCCCAGGAACCGCCAAAGTACCCTTATCCACAACATGAAGCTGTTCGCAAAGACAGCTTGCGCGCAGGTGATTTGACCGCAATAACTTCGCCCGAGCGCTGCGGTATGGCCTCAGTCTCGGGCGGATAGCCGGCCGAGGCGGAGGAGGCAAGAAGGGAACAGCAGCTTAACGGTAGAGTAGGGAGGGCCGTGGCCCTCCCCCTCATCAAACCGGACATGCGGATTTCCCGCATCCGGCTTTCCTGGAAACTCTCGCCGCAGGCATGCACAGGCCCTCATCATCATCAGCAGCCCGGGTGTGCCATTGTTGGCTCGCACCCTCGCCCATGCCGCTTCTAACGTGTCGTTACGGCTGATGTGTCCGTACAGCGTATAGA